>Ga0209647_1000847_pt1 | contig 27828 bp, 28 predicted proteins | sample GraSoi_2013_60cm_FD_185827 | JGI IMG/M metagenome (GOLD analysis project Ga0209647, IMG submission 185827) | Grasslands soil microbial communities from the Angelo Coastal Reserve, California, USA - Sample 9_17_2013_60cm (SPAdes) (version 2) | ecosystem: Environmental > Terrestrial > Soil >... | reverse complement strand
CGAGATGCGCCGCTTCGCCTGCCCTATGTCGAAGCCCGCGCCGAGCCTCACGCTTAGCAATTCGTGCGCCACGTTGAGCGCCGCCATCACCGCGATGCGTTCCGCGCCCATCACCTTGCCCGCGCGGCGAATCTCGCTCATCTTGCCGTCCAGATACGCCACCGCCTGCATCAGCGCCTCGCGCTCGTTTTCCTCGCAGGCGACGCGATAAGTGCGCCCCAGCAGCTGCACTTCGACCGTTTTCGCCGCTTCAGCCATCAGCCGGGCAGACGACTCAGCAGGCCTTCAAGCCGCGATTTCGCACCGTCGATTTTTTCGTGAAGGCGCTTGGCATCGTTTTGCGCCGCCGCGAGCTGCTGGCGCAGGTCGCTGTTTTCGGCGCGCAGCCGCTCGCAGAGCTCGACGAACTGCTCCACCTTCGCCTCCAGCGAGTTGAACTCGGCCTCCACCGCCGCGACTATGTTGCAAATTTCATGCTGCGTCAAGAAGTAACGACGACTTCTGCATGTACTTCATGACCTTACATCCAGGGCATACGTTACGATTCGCCCCGCTGCCAGGTGTACGGGAACGAGGTGCAAACCCTCGACTGCCCCCGCAACGGTAAGCAGAGAGTCATCTCAAGGTACTGGCCACGGCGATGGTTGCCGGAAGGTCGAGATGCACAGTCCTGCGAGTCCGGAGACCGGCCTGGAAGCCTTTCCAACCACTAACGGCGTCGGGGAAGACGCCAGGGAGGTTTCCCATGCTGCGCCTCATCGCCGGCTTCCTCGCCGGCCTTTGCCTTTCTGTTTGCTACGCGCAAGACGACACCATCGTAATCACGGCCACGCGCTTCGCGGATTCGAAGCGCGACCTCCCGGTGGGGGTGACGGTCATTACGGCCGACGACATCCGCAAGAGCGCTTCATCGAATCTCGGCGACATCCTCGCCCAGTTCGGCCTGCTGCAGATCCGCGATCTCGCCGGAACGCAGAACCCGCAGCTCGACCTGCGAGGCTTCGGCATCACCGGCGACCAGAACACCCTGGTGCTGCTGGATGGCTTGCGCATCACCGAGAGCGACCTGGAATCCGCGCAGCTTTCCGCGATCCCGCTCGATTCGATCGAGCGCATCGAGATCGTGCGCGGCGGCGGCGCGGTGCTCTACGGCGCCGGTGCGACCGGCGGCACGATCAACATCATCACGCGCCGCAACCGCCCCGGCGAAGTACGCACGCTTGCCCTCGCCCGCGCGGGCGGCTACGGCACCGAGGAGGTCCGCGGCAGCTTCGCGCGCCAGGGCGATACCTTCGGCGGCGGCATCGCGGCGTCCTACGAGGACACCGACGGCTACCGCGCGAACAGTCGCTATCGGCAGCGCAGCGCAATCGGGCGGGTGGACGCGCTATTCCCCACCGGGCGGGCGTACCTGAAGCTCGGCGTCGACGAGCAGCGCCAGCGCCTGCCTGGCGCGCTGACCGAGGCCGAGATCAACGCCGACCCGAGACAGACGCGCACGCCGGACGATTGGCGCGAGCGCGACGGCGCGCAGGTCTCGCTTGGTGGCACGCAAAGCATCGGCCGCCACGAGCTCTCCGCCGACCTCGGCTACCGCCAGCGCACCACCAAGGCCTTCTTCGCCGCGTTCGGCGGCTTCTTCACCGACACCGACGCCAACCTCTGGAGCTTCACGCCGCGCGCGAAGCTCGCTTTCGATGCGCTCGGGCGCAAGCACGATCTCATCCTTGGGGCCGACTTCGAGCGCTGGGATTACGACACCCTCAGCGCGTCGAGCCCGGCGACCACGGCCGCGGCTTTTTCGCGGCGTCGGGGCGAGCAGGACAGCGTCGGCTGGTATGCGCTGACCAATTTCTGGGTGGCGGAGCGCACGCGCCTCGTGCTCGGCGCGCGCACCCAGCGCATCGCCCAGCGCCTGACGGAAGAAGTTTTCCCGATCGATGATCGGCGCACCGCCGATCGCCTCGAGGCCTACGAGGCGGCGCTGCGCCATAACTTCGCCACGGGCTGGTCGGTCTATGGCAAGTACGAGAAAAGCTTCCGCGTAGCGAACTTCGACGAGAACGCGTGCTTCTTCCCGCCGTGCGCGCCGAATCTGCTCAAGCCGCAGACGGCGCTCGGCGCCGATCTAGGCGTGGAGTATGAAAACGCGCGCCTGCGCCTGCGCGCGAGCGCATACGATATTAAGCTCGACGACGAGATCTATTTCAGCCCGCTCACATTCTCGAACATCAACCTGTCGCCGACCGAGCGGCGCGGCCTCGAGTTCGAGGGCTTGTGGCACGCAACGGCGGCGCTCGACCTGCGCGCCGGCCTCGCGCTGCAGGAGGCGCGCTTCAGGTCCGGCGTGTACGGCGGCGTCGACGTTAGCGGCAAGACCGTGCCGCTCGTGCCCGAAATGCTCGTGACCGCGGGGGCCTCGTGGGCGTTCACGCCGCGCAGCCGTTTTAATCTCAACCTGCGCCACGTCGGCCAGCAGCGCTTCGACAACGATCAGGCGAACGGCTTCCCGCGGCAGATCCCCGAATACACGCTGGCCGACGCCAAGCTCGAGCAGCGCCTCGCGCGGCGCTGGGAGCTTGCGCTCGAGGTGCGGAACCTGTTCGACAAGCGCTATTTCAGCTATGGCGCGGCGACCGGCGCGACGAGCTTCAGCGCGCTGCCGGCGCCAGGCCGCGCGGCCTACGCCTCGGTGGCCTGGAGGCTCGATTAAGGTACCCTCGCGGGATGGTGAAGGATGCCGTTCCGCTGGGGGAATGCGCGCGCGCGCTGGTCGTCAAGCTGCGGCACCACGGCGACGTGCTGCTCGCGGCGCCGGTGCTGCACGTGCTGAAAGCGCACGCGCCGCGCCTCGAGATCGATGCGCTGGTCTACGACGACACCATGCCCATGCTGGCGGGCCATCCCGCGCTGGCCGAGCTTCACAGCATAGGACGCGAGTGGCGCTCGCTCGGACCCTTGGCTCAGTTCGCCAAAGAGCGCTCGCTCCTCGGCGCGCTGCGCGCGCGGCACTATGACTTGCTGGTGCATCTCACCGAGCATCCGCGCGGCGCCTGGCTTTCGCGCCTGCTCGGCGCGCGCCATAGCGTGGCGCCGCACATGGCGGAACGCGGGCGCTGGTGGCGCAAGAGCTTCAGCCATCTCTACCCGCTGATCCGCAATCGCCATCAAGTGGAAGTCAATCTCGACGCGCTGCGCCGCATCGGCGTCTATCCGGGCCTGAACCAGCGCAGGGTGCATTTCGTGCCGGGCGCTGACGCCGAGCAGAAGATCGAGGCGCTGGCGTTGCCGCAGCCGTTCGTCCACATGCATCCGGCGTCGCGCTGGACGTTCAAGTGCTGGCCGGCGGAGCGCAACGCGCTGCTGGCCGACCGGCTGGCCGCCGAAGGCCATCAAGTGGTGCTGACCGCCGCGCCGCAGGAGACCGCGTTCATCGACGAGATTCTCGACCGCACGACGAGCAAGCCCGTCAATCTGGCCGGCAAGCTGTCGCTCAAGGAGCTCGGCGCGCTCACCGCACGGGCGCGGCTTTTCATCGGTGTCGACTCGATGCCGATGCACCTCGCCGCGGCGATGGGCACGCCTACCGTGGCGCTCTTCGGTCCGTCGAGCGAGGACGAGTGGGCGCCGTGGAATGTCGAGCAGCGCGTGGTGACGAGCACGCATTCCTGCCGTCCGTGCCGCCTGGATGGCTGCGGCGGCGGCAAGGTGAGCGAGTGCCTCACGTTGCTGCCGGTCGACGCAGTGCACGCCGCGGCGCGCGAGCTGCTCGCCCCGGCGGCATGAAGCTCAAGTTGGCGATTGTGCGGCAGCGCTATAACCCGTTTGGCGGCGCCGAGCGCTTCATCGCGCGGGCCATGCCTGCGCTCGAGCGCGCCGGCGCCGAGGTGACGCTGATCGCACGCGAGACGCAAGGCTGGGGCGCGCGCCGCGTGCTCGGCGTTAATCCTTTCTACATCGGCAAGGTGTGGCGCGACTGGTCGTTTGCGCGCGCAGCACGCGCGGCCTGGCAGCGCGAGGGGTTCGATCTGGTGCAATCGCACGAGCGCATTCCCGGCTGCGATGTCTATCGCGCGGGCGATGGCGTGCACCGGCGCTGGCTCGAGCTGCGCGCGCTGGTCGCGCCGCTGATTGAGCGCCTCGGTATCGCGCTCAATCCCTATCATCGTTACGTCTGTGCCGCCGAGCGGCGCCTGTTCGAGCATCCGCGGCTGCGCGCGGTGATCTGCAACTCGCGCATGGTGTCGGACGAGATCCGGCGCGCCTTCCGCATTGCGCCCGAGAAGCTGCACGTCGTCTACAGCGGCGTCGACCTCGCGCATTTCCACCCCAGCAGGCGCGAGGAGCTGCGCGGCGCAACGCGCGCCGAGCTCGGCTGCCAGCCGCGCGACACGCTGTTTCTGTTCGTCGGCGCCGGTTTTGCCCGCAAGGGCCTCGACGCCGCCATCGCGGCGCTGAAGCTCGCCAAGGAGCGCTCGTTCTGGCTGGTGGTCGTCGGTACCGATCGCGAGAGCCGCCGCTTCGCGCAAGCGGCTCGGCCCTTGGGCGACCGGGTACGCTTTCTCGGCGGACGCGAGGACGTGCGGCCGTTCTACGCCGCTGCCGACTGCCTTATCCTTCCGAGCCGCTACGACCCTTTTCCCAACACCGTGCTAGAAGCCTTTGCCATGGGCCTGCCGGCCATCGTCAGCTCGCGTTGCGGCGCCGCCGAGATCATCGAGCGCGGCGTCAATGGCTGGGTATGCGAGCCCGACGACGCGCCAGCGCTCGCGCGCCTGCTCCACGAAGCCGATCGCGCCATGCGCGGCGGCCACCTGCCGCAGGGCGCGCGCGAAACCGCCGAGCGCTACGGCATGGATGAAATGGCCGGGCGATTGAGCGCGCTGTACGCGAGCCTTACGCGGGAGGCGGCGTGACGCCGCAAACCTCGGGTGAGCTTTATCTCCGGCTGCTGTCCTATGTGCGGCCCTACGCCAAGGTATTCGCAATCGCCATGGTCGGCATGGTCGCGGCCGCTGCCACCGAGCCGCTGTTCCCGGCGCTGATCAAGCCGCTGCTCGACGGCGGTTTCGCTGCGCAGGGGCCGGCGCATCCGCCGATCGTTTTCGCCGCCGCCATCATCGGCATCTTCCTGATCCGCGGGATCCTGACGTTCACCTCGTCGTACTTTCTCAACTGGGTGTCGAACAAGGTGGTACTCGACCTGCGCCGGGCCATGTTCGGGCGCCTCTTGCGCCTGCCGGCGGAGTTCTACAACGATCACACCTCCGGCGCGCTGCTCTCGAAGGTGTCGTACGACGTCGCCGGCGTGAGCGGCGCGGCGAGCTTCGTGCTGACAGTGCTGGTGCGCGATTCGATCGCGGTGCTCGGCCTGCTCGCCTGGCTGTTCTATCTCAACTGGAAGCTCACGCTGATCGCGCTGCTGATCGTGCCGCCGATCGGTCTCATCGTGCGCGCCATCGCCGGGCGGCTGCGCCGCATGGCGCGCGGCGCCCAGCGCACGATGGGCGACATGGTGCACGTGCTGCAGGAAACCATCGAATGCCACAAGGTGGTCAAGGTGTTCGGCGGCGAGGACTACGAGGCCAACCGGTTCCGCAAGACGGCGAGCGAGCTGCGCGGCTTCCTGATGCGCGAGCAGGCCGCCGCCGCGCTGACCACGCCGATCACGCACGTGCTCGCCGCGATGGCGATCGCGGTGATCATCTACGTCGCTATGCAGGGCGCGATCGCCGACCGTGCGACCGTCGGCGAGTTCGCCTCGTTCATGACCGCGATGATGCTGCTGCTCGCGCCGATCAAGCACCTCACCGAGCTCAACCCGCATATCCAGCGCGGCCTGGCGGCGGCGGAAAGCGTGTTCGGCCTGATCGACGCGCCGGCCGAAGACGATCGCGGCAAGCTGGCGCTGGGCCGCGCGCGCGGCGAGCTCGCCTTCGACAACGTGAGCTTCACCTATCCGATGCGCGCGGAGCCGGCGCTCGCAGCGGTCAGCCTGCACATCCGCCCGGGCGAGACCGTGGCGCTGGTAGGCCCGTCGGGCGGCGGCAAGACCACGCTCGTGAACCTGCTGCCGCGGTTCTACGCGCCGGGTGCCGGCCGCATCCTGCTCGACGGCCAGGACCTGCAAGCGCTGACGCTGGACAGCCTGCGCGCCAACGTCGCGCTGGTCAGCCAGGAAGTGGTGTTGTTCAACGATTCGATCTACGCCAACATCGCCTACGGGCGCATGAGCGCCGCGCCGGAAAAGGACGTGATCGCCGCTGCGGAAGCCGCGCATGCCATGGCGTTCATCCGCGAGACGCCGGAAGGGCTCAACACGCTGATCGGCGAGAACGGCCTGCGTCTCTCCGGCGGGCAGCGCCAGCGGCTCGCGATCGCGCGCGCGCTGCTCAAGAACGCGCCGCTGCTGATCCTCGATGAAGCCACTTCGGCGCTCGACTCGGAGTCGGAGCGCCAGGTGCAGGCGGCGCTCGACACGCTGATGCGCGGGCGCACCACCATCGTCATCGCGCACCGGCTCTCCACCATCGAGCGCGCCGATCGCATCGCGGTGCTCGAGCGCGGCCGCATCGTCGAGCTCGGCAGCCACGCCGAGCTGCTCGCCAGGGAAGGCCTCTACGCGCGGCTCTACCGCACCCAGTACGCCGCCGAGCGCGCGGCGGCATGAAGATAGTGCATACGGAATCCTCGCTCGGCTGGGGCGGGCAGGAGCTGCGCATCCTCTCGGAGTCGCAGGGCCTCGCGCGTCGCGGCCACGAGCTCACACTCCTTTGCCCGCCTGAGGCGCGCATCTTTGCCGAGGCGCCTAACTGGGGGCTACGCACGGTGGCGGTCCCCATTGGGCGCAAACGGCTTGCTGGTCTGCTAGCACTCCGCAGGTGGTTGCGCGCCAATCGCTGCGATGTGGTGAGCACGCACAGCTCGACCGATTCCTGGCTGACCACCCTTGCAGTAGGCAGGACGCTGCCGATCGTGCGTACGCGGCATATCTCGGCGCCGGTGCCGCGCAACGCGCTGACGCGCTGGCTGTACGGCCGCGCCACACGCATCGTGACTGCGGGAGAAGCGCTGCGCCTGGACTTGATCGAGCGCGCCGGCGTGGCGCCCGAGCGCATTGCCTCGGTGCCGACCGGCGCCGATCCCAATGTTTACCGGCCGGGCGACAAGCAGGCGGCGCGGGCGCGGCTCGGGCTGCCGCCAGGCGCGCTGCTGATCGGCATCGTCGCCACGCTGCGCAGCTGGAAAGGCCACCGCTATCTGCTCGAGGCACTACCCGAGGGCGCGACCCTCGTCATCGCCGGCGACGGCCCGCAGCGTGAAGCGCTGCACGCTCAGACCAAGGCGGCGGGACTGGAACAGCGTGTGCGCTTCGCCGGCAACCAGCGCGACGTGCTGCCGTGGCTTCAGGCGCTCGACATCTTCGCGCTGCCCTCCTACGCGAACGAAGGCGTGCCGCAGGCGCTGCTGCAGGCGATGCTCGCCGGCCTGCCGTGCGTCACCACCGACGTCGGCAGCATTCGCGAGCTCGCGACGGATGGCGTTACCGCGCTAGTGGTACCGCCGAAGGATGTGCCGGCGCTGCGCCGTGCGCTCCAGACACTGATGGAGGATGCCGGGCTGCGCGCGAGGCTCGGCGAGGCGGCGCGGCGCCATTGCGCCGAAGCCTTGTCGTACGAGCGCATGCTCGACCGGATGGAAGCCACCTATCGGGAAGCTGCGCGCGAAGCCGCGGGGCGTTACTTGGAGCGGTAGGTCTTCGGTGCCGAGGCGACGTCGGAGCGCTGGCGGATCAGCTCGAGCACCGACTCATCCTGCGACTGCTCGCCGTGCGGCGCGAACAGCGCCTTGCCGCGGGTCGAGGCGTTCTCGCGCACCGGCGTGAGGTAATACGTCGCAATGCTCTTGCGGTACACGCCTTCGGGGCAGGCGATCGGGTCCGGCAGCCCGTGCCAGGCATGCGTGGTATCGAAGATCACGGCGCGGTTGAAGCGGCATTCCACCGCGTTCACCAGCTCTTTCGGGCCCGCCGCTTCCGCGTCGTGGCTCCACAGGCCGAGCGCGCCGCCCCATGCGGGGTCCCAGCCGCTGGTGAGATAGACGATCAGGTTGAGGCGCCGCTCGAGCTCGAGCTTCGGGTGCAGCGAGTAGTCGAGGTGGACGTTGAGCTTGCCGCCGCGGCCATGCAGGTGCCAGCCGCCGCCGTGCAGTCCGGAATCCGCGTGCAGGTCCTCGATGCCGGTGAGGCGATGCAGGCTGGCGACGAACGCGCCGTTGAGGAGGGCAAACACCCGGTAGGTGGTCGGCGGGAAGCGGTCCCAGTGGTTGAGCGCGCGCTTCTCTTCGATCGGGTTGCTGTACTCCATCCACGACGGATCGTTGAACGGCGGAATGTCGCGCTCCAGCGCCTCGGCAAGGCCGGGCTCGAAGAAGTCGTCGATCACGACGTGCGGGTACGGAGCCGCCTGCGCGTAGCTCTTTCGCATCCCGTCCCAGTCGATATCACTTCGGATCATGCGAAACGCGATTGTAATATCGCGCGGGCGCCACTTCATTGATTGCGGTAATAATTCGGCCATGCTGCTCGTTACCGGCGGTGCCGGCTTCATCGGCTCCAACTTCGTCGTCTCGACGCTGGCCCAGGACGACGAGCCGATCGTCACGCTCGACAAGCTGACCTACGCCGGCAGCCTCATGAACCTGTCCGCGCTGGCCGGCGACGCGCGCCACGTGTTCGTGCGCGGCGACATCTGCGACCGCGAGCTCGTCAGGACGCTGCTGCGCAAGCACAAGCCGCGCGCGATCGTGCATTTCGCCGCCGAGAGCCACGTCGACCGCTCGATCGCCGGCTCGGCCGAGTTCGTGCAGACCAACGTGGTCGGCACCTGGGCGCTGCTCGAAGAGGCGCGCGCCTACCGTGCAGATGATGCTTTCCGCTTTCTGCACATCTCGACCGACGAGGTCTACGGCTCGCTAGCAGCCGACGAGGCCGCGTTTACCGAAGATCGAGCGTTTGCGCCCAACAGTCCGTACGCGGCCTCGAAGGCCGCGGCCGACCATCTGGTGCGCGCCTACTTCCATACCCATGGGCTGCCGGTGCTGACGACCAATTGCTCCAACAACTACGGCCCGCACCAGTACCCCGAGAAGCTGATCCCGCTGATGATCCGCAACGCGCTCGCCGGCAAGCCGCTGCCGGTCTATGGCGACGGGCGCAACGTACGCGACTGGCTGTACGTCACGGATCACTGCGAAGCCTTGCGCCTGGTGCTCGCTAAGGGCGAGCCCGGCGAGACCTACAACATCGGCGGCGAAAGCGAACGCGCGAACAACGAAGTGGTGCAGACGCTGTGCGCCCTGTTGGACCAGGCGCGGCCGCGGAAAGCGGGCTCGTACGCCGATCTCATCGCGTTCGTCACCGACCGCCTGGGGCACGACCGGCGCTACGCCATGGATATCGCCAAGGTGCGCCGCGAGCTGGGCTGGCAGCCCAAGGAGAGCTTCGAGACCGGCCTGGAGAAGACGGTGCAGTGGTATCTCGCCAATCTCGAGCGCCATTTCGCGCAGGCGGTTGCATGAAAGGCATCCTGCTCGCCGGCGGCTCCGGTACACGCCTGTATCCGGCGACGCAGGTGATTTCAAAGCAGCTGCTGCCGGTGTACGACAAGCCGATGGTGTATTACCCGCTCACCACGCTGATGCTCGCCGGTATCCGCGACATCCTGCTGATCTCGACGCCGCAGGACACGCCGCGCTACCAGGACCTCCTCGGCGACGGCCGGCGCTGGGGATTGCAGCTGAACTATGCGGTACAGCCGAAGCCGGGCGGCATTGCCCAGGCGCTGCTCATCGCGCGGGAATTCATCGGCGGCGGGCGCGTGGCGCTGATCCTCGGCGACAACATCTTCTACGGCCACGAGATGAACACGCTGGTCAAGCCCGCCATGGAGCGCGAGCGCGGCGCCACGGTGTTCGGCTACCCAGTGAAGGACCCTGAGCGCTATGGCGTGGTGGAGTTCGATCAGCACGGCACGGCGAAGAGCATCGAGGAAAAACCAAAGCAGCCGCGCTCGCGCTACGCGGTCACGGGTTTTTACTTCCTGGATTCGCGCGCGGTGCAGATTGCGGAGCGCCTGAAGCCCTCGGCGCGCGGTGAGCTCGAGATCACCGATGTGCTGGACGACTATCTGAAGCGCGGCGAGCTCAAGGCGATTCCGGTCGGGCGCGGCCTGGCGTGGCTCGATACCGGGACGCACGAGGCGCTGCTCGAGGCGGCGCACTTCATCGAGACCATCGAGCGACGCCAGGGCCTCAAGATCGCCTGTCCCGAGGAAGTCGCCTACCGCATGGGGTACATCGACGCGCGCCAGCTCGAGGCGCTCGCCCGCCCCCTCGAGAAGAGCAGCTACGGTGAATACCTGCGAAGCGTCCTGTCGGAGCAGATTTACCGATGAAGGTCATTTCCACCGAGCTGCGCGAGGTGCTGCTGCTCGAGCCGCGGATCCACGAGGACGCGCGCGGCATCACTTACGAGAGCTTCAACCAGCGCGTGTTTCGGCAGGCCATCGGCAGCGAGGTGGTCTTCATGCAGGAGAACCGCTCGCGCTCGGTGAAGCACACCATTCGCGGCCTGCACTATCAGACCGGACATCCGCAGGGGAAATTGATCGGCGTGCTCTCGGGTGAGCTGTTCGACGTGGCGATCGACCTGCGGCGCAGCTCGCCGAGCTTCGGCAAATGGGTCGGCTTCCACCTCTCGGGCCGCGAGCATCGCTACGCCTGGATCCCGCCGGGCTTCGGCCACGGCTTCCTCGCTCTGTCGGAGGGCGTCGAAGTGGTCTACAAGATGTCCGAATACTGGGCGCCGGAGCTCGAGCGCGTGATCATCTGGAACGACCCGGATCTCGCCATTCGCTGGCCGTTTCCCGGAAACCCGGTGCTCTCGAAGCGCGATGCCGCGGCGCCGCGGCTGGCGCAGGCCGAGGTCTTTCCTTGAAAGTCCTGCTGACCGGGCGCAACGGCCAGGTCGGCTCCGAGCTCGAAAACGTTCTGCAGCCGGCGCTCGCGACCGATCGCGCCGCACTGGAGCTCGCCGACGCCGATGCGATTCGCCGCCTGGTCCGTGAGCACAAGCCCGACGTGATCGTCAACGCCGGCGCCTATACCGCGGTCGACAAGGCAGAGGATGAGCCCGACCTGGCCACGGCCGTGAACGGCCAGGCACCCGGCGTGCTGGCCGAAGAGGCAAAGCGCCTCGGCGCACTGCTGGTGCATTACTCCACCGATTACATCTTCGACGGCGCCAAGCGCTCGCCTTACGTCGAGGACGACGCGCCCAACCCGCTCGGTGTTTACGGGCGCACCAAGCTCGAGGGCGAAGCGCGCATCCGCGCCTCGGGATGCCGGCATCTGATCGTGCGCACCGCGTGGGTTTACGGGCGCGGCGGCAATTTCGTGCGCGCGATCCTGCGGCAGGCCGAGCGCGGCGCGGCGCTGCGCGTGGTCGATGACCAGATCGGCGCGCCCACCTGGGCGCACGATATCGCGCTCGCTACGGCACTTCTGATCGGCAAAGGCGCCGAAGGCACCTTCCACGTGAGCGCCGCGGGCGCGGCCAGCTGGTACGAAGTCGCGCTCGAGATCCTGCGCCTGGCCGGGCGGCGCATCGAGGTACGCGCCGTCAGCACCGCTGAGTACGGCGCGAAGGCGCCGCGGCCGCGCTACTCGGTGCTCGACAACGGCAAGCTGCGCGGTACGGGCATTGCGCCGATCGCGCAATGGCGCGAAAGGCTCGCAGCGCATCTAAAATCGGCGGCCTGATGGAATTCACCGATCTCAAGGCACAGTACCGTGCGCTGAAACGCGAGATCGACGCGCGCATGCAGCGCGTGCTGGACCATGGGCAGTTCATCCTCGGTCCTGAAGTGCGCGAGCTGGAGGAAAAGCTCGAGGCCTATACCGGCGCCAAACACTGCGTGACGGTCGCTTCCGGCACCGAGGCGCTGCTGATCGCGCTGATGGCGCTCGACGTAAGACCCGGCGACGAGGTCATCACCACGCCGTTTACCTTCATCGCCACCGCCGAGATGATCGTGCTGCTCGGCGCCAGGGCGGTATTGGTCGACGTCGAGGAAGACACGGCCAACATCGATGCGCGGCAGATCGAGGCGGCCATCACGCCGCGCACGCGGGCCATCATGCCGGTTTCGCTCTACGGCCAGCCCGCCGACATGGACCAGATCAACGCCATCGCGGCGCGCCATCGCCTCGCGGTGATCGAAGACGCCGCGCAAAGCTTCGGCGCGCGCTACAAGGGCCGGCCAAGCTGCAACCTCTCGACCATCGGCGCGACCAGCTTCTTTCCGTCGAAGCCGCTCGGCTGCTACGGCGACGGCGGCGCGCTCTTCACCAGCGACGACGCGCTGGCCAGGGCGATGCGCGAAATCCGCCACCATGGCCAGAGCGGGCGCTACCAGCACACGCGCATCGGCGTCGGCGGGCGCATGGATACGCTGCAATGCGCGGTGCTGCTGGCGAAGCTCGGGCGCTTCGACTGGGAGCTCGAGCGGCGCATTGCGCTCGCTCAGCGTTACGACGGGCTGCTCGCCAGGCTGCGCCCGATCCGCGTCAAGCCCGACCGCACCAGCGTCTACGCGCAGTACACCATCCGCAGCGCCGAGCGCGCACGCGTCCAGGATGCGCTCAAGGCCAAGGGGATTCCAACTGCCGTGCACTATCCGCTGTCGCTGCACCAGCAGCCTGCCTATAGCGCCGCATATCCCGGGCGGTCATTCCCCGTCGCCGAGAAGCTCGCGCGCGAGGTGCTCAGCCTGCCGATGAGCGCCGATCTCACCGAGACCGACCAGGACCGCATCGCCGCGGCAATGCCCGCTTCGTGAGGCGCCGGGCCGAGATCGGTCTGCTCGTCGCGCTGTGCTTCTTCCTGCCGCTCTACGAGGCGCCGAAGAACCTGGCCTGGGCAGCGTACGTGCTCATGTGGCTGGCCAACCGGGCAGCGGCACGCGACTTCGGTGGCCGCTGGGATCTGTGGGACTCGCTGATCGCCGCATGGATAGCCTCGGGCATTCTGGCGGCGGCGTTCGCCGGCTTGCACGGCAACGAATGGCGCGGCGCGCTGGACCTCGTGCGCTACGGCAGCGTGCTCTGGGCGCTCAAGCGCAGCCGCTTCAGCGAACGCGAAGAGCGATGGGTACTCGGTACCTTAGTCGCGTCTACCCTGGTGGGCCTGGCGATGGCCTATGCGGCGCTGTGGCGCGGCACGGAGCCGACGCTGCAGCTCAATTCGGTGGGACACGTCAATCACACGGCGATCTATCTCGCGATCATGCTGGGCGTCAGCGCCGCATGGCTCTTCACCGGCCGATGGCCGGCTCTTGCCGGCGCCGTGGCGCTGGCGATGCTTGTTTCGCTTTTCGTCAGCGCGAGCCGCGGCGCCATTGGCATCGCGCTGGTGACGGTGGCCGTGCTCGCCGTCGCGTGGTGGCGCCGGTCACGGGTCCCGGCACTGCTAACGAGTGCGCTCGTCGCGGCGTCGGTGATCTTCGTGCTCGCCGGAGATCCCGAAATGCTTCGCAAGCACGAAGGCAAGGAAGGTATGCAAAAGGTGCTTGCTTATCGCGATGGCGCCTGGCGCGTTGCGCTCGAAGCGTGGCGGCAGTACCCGTGGTTCGGTGTCGGCATGGACAACTATTCGCTCGTGACTCGAGAGCGAGTGAAAGCCTGGCGTGGCGAAGCTGGCAGGGACTACGAGGCGGCGGATTACATGGAGTTTCCGCACGGCCATAGCTTGTTGCTGAACACGCTTGCCGAGCGCGGCATCGTCGGCACGGCGCCGCTCGCGGCAGTGCTCATCGCGTGGGGCATCGCGCTGCTGCGCCGCCGTCCCGCCAGCGCCGCTCCCGAAGACCACTGGCTGCTATGGGGCGCGGCAGCGAGCGCGTGGCTCGTCACCGTCGGCGTGGGTACGGTAAACACGACGCTGCATCATGAGCACGGCCTCCTGGCCACCGTGCTGCTGGGGCTATGGCTCGCGCGTTTTTCTCGGCGATAATCGGCCCATGCACGTACAGCGATATTTCCAGGAAGTCGTCAAGGTCACCGAGCAGATCGACGTCGCGTTGATCGAAAAACTGGCGCTCGAGCTGAGCGCCTTGCGCGAGCGCGCCGGGCGGCTGTTCTTTCTCGGCGTCGGTGGCAGCGCCGGCAATTGCGGGCATGCGGTGAACGACTTCCGCAAGCTCTGCGGCATCGAGGCTTACGCGCCGACGGACAACGTTTCTGAACTGACCGCGCGCACCAACGACGAAGGCTGGGACACGGTGTTCTCGGCGTGGCTGCGCACCAGCCGGGCGAACAAGAACGACGCCGTGTTCGTCTTCTCCGTGGGCGGCGGCAACCTGGAGAAGAACGTCAGCCCGAATATCGTCGCCGGCCTGAAGGAAGCCAAGGAGCGCGGCTTGAAGGTCTTCGGCGTGGTCGGCCGCGACGGCGGCTACACGAAGAAGGTCGGCGATTGCGTGATCGTGATCCCGACCGTCGACGCCGCGCGCGTGACGCCGCACACCGAGGCCTTCCAGGCCGTGGTGTGGCATTGCCTCGTCTCGCATCCAGCGCTGCAGCAAATCGCCACCAAGTGGTAAAGGCCGCGGGCGCCTGGTGAAGCTCCGTCGCGCGGTATTTCTCGACCGCGACGGCGTCCTCAACGCGAGCCCGGTGCGCGACGGCAAGCCCTACGCGCCGCGCTCGCTCGCCGAGTTCGAGCTTCTCCCAGGCGTGCCCGAGGCGCTCGCGCGCCTGCGGCAGGCCGGGTTCCTCAACATCGTCGTCACCAATCAGCCCGACGTCGCGACCGGCAAGGCGAAGCGCGAGGACGTCGAGGCGATCCATCGGCACTTGTTGAACGAATTACCGCTCGACGCGATCAAGGTGTGCTTTCACGCCGACGGCGAGGGCTGCGATTGCCGCAAGCCGAAGCCCGGCATGCTGCTCGATGCGGCGCGCGAACTCGGCATCGACCTCGGCGCGAGCTTCCTGGTCGGCGACCGCTGGCGCGACGTCGCGGCGGCGCAGGCGGCGGGCTGCCGCGCGCTCTTCATTGACTACAAATACCAAGAGAAACAGCCCGATAGGCCGTACATTGCAGTAAAATCGCTCCCCGAAGCGGCCGGGTACATCGTCCGGGCCGATCCGTAGCGATTCCCCTAGGGAGGGACCCTTTGAGCGCTCTCAAGAAACTGAAGGTGAAGCTGTTCGCCGATGGCGCGGACCTCGCCGGCATGAGGGAAATGGCGGCGAATCCGATGATCAAAGGGTTCACCACCAACCCGACGCTGATGAAGAAGGCGGGAATCACCGATTACAAGGCCTTTGCGCGCGACGTGCTCGCGGCGATTCCGGACCGGCCGGTCTCGTTCGAAGTTTTCGCCGACGATTTCGGCGAGATGGAAGTGCAGGCGCGGGAGATCGCCTCCTGGGGCAGGAACGTCAACGTCAAGATCCCGGTCACCAACACGAAGCGGGAATTCGCCGGCGCCGTGATCGAGCGCTTGTCGAAGGCGGGCGTTGCCCTCAACGTCACCGCCGTCATGACGCTCGACCAGGTCGAGCGCATAACAGCCCGGCTCGACGCGAAGACGCCGGCGATCATCTCGGTGTTCGCCGGCCGAGTCGCCGACACCGGCGTCGACCCGATGCCGATCATGCAGAAGTCGGTGCAGATCATGAAGTCGAAGCCGAAGGCCGAGCTCATCTGGGCGAGCCCGCGCGAGCTGCTCAACGTGTTCCAGGCCGACGCCGTCGGCTGCCACATCATTACCGCCACCAACGACATCCTCAAGAAACTGTCGCTGGTCGGCAAAGACCTCGACAACTATTCCCTGGAGACGGTCGAAATGTTCTACAAGGACGCGAAGGCGGCGGGCTACACCATTGCCGCGCGCAAGGCGGCATGAGCAACAAGTTCAAACACGTCCTCGTCACCGGCGGCACCGGCTACGTCGGCAGCCTGCTGGTGCCGCAGCTCCTCGAGCAGGGCTACAAGGTCAGCGTCTACGACACCATGTACTTCGGCGACGAGGGCCTGTTCCCGAAGAGCCCGCAGCTGAAGGCGATCAAGGGTGACATCCGCGACACCGACAGCCTGTTCGAGGCGATGGCGGGCGTCGACGCGGTGATCAACCTCGCCTGCATCTCCAACGACGCGAGCTTCGAGCTCGACGAGAAGCTCTCCACCACGATCAACCTCGACGCCTTCGAGCCGATGGTGATCGCGGCGAAGAAGGCGGGGGTCAAGCGCTTCGTCTACGCCTCGTCGAGCTCGGTGTACGGCGTCTCCGAGTCGCCCGACGTGACCGAGGACCATCCGCTGGTGCCGCTCACGCTCTACAACAAGTACAAGGGCATGTGCGAGCCGCTGCTCTTCAAGCACCAGGCGAAGGATTTCGTGTGCGTCGTGATCCGCCCGGCGACGCTGTGCGGCTACGCGCCGCGCCAGCGCCTCGACCTGTCGGTGAACATCCTCACCAACCACGCCATCAACGCCGGCAAGATCACGGTGTTCGGGGGCTCGCAGAAGCGCCCCAACCTGCACGTGCAGGACATGTGCGACCTGTACAAGATGCTGCTCACGGTCGAGGACGCGAAGATCGCCGGCCAGACCTTCAACGCCGGCTTCCAGAACCTCTCCATCATGGAGATTGCACAGGTCGCCAAGCGCGTAGTGCAGCAGGAGTTCCCCGACAAGGGCGACATCCCGATCGTGACTACGCCGACCGACGACATCCGCTCCTACCACGTCAATTCGGAAAAAATCCAGCGCGTGCTCGGCTTCAAGCCGACGCACAACGTCGAGGATGCGGTGCGCGACCTGTGCAAGGCGTTCAAGCAGGGCAAGCTGCCGAACAGCATGCAGGACACCGCGTACTTCAACGTGAGGCGCCTGAAGCAGCTGAAAGCTGCATGACCTCCCGAGCAGTCGCCGTCGTCACTGGCGGCGCCGGGTTCATCGGCAGTCACATGGTGGACCTGCTGCTCTCGCGCGGCTTCGCCGTGCGGGCGATCGACAATCTGCTCGGCGGCCGGGTCGAGAACGTGGCGCAGCACAAGGCGAACCGCGACTTCGCTCTGGAAGAGCGCGATGTGCGCAGCTATGCGCCCGACGATGCGCTGTTCAAGGGCGCGAAGTACGTCTTCCATTTCGCCGGCATCGGCGACATCGTGCCGTCGATCGAGCGGCCACTCGAATACATGTCGATCAATGTGCAGGGCACGGCGCACATGCTCGAGTGCGCCCGCCAGGCGAAAGCCGACAAGTTCGTCTACGCCGCGTCTTCGTCCTGCTACGGCCTCGCCGCCGTGCCGACGCGCGAGGACCATCCGATCGCGCCGCAGTATCCGTACGCGCTTTCCAAATACCAGGGCGAGCAGGCGGCATTCCACTGGCATCAGGTGTACGGTTTGCCGGTGAACTCGGTGCGTATCTTCAACGCCTATGGCACGCGCTCGCGCACGTCCGGTGCCTACGGCGCGGTGTTCGGCGTTTTCCTGCGGCAGAAGCTCGCCGGCAAGCCCTTCACGGTGGTGGGCGACGGTACGCAGCGCCGCGACTTCCTTTACGTGACCGACGTGGCGAAGGGGTTCCTCGCCGCGGCCGAGACGCAGCTCCAGGGCCGCTTCTGGAACCTCGGCGCGGGTAATCCGCAATCGGTGAACCGCCTGGTCGAGCTGCTCGGCGGCAAGACCGTCCGCATCCCGACGCGTCCCGGCGAGCCCGACTGCACCTGGGCGGACATCGCGCAGATCCGCAAAGACCTCGGCTGGCAGCCCGAAGTGAGCTTCGAAGAGGGCGTGGCGAAGATCACCGCCGACATCGAATACTGGCGCAACGCGCCGCTCTGGGACCCGGAGTCGATCGCCAAGGCGACCGGCACCTGGTTCCGCTACCTCGGACGGAGCTGACCAGTGCTGTCGTCGCTCACCGAGAAGTACCGCCACAAGATCAAGACCGTCGAGGAGCTGCAGGCGCTGCTCGGCAAGCCCCCGCGCAAGAAGAAGGTGATCATGTGCCACGGCGTGTTCGACGTCGTGCACCCCGGCCACGTCCGCCACCTGCTGTACGCCAAGACCAAGGCCGAGATCCTGGTGACGAGCATCACCGCCGACCGCCACATCAGCAAGGGTCAGCACCGCCCCCACGTGCCGCAGGAGCTGCGCGCGCTCAACCTCGCGGCGTTCGAGATGGTCGACTACGTGCTTGTCGACAAGAACGCCACGCCGATCGAGAACATCGCGCTGCTGCAGCCGGAATTCTTCGCCAAGGGCTACGAGTACACCGCCGGGCCGCTGCCGCCGAAGACGCAGGAAGAGGTCGAGACGCTGCGCGCCTACGGCGGCGAGATCATCTTCACGCCGGGCGACATCGTCTACTCGTCGACGCGTCTCATCGACCTCGCGCCGCCGTCGATCAAGAGCGAGAAGCTGCTCACCTTCATGGACAGCGAAAAGCTGACGTTCGATTCGCTGCGCGAGGCGCTCGACAAGCTCGGCAAGTTCAAGGTCCACGTTGTGGGCGACACCATCGTCGACAGCTACACGCAGACGGCGATGATCGGCGGCCAGACCAAGACGCCGACGATGAGCGTGCTCTATGAACGGCGCGACGACTACATCGGCGGCGCCGCGGTGGTGGCGGAGCACCTGCGCGCCGCGGGCGCGGACGTGGTGTTCTCCACCGTGCTCGGCGACGATGCGCTCAAAGACTTCGTGCTCGAAGGCCTGAAGAAGCGCGGCGTCGAATGCCGCGCGGTGATCGACAAGACCCGCCCGACCACCAACAAGAACGCCATCGTCGCCGGCGGCTACCGCCTGCTGAAGATCGACACGCTCGACAACCGCTCGATCTCCGACGACATCGTTGGCCAGCTCGGCAAGGCGGTGCGCGAGGTGAAGTCCGACGCGGTCGTGTTCAGCGACTTCCGCCACGGCATCTTCAACCGCCGCACCATTCCCGGACTGATCGAGGCGATCCCGGCCGGCCGTTTCAAGGTCGCCGACAGCCAGGTCGCCAGCCGCTGGGGCAACATCACCGAGTTCAAGGGCTTCGACCTGATCACGCCGAACGAGCGCGAAGCGCGCTTCGCCCTCGCCGACCAGGATTCGGGCATCCGGCCGCTCGCCTCGGCGCTCTACGACGCCGCGCATTGCCAGACGCTGATCCTCAAGCTCGGCGAGCGCGGCGTGCTGACCTGCCGCAGCGCCGACCACGAGTCGCTCGATTCCTTCATCGTCATCGACTCGTTCGTCGACCGCGTGGTCGACGCGGTGGGCGCGGGTGACGCGCTCCTCGCCTACGCGACGCTCGCCAAGATGGCGAGCGGGTCGGACGCGATCGCCACCATCCTCGGCTCGATGGCCGCGGCCTGCGAGTGCGAGGTGGACGGCAACGTCCCGGTGACTCCCGCCGACGTGCGGCGCAAGATCGACGCGGTCGAGGCCGAGGCAAGCTACAACGAGCGCCGCAGCGCTTGAAAGTCATCGTCGTCGGGCTGGGGGTGCAGGGGCACAAGCGTCGCGCCGCCGCGGGCGCCGACTACGTGGCGAGCGTCGATCCGGCCAACGCGCAGGCCGACTTCAAGTCCATTCAGGATGTGCCGCTCGAGCGCTACGACGCGGCGCTCGCCTGCATCCCCGACGAGCCGAAGGTCGAGGTCCTCGACTATCTGCTGCGCCATGGCAAGCACGCGCTGGTCGAGAAGCCGCTCTGGGCGAGCCGCGACGACCAGATCCTGCGGCTACAAGCGCTCGCGCGAGAGAACCGCGCCGTTTGCTATACCGCCTACAACCATCGCTTCGAGCCACACTACGTGCGCATGCGCAAGGTGATCGAGTCGGGTGTGCTCGGCACCATCTATCACTGCCGCATGTTCTATGGCAACGGCACGGCGCGACTCGTGCGCGATTCCGCGTGGCGCGATCAGGGCGCAGGTGTCTTGCCCGACCTCGGCTCGCACCTGCTCGACACCGTGAACTTCTGGTTCGGCACCATGGCGAGCGACTACCGCATCCTGTCGGCGCGCTGCTTCGAGAACCGCGCTCCCGACCACGTGGTGATCGCCTCGCGCGGCGCGCCCGGCACGCCCCAGATCGAGCTCGAGATGACGCTGCTCTCCTGGCGCAATCACTTCACCTGCGATCTCTTCGCCGAGAAGGGCTCGGCGCATATCCGCTCGCTCTGCAAATGGGGGCCGACCACCTTCACCCTGCGCAAGCGCGCCCTGCCTTCCGGCCGTCCTGCCGAGGAAGTCGATACGCTCGAGCAGCCCGATCCGACCTGGGCGCTCGAGTACGCGCATTTCAAGGCGCTGTGCGAGGGCCGCGCGGCGACGGATTTGTCGCGCGACCTCTGGCTGCAGAAGACGCTGCGGCCGCTCGGCGAGCGCGCCGTGGCGCTGGCGGCGACATGAGCGCGCCGGTCGTCGGCTTCGCCGGCATGACGCACCTCGGGCTGAATTCCGCGGCCGCGGCGGCGGCGCGCGGCTTCGCGGTCGTTGCCTATCACCCCGCAAGCCGCCCTGCGGTGGTCGAGCCGGGATTGGACGAATGCCTGCAGCAGCACGCCGGGCGTCTGCAGTTCACCGCATCGCTCGATGCGCTCTCGCGCTGTGATCTCGTCTACATCGCCGCCGACGTGCCGACCGACGATGCCGGCAGGAGCGATCTCGAGCCGATTCGCGGCCTGATCGATTCGGTAACGCGGGTGCTGGGCAGCAACGCGGTGCTTGTCGTGCTTTGCCAGGTGCCGCCGGGCTTCACCCGCTCGCTCGAGCTCGCCCCCGGGCGGCTCTACTACCAGGTCGAGACGCTGGTCTTCGGGCGTGCGCTCGATCGCGCGCTCAATCCGGAGCGCTTTATCGTCGGCTGCGCTGATCCATCGGCGCCTTTGCCGAACAGTCTGGAAAATTATCTGCGCGCTTTTGATTGCCCCATCCTGCCGATGCGCTACGAGAGCGCGGAGCTGGCGAAGATCGCGATCAACTGCTGCCTCGTCTCCTCGATCAGCGTCGCCAACACGCTCGCCGAGCTGTGCGAGGGAATCGGTGCGAACTGGTCGGAGATCGTGCCGGCGCTGAAGCTCGACAAGCGCATCGGCCAGCACGCCTACCTCGCACCGGGCCTTGGCATCGCCGGCGGCAACCTGGAACGCGACCTGGCGACGGTGATCCGCTTTGCCGGGGAGTTGAAAACGGATGCCGGCGTGGTCAAGGCCTGGCTCGCCAACAGCCGCCATCGCCGCGACTGGGCGGCGCGCACCATCACGAAACTGCTGTTGCAGAAGAATCGGCAGGCCGTCGTCGCCATCTGGGGCCTCGCGTACAAGGAAAACACCGACTCGACCAAGAACTCGCCCTCGCTCGCGACTATCGAGCAGCTCGGCGGCGCGCAGCTGAGGCTCCACGACCCGGTGGTGAAGATCGAGAAGGGTGAGCGCTTCGAAACGGCGCTCGACGCCGCGCGCGGCGCCGACGCGCTGATGATCCTCACACCCTGGCCGCAATACCGCGAGATCGGCTGCGCGGACATCGCCAAGGCGATGCGCGGCCGCATCGTTCTCGACCCCCACGCGGTGCTGAATTCGAACCTGGCCAACGCAGCCGGCCTGCAGATTCACACCCTCGGACATGCTTGAGCACCTGACCGAGCTGCGCCGGCCCAGGCGCGTCGTCGTCATCGGCGCAGCGGGCTTCGTCGGCGGCGCGGTAGCCGAACGCCTTGAGCGCGACAGCGTTCCGGTCCTTAGATTGACGCGCGCCGAAGTCGATCTCGCCGCCGCCGACGGCGAGACGAAGCTCGCGGCATTCCTGCGTGCCGGTGATGCCCTGGTCGCCGCCGCCGCCCGCGCTCCTTGCAAGAATGCCGACCAGCTCCTCGAGAACCTTGCCATGGCGCGCACCATCGCTGCGGCCCTGGGTCGCGCGCGCGATATCGTGCACGTGGTCAACATCAGCTCGGATGCGGTGTACGCCGATTCTCCGCATCCGCTCACCGAAGAGTCCTGCGCATCGCCGAATACGCTGCACGGCGTGATGCATCTCGCGCGCGAAGTGGTGTTGAACACGAGCGTGAAGGCGCCGCTTGCGCACCTGCGCCCCAGCCTCCTGTATGGCGCGCGCGATCCGCACGACGGCTATGGCCCCAATCGCTTTCGCCGGCTCGCGGCGGCCGGCGAACCGATCGTTCTTTTCGGGGAAGGCGAGGAGCGGCGCGACCACGTCTTCATCGACGACCTCGCCGAGCTGGTCGCCCAGGTGATCTACCGCCGCAGCACCGGGACGCTTAATGTCGCCAGCGGCGAAGTGCACAGTTTCCGCGCGATCGCCGAGAAGGTCGTCGCGCTCTCGGGGAACAAGGCGGTGACGGTGAAAGGCTCGCCGCGCAGCGGCCCGATGCCGCACGGCGGCTACCGCCCGTTCGATATCTCGGCGTGCAAGCGCGCGTTTGCGGATTTCCGCTATACATCGCTGCCCGAAGGGCTGAAGAAGGCGCAGGGGGGCGGGTAATGCGCGAGACAGACCTGCTGCGCTCCCTGCCGAAGACCAAGCGCAACATCGAGAAGCGCGCCGAGGAGAAGGATGAGGCCGTCGTCGCGCTGTCGCGCCAGTACGGCAAGGAGTATTTCGACGGCGAGCGCAAGTACGGCTATGGCGGCTATCGCTACGACGGCCGCTGGCGCCCGGTGGCGCGCGACTTCATCGCGCATTTCGGCCTGAAGCCCGGGATGCGCGTGCTGGACGTCGGCTGCGCCAAGGGTTTCCTGGTCAAGGACCTGATGCTCGAGTGCCCCGGCCTCGAAGCCTTCGGCCTCGACATCTCGCGCTACGCGCTCTTGCATTGCGAGAAAGAGGTGATCGGCCGCCTGCACCTCGGCAGCGCAGAAAGCCTGCCGTTTCCCGACCGCTCGTTCGATTGCGTGATCTCGCTCAACACGATCCACAACCTCGCGCGCGAAGGCGTGGTGGTCGCCATGCGCGAGATCCAGCGCCTGAGCGCAGGCCGCGCGTTCGTGCAGGTCGACAGCTACCGCACGCCCGAGGAACGCGAGATCGCGGTGAGCTGGATCATCACCGCGCGCTTTCACGACTATCCGCAGGGCTGGCTCAAGGCCTATGCCGAGGCCGGATACACTGGCGACTACTACTGGACGATCATCAACCGATGAGCAAGACCTACGTGATTCTGGGCGGCGGCGGATCCTTCGGCATCCACACGGCGTTCTATCTCCTGCAGCATGCCAAGCCGAAGCGCGTGGTCGGCATCGGCCGCAACCTGCTGCGCCCCGAGCCGTTCTCGCTCGGCATCGACAAGCAGCCGGGCTTCGAGTATCTCGCCTACCACCTCACCTACGAGCTGGATCTGCTGCTCGAGCAGCTCGACAAGATCCGCCCCGAGGTGATCATCAACTATGCCGCGCAGGGCGAGGGCGCCGTATCCTGGAAGAATTCGTGGCGCTTCTTCGAGACCAATTCGATGGCGCTCGCGCGCCTGTGCGAGGAGCTGATGAAGCCCGAGCGCAAGTGGCTCGAGCGCTTCATCCAGATCGGCACTTCCGAGATGTACGGCTCGGTGAGCCACGCGGCGAAGGAAGACGAGCCGATCAAGCCGTCGAGCCCCTACGCCGCCTCGAAAGTGGCGTTCGACATGCACCTCATGTCGATCCACAAGTTCCTCAAGTTCCCGATGAACATCATCCGGCCTTCCAACGCCTACTGCCCGGGCCAGCTCCTGCACCGCGTCGTGCCGAAGACGATCCTGTGCGGTCTCACCGGGCAGAAGCTGCCGCTGCAGGGCGGTGGCAAGGCGGAGAAGTCCTACATCCACGCCCGGGACCTCGGCCGCGCTATCCACCTGGTGGCGGAGAAGGCGCCGCTCGGGACGACCTACAATGCCGGGCCGGCCGAGCCCACCAGCATCAGGCGGGTCGTCGAGCTCTGCGCCGAGGCCCTCGGCATGCCGTTCGAGCAGCTCTGCGAGATGGCCCCCGACCGGCTGGGTCAGGATTCGCGCTACTGGCTCGACTCAACCGCGATCAAGCGAGATGTGGGCTGGGAGCCGCAGATCGGCTGGAAGGAAGGGTTGGCGGAAATGGTCGTCTGGGGCAAGAAGTACCTGAATGAGCTGCGGGTGACGCCCACCAATTACGTGATGCGCGGCTGAGCGATGTCCTCGGTACCGAAACCCCAAGCCGCCCAGCGATTCGACGCCGCCGCGTCCCGGCGCCGCTGCCTGAAATACCGCCGCCGCATCCTCGACGTCTCGCAAAGGGTGAGCGCGCTGCACATCGCGCCCGCCTTCTCCTGCCTGGAGATCACCGACGTCATCTACCACGCGCTGAAGCGCCGCGAGGACGCCTTCGTCATGTCGAAGGGTCACGGCTGCGTCTCGCAGTACGTGATCCTCGAGGACCTGGGCGTCATGCCGAGCGCCGAGATCGAGCGCTATTGCACACCGCAGGGCGTGCTCGGCGCGCACCCCGATATCGGCACGCCCGGCATCGAGGCTTCGACCGGCTCGCTCGGCCACGGTCTGGGCATCGGCGTCGGCATGGCCTACGCGGAGATGCTGAAGGGCGAGGGGCTGCAGGTCTACGTGGTGCTCTCCGACGGCGAGCTGCAGGAGGGCTCGACCTGGGAGGCGGCGCAGATGGCGGCCAATCACAAGCTGGATAATCTGCTGCTGTTCGTCGATCTCAACGATTTCGGTGGCCTCGAGCGGATCAGCGAGCACCACCCGGCCGTGTTCCCGGTCGCCGAGAAGTTCTTCGCCTTCGGCTGGGAAGCGGCCGAGGTCAATGGCCATGACGCCGCCGCGGTGCACGCTGCCGTCGCTGCGCGCAAGGGCGGCAAGCCCTTCGTCCTCATCGGCAAGACGGTGAAGGGCCGCGGCGTCTCCTACATGGAGCACGTGCCGATCTGGCATTACCGCTCGCCCAACAAGGACGAGTACGCCAAGGCGATCGCCGAGCTGAAGGAGATCAGCTCGTGAGGAACACCTTCGCCAACGTCTTCTACGAGGAAGCGAAGAAAGACCCGCGCCTGTGCGTGGTGGTGGCCGACATCTCGCCCGCCGGCTCGATGGAGAAGCTGCGCAAGGAATACCCCAAGCGCTTCGTCAACACCGGCGTCGCCGAGCAGATCATGATCGGCATGTGCGCCGGCATGGCGATGCGCGGCCTCAAGCCCTTCGCTTACACCATCGCCACCTTCGCGCTGTTCCGGCCCTACGAGTTCGTGCGCGACGACCTGTGCTACCAGGGCTTGCCCGTGACCGTGGTCGGCGTCGGCGGCGGCGTCACCTATTCCACGCTCGGCGGTACGCACCACGCCATGGAGGACGTGGCGATCGCCTGCGCCATGCCGGGGATGAGCGTGATCGCGCCGTGCGATCCAGAGGAAGCCAAGGCGGCGACGCTGCATTGCATCGGCCAGCAGGACGGCCCCATCTATTTGCGCCTTGGCAAGGCGGGCGAGCCGGTGCTCGGCTCGGCAACCTCGGCACCTTTCCAGTTCGGCAAGCTGCGCATGCTGCGCGAGGGAAGCGATGCCTGCATCCTGGGCTACGGGCCGATCCTGAAGATGGCGATGCAGGCGGCGGAGGGGAGATCGATCGCCGTCGCGTCGGTGCACACGTTGAAGCCGCTCGATCGCGAAGGCATCGCGCGGATCCTGGCGAAATATCCCAAGGTGGTGGTGCTCGAGGAAATGGTGCCGCAAGGCGGCCTCGGCGATGCGGTCAAGGCGCTGGCGTGGGAAAGCGGCGCGAAGTGCCGCATCGAGTGCCTGTCGCTCAAGCATGAGTTCGTACATGTCTATGGCAAGCATGAAGAGCTGCTCGCGGCGCACGGCTTGTCGGTGGAAAAGCTGGTGCAAGCAGCGAGCGCCGGTTGAGGCGCAATGCTCACGGCATGCGACGCGGTAGTCGCCATCATCCAGCTCGACGACGGGCGCTACCTGATGCAGCTGCGCGATGACCGTCCCGACATCTGGTATCCAGGGCACTGGGGCTGTTTTGGTGGCGCCGTGGACGAAGGCGAGTCGCCGGAGCAGGCGCTGTCGCGCGAGCTGTACGAGGAGCTCGAGTTTCGGCCGGGCCAGCGGGAGTTGCTCACGCAGTTCGACATCGACTTCGGGCCCCTGGGAATGGGCAAGCGCTACCGGGCGTATTACATGGTGCGCATGAGCAAGGAAGAGCGCAGCGCCGTTGTGCTGCACGAAGGCAAAGCGCTCGACGCGTTCAGCTACGAGCGGCTGGTCGACGGCATGCGAGTCGCCGCCTACGATCTCTTCGCGCTCCACCTGCACCGGATGCTGCTCTCACGGGGCAAGGCATGAAGGCGGTGATCCTCGCCGGCGGCCTGGGCACGCGCATCAGCGAAGAGACCGACGTGCGCCCGAAGCCCATGGTGGAGATCGGCGGGCGGCCGATTCTCTGGCACATCATGAAGAGCTATTCGAACCATGGTGTCAAAGACTTCGTCATCTGTCTGGGCTACAAGGGCTACCTCATCAAGGAGTACTTCGCCAACTATTTCCTGCATATGTCGGACGTCACGTTCGACATGGCCACCAACCACATGGAAGTACACCAGGCGAGCGCCGACCCGTGGCGCGTGACGCTGGTCGACACCGGCGAAAACACCCAGACCGGCGGCAGGCTGAAGCGGGTGCGCAGCTATGTCGGTGAAGAGGATTTCTGCTTCACGTACGGCGATGGCGTGAGCGACGTCGACATCGGGCGCGTGATCGCCTTTCACCGCGAGCAGCGCGTGCTCGCCACGGTGACCGCGGTACAGCCGCCCGGCCGCTTCGGCTCGCTCGACATCAAGAAGCACCGCATCTCGAGGTTCGAGGAAAAGCCGCCCGGGGACAGCTGGGTCAACGGCGGCTTCTTCGTCCTGTCGCCCGCTGTGTTCGACTATATCGGTGGCGACGAGACCGCATGGGAGCGAGAGCCGCTGGAGAAGCTGGCGCGCGAAGGCAACCTCGCCGGGTTCCCGCATCGCGGTTTCTGGCAATGCATGGACACGCTCAGAGACCGCACTCATCTCGAGGAACTGTGGCGCTCGGGCAGGGCGCCGTGGAAAAGCTGGAAGTGAGCCGGGCGTTCTGGAGAGGCAAGCGGGTTTTCCTCACCGGACACACGGGCTTCAAGGGCGGTTGGCTCAGCCTGTGGCTGCAAGCGCTCGGCGCCGAGGTGACCGGCTATGCCCTGAAACCGCCGACCCGGCCGAGCCTGTTTGTCCTGGCCGGGCTCGCCCGCTCGATGAAATCCGTCACCGGAGACGTGCGCGATCTGCCGCGGCTCAAAGCGGCGTTGCGGCGCGCCAGGCCGCAGATCGTCATTCACATGGCGGCCCAGTCCCTGGTGCGCGCGTCGTATGCCGATCCGGTCGGCACCTACTCGACCAATGTCATGGGTACGGTGAACCTGCTCGAAGGGGTGCGCGATGCGACATCCGCCTCCGTCGTCCTGATCGTCACCAGCGACAAGTGCTACGAGAACCGCGAGCAAAGGACCGGCTACCGGGAGGACGCGCCGATGGGCGGCCATGACCCCTACGCCAGCAGCAAAGCCTGCACGGAGCTGGTGACGGCGGCGTACCGCAGATCCTTCTTCGCCGGAGCCCGCGTCGGCGTGGCGAGCGTTCGCGCGGGGAACGTGATCGGCGGCGGCGACTGGAGCAAGGATCGCCTGGTGCCCGACGCGCTGCATGCGTTCGCCGCAGGCAGAGCATTGCGCGTGCGCAATCCCGATGCG
>Ga0209647_1000846_pt1 | contig 27833 bp, 30 predicted proteins | sample GraSoi_2013_60cm_FD_185827 | JGI IMG/M metagenome (GOLD analysis project Ga0209647, IMG submission 185827) | Grasslands soil microbial communities from the Angelo Coastal Reserve, California, USA - Sample 9_17_2013_60cm (SPAdes) (version 2) | ecosystem: Environmental > Terrestrial > Soil >... | reverse complement strand
TCCTACATCATGTGCCGCGCGATGAACCGCAACTTCATCAGCGTGATCGCCGGAGGCTTCGGCACCGGCGGCGGCACGCCGGCGGTGGCAGGCGCGCAGCCGGCGGGCGAAGTGCATCCGATCAGCGCGCCCGAGACGGCAGAGCTGCTGCGCGCGGCGAAGAACGTGATCATCGTGCCGGGCTATGGCATGGCGGTGGCGCAGGCGCAGCACACGGTGTACGAGATCACCAAGCAGCTGCGCGACATGGGCCTGAACGTGCGCTTCGGCATCCACCCGGTGGCCGGACGCATGCCGGGCCACATGAACGTGCTGCTCGCCGAAGCGAGGGTGCCTTACGACATCGTGTTCGAGATGGACGAGATTAATTCCGACTTCCCCAACACGGACGTGGCGATGGTGATCGGCGCCAACGACATCGTCAACCCGGCGGCACAAGAAGACCCCTCGAGCCCCATTGCGGGCATGCCGGTGCTGGAAGTGTGGAAGGCGAAGAACGTGGTGGTGATGAAGCGCAGCATGGCCTCGGGCTACGCCGGCGTCGACAATCCGCTGTTCTACAAGGACAACACGCGCATGCTGTTTGGCGATGCGAAGAAGATGCTGGATGAGGTGCTGGTCGCCCTGAAAGCGTGACGCGCATCGGCGTCTCGCCGCGCCTGTTTCACCCGCAGCCCGGGGCGCGCGGCGTGCATACCAAGATCCTGCACTACGTCGAGGACGGCATTGCCCAGTGGCTCCTGTCGCGCGACGCGCTGCTCTTCATGCTGCCGCTCTCCGAGCGTGCCGCCGATTACGCGCAGGCGCTCGACGGCCTGGTGCTGCAGGGCGGCACCGACATCAGCCCGCTCGCGTACGGCGAACAGCCGCTCAAGCCCGAGTGGGCCGGAGATGCGGTGCGCGATCGCTATGAGATCGAGCTGGTGCGGGCGTTTACCGAAGCGCGCAAGCCGGTGCTCGGCATCTGCCGCGGCGCGCAGCTCATCAACGTCGCGCTCGGCGGCTCGCTGCACCAGGACGTGCCGGCGCATCGCAGCGACGACTATGACGAGCACGCGCACGAGGTGCGCCTCGAGCCTGGCTCCGGGCTTGCGCGCCTCTATGGCGAAAGCGGCCCGCGGCGCGTGGTGTCGATCCATCACCAGGCGATCAAGCGCCTGGGGCGCGATCTGCGGGTCGAAGCGCGCTCGGTGCCCGATGGACTGATTGAAGCCGTGCGCTCGAGCGGGGAGAGCTATGTGTGCGCGGTGCAGTGGCATCCGGAGTTCCACGGCGGGCGCGCGGGATTCCTGGATGGCGGACCACTGCTCGACGAATTTCTCAAGGTAGCAGCAGGCCGAGCCGCCGCGCCAGCCAGCGCGTAGTCGTCGCCTGGATGAGGATGGTCATCAGCACCGCGATGAAGGTGACCGCGGCGATCACGTCGGCGCCCGGCGCGTTCATGCCAACCAGCAGGCCGGCGAGCGCCGCGGGGATCACACCGGTCTCGCGCGTCCAGCACATGAACAACATCTCGTTGAATGACCAGCGTGCCCGCCGATCCGGCGCGGCGCATAGGAACACCGTGATGGGCCGGGCGACGAGCATGAAGATGGCGACGACCAGCGCGCCGCCCACCAGGTAGCGGCTCATCAGCGCGAAGTCGACCTGCGCGCCGAGCAGGATAAAGATGAACATGCGCATGATCAGCGCAGTGGTGAGGACGAACTCGTCGAGCCGCTCCTGCTCGCGCGCGCCCATGGCGAAGCCGAGCGCATCCTTGTTGCCGAGCACCACGCCGAAGGTGAACACCGCCATGAAGCCGCTCGCCTGCAGGTTGTCGGCGCCCAGATAAGCACCGATCACCGCCATCAGCGTGACGAGCGGCGCGTACTCCGCGAGGAACGCGAGGCGCTCGTGCGCGATGAACAGCGCCGCGAGGTAGCCGAGGACCCCGCCGACCAGCAGGCCGAAGAGCGCCTGCTTGCAAAGATCGACGAGCGCCGCGCCGACCGAGAACTCGGCACCGGTGGCCAGCGCGAGCACGGCGAAGGTCAGGATCGCGCCGGTCGCGTCGTTCAGCGCCGATTCGCTCATCACGGTCTGCGCCACCCGTTCGCGGATGCGCACCTGGCGGAACACGGGCACCAGCGTCGCCGGATCGGTCGAGGCGATCGCCGCCCCGAGGAGCGCCGCCACGGCGAGCGGAATGCCGAGGATCCAGTAAGCCGCAGCCGCGGTGATGCCGGCGGTGATGATCACGCCGACGGTCGCGATCACCACGATGGTGATCCACACCTGCTTCAGCACCGCGACGCGCAGCGAGGCGCCGCCGTCGAACAGGATGTAGCAGGCGCCGAAGATCAGGATGATCTGGTTCAGCGCCGAATCGGCCTTGATGTCGATCGCGCCGCTGACCCCCGGGCCGAGCAGCATGCCGACGAGCAGATAAACCACCACGTCAGGAATAGCGAGACGCCGGGCGAGCAGGCCGGCCAGCATGCCGGCGCCGAGGATCACGCCAAAGGCGAGCAGCACGTGCTTCGCGGTCTCGATCGCGGCGCTCGGTTCCAAGGCGCGCCGATTCTATCTCGCAAGACGGAATGAGCCGCCTATAGGGACTGTTATAGAATCCGTCACCCTTTGGAGGAGGAGAATCGCAATGAGCAATCCACGTCGCAAGTTCCTGACCGGTGCAGCCGCTGCGGCGACCGGTGCCGCCACCCTCGGTTTCCCGGCGATCGTCAAGGCGCAAGGACCAATCTCCATGCGCTGGCAGAGCACCTGGCCGTCGAAGGATATCTTCCACGAGTATGCCAACGACTTCGCCAAGAAGGTGAACGACATGACCGGCGGCGACCTCAAGATCGAGGTGCTGCCCGCCGGCGCGGTGGTTCCCGCCTTCGGCCTGCTCGACGCGGTCACCAAGGGAACGCTCGACGGCGGCCACGGCGTGCTGGTGTATCACTACGGCAAGCAGAACGCGCTCGCGCTGTGGGGCTCCGGTCCCGCGTTCGGCATGGACGCCAACATGCTGCTGTCGTGGCACAAGTACGGCGGCGGCAAGGAACTCCTCAACAAGCTATACGCCTCGATCGGCGCCAATGTGGTGTCCTTCCCGTACGGCCCGATGCCGACGCAGCCGCTCGGCTGGTTCAAGAAGCCGATCACCAAGGCAGACGATTTCAAGGGCCTGAAGTACCGCACCGTCGGGGTTTCGATCGACGTGTTCACCGGCATGGGCGCGGCGGTCAACGCGCTCCCGGGTGGCGAGATCGTGCCGGCGATGGACCGCGGCCTGCTCGATGCGGCGGAGTTCAACAACGCCACCAGCGACCGGCTGCTCGGCTTCCCCGACGTCTCCAAGGTGTGCATGCTGCAGAGCTACCACCAGAACGCCGAGCAGTTCGAGATCATGTTCAACAAGACCAAGTACGACGCGCTGCCGGCAAAGATGCGGGCGATCATCGACAACGCGGTGGAAGCGGCTTCGCAGGACATGTCGTGGAAGGCGGTGGACCGCTATTCCAAGGACTACATCGAGCTGCAGACCAAGGACAAGGTGCGCTTCTACAAGACGCCGGATTCGATCCTGCAGCGGCAGCTCGAGACCTACGACGCCGCGGCAAAAAAGCGCGCCGACAACGCAATGTGGGTCGAGATCGAGAAATCGCAGCGTGCCTTCGCCGAACGCGCCGTGCGCTGGGACCTCGATACCAACGTGAACCGCCGCATGGCCTACAACCACTACTTCGGCAAGGCGGCGGCCAAGCCTGCTGCCAAGAAAGCCTGACGCGACGCTGACCACCGAACACCATCCGGCGATCCCGGATGGTGTTCTTTTTTTGCCGGCATAAAATCCACGCCATGCAGAAACTGCTGCTGTTCGTCGACCGGATCAGCACCTGGGTGGGCCAGGCGTTCTCGTTTTTCATCATCGCGCTCACGCTGCACGTGTCCTGGGAAGTTTTCTCGCGCTATGCGCTCGACAATCCGCGCGCCTGGGCCTTCGACGTGATGATCATGTTCTACGGCACGCTGTTCATGATGGCGGGCGCGTACACCCTGGCCAAGAACGGCCATGTGCGCGGCGACGTGATCTACGGCTTCTTCTCGCCGCGGGCGCAGGCGGCCGTCGACCTGACGCTCTACATCCTGTTCTTCCTTCCCGGCGTCATCGCGCTCACCTATGCCGGCTACTTTTATGCGGCGGAATCCTGGGCGATCAACGAGCATTCGAACATCACTTCCGAGGGGCCGCCGGTCTATCCCTTCAAGACGGTGATTCCGCTCGCCGGCGCGTTCGTGCTGGTGCAGGGCATTGTCGAGATCATCCGCTGCATCATCTGCCTGAAGACCGGCACCTGGCCCTCGCGTGAGGAAGACGTGGTGGAAGTGGATGTCGACAAGCTGAAGCAGGAGCTGCACGTGAAGGACGAGGACATCCAGAAGCTGGACCAGTACGTCGTGAAGCAGGAGCGCAAATGAAATTGCGCAAGGAGCTGTGGTTCGGCTTCTCCCTGATCGCGCTGATTATTCTCCCCACGCTGCTGCTGATGCCCTGGGGACACCTCACCAACGGTCACCTCGGCCTGATGATGCTGTCGCTGATCGTGGTGGGCATCATGATGGGCTTCCCCACCGCCTTCACCCTCATGGGCATGGGCGTGTTCTTCGCCTGGCTCGCCTACCGCAGCGTGAACCCGGCGCTCGCCAACCGGCAGGTGCTCGATCTGTTCGTGCAGCGCACTTACGGGGTGATGTCGAACGACGTGCTGATCGCGATCCCGCTGTTCCTGTTCATGGGCTACCTGGTCGAGCGCGCGCAGTTGATCGACAAGCTGTTCAAGAGCCTGCACCTCGCCCTGGCGCGCGTTCCCGGGGCGCTGGCGGTCGCAACCATCGTCACGTGCGCGATTTTCGCCACCGCGACCGGGATCGTCGGCGCGGTGGTGACGCTGATGGGCCTGCTCGCGTTTCCGGCCATGCTCAAGGCGGGCTACAACGTCAAGGTTTCCGCAGGCGCCATTACCGCGGGCGGCTGCCTGGGCATCCTGATCCCGCCTTCGGTGCTGCTGATCGTTTACGGCGCCGTCGCGGGCGTGTCGGTGGTGCAGCTCTACGCCGGCGCCTTCCTGCCCGGGTTCATGCTCGCCGGCCTGTACATCGGCTACGTCATCGTGCTGGCCAAATTGCGGCCCGAGCTCATGCCGCCCTTGCCCGCAAGCGAGCGACGCGTGGAGCTGCCGAGCTACGCGCAAGCGCTGCGGCAGTACGGCAGCAACGCGCTCGCGGGCCTTTCGCGAGCCTTTACCGGGCGCGCTGCCCCAGGGGTCGGGAAACGCACGGTACTGGCCCAGCTCGTCGTCACGCTATCGCCGGCGCTTTTCATCCTTGCCATCCTCGGAGCGACCTACCACTCCGCGACCTCGCCGGAAGCGAAGACCGATACCGCGGGATTGATCGAGGCCGGCGGGGCGATCGCAGCCGACGCGAGCGAGTCGGAGCAGTCGAGCGGCCTGATCGGCGCGCCGGAAGCGGAGGAAGAGAACAAGCCCCAAGAGGTGGCGCCGCCACCGCAAGCTGAGGAGAAAAAGCCCGCTGCCGATGCACAGCCCGCCGGCGCCCCTGCGCAAAAGGTGCCGGCGCCGCTGTGGTTCTGGATCGTGCTCGCCATAGGCGTCGCCACGATCGCCCTGATCTACTGGCTGTGGAGCTGGGAGCGGCTCGAGGTGTACAAGATGCTGCTCATCTCGTTCTTTCCCCTGGCGATCCTGATCCTGATGGTGCTCGGCTCGATCGTCTTCGGCCTGGCGACGCCGAGCGAGGCCGCAGCGGTGGGCGGATTTGGCGGGTTCCTGCTTGCTGCGGCCTATCGCTACACCGCTCACGTGCGCGCGCCGGCGGATCAGCGCGCCGGTCAGGGCAAAGCGATCCTGGCCACGGTGAAAGACCTTGGCACGATCCTCAAGGAGTCGTCGTTCCTCACCGCCAAGACGAGCGCCATGGTGTGCTGGCTGTTCGTCGGCTCGGGGATCTTCTCCGCCGCGTTCGCGCTGCTGGGCGGCCAGGAGCTGATCGAGAAGTGGGTGCTGTCGCTCGACATGACGCCGGTGCAGTTCATGATGCTCGCGCAGTTCATCATCTTCATCCTCGGCTGGCCGCTGGAATGGACCGAGATCATCATCATCTTCATGCCGATCTTCCTGCCGCTGTTGCCGCACTTCGGCATCGACCCGCTGTTTTTCGGCCTGCTCGTGGCGCTCAACCTGCAGACGGCATTCCTATCCCCACCCGTGGCTATGGCGGCGTTCTACCTGAAGGGCGTGTCGCCGCCGCATGTGACGCTGAACCAGATCTTCGCCGGCATGATGCCGTTCATGGGCATCCAGCTGATCGCGCTCGTGCTGCTGTATGTCTTCCCGCAGATCGGGCTGTGGTTGCCGCAAATGCTGTATGCCAGATGAGCAGCCGGCGCAGCTGAGCGCCGGCGAGGCGGCACGGCGCATCCGCGACGGCCTGCTGACTTCGGAAGAACTGGTACAGGGCTGCCTCGCGCGCATCCGCGCGGTCGAGCCGACGGTCCAAGCGTGGCAGTTTCTCGACGAGGAGCATGCGCTCGAGCAGGCGCGCGCGGCCGACGAGCGCCGGCGCAGCGGCGAGCCGGTCGGCGCGCTGCTCGGCATCCCGGTGGGCATCAAGGACATCATCGACACCGCGGACATGCCGACCGAGAACGGCACCGTGCTGCACAAAGGCCGCACACCGCGCTCCGATGCGGCGGTGGTGGCGAAGCTGCGCGCGGCCGGCGCGGTGATCATGGGCAAGACGGTGACCACCGAGTGCGCCTACTTCACGCCGGGCAAGACGCGCAATCCGCACAACCCCGAGCACACGCCCGGCGGCTCTTCCAGCGGCTCGGCGGCTTCGGTCGGAGCACACATGGTGCCGCTCGCGCTCGGCAGCCAGACCGCGGGCTCGGTGATCCGCCCCGCGGCGTTCTGCGGCGTACATGCCTTCAAGCCCACGCACGGCCTGATCCCGCGCACGGGTGTGCTGCAACTCTCGCGCACGCTCGATCACATCGGGCTGTTCGCACGCGGCATCGATGATCTCGCCCTGCTCGCCGAGCAGCTCACCGGTTACGACGAGCGCGACCCCGATACGCGGCCGCGCGCTCATATTCCATTCCGGAAAATTTCGGCGGAACAGCCGCCGATCGAACCCATGCTCGCGTTCGTCAAGACGCCGCATTGGGAGCGCGTCGACGCCGATGCGAAAGCGGCCTACGGCGAGCTGATCGAGGCGCTGGGCGACCGGGTCGAGGAAGTGGCTCTCCTGCCATCGGCGCGCGATGCCTGGGAGTGGCAGCGCACCATCATGGAAGCCGAGATGGCCGCGAACCTCGAGCCGCTGTGGCTTGCCGGCAAGGAAAAACTATCGGAGCGGTTACGCGCGCTGATGGAGCGCGGACGCGAGACGCGCGCCGTCGATTACCAGCGCACGCTGCGCAGCCTGCCGGCAGTCGCCGAGAGCTTCGACGAGCTTTTCATGGAGCGCTACGACGCGATCCTCACGCCGCCCGCGCTCGGCACCGCGCCTAAAGGCCTCGGCGCGACCGGCGACCCGGCGTTCTGCGTGCTGTGGACGCTGCTCGGTCTGCCGGCGGTGACGCTGCCGCTGATGCAGGGCGCGAACGGCATGCCGCTCGGTGTGCAACTCGTGGGACGACGCAACTTCGATGCGCGGCTGTTGCGTACCGCGCGCTGGCTGGAGTCGAAGACGGCCTAGGCGGCCGCGGCGAGGGTGCGCAGGGACTCGAGCTCGGCGCGCAGGCGCTCGAGCTCGCTGCGATCGGAGAAGGCCAGCACCCAGTGCGTGATGCGGCCCTCGGCGCTGCGTACCGCGTCGAGCGTCAGCTCGACATGGCGCAGCGTGCCGTCCTTGGTCCAGGCCTTCACCGTGCGCCGCGCAGCGGACTCGGCGAGCATGCGATGCACCTGCGCCTCGTCGCCGCGGAACACCACCGCGCCCAGGCCGCGGCCGATGGCCTCGCCGGCGCGGCAGCCGAAGAAGGCATCGAACGCCGGATTCACGTAGCTGATCGGCCGCGCCGGCGCCGCCGCGTCGAGAATCGCGATCGGAAAGCCGCAGGCGCCGAGCGCCGCGCGCGCCATCGCGCTGTCGGCCAGCAGGCGGAAAAGAGCGGGGGCGGGTTCGCGCCGTCCGGAATCAATGCTCATGGGATCGTTCTGCCATCATTCACCGCCGCCAACAAGTGTCACGCCACGGCGACATGGCGGGCGCGGGCCGACATGGAATAGCAGTAGCGACGCAGCCGGTTCAAGTCCGCGGTCTCGATGGTCTCGCGCAGGAAATCCATGTTGCGCTCGATTTCAGACTGGTAGAGGCTGGGGCCATCGAAATGCGACTCGGCGTAGCGGTCGGCGCCGCCGAGCTTGTTCTGGATGCGCGTGCGCGCCACGTATTCGTAGAAGCCCGGCGTCTTGATGATCAGGTCGTCGGGCGAGCTGTAGCGCACGATCTCGCGGCCGTCGGCGAGCTGCTCGCGCGCGATCTTGGCCCAGACGAACTCCTCGTAGAGGAACTCGCGCACCTTCTCGAGGTACATGCGATCCGACATCTGGCCGATGAGGTCGGCGGTGCCGACCATGCAGCCCAGCATGCGGTCGCGCGGGTCGTCGGCGCGGATCTCGTCGACATCCATCTCGTAGCCGGTGAAGTGCACCAGGCGCGAGGCGAGCGGCGCCTCGGCGGCGAAGCCGACCTTCGGCAGGTAGGAAAGGATGAAGTCGGCGCTGCGGCTGACATGCACCTTGGTGAAGATGGCGCCGTTCTCGACCGCCGCCTCCGAGCTGCGCTTCAGGTAGCCCGAGTCATGCAGCAGGGCGATGAGGATGCCCATCACCGCGCGCCGCGCGCCGAGGCGATTGGAAGGCGCGCAGCTGCGGTCGTGGCCGTCGACCAGGCGCGCCATCGCGAGCGTCATGTCGAGCGAATGGCGGATGTCGTGGTAGAGCGTGTCGCAGGCGAGGTAGCCCGGATAGCGTCCTTCGAAGAGGGCGTGGAAGTCGTCGAAGGCACGCTCGAGCGGGGCGAAATCGGCGCCCGGATAGCGGCCGGCGAATAGCCGCAGCACGGCTTCGCGAACCTTGGCCGGGTTCTCGACGTTGATGCGGTTGGTGACGTCGTTCTGGTTGAGCCGGTCTTGCATGGCGTATCGGCGGCCTCCCCAGGCACGCCGTTTTCGGACCCCCCTGCCGCCGATTATTCCGCCTGGAATTACCGGAAGCAAGGATAAAAACAGCGGGAGACGGCCGATAAGCCGGGTTCTGTGACCCCGGCCGGGCGAACCCGGACGGGGCCGGCAGCCATTCCTCTGGGCCCGGGATTACCCCCGGGCTCTAGCCACCTACCCGCAAGCCTCGGCCGAGCCGGCCGAAGTGGCTGTTACACCACCGCGCTTGCCTATTTGGTGTTGCTCCGGATGGAGGTTGCCGCGTTTCACCCCTCAGACTTTGCAGCCCGAGGACTCGTCTCTGTGGCCCTCTTCGTCACGTTACCGTGCCAGGGCGTTACCCTGCATCCCGCTCTGCGGAGCCCGGACTTTCCTCTGCGCACGACCTGCACGTGAACAGCGGCTGCCTGGCCGACTCCCGCTTGCAATTTTACGCTCTGAGGCAGAGCCTATAAACCTTCTGGAGGTGGACCATGAAGAGGCGGCTCTACTTTCTGCTTCCCGACGTCGCCAGCGCGACCCGCACCGCGAACGATCTGCTGCTGGCCCGCGTCGAGGACCGTCGCATGCACTTCCTCGCCAAGCGCGGCACCGATCTGGGCGAGCTTCACGAAGCCGGCTACCTGTTCAAGACCGACCTCGTGCGCGGCGCCGGCATCGGGCTCGCGCTGGGCTTGCTCGGCGGCGTGGTGCTCGGCTCGGTGATCGTCAACTACCCGCCCGCGGGCGCGCAGCCGGGCCTCGGCGCCGCGCTCATCGCCACCATCCTCGGCGCGCTGCTCGGTCTCTGGTTGGGAACCATGGCGGCGATCGCCGTGCCGAACTCGCGCCTGAAGCATTTCAACGAGGAAATCGGACGCGGCAAGGTGCTGCTGATCCTCGACCTGCCTTTCGCGGAACTCGAGCGCGTCCGCCAGATCGTCGCCTCGCGCCATCCCGAGATCGTGCTCTCGGCTCAGGAGACGCGCTACCCGGCCTTTCCCTGAGGACGGAAATAGCGCTCGTCGTCGTAGAACGCAGCGCTGTCGTTATCCGCCCAGCCCGGATAGCCGAACACCGGCAGCGGCGCCAGGTCGCGCGGGCTTGCCTCTGGAGTGACTTGAGCCAGCCACTCGGCGGCCTGCGCGTCGGCATCCCGGCCGGGTGAAGCGAACAGTGCCTTGCAGGTGATGCCGGGCCGCGGCTCGAGCGCCTGCTCGAGCACGGCGTGGCCGAGCACCACGAAGCGCATCGACCGCCAGACGCGCTCTCGCTGCGTCCAGAAGAGCTGCTTCCAGCGCATTTCCCGGACGAGGCGGAGCAGCTCGGCATCGGCGCACACGACCACCGCGCCGCCTTCGTCGAAGATCGTCAGGAGATCGCGCAGCCGGCCGCGGCGGCCTTGCTCGGCCGGAATCGCTGCCGCGTGCATCGCGTTGATGCGCGCCTTGGTGCGTGGAAAGGCGAGCCAGCAGAGCGCGTTGAACCAGTCGTGCAAGTTGTCGGCACGCGTCTCGATGCGGCCGGTCTCGTGTACCCGCAGCTCATACGGCCCGCGCGCGCCGGTCGGTGGCACGAAGCGGATCGGGCGGCCGCTTTCCGTGCGGATATCCGCGGCAGCCGCATTGAGCGTGTCGAGCGAGCGGCCGAGCTTCAGCCACGGCGCGAGCGGCGCGTAGATCGGGTGACTTAGGCGAGCTTCCAGGGGATCGTTTCGCCGGCGCGCAGCGGCACCAGCGGCTCGCCGCCGAAGGCCAGCGTTTCCGGCACGGTCCAGTCCTCGCGCACCAGCGTAATGCTGCCTTGGTTGCGCGGCAGGCCGTAGAACTGCGCGCCGTGCTCCGAGGCGAAGGCCTCGAGCCGGTCGAGCGCGCCGGCCTCCTCGAAGGCGATGGCGTAGAGCTCGATCGCGGCGTGCGCGGTGTAGATGCCGGCGCAGCCGCAGCCGGCTTCCTTCGCGCTGCGCGCATGCGGCGCGCTGTCGGTGCCGAGGAAGAACTTGGGATTGCCCGAGGTGGCCGCCTCGACCAGCGCCTCGCGGTGCTCCTCGCGCTTGAGCACCGGCAGGCAGTAGTGATGCGGCCGGATGCCGCCCATGAAGAGCGCGTTGCGGTTCATGAGCAGGTGGTGCGCGGTGATGGTCGCGGCGACGTTCGCGCCGGTGACTTCCACGTACTGCACGGCATCGCGCGTGGTGACGTGCTCGAGCACGACTTTCAGCTGCGGGAAGCGCTCGAGCGTCGGCCCGAGCGTCTCCTCGATGAACGCCTTCTCGCGGTCGAAGACGTCGATCGCAGGGTCGGTCGATTCGCCGTGCACCAGGAGCGGCAGCCCGACCTCCTCCATCTTCTCGAGCGTGTGGAAGCAGCGCGACAGGCGCGTGACGCCGGCGTCGGAGTGCGTGGTGGCGCCCGCCGGGTAGAGCTTCACGCCCTGGATGCGGCCCGAGAGCTTGGCGCGCGAGATCTCCTCGGGCGGCGTGTCGTCGGTGAGATAAAGCGTCATCAGCGGCTCGAACTGCGCGTCGTCGGCAAGTTCGCCGAGGATGCGATCGCGGTAGTGCAGGACCTGCGCCGTGGTGCGCAGCGGCGGCTTGAGGTTCGGCATGACGATCGCGCGCGCGAATTGGCGCGCGGTGTCGGCCAGCACGCTCGCCATCGCCGGCCCGTCGCGCAGATGCAGATGGCAGTCGTCGGGCCGCCTGAGCGTGATGCGATCCATCGCGGCGATTTTACTTTGCCCCGCTTTTCGTCCTGTGGAGCGCCTTGCGATACAGCTCGGCCTTGGGCAGGCCGGTGATGCGCGCCGCGAGCCTGGCGGCCTCGCTTGGCGCGAGCGCTTCCAGCAAAATTTTCAATACATGATCTGCCTCCAGCTCATGGGATGAACGTTCCTCGCCGGGCGCGAGCACCAGCACGAACTCGCCCTGGTCGCGATGGGCGCGAGCCTGCAACCAGGCGGCAGCGTGAGCCAGCGGCATGCGTGCCACCTCCTCGAACTTCTTGCTGAGCTCGCGTGCGATGACGATCTCGCGCTCGGGCCCGAAGCGCTCCTGCAGGTCCTGCAGCGTGGCCGCAATGCGATGCGGCGCTTCGTAGAACACCACCGGCCAGGGCAGCTCGAGCGCTTCGAGCGCCTTGCGGCGTGCGGCGGCCTGCGCGGGCAGAAAGCCGGCGAAGAGGAAGCGGCTGGCGACGAAGCCCGATGCCGAGACCGCCGCGGCGGCCGCGCTGGGCCCGGGGATCGGACTCACCGCGATGCCCGCGCGATGCGCCTCGGCGACCAGCCAGGCACCGGGATCGGCGAGCGCCGGCGTGCCCGCATCGCTGACCAGCGCCACGTTCTTGCCCTGGCGCAGCGCTTCGAGCAGCGACTTCGCCGCCGCGCGCTCATTGTGCTCGTGCAGCGCCACGGTGTGCCCGCTGATGCCGTAGCGCGTGAGCAGGGTGCGCGTGGTGCGCGTGTCCTCGCAGGCGATGAGATCGGCGGCGCGCAGCGTCTCCACCGAGCGCGGGCTCGCATCGGCGAGATTGCCGATCGGCGTCGCCACGACGTACAGGGTTCCGGTCAACCGGCGCGTCTCCTCATTCGTTAAGCGTGCCATGAACCGCGAGGGCGCGCGAGCCGAGGATCTCTGTGCCGAGCTGCTGCGCGCGGCCGGCTTGAAGCTGGTCGAGCGCAACTGGCGCTGCCGGCTGGGCGAGATCGACCTGATCGCCGAGGAGCGCGGCACGCTGGTGTTCGCCGAGGTGCGCATGCGCGGCCCGGGCGGCTTCGGCGGCGCCGCCGAAAGCATCACCGCCGCGAAGCGCGCGCGCCTGATCGCCGCGGCGCGGCTTTATCTCACGCGGCGGCCCGAGGTCAATTGCCGGTTCGATGTCTTCCTGGTCGACGGCCCGCCGCGCCATGTGCAGTGGATCCGTAACGCGTTTGGCGAGTAGCGCGCTCGGCCTCGCGCTGTGGATCGGGGTAGCCGCGGCCGAGCCCACGGTTCGCGTGGTGGTGCAAAGCTCGGCGCTCGCCGGGTTTCGTCACCACGCCGCAACCGAAGTGTGGGATGAGCTGCGCGTCGGCGATGCGCTGGTCATGGCACGCGAGGCCGACAACCCGCACGATACCAACGCGGTGAGTCTTTCCTGGCGCGGGCGCAAGCTCGGCTACGTGCCGCGGCGCGAGAATGCCGCGCTGGCCTGGGGCCTGGATCGCGGCGAGCCGCTGCGCGCGCGCATCAGCCGGCTCACGCCGCATCCGAATCCGAGCAAGCGCCTGGAGTTCGAGGTCTACGTGCAATAGTAGAATGCCCGCTCAATGGCACGAGGAAATGCGGCACCGGCACATGCGAAGCTCCTCGGCCGCGTCGCGGCGCATTTCGCCGAAAGCGCGAAGCTCAAGCAGCAGTCGGCCGAGGTGCTCGGCGCGCCGATCGCGGCGGCCGGCGTGCTGCTCGCCGAGGCGCTCAGGAGCGGCGGCAAGGCGCTCGCCTGCGGCAACGGCGGCTCGGCCGCCGACGCGCAGCACTTCGCCGCCGAGCTCATCAATCGCTTCGAGGCCGAGCGCCCGCCGCTCGCTGCGCTCGCGCTGACCACCGATACCTCGACGCTGACCTCGATCGCCAACGACTACTCCTACCAGCAGGTCTTTGCCAAGCAGCTGCGTGCTCTCGGGCGGCGCGGCGACGTGCTGCTAGCCATCTCGACCAGCGGCAATTCGGCCAACGTGATGGAAGCGCTGCCGGTGGCGCACCAGCTCGGCGTGCGCGTCATCGCGCTCACCGGCAACGGCGGTGGCAAGATGGCGGCGGCCCTGAAGGCGGACGATGTGCATATCTGCGTGCCGCACAAGCGCACGGCACGCATCCAGGAGGTACATTTGCTGGTGCTGCATTGCCTATGCGACGCGATCGACTTCCAGCTTTTCGGAGACCAGGCATGAACCGCCTTCTGCTGCCGGCAGCCTTCGCCGCCGCCGCGCTCGCGCTCGCCGGCTGCGTGCCGGTGATGCTCGGCGCCGGCGGCGCCGCCGCCTACAGCTCTCTCGAAGACCGGCGCTCGACCGGCACCCAGATCGACGACGAGTCGATCGAGGTGCGCGCCGGCAACCGCGTCGGCGACCGCTTCGGCGGCCGCGTGCATGTCAACGTCACGTCGTACAACCGCATCGCGCTGGTCACCGGCGAAGTGCCCGACGACGCCGCGCGCGCCGAGGTCGAGAAGATCGTGCGCGCGGTGCCCACGGTGCGCGATGTGACCAACGACCTGCAGGTCTCCGGCATCTCCTCGCTCGGCTCGCGCGCCAACGATTCCTATCTCACCTCCAAGGTGCGCGGCGGCCTGCTCGACACCAAGCGCGTGAGGCCGGTGCACCTCAAGGTGGTCACCGAATCCGGCGTGGTCTACCTGATGGGGGTGGTGACGGAGCCGGAGGCCGACGAAGCGGTCGAGATCGCGCGCAACACCGGCGGCGTGCGCAAGGTGGTGAAGGTGTTCGAGTACTGCAAGCAGAGCGACGAGTCTTGCCGGCCGCCGGCCCCGTCCAAGACCAAGGCGGCGCCCTAAGTTGTCTGGACGGCCGCCGGTCGCGTTCGAAGCCAAGATCCGCGACCCGCGCGAGGCGGCGCGCTGGCTCGCCGGGCTCCCCCGCCCGCTGGTCTTCACCAACGGCGTCTTCGACATCCTGCACCGCGGGCACGTCACCTATCTCGCGCGGGCCCGCGCCGAGGGGGCAAGCCTGGTGGTCGCACTGAATAGCGATGCCTCGGCGCGTCGGCTCGCGAAGGGTCCCGGGCGGCCGCTCAATCCGCTCGCCGATCGGCTGGCGGTGGTGGCGGCGCTGGAAGCGGTGAGCGCCGTAACGTCGTTCGACGAAGACACCCCCGAGCAGCTGATCGCCTTGTGCAAGCCCGACGTGCTGGTGAAGGGCGGCGACTGGCCGGTCGAGCGCATCGCCGGTGCGCCAGGCGTGCTCGCGCGCGGCGGCCGGGTGCTCTCGATTCCCTTCGAGCACGAGCGTTCCACGACGGCGCTGGTGCAACGCATCAGGGGTAATATCGGGACATGAAGCTGCACCAGCTTAAAGTCGAGTACGACGCCGAGCAGGACCGGCTGATCATGCTCGTCGCCACCAGCGAGCTGGTCGAGCTGCGCCTCGCGCTGACGCGCCGTTTCGTCAAGCTGCTCTGGCCGCTGCTGGTCAAGCTCGCCGAGGAGGCGAGCCCGCGCATCCGCACGCAGGCGAATCCCGAGGCGCGCAAGGCGCTGCTTGGACTCGAGCACGAGCACGCGGTGTCGAAGGCCGACTTCAGCAAACCCTATGACGCCGGCGAGGCGAGCCGCCCGCTCGGCGACCAGCCGCTGCTGCTCGCGCGCATCCAGACCGGCCACGATCGCAACGGCCAGCCGGTGGTCGCTTTGCATCCGGCCGAAGGGCAGGGGGTCACGCTGTCCTTCGATTCCGTGCTGCTGCATTCGGTTTGCCGCCTGCTTCAGGCCGCCGTGAAGAAGAGCGACTGGGACATGGAGCTCAAGCTTCCCGGGACCGAGCCGTCCGAAGCCGGCGAGCGGCCGGCGCGCACCTTGAATTGAGTTCATTCGATCAGCTCAGCTTGATCGCCCCGCTGTTGCAGGCGGTCCGCGACCTTGGCTACACGACGCCCACGCCCGTGCAGGAGCAGGCGATCCCGCTGGTGCTCGCGGGCCGCGACCTGATGGCCGGCGCGCAGACCGGCACCGGCAAGACCGCGGCGTTTGCGCTGCCGATCCTGCAGCGCCTCGCGCCGCAGGCGAGCACCTCGACCTCGCCGGCGCGCCACCCTGTGCGCGCGCTGGTGCTCACGCCGACGCGCGAGCTCGCGGTACAGGTGGCTGAGAGCTTCCGCGATTACGGAAGACACGTGCCGCTGCGCAGCACCGTGGTCTACGGCGGCGTCGACATGAACGCGCAGATCGCCGAGTTGCGCCGCGGCGTCGAAGTGCTGGTGGCAACGCCCGGGCGGCTGCTCGACCATGTGCAGAACAAGACCGTGATGTTCAACCAGGTCGGTGTGCTGGTGCTCGACGAGGCCGATCGCATGCTCGACATGGGCTTCCTGCCCGACATCAAGCGCATCATCGCGCTGCTCCCCAAGGAGCGCCAGAACCTGCTGTTCTCCGCCACCTTTCCCGACGAGATCCGCACGCTGGCGAAGACGCTGCTGCGCAATCCCGCCGAGATCACGGTGACGCCGCGCAACGTGGCGGCCGAGCTGGTAACGCACGTGGTGCACCCGGTGGCGCGCGAGAAGAAGCGCGACCTCCTCGCCTACATCATCCAGACGCGCGGCTTGAAGCAAGTGCTGGTGTTCAGCGGCACGCGCATCGGTGCCAATCGGCTGGCGCATCAGCTGCGCCTCGACCACATCCAGGCCGACGCGATCCACGGCGACAAGACCCAGGCCGAGCGCGAGCTGGCGCTGGCCGACTTCAAGGCGGGAAAGACCGCAGTGTTGGTGGCGACCGACGTCGCCTCGCGCGGCCTCGATATCGAAGGCCTGCCGCAGGTGATCAACTTCGACGTGCCGCGCTCGCCCGAGGATTATGTGCACCGCATCGGCCGCACCGGCCGGGCGGGCCTTACTGGCGAGGCCATCTCTCTCGTCGCGCCCGAGGACATGGAGTCGCTCGCCGCGATCGAGCGGCTGATCAAGAAGAGGATCGAGCGCATCCTGGTGCCGGGCTTCCAGCCGAGCGGTGCCACGGTGGCGACGCTGATGGGCGACCAGCCCACGCGCCGAAGTCCGCCGGCGGTCAGGCGCGACCGTCCCGTCGCAAAGCACGCCGATCCGATCTTCTCCAAGCCCTACGAACCCGGCACCGCGCCCCCGGCGCCAGCCAAGCCCGAAGCTCCCCAGCAATCCTCGAAGCGCAAGCAGCCGCAGATCGCGGCCCTGCTGGGCGGAAAATCAAAACCAGCTTAGACGCAGCGGGCGCCGTCCACTTCGATGCAGACGCCGCTGATCATCGCGGCCTCATCCGACGCCAGGTAAAGGCAGGCATTCGCCACATCCAGCGGCGTGGAGAAGCGGCCAAGCGGGATGGTCGCCATGAAGCGCTTCTTTGCCTCCTCGCTCACCGTGCCGCCGGCGAACTCGGCCGAGAGGCCGGTTTCCGGGCTGAAGACCGGATTGACGCAGTTGACGCGGATCCTGTCCGGCCCGAACTCGCCGGCCATCGACTTGGACATGTTGATGACGGCGCCTTTCGAGCTGTTGTAGACGGTCAGCCCGGGACGCGGGCGAATCCCGGCGGTGGAGGCGATGTTGACGATGGCGCCGCCGCCGCGGCGGCGGAACACCGGCACCGCGTGTATCGCCGAGAGATAGATGCTCTTCACGTTGACCGCGTAGACCTTGTCGAACTCGGCCTCGGTCACCTCGAGGTAAGGCTTGTTGCGGTGGGTCCAGCCGGCGTTGTTGACCACGATGGCGAGATCGCCGCCGGCCTCGCGTACCAGCTTCGCCCAGTCGGCGCCCTTGGTCACGTCGCCCTGCACGAAGCGTCCGCCGATCTCTTGCGCCACCTTCTCGCCCTGCGGGCTGACATCGTTGACGATCACCCGCGCGCCTTCCTCTGCGAAGCGCCGCGCGATGCCGGCGCCGAAGCCGGAGCCGGCGCCCGTCACGATTGCCACCTTGTCCTTGAGACGCATCAGGCCTCCTTGAATGGGCTATGGTCGGCCAGCTCGTTGACGTATTGGGCGACGCCGGCGCCTTCTCGCTCGAGGAAAGTCTCGACCGCGCGCGCGAACTTCGGATGCGCGAGCCAGTGCGCCGAAAGCGTCTGCACCGGCAGCAGGCCGCGGAACAGCTTGTGCTCGCCCTGCGCGCCGCCTTCGAAAGTCGCTATTTTCCTGGAGATCGCATACTCGATCGCCTGGTAATAGCAGCACTCGAAATGCAGCAGCGGCACGTGCTCTACCGCGCCCCAGTAGCGGCCGTAAAGGCTGTGCGCGTCGCGCAGGAAGAGCGAGGTGGCGATCGGCCGTGCTTCGCGCTCTGCCAGCACCATCACCACATGCTCGCCGAGCAAGCTGCCCAGGCGCAGAAAGAATTCGAGGCTCAAGTATGGCGTCGAGCGATGCGCCGCATAGGTGCCGCGATAGCAACGGTTGAAGAATTCCCAGTGGCGCCGCTCGATCGCCGCGCCTTCCAGCCTGCGCAGGCTGACACCGGCCTCGGCTACGCGGCGGCGCTCCTGGCGGATGTTCTTGCGCCGCGCGTGCGACAGGCGCGCCAGGAAATCGTCGAAGTCGGCATAGCCGTCGTTGCGCCAGTGGAACTGCACCGTGCGGCGCATGAGAAAGCCGTATTCGGCGAGCAGCGAGGCATCCTCGTCGCGGGCAAACAGGACATGGAGCGAGGAGGTATCGCGTGCAAGCTCCAGCGCTGCCTTGATGAGCGTTTTGCGCACATCGGTCGATGCGGCCAGCAGCCGCGGGCCGCGCACCGGCGTGAAAGGCACGGCGCAGACCAGCTTCGGGTAGTAATCGACGCCATGGCGCTCATGGGCATCGGCCCAGGCCCAGTCGAAGACGTATTCGCCGTAGGAGTGGTTCTTGGCGAACAGCGGCATCGCGCCCGCCAGGCTGCCCGAGCGGCTGAGGAGCACGAACTGCGGCAGCCAGCCGCTTTTGGCGCTGGCGCAGCCGGTATCGATCAGCGCCGAGAGGAATTCGTGGCGCAGGAAGGGCTGCGGCCCCGCGAGCGCGTTCCATTCGTCGCGATCGACGCCGGCGAGCGAATCGACAATGCGGACGCTTTCCAAGGCGCTACGATACAATGGCCGCCATCAGCGGAGGCCGGCGATGAAGAAAATCGAAGCGATCGTAAAACCGTTCAAGCTCGACGAAGTGCGCGAAGCGCTTTCCGAGATCGGCGTCACTGGACTCACCGTCACCGAGGTCAAGGGCTTCGGCCGGCAAAAGGGGCATACCGAGCTCTATCGCGGCGCGGAGTACGTGGTCGATTTCCTGCCGAAGGTCAAGATCGAAGCGGTCGTGCCCAACGACCAGGTCGAGCGCGCGATCGATGCGATCGTGAAGTCGGCGCGCACCGGCAAGATCGGCGACGGCAAGATCTTCGTCACTGCCGTTGAGCACGTGGTGCGCATCCGCACCGGCGAGGTCAACGAAGCCGCTGTTTAGCTTTTCAGCAGTACCAGTACGGCCCCGGAACCGCCTTGTGCAGCGGGCGCCTGGCTGAACGCCAGCACGTCCTCCCGAACCAGCCACTTGCGCAGCAGCCCCTTGAGCACCGGCTCGCGATGCAGCGAGCCGAGCCCCTTGCCGTGGATGATGCGCACGCAGCCCAGGCGCCGCAGGCGGCAGCGGCGCAGGAATTCGCCGACGGCGTGCGCGGCCTCGAGGCGGTTCATGCCGTGCAGGTCGAGCTCGCCCTCGACCACCCAGTGCCCGCGACGGAGTTTCCGCAGCACGCCGCGGGCCAGGCCATCGGCGAGGTAGGCGAGCTCGTCGCCAGAATCGATGGTGTCATCGAGCGAAGCCGGTCCCATCGACTCGGCGAGCGCGGCGCGCTCGTCGCGCAACCGCTGGCGCGCTATGGGCGCCGGCCGGTTTGCCCGGATGATCTTGCGGGATTGCGCGAGCGGCTGGGCGCCGGCGACGGCGCGGCGGAAATCCTCGTCTTCAGGAAGCGAGCCCATCGAGGAATTTTTCCGCGTCGAGCGCGGCCATGCAGCCGCTGCCGGCGCTGGTGACGGCCTGGCGATAGACATGGTCCTGCACGTCGCCCGCGGCGAACACGCCGCGCACGCTGGTTGCGGTGGCCATGCCCTCGGCGCCGCCGCGCGTCACGATGTAGCCCTCGCGCATGTCGAGCTGGCCAGCGAAGATCTGCGTATTCGGCGTGTGGCCGATGGCGACGAACAGGCCCTTCACGGTGAGGTCTCTCTTCGCCCCGGTCTTGAGATGCTGCGTGCGCACGCCCGTCACGCCGCTGCCGTCGCCCAGCACTTCGTCGACCACGGAGTCCAGCACCAGGCCGATCTTGCCGTCGGCGACGCGCTTCATCAGCTTGTCCTGCATGATCTTCTCGGCGCGGAATTTGTCGCGCCGGTGCACCAGTTGCACGTGGCGCGAGATGTTCGCGAGGTAGAGCGCCTCCTCGACCGCGGTGTTGCCGCCGCCGACGACCACCACGTCCTGGTTCTTGTAGAAGAAGCCGTCGCAGGTGGCGCAGGCCGATACGCCGCGTCCCATGAACTTCTGCTCGGAGGGCAGCCCGAGATATTTGGCCGAGGCGCCGGTGGCGATGATCAGCGCATCGCAGGTATAGCTGCCGAGATCGCCCTCCAGCAGGAAGGGACGCTGAGCGAGCTGCACGCGGTGGATGTGGTCGTGGATGATCTCGGTCTCGAAGCGCTCGGCGTGGCGGCGGAAGCGCTCCATCAGATCGGGGCCCTGCACGCCGTCGGCGTCGGCCGGCCAGTTGTCGACGTCGGTGGTGGTCATGAGCTGGCCGCCCTGCGCGATGCCGGCGATCAGCACCGGCTTGAGATTCGCCCGCGCGGCGTACACCGCGGCGGTATAGCCGGCCGGGCCGGAGCCGAGAATCAGCAGGGGGCAATGCCGGGTGGGGCGAGAAGACATGAGCGCAAAAATTATAAGGCCCCGGTTCTGCTAACATTGATTTGCAAAAGGAAGGGGCTTTTCTGCTATGGCGACGACGGTGTCGACAGCGGTATTGAAGGCAGTGCCGCTGTTCGCGAGTTTCCCTGAAGACCAGCTGCGCATGCTCACCACCATGGTGGCGCGCCGCAGCGCCACCCGCTCGACCACCATCATGGCCGGGGGGGATGCCACCGACTCGCTCTACATCGTGCTGTCCGGCCGGCTCAAGGTGATGATGAGCGACTCCGACGGCAAGGAAGTGATCCTCTCGATCCTCGGGCCGGGCGAATTCTTCGGCGAGATGGGCCTGATCGACGACGAGCCGCGCTCGGCGAGCGTGGTGACCATCGAGCCGTGCGAGCTCCTGTACATCTCCAAGCGCGACTTCAAGAAGTGTCTGGTCGAGAATTCCGAGATGTCGATGGCGGTGATGCGGGGACTGGTGCGTCGCCTCCGCGAAGCCGACCGCAAGATCGGCAGCCTGGCGCTGCTCGATGTCTACGGGCGCGTCGCGCGGCTCTTGCTCGACATGGCGGAAAACGTGAATGGCGAGAAGGTGGTCACCAAGCGCCTGCCCAAGCAGGACATCGCCAAGATGATCGGCGCCTCGCGCGAGATGGTGAGCCGCGTGATGAAGGACCTGCAGACCGGCGGCTATATCGAGATGCGCGGCTCCAACATCGTGCTGCGCGACACCATCATGCTGCCGGAGTAATCCTGGCCGCAAACAAGAGCGGCGCCGCGGAGCTGCCCCAAAGGCGCCACGCGCCGCTTCCAACGCGCCTCGCGGGCCTGGTACGCGAAGCGAAGTGGCTTCTCCTCGGTGCGCTGGCGCTGTATCTGTTCCTGGTTTTCGTCACCTACCATCGCGCCGATCCCGGCTGGTCGCACACCGCGACCGACACGGCGGTGCGCAACGCCGGCGGCGCGGTCGGCGCCTGGCTCGCCGACATCCTGCTTTACCTCTTCGGCCTTTCCGCCTATTGGCTGGTGGCGCTGCTCGCCTGGGCGGTGGTGTGGGGTCACCGGCGTGTCGAGGCGCGTGCGGTCGGGCTTGCGCTCGGCGGTTTCGCGGCGCTGCTCCTCGCCAGCGCCTCGCTCGAGGCCCTGCGCCTGCATAGCCTCGGCGCCGAGCTGCCGCTCGCGCCCGGTGGCGTGCTCGGCGACGTCATCGGCGGCGCGGCGGCCTTCGCGCTTGGCTTCACCGGTGCGACGCTGGCGCTGGTTGCCGTTGCCGCCGTCGGCTTGAGCCTCTTCACCGGCATCTCGTGGCTCACGGTCGCGGAGTCCGTCGGCCTGGCCCTCGAATCGGCAAGCCTGTACGCGCGGCGCGCCTGGGAGCGGCGCCAGGACCGGCGCCTGGGCGATCTCGCCCGCGAGGAGCGCGACCTGGTCGTCGAGGCCGAGAAGAAGCGCGAGGAGAGCCATGCCCCGCTGCACATCGAGCCGCCGGTGGCAGAGATCAGGAAGTCGGTGCGCGTGCAGAAGGAAAAGCAGGCGCGCCTATTCGAAGAGCTGCCCGACACGCCGCTGCCGCCGCTCAAGCTGCTCGACGAGGCCAGGCCCGAAGCCGAGCGGGTGACCGCCGAGACGCTGGAATTCACCTCGCGGCTCATCGAGAAGAAGCTTTCCGACTTCGGCGTCGCGGTGAAGGTGCTCGCGGCGTATCCGGGACCCGTGATCACGCGCTACGAAATCGAGCCGGCCGTCGGCGTCAAGGGCAGCCAGATCGTCAACCTGGTGAAGGATCTGGCGCGCGCCCTGTCGGTGGTTTCGATCCGCGTGGTGGAAACCATCCCCGGCAAATCGTGCATGGGTCTGGAAATCCCGAACCCGCACCGCCAGACGGTGCGCCTCTCGGAGATCCTGGGCTCCGAGGCCTACCATGCGCTCAATTCGCCGCTCGCCATCGCGCTGGGCAAGGACATCGCCGGCAACCCGGTGGTCGTCGACCTCGCGCGCATGCCGCACCTGCTGGTCGCCGGCACTACCGGCTCGGGCAAGTCGGTGGCGCTGAACGCGATGATCCTGTCGCTGCTCTACAAGGCCGAGCCGCGCGCGATTCGCATGATCCTGATCGATCCGAAGATGCTCGAGCTCTCGGTCTACCAGGACATCCCGCACCTGCTGGCGCCGGTGGTCATCGACATGAAGCAGGCGGTGAACGCGCTCACCTGGTGCGTCGCCGAGATGGAGCGGCGCTACAAGCTGATGAACTGGCTCGGCGCACGCAACCTGTCCGGCTACAACCACAAGGTCACCGAGCAGAAGCACGACGATCCGTTCGCGCTCGACACCGGCAATCCGCAGAGGCTGCTGCCGCTGCCGCAGGTGGTGGTGGTGATCGACGAGCTCGCCGACCTGATGATGGTGGTGGGCAAGAAAGTGGAAGAGCTGATCGCGCGCCTGGCGCAGAAGGCGCGCGCCGCCGGCATCCACCTGATCCTCGCTACGCAGCGCCCATCGGTGGACGTGATCACCGGCCTGATCAAGGCGAATATCCCGACGCGCATCGCGTTCCAGGTCTCGTCGAAGATCGATTCGCGCACCATCCTCGACCAGTCGGGCGCCGAGGCGCTGCTCGGCGCGGGCGACATGCTCTACCTGCCGCCGGGCAGCGGGCTGCCGCAGCGCGTGCACGGCGCGTTCGTCGCCGACCACGAGGTCACGAAGGTCGTCACCCACCTCAAGAGCCTCGCCAAGCCGGAGTACCTGGGCGCGGTGCTGGAACCAGCGGTCCCCGAAGAAGGCGCCCTTGGCGCGGACGGCGCGCCGAGCGGCGAGAAAGACCCGCTGTATGACCAGGCGGTGGAGATCGTGCTGCGCACGCGCCGGCCGTCGATCTCGCTGGTGCAGCGGCACCTGCGCATCGGCTACAACCGCGCCGCGCGCCTGATCGAGGACATGGAGCGCGCCGGCATGGTCTCGCCGATGCAGACCAACGGCAACCGCGAGGTGTTGGTCCCGGCCAAAGCGGAGTAGGTTCCTCACATGAAAATCATCCTGGGCGCCATCGCCCTTCTAGTTGCGCTGACCGCGGGTGCGGCCAGCCTGGATCGCTACAAGACGTTCCTCAACGGCACGCAGTCGGCGCGCGGCCAGTTCGAGCAGAAGGTCGTCGACCGCAGCGGCAAGCCGACGCAGGAATCGCGCGGCAGTTTCGTTTTCCAGCGGCCGGGGCGCTTTCGCTGGGTGTACGACAAGCCGGTGGACCAGGTGATCGTCGGCGACGGACAGCGGGTCTGGATCTACGACCGGCAGCTGAACCAGGTGACGGTGCGCAAGCTCGAAAGCGCGCTCGGCTCCACGCCTGCGGCGCTGCTCGCGGGCGCAAGCGGCATCGAGAAGGCGTTCGAGCTCTCCGACGCCGGCGAGAAGGACGGGCTGGAGTGGATGGATGCCAAGCCGCGCGAGCGCGAGGCCGGCTTCGAGCGCGTGCGCATGGGCTTCGGCAAGGATGGCAGCCTGCAGGCGATGGAGCTCACCGACAACTTCGGCCAGACGACGACGCTGCACTTCTCGAAGCTGGCGCGCAATCCGCAGGTGAATCCCAACGAGTTCCGCTTTGATCCACCCAAGGGAGCAGACGTTTTAGGGGACAAGTGAGCGCCGATCTTTTCGGCAAGGCCGAGCCGGTCGCGCCGCTGGCCGACGCGCTGCGCCCGAAGTCGCTCGACGAGGTGGTCGGCCAGGAGCATCTCATCGGTGCGGGCAAACCGCTGCGCCTCGCGTTCGAGTCGGGCCGCCCGCACTCCATGATCCTGTGGGGCCCGCCGGGCTCGGGCAAGACGACCATCGCGCGCCTGATGGCGAAGGCGTTCAACGCCGAGTTCGTTGCGCTTTCCGCGGTGTTCTCCGGCGTGAAGGACATCCGCGACGCGGTGGCCGCCGCTCAGGCGCGGCTCGAGCAATTCGGCCGGCGCACGATTCTTTTCGTGGATGAAGTACACCGCTTCAACAAGGCCCAGCAGGACGCCTTCCTGCCGTTCGTCGAGCAGGGCCTGATCACTTTCGTCGGCGCCACCACCGAGAACCCGTCGTTCGAGGTGAACAGCGCGCTGCTCTCGCGCGCCACGGTCTACGTCCTCGAGCCGCTGAGCACCGACCAGCTAGCCACGCTTCTTGCCAGAACAGGACTCAAGGTCGATGAAGAAGCAAAGGCGCGCCTGGTGGGTTTTGCCGACGGCGATGCGCGCCGTTTGCTGAACGCGGTCGAGATCCTCAGGAACACCGGGCATCAGCCGATCGACGGCGCCTTCGTCGAGCAGACGCTCGCCAAGAACCTGCGGCGCTTCGACAAGGGCGGCGAGCAGTTCTACGACCAGATCTCGGCGCTCCATAAGGCGGTGCGCGGCTCCGACCCCGACGCCTCGCTGTACTGGATGGTGCGCATGCTCGACGGCGGCGCCGATCCGCTTTACATCGGCCGGCGCCTTGTGCGCATGGCGATCGAGGACATCGGCCTCGCCGATCCGCAGGGCCTGCGCCTCGCGCTTGATGCCTGCGAGACCTTCGAGCGGCTCGGCAGTCCGGAGGGCGAGCTCGCGCTCGCCGAGGCGGTGATCTACCTCGCGGTCGCGCCCAAATCGAATGCGGTATACGAGGCCTATAATGCGGCGCGCGATTTCATCACCAAGGACGGCACGCGTCCCGTGCCGCTGCATATCAGGAACGCCCCGACTTCGCTGATGAAAAAACTCGGCTACGGCAAGGACTATCGCTACGCGCATGAAGAGCAGGGTGCGTACGCCGCGGGCGAGAACTATTTTCCCGAAGGCATGCCCGCGGTTGAGTGGTACCGGCCGACCGAGCGCGGCCGCGAGGCGAAAATCCGCGAGCGCATCGCCGAGCTGCGCCAGCTAGACGCGGCGGCACGCAAGAACAAATGATCGACATTCAACTATTGCGCAAGGATCCGGCCGGTGTGGAGAAGCGCCTGGCCGCGCGCGGGCCTGGCGCCTTCGATGCCGACCAGTTCGAGCGCTTCGAGAAGGCGCGCAAGGACCTGCAGACCGCGGTCGAGCAGGCGCAGGCCTCGAAAAACCGCATCGCCAAGGACATCGGCCAGGCCAAGGCCAAGGGCCACGATGTCTCGGACCTGCTGCGCCAGGGCGAGAAGCTGAAGGCACTGCTCGACGAATCCGAGCAGCAGCTCGTCAAGCTGCAGGAAGGCTTCCAGGACTTCCTGCAGCGCATCCCGAACCTGCCGCACGAGTCGGTGCCGGTCGGCGACGGCGCCGAGCAGAACCGCGAGGAGCGCCGCTGGGGCGAGCTTCGGCGCTTCGATTTTGCGGTTAAGGACCACGTCGACATAGGCGAGAAGCTCGGCGGCCTCGACTTCGCCACCGGCGCCAAGGTCGCCGGCAGCCGCTTCGTCGTCATGCGCGGCGCGGTGGCGCGGCTGCACCGCGCGCTCGCGCAGCTCATGCTCGATGTGCACACGCGCGAGCACGGCTACACCGAGACCTACGCGCCTTACATGGTCACGGGAGAGTGCGCCAACGGCGTCTCGAGCCTGGCCAAGTTCGAGGCCGACCTCTTCAAGATCCAGGACCGCGACCTGTACCTCATCCCGACCGCCGAGTACCCGGTCACCAACTACGTGCGCGACGAGATCCTGCCGCTGGAAAAGCTGCCGCTGAAGTACGTGTGCCATTCGCCGTGCTTTCGCTCGGAAGCGGGCTCGGCCGGCAAGGACACGCGCGGCATGATCCGCAACCACCAGTTCGACAAGGTGGAACTGGTGCAGATCGTGCACCCGGAGAAGTCATACGCGGCGCACGAAGAGCTCACCGCGCACGCCGAGAGCATCTTGCGCAAGCTCGAGCTGCCGTATCGCGTCATCACGCTTAGCACCGGCGACATGGGGTTCTCCGCGGCCAAGACCTACGACCTCGAGGTATGGCTGCCCGGGCAGAACGTATACCGCGAAATTTCCTCGTGCTCGAACTTCGAGGCATTCCAGGCGCGGCGCATGCAAGCGCGCTTTCGCAACGAGAAGGGCAAGACCGAGCCGGTGCACACGCTGAACGGCTCAGGCCTCGCCGTCGGGCGCACGCTGGTCGCGATCCTCGAGAACTTCCAGCAGGCGGACGGGTCAGTGCTCGTTCCGCAGGCTCTCAGGAGCTATATGGGCGGCACCGAGCGCATCACCTCGGCCTGATAAAATTCGCCGCGGAGAGATGGCAGAGTGGTCGAATGCGGCAGACTCGAAATCTGTTGTACCCATCGGGTACCGGGGGTTCGAATCCCTCTCTCTCCGCCACTTTTTCGCGCGCTACAACTCTCTACATTCCACCGGCCGGCATCGGACCCGGCCTGGAGCGCATCAAATCGTCGACCTGGTCCTTCGTCAGGACGCGCACGTCGCTCGAGCGTGAGCGACGCGGCAGATTGCTGCCGGTCACGTAGTCGTTGTCATCCTTGATCTGCGGGGCACCCGGTTCCACGCTGGTACACGCAGTGAGCGAGATGAAGACGACAAGCATGGCGTTTCTCATGACATCTCCCCGTGTTCTTGAGGCGGACATCATAAGCGCTCCGTGCGCCTACTTCCACGGCGTGACCGGCGGCACTTCGCAGGGGCCCTCGACCTCCACGGTACCGAAGTCGGCGGGCGCGGCGATCTCGAGGTACTCCATGTCGGTCGAGTAGTCGAACAGGAAGTGCGTGAGGCCGGGGCGCTGGTGCACGCAGTCGCCGGCCGCGACCAGGGTCGGCTTGTCTTCGTACATGAAGCGCGCCCAGCCTCTGAGCATGATGACGATGTGGAAGTCGGCCTTGTGGAAATGCCAGCCGGTGCCCTCGGTCGGCGGCAGGTTGGCCTTCACCAGCTGCGCGATCACCTTGCCGCCGGTGGCCTCGGCGATGCCGAGGTCGCGGTAGAGGAAGAAGTCGCGCAAGCCTCCGCTGAGATATTCGGTTTCGCCGGCCTTCATGTGCGAAAACTTGTTCT
>Ga0209647_1000844_pt1 | contig 27845 bp, 18 predicted proteins | sample GraSoi_2013_60cm_FD_185827 | JGI IMG/M metagenome (GOLD analysis project Ga0209647, IMG submission 185827) | Grasslands soil microbial communities from the Angelo Coastal Reserve, California, USA - Sample 9_17_2013_60cm (SPAdes) (version 2) | ecosystem: Environmental > Terrestrial > Soil >... | reverse complement strand
CTGACCATTGGGCAACGATCCGAACCTAAGACGCTCAACCCGGTTACCGCAACGGACGCGGTCTCGCGCGAAGTAATCGGACGTCTCATGGGCGATCTGATTGAGATCAACCGATCGACGCAGCAGACCGAGACTGCGCTGGCAAAATCGTGGAAGATATCGCCCGATGGACGCACATTCACGCTGCAACTCCGCAAGGGAATTCGATTCTCCGACGGCCACCCGTTCGATGCCGACGATGTGGTTTTCTCGTTCAGCGTATACATGGATGAAGCAGTGGATTCGCCGCAGCGCGACCTGTTGATCATCGACGGCAAGCCCATCCTGCTCACCAAACTCGATCAATACACGGTGCGGTTCGCGCTGCCGCGCCCTTATGCGGCAGCCGAAAGATTGTTCGATGGCCTTGCGATGCTGCCGAAACATCTGCTGGAGAAGCAATATCACGAGGGTCACTTCGCGCAGGCTTGGTCCTTGAATGTGCAAGCTTCCGAGATTGCCGGACTGGGCCCGTTCCGCCTCAAGCAGTACGTGCCCGGGCAGCGAGTGGTCGTGGAACGTAATCCCTATTACTGGAAAGTGGACCAGAAGAACCAGCGGCTGCCATACCTGGACGAACTCGTATTCCTCTTCGTTGGTACCGAGGATGCGCAAGTGATGCGCTTCGAGGCGGGGGAGACCGACATCATCAGCCGTCTCAGCTCGGAGAACTACAACCTGCTCTCGCGTGAGAAATCCCGCATCGGTTCGCAGCTCGCGGATATGGGGCCCAGCCTGGAATACAACTTCCTGCTGTTTAACCTGAACGATCTCAATGGGAAGAAGCTCGGCGAAGTTGCCGGCAAGCAGACTTGGTTTCGTGATTTGAAATTCCGTCAAGCTATCTCGGCAGCGGTCGATCGCGAGTCCATTGTGCGCCTGGTCTATGGGGCGCGGGGCGCGGCTTTGTGGGGTAATGTGGGGCCCGGTAACAGGCTCTGGATCAATCAGACCATCCCGCATCCTCGGCAGTCGGTCGAAACCGCGCGTCAGCTCCTAAAGTCAGCAGGATATTCGTGGAACCCCGCAGGCCAGTTGCTGGATTCTGCCCGCCATCCAGTCGAATTCTCGATCATCACCAGCTCTTCGAACAGCCAGCGCCTCAAGATGGCAACCCTGTTGCAGGACGATCTCTCACACCTCGGCATGCAGGTCCATGTCGTTCCAATCGAATTTCGCGCCATGATCGACCGCGTGTTTCAGAGCTTTGATTACGACGCAGCAATCATGGGGCTTGGCGGCGGAGATGCAGACCCAAATCCGGAGATGAATGTCTGGGCCTTCAGCGGCACCTCGCACTTATGGCACCTGGGCGAAACTCAACCAGCATCCGACTGGGAGCGCGAACTTGACCAACTGATGCAACAACAGATGATCACGCTCGACTATGCCAAGCGAAAGCAGTTATACGATCGCGCGCAACAACTCATCGCTGAAAATCTGCCCTTTATTTTTCTGGGGACGCCCAACATTCTTGCCGGCGCCAATGCCCACGTCGGAAATTTCCACCCTGCCGTGCTCGATCCTTACACGCTGTGGAATGCGGACGAACTCTATGTTCGCGGTCCAGCTCAGGAGAACGCGGGAATTCGATGACGGGAACCGCGACAAGAAAGCAGAAAGAACGGCCTGCAGCTTCACGGGATCACTCGTCAGATGAGCAGCTGATTGGCCGCTGTCTGAAGGCGGATCAAGAAGCTTGGTCGGCGCTAATCGACAAGTACAAGAACCTCATCTATTCGATTCCGATCAAGCTCGGGATGCATCAGGACGCAGGCGATATCTTTCAGTCCGTCTGTGTAGACCTGCTTTCGGATCTGCCGCGGCTCCGCGAACATCGCGCTCTGCCGAAGTGGCTGATGCAGACCTGCTATCACAAGTGTCTTTCCTATCAGCGCGCCGCAACCAGGTTGGTTGAACTTGCCCCCGAAGGCACAGAAAGCAACAGCGCGCTTCCTGCCAGCAGCGTCGACGAACTTCCCGAGCACATGCTGGTGCAGCTAGAGCAAGAACAGATATTGCGCGATGCCATTTCGGAGTTACCCGAAAAATGTGAACGGATGGTCCGCCTACTCTTTTTCGAAATGCCTCCCCGGCCCTACGAGAGTGTCGCCGAGGAACTGGGTATGGCGACCGGCTCTATCGGGGCGATCCGGGGCCGCTGCCTGGCTTATCTCAGGAGATACCTTCAAAAGAGGGGCTTCTAATGAGCGTCCGGGCGGTTCAAAAAACCGAATCGGACGCCATCATCGAGCGTTTGCTCGCGCTTGAAGATGTCCCGAGCCGCGCCCAGTTGGTCACACAAAATCCGGCAATCCCATGGGACGAAATTGTAAACAACCTCACCGAAAAAGTCTGGCAGGAGGTCCGTGTTGACACGCATCGGGCCAAGCGTCTCGCGGATGCGGCTTTGGATGTCGCGCAAACACTTGGCGCGCCGAGCCTGCTTGCCCGAAGTCTACGCTCGAAAGCGAACGCCATGTATGCACTCGATGAGCACGTGGAGGCGGTTCAGTTACACGAGCAGGCGATCGCTCTATTCAAGCAAACCGGGGAAGAAGCAGAACTCGCGCGGACTCTGAGCGGATCGATTCAGTCGCTCTTGTTGCTAGGTAGGTACGATCAGGCACTCGCGGCTGGGGACCGCGCGGGAGCAATCTTCAAGCAACAGGGAAATACTCACAGGCTGGCTCGGCTCGAAATCAACATCGGAAATATTTTTCACCGGCAGGATCGGTTCACCGAAGCCCTCGCATCTTACGAGCGCGCATATGCGCAGATGCTGGCCCACGATGATGCCGAAGGCTTGGCGGCCGTTCTCAGCAACTTGTCGCTTTGCCACATCAGTCTCAACGATTTTCCCAAGGCATTGGAACTACACCAGGTTGCACGCAGGCATTGCGAGCAGAAGGGCATGCCCATTCTTGTTGCATACGCCGATTACAACATCGCCTACCTGTATTTCTTGCGCGGAGAGTACGGGCGCTCGATTCAAATGCTTCGGGATGCATCCGTCAGCGCCAAGAAAGCCAATGACCCCTATCAGCTTGCGCTCTGCAATCTTGACCTTTCCGAAATCTATCTTGAACTAAATCTGAGCGCTGAAGCCGGCGAACTGGGCCGAGCGGCAAATGCAGGTTTTCACGAACTCGGATTTGGTTATGAAGCCGCCAAGGCATTGGGCTTTGCCGCCATCGCGGCCAGTCGCCAGGGACAGGCATTTGAGGCAGTCAAACTGTTTGCTCGGGCAAAAGAGATGTTTGTTCGTGACCAGAACCGGGTCTGGCCCTCGCTCATCGACCTGTACGAGGCTCTGGTACTTTTCACGGAGGGACGCCTGTTCGAGGCCCGGCGTCTTTGTGCGGCAGCGCACGAGTTCTTCCGAACATCCTCGATGCGGGGGAAGTCCGTACTGGCCGAGCTCTTGCTAGCGCGAATTGCGCTGCGGCTGAGCGACACCGGACTCGCGAAACAACACTGTGGCGCCGCGCTGAAGGATCTTACGAATCTGGATTCGCCCACGCTTCTCTACCAGGCTGAGTTCCTGATGGGCGAGGTGGAACGCGCAATCGGAAATGAGGATGCGGCGTACGAATCGTATAGCCGTGCACGAGCGGCAGTTGAGCGATTGCGCAGCAGTCTGCGCGGAGAAGAGCTGAAGATCGCTTTCTTCGAGAACAAGCTCGAAGTTTATGAGAGCCTGGTCGACATTTGCCTGCGCCGCCAGAATAGTTTCGAAGAGGCGTTCGCGTACATTGAGCAGGCCAAATCGCGAACCCTCATGGATCTTTTGAATCAGCCCGTCCACGTGCCGTCGGCAGCCGATCCTGGACAGAGTGAACTGGTGCGTTCGATCCGGAACCTTCGCGAAGAGTTGAACTGGTACTACAACCTGATCGAGCGCGAACAACTTCGGCCGGAAGAGCGTTCGCAAGAGAGGGTCCAGCAACTCGAACAGCAGGCTCGTTCGCGAGAGTCGGACTTGATGCGGGCCGTGAAAGAGGCGACCGTTGCGGAAGCGAATGAAGCGGGCCTGCAAGTTCCCTCCAACCTGTCGCTGGAGGAGATCCGGTCCGTGCTTCCCTCCGACACTGCCTTGGTTGAGTTTTTCTGCGCGCACGACCGCACCGTCGTGTGTGTGCTGACCCGCGACAAACTTCACATCTGTCCAGTCACAGTGCAGTCGCGGGTTCAAAAGTTACTGCAGTTTCTGCAGTTCCAGATGTCAAAATTCCGCCTGGACCCCCAATATGTTGCCACCTTCAGCCAACCCATGCTGGAGTCGACCCAGGCTCACTTGAAAAGCTTGTACCAGGAGTTAATTGCGCCCATCCGCCATCTGCTCGATCATCGGCACATTGTCTTTGTACAGCATGGGCTGCTTCACTACGTTCCGTTTCATGCGCTACACGACGGAGAATCGTATCTGATCGACCGCTTCTCCATTTCGTACGCACCCAGTGCCAGCATCTACGCCCACTGCCAGACGAAACCGGTCAATGCCGCTGGCAATTCGCTAATCCTCGGTGTCCCCGACGAGCGAACGCCCGCGATTCGCGCGGAAGTGGATGCGCTCGCTCAGATCTTGCCGAATGCCAGATTATTCCTGGGCGACGATGCCACGGAAGACGTACTGCAAACCCACGGGCCGCGGAGCAAGACAGTACACATTGCCACCCACGGATATTTTCGCCAGGACAACCCGATGTTTTCGTCGATTCGCCTGGGAACGTCGCATCTTAGTCTCTACGACATGGCCCACCTGCAACTGCCGGTTGAGTTGGTCGTGCTAAGCGGCTGCGCCACCGGCTTGAATGTGGTCACGCCTGGTGATGAGTTGATGGGCTTGGTGCGAGGCTTACTACAGGCCGGAGCGCAGTCGCTCATCTTGAGCCTGTGGGACGTTCACGACGACAGCACGAAGGAGTTCATGGTCGAGTTCTATACCCAGCTTCAACTAGGGTGTTCCAAAGCGGAGGCGATGCAAACTGCCTCGATTAACCTGCGCGAGCGCCGCCCGCATCCCTATCATTGGGCTCCTTTCCTACTGATAGGAAAAGGGTAACGGTGTGTTGAACTTTTTTTTGTAGTAACCTGTATTTCCTGCCTCCCTGCCATCCCTTTTGTACTAGAGATAAGACCCAATTCAAGTAACTGGATTCCGGTCTCCATACCCCCGAAGCGCGTGAGGATAAGAATGGAGCATTTTGCAGAACGACCTTGGGCTGATTTTGTTCGCGGAATCAGCGGACCCGAAGTCAGCAAAGACATCAAAACACACCTCACCGGAGGCTGTTCGAAATGCAAGACCACGCTTGATGCCTGGAGCCGGGTCCGAACGCTCGCAAGCGAGGAAAGCGCTTATGCGCCGCCGGAGAATCTGGTGCGGCTGGCGAAGTTGGGTTTTGCAAGCAAGCCCGCGCATCAGGCTCGGACGTCCATTCTGGCTAACTGGACTCTGGCAAACCTGGTTTTTGACAGCTTTGCGCAACCGCTGCCGGTTGGCATGCGCAGCGCCGCACTCAGCGCGTGGCAGGTCGTCTACGAGGCCGAAGGCCTCACCGTTGACTTGCGTTTCGGTCATCGCGCGCAATCCAAGACAATTCACCTGGTCGGCCAGGTGTTTGACAAGCGAGCAGTACGAGCTTGGCAGAGCAATGCCACCATTCAGTTGTCGACAGAACATGGCGAGTTGATCGCGACCACCGCTGTCAACACCATGGGAGAGTTTCATATTGAGTTTGAAACCAAGGACCATCATCTGTGGTTATCGATAAAGGCGGTGGACCGCAATGCGGTGCGGATCCCACTGACAAACCCGAGATAAGGAAGCAAATATGGCTTACCAAAGGAACCAGAACGGGTTACTCCAGAGAGATTACGGGTGTAAGTGGCAAGCACTGAGGTTCCGCTTTACACTCGCACTTCGGTACATGATCGAAAAGAGGAAAACGATGGGTGCAATGATATCAAACATGAGTCTTCGGCGAGCGGGCTTGGTTCCTTGCCTGCTGCTATTGCTGACGGCCTTTTGCGCGCCGCCCGCGCAGGCGCAAGCTCGTCTGATTGTGCGCGACTCGCTGGGACTCGGGAGTCTTAACCTGACCTGCTTGCTGACTGGCTGTAAGGTCATAGGCGGCCTTGGGGACCCCAACGGGCAGTTGTTCCTCATCACTTTCCCATCCATTTTGAATCCGGTGACAGCCTTGCTGAAAATCAACCTGCAACTCGGTATTGTCAGCGCAGAGATAGACCAGGTCGTCAATACCCAAGCCGCCTACGCCGGGCCAGCCCCCTCGTACCTCACAGATCAGAAGCCGACTTCGTACTATGGCGCGACGGTGTGGCACGGCTACGTCGCGCAACCAGCCAGTCAGTTGACACGCACCAGTTCAGCCCAATCCACATTTCAAGTCACCGGCTCGGGAGTGACGGTTGCAGTGATTGATACTGGCGTGGACCCAACCAACCCTGTGCTGCAGAACTTGCTCGTGTCCGGGTATGACTTCACGCGAAACACAAACGGCGGCTCGGAAAAATCCGACATTAGCACGTCGCCGGATCTGAGCCAGTCGCAGACCGCCCAAGTCAACCAACGCACAGTTGCGGTGCTCGATCAGCGCACGGTTGCAGTGCTCGATGGTTCGCAATATTCGGCGTTCGGCCACGGCACCATGACCGCTGGCATCGTGCATCTGGTGGCGCCGCAGGCGAAGATCATGCCTCTTAAATCATTCAACGCCAATGGGACCGGCTACGATTCCGATATTCTGCGGGCGATTTATTACGCGGTGAAAAATGGCGCCAAGGTGCTCAACATGAGCTTCGACTATTCGAGTTACTCGCCAGAGCTTGCGAACGCCATCAAATACGCGAATAGCAAAGGAGTGATCTCCGTAGCGTCGGCCGGAAACGATGGCCAGCAAGTGGCGGTCTATCCCGGCGCGTTGCCGTCGGTGATCGACGTTGCCTCCACTTCCAACTCAGATATCCAATCGTCATTCACCAACTACGGCGCGCCGCCGGTCTGGATATCCGCTCCGGGCGAAGGCGTGGTGACGACTTATCCGTGGGGTACTTATGCCGCAGGATGGGGGACTTCGTTCAGTGCACCCTTAGTCAGTGGAACCGCCGCGCTGATGCTCGGCACGAATGGGAACTGCACTTATTCTACCGTCGCGTCCGGATTGGCCCATGCCGCGTCGATTTCCGATCCTCAACTGGGACACGGACGTCTGGATACGTACCAGGCTGTGCAGTCATGCCACTGATGGTGACGGCGAGCCCAGATGCGCATGCGACGACAGCTTCAATGATCGCTGGAATTGGCGATCCAATGTCGGGACAATCCGGCTCCTTGGTGCTGCGCATCAAGGAGCTGGAAGAGCAGCATCTCGCCTTCCGCAACTCTCTGGTTTGCGCTTTTAACCAGATGCTCGACCTGAAGGACATCAACACCGGAGTGCACAGCACCCGATTGGCGGAATGGGCGCTGCGTGTAGCCCGGAAGATGGATATGCCGGAAGAGCGTCTCTACCAAGTGGAGGTCGCGGCGTTACTGCACGACGTCGGCAAGATCGGAGTGCCTGACTCCATTCTGAAGAAGTCGGGTCCGCTTACGCCCGAGGAACGCGCTCTCATTAACCGCCATCCGGAATACAGTTGGTCGATCCTGCGTCTGTTCCCTGGTCTTGAAGAGGCGAGTCTCTATGCCTTACACCACCATGAAAGCATGGATGGAACTGGCTATCCAGCTGGTCTGAAGGGGAACGATATTCCCCTCGTTTCGCGAATCATTTGCGTCATTGACGCTTTCGACGCAATGGTCTCGAATCGCTGCTACCGGCAAGGACTTCCACCCTCGGAAGCAATGGCGCGCTTGATCCGCAGCAGCGGAACCCAGTTTGACCCTCGCGTCGTACAAGCATTCATTCCCATCGCCGAACAGGAAGCTGCCGACGTCTTTGCCGCCGCTGGAACAAGTATGTCGGCGGCGCTCTAGAAGGACAATCCCACCTGCCAGGCAACTCCCGACTTTTCTCGTGCAACTAAAGAATTAGTTACCTTTCGCTTCGTAGCGCGTCTATATTTTTCAAGGAGGGTCTCCGGTGCCGCCGAGACAATCGGGAACGTTGACCGAAGCCGAGCTACGGATCATGAACGTGCTCTGGCTCAAGGGCTCGGGCACAGTCCAGCAAGTGCTTGATTCTATTACTCAAAAACCTGCGCTGGCCTACAACTCCGTATTGACCACCATCCGTGTGCTGGAGAGGAAGGGCTATTTGAAACACTTAAAGGATGGACGGGCGCACGTGTACACGCCGCTGGTCGGTCAGAAGGAGGCAACGCGCTCGGAAATCCGGCACTTGGTCAGCCGCTTTTTTAAGAACTCTCACGAGCATCTCGTCTTGAACCTTCTCGAGGATCAGGGCATCGGAGCGGAGGAAATCGGCCGCCTGCGGCAGATGCTGGATCAGAAGGGCACCAATTTAACGGAAGATCTAGCGGAAAAAGATCGGAGCGGCGCGAAATGAATTGGCTTCCGGTTCAGATCGTGGCGCAGATCTCGGTCGAACGAATTCTCAACGCGCTCCCCGAAGGATTCCTGATCGCGATCTTTGCCTGGGCGTTGCTGCGTGTTTTGCGAAGGCAAAATTCGGGAACCCGGTTTGCCGTCTGGTTCCTCGCATTGCTGGCCGTCGCCGCGTTGCCTGTGCTAGGCGGTATCGCCGATGGGCGGACGCTGACGGCGGCGGGGATTTCTTCGGGAATGCCGTCAGGGATGCCATCGGCGAATTCGTGGGGAAGCCTGCGGCCGGCGATCACGATCCCCGGTCGCTGGGCGCTTTTCGTCTTTCTTGCCTGGACTCTCGGTGCATCCGTAGCGTTGATGCGTTTGGCGGCTGGGCTTTGGCGTCTGCGACGCCTACGCCGGAGTTGTATGCCTATCTTCGCGGCAGATCTCGATCCGGCGGTGCGAAAAACGGTGGATGCGATCAGCGCGTCAGGGTCAGTCGTCTCAGGGGCCATCTCAAAGGCGATCTCAAACTCAATAACGATTGCCACGTCAGAGTACGTGCGCGTGCCTGCTGCTATCGGTTTCTGGAAGCGGACGATTGTGCTTCCGGCTTGGGCGTTGCGAGAACTGCCGGCCCAAGATTTGAACGTGATCCTGCTGCATGAATTCGCGCACCTGCGGCGCTGGGATGACTGGACAAATCTCATTCAGAAAATCGTGCGCGCTTTATTCTTCTTTCATCCGGCGGTGTGGTGGATTGAGAAGCGTATCTCGGTGGAACGCGAGATGGCGTGTGACGACGCGGTGGTCGCCGAAACCGCCAATCCGCGTGGATACGCAAGTTGTCTGGTGTCGCTGCTGGAAAAGAATCTCGCGCATCGTCTTTCGCGAAGCCGATGGTCGATGGCCCAGGCCGCTGTGCACCGGGCACACGAAGCTTCCTTGCGGCTCGCACAGATTCTCGACAAGAACCGGACTGCAACAACGCGAGTCTGGAAACCGGCACTCGGCATGGTCGGCATTTTTTTTACCATCTGCCTCGCACTGCTGTTGCATGCACCGGAGTTCATCGCGTTTGATCGCGGCGCACGGACCAGCAACTCCGATCCCGTGTACTCGGCTGCGTTCACCCAGTCTTCTTCGCTTCGGCCTTCCCTCGCAACGGCGGCAGTAGTTCCTTCTGGGTTGAAGTCTGGCGAGTCTGCATCGAAGAGGACTTTTAACAGAGGGACCGGCAAAGCTGTTCATCCGCGCGTCCAGGCGCACGGTGTGGTCACACGCCAGCTTGATTCCCCACCTCCTGTAGTTGCTGCTGGTTCGAACGCGGCATTGCCGGGCGAGCGAGTAGTCGAGGCAAGCACAACTGCGGATCAGGAAGCTGTGCCCGAGTTGCGAACCCTGATCTTTATCGAAGCCACACAATATAGGAACTCCAATTCTTCGGTGTGGAGAGTCCAGGTGTGGCGAGTGATGGTAGTCACTCCAGTCCGCGATAGCTTGACGGGATCGCCGATCGCCCATTCAATCTAGCGGCGAAATTTTTTTTGCAGTTAGCAACTAGATAATTAGTTTCAACGAGGAGAAGAGCAAATGCAGAGATGGATAGAACGTAGCAAGGAAGTAGTGACGAGGCGTGTTGCGGTGGCCCTGATTGCCGTGGCGGTAGTTGGGTCAGTCGCGACGTTTAACTTTGCGAAGTCTGCAACCGCAGCCGTCGCAGCTCCGGCTGCGGCGGCGCTTGATGACAACAGTGTCGGAGCGTTGCTGACGCTCGATCGCGCAATGGAAACTCTGGCGGCGCGAGTCACACCGGCGGTAGTGAATGTAACGGTAGCATCGAAGAGCAACGCGCAGCAAGGCGGCGCGGGTGCGGAAGGTATGCCTGACATGCAGCAATTTTTTGGCCCGGGCAATCCTTTTGGCCGCCAGTTTGGTGGTCGGCAGTTCAATTTTCCGTCGCAGCCTCAGAACAGGATGGAACATGGCCTGGGCAGCGGCGTGATCATCTCCCCTGACGGATATATCGTCACCAACAATCACGTCATCGACGGCGCGGTCGACATTCGCGTCACCATGAGTAATCGAGAAGTGCTGTCGGCGAAGTTGGTGGGCGCCGATCCGTTGACGGACCTCGCAGTGATCAAGGTCAATGGAACCAACTTACCGAGCGTGCCCTGGGGTAACTCGGCCAGTTTGCATCCGGGACAGACGGTGCTCGCATTCGGGAATCCGTATGGGTTCCGCTTCACGGTGACGCGCGGCATCATCAGCGCGCTGAACCGTCCCAATCCTGACGCAAGCGATCGACGCAAGCCGGGCGAATTCATCCAGACCGATGCTGCCATTAATCCCGGGAACTCGGGCGGAGCGTTGGTTAACGCGCGCGGTGAGCTCATCGGAATCAACACTTTCCTGATTTCATCCTCGGGATCATTCTCAGGAATGGGCTTTGCGATTCCCGCTCAGATTGTCCAGCCTACCGTGGAGACCTTGATTCGGGACGGTAAAGTAGCTCACGCGTATATCGGAATTCAGATCGCCGATGTTACTCCCGACAACGCGAAGTTCTTCCAGATGAATAAAGCTGAGGGAGCGCTAATTAGCCAGGTTGAGCCGGACGCGCCCGGAGCGAAGGCTGGCCTACGAACCGGAGACGTGATCACGGAACTCGACGGAAAGCCCGTGACCGATGCCGGACAATTGCAAATGACGGTCGGACAGAAACGGCCCGGTGACACGATCCATCTGCTGGTGGTGCGTGACAGCAAGTCAACGAGCGTTGCTGTGAAACTCGAAGCACTGGGCGGAGGCAGAGGCGCGGAAACTGCCGGCGGCGAGCACGGGAGGGGCCGCTGGGGGCTGAGTCTCGGCGATTTGACCCCGGACGTTCGGAATGAATTGCAAGGTCAGGAGCAAGCGCAAGGACAGGGACAATTACAGAGCCCAGCTCACGGCGCCGTTGTGGAGGATGTCCAGCCCGGCAGCCCGGCCGATAACGCGGGCTTGCAGCGTGGGGATGTCATCATGGAAGTGAACCGGCACCCGGTGAAATCCGCGTCCGAAGTGGCACAGGCATTATCGGGGGTGCCAAGCGGTCAGGATGCGCTGGTGTTGGTGTGGTCGAACGGGGGCAGCACGTTCCGCGTGTTGCATCCTTCGCAAGGCTAGGGAAGTAAAGTCAACCAACACTGATAGTCAGCGACGCGCTGTGTTCTGCCCGGTTGTGAATCGGCGGGGCGCAGCGCGTTTTTTTGGCTGGTTAGTGTGAACGCTGTTTACGTAAACTCACGGATAATAGCCGACTACAATGGCGGCCATGGGGGTGCCCCTCTGGCTCAAGATCGGCTGGACCGTCTGGGTGATCGCCTGGCTCCCGTTCTACTGGACTTCCTGTTTTTCTGCGATCTGGGAAATCTCTTCCTCATGCTCGCCCTGTGGTTGGAGAGCCCTCTGATTTTCTCCTGGCAGGCGACCGGACTGCTGCTGTTCCAGAGCCTCTACGCCATCGACTTGGCCGGGGCTCTCAGCACTGGCTCGCACATCGTCGGCGGCACGGAATACATGTTCGATCCCAACGTACCTTTATTCATTCGCCTGCTCAGCTTGTTTCACGTGGCCACTCCTCCGCTGCTGCTGTGGGCCATCTGGCGTTTGGGTTACGACCCCCGAGGATGGCGCTACCAGACGCTGACCGCCTGGGTGGTGGTTCCCGTCAATTATTTCTGGCGTCCGCAGTTCGACGTGAACTGGGCTCGGGGCCCCTTCTTCCGCGAGCAACACGCTATGCCCGGCCTGCTTTACCTGCTGGGATACCTAGTCGTGGTCCCGCTGATCGTGTACTTTCCCACCCACCTGCTGCTGCAAAGGTGGGCACGACGTGGAGGCTTCCTGCTGGCAAAAGGAAGGAGAAAATGGTGAAGAGTCCCCGTTTTCACCAACCATTCTCAGTTAGTGAAATCGCTGATTACAACAATAACCTGTGTCGGCAGTAAAATGCTTACATGAAAACGACAGTTGTCGTGACAGTGCTTGCAATTGTGGCCCAGTCCGCTCTGGGTCAATCTACGCAGTCCGCCTCCCCGACGCAGCTACGGCTGTGAAACTCGCCGAAAAGGTACTTGCTCACGTGTATGGAAAGAAAAAAATAGAGGCTGAGAAACCCTTCGAGGCTTCATTGTCTGGCGGCATCTGGCACGTCGGCGGAACGCTCTACTGCGGGAAAGGCCGCTCGTTTAAGGGTGTCCAGTGTGTGGGTGGGGTAGCTATGGCGGACATTCGCCAAAGCGACGGTCGCGTGCTGAAAACAGGCCACGGAAAGTAGACCGCTTTTCCTTCGCGTTGAAATATGGCTGTCTCACCAGCAATTGGGTTCTGAGTGTAAACGCTGATTACGGCAGTTGAAATGAGCGTGATAGCTTTATGGGGTGCAGGCGCTATTACCGATATGAGTCATCCCACACTTGGAAGAATGAACCTTGAAATGAGCATAGGCTTCGAGGTGTTTGCCATCGCGGCGTTCGTCTGGGCGAGCATTGACTACAACCGTTTCATCAAATTCTGGATGCTCAGGCCTGCGCCCTACACGCGGCGCGTGACAGTCATCTTTCGGTTGTTCTTTCTCGCCTGTGTGATTGGCGGAGTATGGCAACTCGCCGATAGCGTGACGAGTTCGAGACAGTCGGTCATTGCTTACCTGAGCACGCTGGGGATGGCTGGCGCTTGGTTTGTCGCTTTCGTCCTGATGTTGCATCTCGTCGAGTGGATGAATCGAAGAAAGCAAACGAAGCCGACTGTGCGCTAGCAATAATGGAAAATCACTCAGAACCGGGTCAATTAGTGTAATCGCCGGATTACAACAAGAATCAGATTTGTTGCACGACAGGTGGATTGTTACCGAGCAGGAACCCTCACTATTTTCGTTGTAAGGAGGACAACGTTTGCATTTGTGCCCCGGATTATGTCCACTGCGTTTATTACGTCTGCCCACGAAATATGCTCATCCGCTTCGACATAAACAACCCGGTCTGGCCGGAGCTTGAGTTGGTCTCTCAAAGAGTTGGCCAATTGACCCCACGCAACGGGTGTGGAATTTAAATACAGGCGCGGGGGGCGACTATCGCCGTCGATCCGAACAAGCATAGGAGGGGTGGAGTAATCGACATTCGAACCCTGCCTCAGCACCGAGACTTGAATCCCAATAGATCGTCGGTCCCACCCCCATGAGTAGACAAAAATGAGGAAGCTAGGCAGTAGCAGAGAGGACAGGACTATTGTGTAGGCGAGGCGAAAGGGCGGTACGGCTGCGAAGCGTGACCTGCGTGGAAGGTATAGCCGCGATAGATAGCCTTCGTGCCAGGCATTTTCGGACACCCCCGGCACTCGTTTGTCCATACCCCATTTAGACACCGAGAGGCCACATGAGCGCCAGATGCCCGAAGTTTTGACCGTTGGCGAAAAATCCTCATTTCACTCACGACCCCGGCGGCAAGATTGAGTCACGCTAGTTTCGCTCGGCCGGCCGCGGGAGCCGCCCGCCCCGTGCATCCAGAAAATCAGGGTCAAGCGGACTTCTTTTGTGGCAAGCCGAACGGAATCACCTTCCCATATTCTTCCGGCGGTATCCACTTCGTTGCCTTTGTTCTGAAGCTGCCAGGTATGAAGAATTCAATGATCTTCGCCATAAATCACCCCACTTGTAAGAACAAGACTGAGGCGAAAAAGTTCTGATTGTTGACAAATCTCTACAGATGCCACGGATGCGCCGCACCCCGGTCACGGGATGTCATCGCTGCGCTAATGCGAACCATAAACAATTCGAATTGGACTCAGTACCAACCAGATACTAGAGTCTTTAGTTCGGTTACCTATCGGAATAGTGAAGGGCCAGAACAGCAATTGAGCCATCCGGTAGGCACCGTGGTAATCAACAATCCTGCAGCTAGTGTAGGGTGGTTCCGTTTTCGCCCGATAGAATGATCTGTGGGATGTTTTTTCCGACCTTGTAGGTGTTTGCTCGTTATTGGTTGTACCGGTTGGAAGACCCAAGGAATCTAAGCAAATGGAGACAAGATTGGACCAACCGAACGAGCCGATGCAGGACCAAGACCATGCTACCTGCTCTCTCGACGCCAGTTACGTGCTGACGTGGGACGAAATTGCGAACCTGGCGGCGGAGCCCGGCAAGCCGGCCGAGACCCTGATGAACGTGGTTGCCTTGATTGCCAGACGGTTTGGTACCGATGTTTGCTCCGCCTACTTGCTTGAGCCCGACCGCGCCAATCTCGTGCTGGCAGCGACGCTCGGGCTTCGCCCCGAGTGCGTCGGCAAGCTTCGCATGGCCGTCAATGAAGGACTCGCCGGCCTGGTCGCGGAACAGGTCCGCCCGGTGGCCGTTGAACACGTAAAAAATCATCCTCGCTTTAAGTATTTCAGCGAAGCCGGCGAGGATGATTATCAATCGTTCCTCGGAGTTCCCCTCATTGATCGAGGTGTGCTGCAAGGTGTTCTGGTGGTTCAAACCTTGGAGGCGCGGGTCTTCCCGGAAACTGAGATTCGTCTGCTCACGGAGGCTGCGAACCGGGTTGCGCCCGTGGTGAGCGAAGCCCGCACCCTCGATCGTTTCATCGCGCCTGCCCAGGAGCGGCTCTGGGCGCTCGCTCGCAACCTGTGGTGGAGCTGGGATTACGATTCTGCCAGCTTGTTCCGCGATCTCGATCCTCTGCGCTGGAGTCAGCTCAATCACAGTCCCGTCTCGCTGCTCAACGAGTATCCTCTCGCCAAACTCCAGGCCCGCGCAGCGGAACTCGTCCTCCACAGCCGGATCAACTACGCCTATCGCCGCCTCCGCGAGTACGAAGATGCGGAGCGGACTTGGGGCGCGCGCCACGCGGGAGTGTTGCGACCCCGTCCCGTGGCTTATTTCTCCGCCGAATTCGGCGTGCACGAATCTCTCCCGGTGTATTCCGGCGGACTTGGAGTTCTGGCCGGCGATCATATCAAAAGCGCCTCCGATCTTGGGATTCCCCTCGTCGGCGTGGGCCTATTTTATGGCCAGGGATATTTCCGGCAGCGCCTCGATCGCGACGGCTGGCAGCACGAGGACTACCTCGAGACCGATGTAAGCCAGCTTGCCATGGAAGTGGCCATCGGGAAAAACGGCCGACCGGTGGTGGTGCAGGTCGATACCCGCCACGGTGCCATCTACGCAAAAGTATGGCGCGTGAAAGTGGGTCGTTGTGATTTATTTCTCCTCGACTCCGACGTCGAAGGCAATACGCCCGAAGACCGTGAGATGACCTCGCGTTTGTACGGAGGCGACGGCCGCGTCCGCGTGCATCAGGAACTGCTTCTCGGCGTCGGCGGCCTGCGCGCCCTCAAAGCGCTTGGCATCACGCCCGGAGTTCTTCACCTCAACGAAGGACACAGCGCGTTTGCAGTTCTTGAAGCGATTCGTCAACGCATGGAAGACGAAGGTATCAGTTTTGACACGGCTGTGCCGCGCGTTGCCCGTGAAGTAGTCTTCACGACCCACACTCCGGTTCCCGCCGGCCATGATCGCTTCGATGTCGATCTGATCGAAGAGCACCTCGGGCCTCTCCGCGAGGCTCTCGGTCTTTCCAAGGAAGGTTTCATGGCGCTGGGACGCGAGAATCCGGACAGCGACGAACGTTTCTGTATGACCGTGCTCGGTCTGAAGCTCTCGCGGCGCGCCAATGCGGTTTCCTCACTGCACGGTGAAGTTTCTCGCGCCATGTGGACCGGACTGTTCCCGGGCAAACCGGAGGATGCGGTTCCCATTGGACACGTTACCAACGGAGTCCATGTACCAACCTGGTTGGCTCCGCAGATGTTTCGCCTCTACGATCGTCATCTTGGCACGGGATGGCAGCTGCGCAGCAGCGAGGCCAAAATCTGGGAAGGCATTGACAACGTTGACGACGGCGAGCTCTGGGAGACGCATTTCAATCTGAAGTCACGAATGATTGAATTTGTGCGCCGCCGCGCCATCAAGCAGGCCGCGCGCCGCGACGAACCGCGTGGCGTGCTGCAGCAACTCGAACGCGCGCTCAGTCCCGATGCGCTTACCATCGGCTTTGCTCGCCGCTTTGCTACCTACAAGCGCGCTAATCTGTTCTTGGCCGACATTGAAAAAATAGTGAGCATGGTCAATGACCCGAAACGTCCGGTGCAGTTTGTGTTTGCCGGGAAGGCGCATCCTCTCGACGAGCCGGGCAAGCGCGTCTTGCAGCAGATTGCGCAGTTGATGCGCGACCCGCAGTTTGCCGACAAATTCGTCTTCGTCGAAGATTACGACATCAACGTCGGCCGCCATTTGACGCAGGGTGTCGATGTCTGGCTGAACAATCCGCGGCGTCCGCTGGAAGCCTCGGGAACGAGCGGCCAGAAAGTCGTTTTGAACGGCGGCTTGAACCTCTCGGTGCTGGACGGTTGGTGGGCCGAAGCGTACGACGGCCTGAACGGCTTCGCCATAGGAAACGGCAGAACTCACTCCGAGATGGATGTTCACGACACGCGCGATGGGGAAGACCTGATGCGCGTTCTGCGTGAAGAAGTGATCCCTCTGTACTATCAGCGCGATCGCGACGGCCTGCCCCGCGGGTGGATCCAACGCATGAAGCGCACCATCCGCACCCTCGGCTGGCGCTTCAACGCAGATCGAATGGTGATGGACTACACGCTCCAATGCTACGTTCCAGCCGCCGGTGGCACATCGAGCGACTCCCGCCTGAGACTGTAAGAAATTTCTCCCGGCTCATCGACCTCCGACTCGTCGACCGGCAAGCAATGAGTGGCTTGTGTGGTGACGGGGCTCTGTCCCGTGTCGCGCGGTGCATGCCCGCCACCACACGGTACCTGTTCGATTCACGGACCCGTTGAATCTCGAACCGCGGTTTTCAACTTGACAGTTCGGCCAGACCATTTAAGATATATGAATATTTATGCATCATGATGGATAAATATGCCTCAACGGCGCGAATTAGAATAGGGAGACCAGGGATCGGGAACTTGAAGAAAATCTGATGGCGGCCAAAGTTAATACCGCGGTGCTCGGCGCGACCGGCTATTCCGGCCTCGAACTTGCTCGCCTTCTCGGCCGCCATCCGCGGACCGACGCGCCCTTGCTTTTTCGGCGCAATGCAGAAACCGAGACCGGTGACTCCGACGGGTCCGCCGCTGGATCGCAGCACATTTCTGGGAATGGCACTCACAATGCCAACGGCAATTCGCCGATCCGGCCGTTTTCGTGGCCTGCGTTGGAGCAGCGTGGCGTGGAGCTGTTGTTCCTGGCTACACCGCATGCCGTCTCTCGCGAACTTGTTCCTGAAGCGATTTCCCGCGGGTTGCGAGTCGTCGATCTTAGCGGCGCGTGGCGGTTGAAACAGGAGCAGCATCGTGCCGTCTACGGCTTCAAAGATGCCAACGCCCAGACCGCGGCCGAGCTGACGGAGCGCGCCGTCTACGGTCTGCCTGAATTGAATGCGGACCAGATACCGTCGGCGGCTCTGGTTGCGAATCCCGGTTGCTATGCGACTTCGGTCATTCTGGCGCTGGCGCCCTTACTGTCGGCCGGTATTGCGGATTGCGATCGCGGCATCATCTCCGATTCGAAGTCCGGAGTATCCGGCGCCGGCAAGGAACCCACCGCGCGTACCCACTTCGTATCGGTGGCCGATAACTTTTCCGCCTACTCGGTATTCGGACACCGTCACACCGGCGAAATATTGGAGCAGTTGGCGCTCAGCTCGAGCCAGTTGATCTTTACTCCTCATCTTTTGCCCATCCCGCGCGGGATTCTGTCCACGATTTATGTGTACCTGAAGCGCGAAATGACGGAGGACGAGATTCAAGCCTGCTTCCAGGATTTCTACAGAGGCAAGCGCTGGGTGCGAATTTTCCCGGCGTCGAGTTTGCCGGAGATTCAGTTTTCTGTGCACACAAATTATTGTGACCTGGGTTTCTGCCTTGCGCGCGACGGCCGCCGGCTCGTGCTGGTTTCCTGTCTCGACAACCTGCTCAAAGGCGCAGCTGGTCAAGCTGTGCAGAACATGAATCTTATGTACGGCTGGGACGAGGCGGAGGGCCTGCAATGAAAATTGTCGTCAAGATCGGCGGCGCGGCGCTCGAAGATAAAGAGACTCTCAAGAAATGCGCGCAAGCGGTGGTGCAGCTCGCCCAGGACGGACACCAGGTCACGGTCGTGCACGGCGGCGGCAGCGCGCTGACGCGAACCTTGAAACTCCTAGGGAAGACGAGCGACTTCGTTCACGGACTGCGTGTGACTGACGCCGAGACGCGCGATGTGGCCTTGATGGTGCTTGCCGGCATCGTGAATAAAAGTCTGGTGGCGGCGATCGCTGCTGCCGGTTGTCCGGCCATCGGCCTTTGTGGCGGAGATGGCGGCGTTTTTCGCGCCCGCAAGAAACAAGACGCGGAATACGACTTGGGATATGTCGGTGAAATCTGTTTTTCCGAGCCGCGCTGGCTCCGAGCCATTTGGGCGGAGGGTGGAATTCCTGTGCTCTCCTCGGTTGCGCTCGGAGGTGACGGGCAGTATTACAACGTGAATGCGGACCAGATGGCGGCCGCGTGCGCCATAGCCTGCGAGGCCGACGCCCTGATTTTTCTCACCGACGTCGCCGGGGTGAAGCAGGCCGACGGTTCGATAATGCCCAGATTGGATACTAAGCAAGTTGCCGGTCTCATTGACGAATCCGTCATTAGCGGCGGCATGATGCCCAAACTCGAGGCCTGTACGCAGGCTCTCAAAAGCGGCGTGGGACGCGTGCGCATTCTGCCCGCAGCGCAGGTCGAAATGCTGCCACTTTTTTATTTCACGAAGCTGGAATGCGGTACAGAGGTGCTGAGAGCATGAGCCTCGCCTCTGTGTCGCGCATGGAAGCGAAGCTTTTGCTTCCCACCTACGAGCGGCAGCCCATCCTGTTTGTTCGCGGACGCGGCGTGTATCTCTGGGACTCTCAGGGCAAGCGCTATCTGGATTTCCTGAGCGGAATCGGAGTCAATGCGCTCGGCCACAGCCACCCTGCCGTCCAGGCGGCGATCAAGCGCCAAGCCGGCCGTTTGATTCATGTTTCGAATCTTTTCTTCCACGAGTATCAAGCGGAGCTCGCGCAGCTGCTGACCGAAATTTCCGGGCTTGACCGCGCTTTCTTCTGCAACAGCGGCACCGAGGCGTGGGAAGGAGCGCTCAAGCTCGCCCGCGCCTTTGCGCAAATGAATAATCGCAACGGAAGCAAACCGAAATGGCGCATTCTTGCCATGGAGAACTCTTTTCATGGACGCACCTTCGGCGCGCTCGCCACCACCGGCCAGCCAAAATATCGAGCTCCATTCGTTCCTCTCTTGCCGGGCGTAACTTTCGTCAAGTTCAATGATCTCGACGACCTGCAACGAAAGTTTGATTCCAGTGTTTGCGCCGTGTGCATCGAGACAATTCAGGGGGAGGGAGGCATTTGTCCAGTTAACCCAGAGTTTCTAGAACTCGCCTCGCGCCTGACCAAACAGGGCGGCGCGTTGCTCGTGCTCGACGAGATTCAATGCGGGCTCGGCCGCACCGGACGCCACTTTGCTTATCAGCACTACGCTGTGCTGCCGGACGTGGTCACGGTCGCCAAGCCGCTGGCGTGCGGCTTGCCGCTGGGCGCCATACTTACCACCGAGCGGGTTGCGAGTTGCATACATCCAGGAATGCATGGCACTACCTTCGGTGGAGGCCCGCTCGCGTGCGCCGTTGCCATCGAGTTCCTGCGCGAGGAGAAGAAATTGCTGAAGCACGTGCGCACGCTGGGCGAATATTTCCACGCTGCGCTCGAAACTCTCGATAAGAAGCACAAATCGATTCACGACGTTCGCGGAGCTGGCCTGATGCTGGCCGTGGAATTGGTCTCGCCCGAACTGGCCAAGGCAGTCGCGAAGCAACTGCTGCACCAAGGGATTATCATCAATCGTACGCACGAAACCGTGCTGCGCTTTCTGCCGCCTTACGTGATTCAGAAAAAGCACGTAGATCAGTTGATCGGAGCGCTGGACGCGGCGTTACACAAGAATGCGGAATCCGCTTACGAAAAAACGCTCAAAAAAGAAAAAACCGCCACGTCGCGGCGCAAGGCAGTCCATGCGCGTGCGTGACGCGGTTCTGACCGATGCCGAGCAGATTCACGCTCTCATTGCGGTCTACTCCGGCGATGGCACTCTGCTGCCTCGCACGCTGGCGGAGATTTGTGAGAACGTCCGCGACTTCGTTGTCCTGGAGCATGACGAACGCATCATCGGATGTGGCGCTCTCCACCTCTATGGCGTGCACCTGGCCGAGATTCGTTCGATTACCGTCGACCCCTCGAGCCAAAGCAACGGCGGCGGCAGACGCCTGGTCAAGGCCCTTCTAGCGCAAGCGGAAAAACACAAAGTTACCTGCGTCTGTCTGTTTACGCGCATTCCTGAATTCTTCTCGCGCCTCGGATTCACCACTGCCGCTCACCAGGATCTTCCAGACAAGATCCACAAGGACTGTTATCAGTGCCCCAGACTCTATCGCTGCGACGAAGTGGCGATGGTGCGCGGAGACGTGCCCACGTTTGCAATCTTGCCGCCGCCCAAAAATTGGTTGAAGATTCACGCATGACCTCGCTCCGCCGTTCTCCTGAGAAAATTCGTCTGCCCCGGGGGTTCGCTTTCTCCGCGGTCGCTGCCGGCATTAAGGTGAGCGGCCGCCCTGACCTCGCTCTGGTCGAAGTCTGGGGACGGGTGTCCGCGCGAGCCCGCCCTGAGCGAAGTCGAAGGGTCCAAGCCGAGCGCAGTTCGGCAGTTCCCGGCGGCGGGACCGCTGCCGCGTTGTTCACGAAGAACCGGGTCGTCGCCGCTCCCGTGGAAGTTGGCCGCGCCTCGTTGCTTTCGAGCGGCGGCCGCGTTCGAGCTCTCCTCGTGAACTCCGGAAACGCCAATTGCGCCACCGGACGCGCCGGCATTAAAGCCTGCGAACAGGTTTGTACCGAAGTCGGAAAGCTGTTCGGCGTGCCCGCCACCGAAGTCTTTCCATCCTCGACCGGCATCATTGGAGTTCGACTGCCGGCAGAAAAAATTCACGCTAAGTTACCGGAGCTTATCGCGGCGCGATCGGCGAGCCAGGATGGTGTCGAAGCCTTCGCTCACGCTATCATGACCACCGACACGCGTCCGAAGATTGCGTCCGCGCGCCTCCGCGTGAACTCAAAGGATGTCACCGTGTTGGGCATTGCGAAGGGCGCGGGCATGATCCATCCGCAGCTGGCGACCATGCTGGTGTACTTGTTCACTGATGTGGGTGCGAGTCCGAGTGAACTGCGGTCCCTTTTGCGCGAGGCGTGCGACGATTCGCTAAATTGCATGTCCATTGATGGCGACACTTCCACCAACGACACCGTGCTGCTGTTGGCCAGCGGCGCGAGCGGCGCTCGGGTGAAAGACCTTGGCACTCGAAAAAAGTTTTCCGCGGCTCTGACCGCCGTATGCCAGTCCCTCGCAGAACAAATCGTCAGTGATGGTGAAGGCGTGCAGCACGTGATCCGTTTGTTCGTCGAACAGGCGCGGAGCAGGGAAGAGGCCTTGCTGGTGGCGCGGACGATTGCTCACTCAATGCTGGTCAAGACGGCGTGGGCTGGGGCCGATCCGAATTGGGGACGCATTCTCGCGGCAGTGGGTCGGTGCGGCGCACCCATCGATCCATCTCGCGTCCAGATTTTTATTGGCAGTCAAAAGGTATGCCGCAATGGGATCGCCTGTTCGTTCAACGAGCGGCAAGCTCACCGCCATCTCGCACAGGCTGTCTGCGATATTCGTGTGCAAGTGGGGCGCGGCGAGCAATCGGTGCGATTTCTCACCACCGATCTGACCGCCGAATATGTGCGGATCAACGCCGATTATTCCACATAGAAAAGGTCTCAGGTGTCAGGTCGCAGGTCTTAGGAAAACCGAGGCAAGTTCATGTTTGTTCCTGAGACCTGACACCTGACACCTAGCACCTGCCCTTAGAAGCTGAACATCGCCTGCACTTCAATCTTTCGGTTCGCCGCAGCGCTCGAGAACGGACCACCGGCCAAGGCAATCGACTGTCCGAAATTGGGTGAGCTCAGCACCCCGATGGGCGTCGCCGCATTCACCTTGTTCAGAACGTTCCGCGCATTGACGCTGAACGTCAGACTGTAGCGTCGAGTGGACGCCGCTCCACCGCCCCCAAACCCGCCGCCACCGCCCCCTCGTCCAAAGCCGCCGCCACCTCGCGGACCACCGCCGCCGCCAAGAGGTCCGCCACCTCCCGGACCCTCACTCGCCTGCGCTTCGCTTTTTCCACCGACCTCCGGCCCGAAGCCGAATGTTTTCGCCAGCCGCAAGTTAAGCGTGAAGTGGTTGGGGCCGGTTAGATAGTTGATCGGAATTGGGGTCGGAATGTATGACTGGGTCGGAATCACATAGTGACATGGTGAGGTCGGCGAAAGGCAAGCGCCGGAAACATTGGGAGCGAATCCCGGTCGGTCATTAAATAGGGAATCGCGGCTCAAGTCCTGGCCCACGGTGACGTTGTAGGGCGAGCCGGAATTGAAAATCGCAAATGGACTCAAGCGAAACCCAAGCGGCAGTCCGATCGTACCTCCGACAAAGACCCGATGCCGCACGTCAAAGGAGGCTCGCCCGTAGTCCACGCTCAAATCGTACTGATTCGATGGAAAGCTCGAAGCGCCGGATGCGTTGCTATTGGCATAGTTCAGAGTGTAGTTGCCGAACAGAGATAGCCTCGCCCCGGCGCGGATGTTGAAATTTGCAATCAGCTGGTTCTGCCGGAAAATTCCATCCGATACGTATTGATAGATGGGGCCCATCGCGGGGTTGGGAGGCGGCCCCGACGAGAAGGGTGTGCCCGGCGGCGGAGCGTTGACGTTCAGGGACAGAAACTGATGTTCTCCGCGCGCATTTAGATACGAAACCGTAACGTTCGCAATCTTCGTGACCTGACGCTCAAGGCTGAACGCGGTCTGCATGATGTAGGGCGCGTGCAGTCTAGAGTTGATCTGATAGATCGCCTGTGTCGTTGGCGGCAATGTATTCACCGGCGGCGGAGTCGGATAAGGTGGATTGCTGGACACGACGTACTGTTGCTCCGTCACGCCGTTCAAACGGTCCGCATTGAGGATTAGATCCTGGGCGAAGCGGTCGTAGAACAGGCCAAAGCCGCCGCGCAGCACGGTTTTTGGCGCGCTCTTGCCCCCTCCGCCTATACCCCAGGCAAAGCCGAGGCGTGGCGCCCAGTCCGCATGATCATGAATTGCGTTCTGGGTTTCAAAGCGCAACCCACCGCTCAGCGTTAAATTGGGACGCACCTTCCAGTCATCCTGGACGTACAGCCCCACATCCACCATCGTGACAGGCACATTGGCAGGCGCGCCGCTCGGGGTTGCGTTAACGGAATACTGGCTCGGCATGCCATTGGTGAAATTCGGGAAACTCGGAAACGTATAGGTGCCATTGAATCCTGCGCTGGACACACTGAGTTCGTGAATTGCCCGCAGGCGCCCTCCGAATTTCACGAAATGCTTGCCCTGCGATATCGAAGTGTAATTCTGCAGTTCGTAATGATCCTGGTGGTCGGTCTGCATTCCCGAACTGCTACCTCCGCGCATGAAACTCCCGAGAACATTGATGCCTATCGCCGTGCTTAAGGGAGTCTGTCCGCTGTTTTCGCGCAGATACTGGAAGCGGGTCTCATTGATTGCCTTCGCTCCAAGAATCTGGGTATCGCTGATCTGCACGGTGTGTTCGGTGGACGTGGTGTTGTAGCCGGCCTCGGGCAGCACTATCCCGCCGACACCGGCGTTCTGCTGCGTGTCACGGTAAAACTGATAACGGGCAGTGAGCGTGTTATTAGGACTGATCTGGTAGTCGAGGCGCGGTCCGATGTTGGTGCGAGTCCTTGGGTTGGGAACGCTCTCACTCAGGCCCAATACCGGCGCGTTCACGACCGCGATTTCATTGATGTTGCGCCGCTGCACGTTCAAGAAGAATGACGCCTTCTTGTTGATGGGGCCGCCGATGTTTCCCATGTAGATTACGGAGTCGTAGGGCTGCTGTGCGGCGGCGCCGAGGAAAGGATTGCGGCTGTTCATTGCCGAACTGTTACCCTCTACTGAAAACTGTCCGTGGTATTTGTCGGTTCCCGGCTTGGTGAAGACTTCGATTCGTCCATACCCCAGCTTGTCGTATTCGGCCGAAAATGGGTTCTGATTGACGCGAATTTCGCGAATCGATGATTTCGGCGGAAGCTGTCCTCCCGTAAATCCGTCGATGTAAAGCTGCCCGCCATTGGGACCGGCTGAAGGTCCGGCCAGGGCTTCAAGGTCCGATTGCAATTCGTCGGGATCGTCGGGAAGCGCTTCCAGGTCTTTGCCGCTAAGCACGACCGCACTCGCATTATTCGCGGGATTGACATCGAGCTGCGGCCCTTCTTCCTGTACGTTGACCTTTTCCTTCTCCACGTTGATGTCGAGCGCAATGTTGAATTGCGCGACTTGGCCAGCTGGTACGTCCACGTCGTTCTGCACAAAAACAGCGAATCCCTTCGCATTCGCCGTGACTGTGTATTTGCCCGGCGCGAGGTTTCCGATTTCGTAAGCGCCGCTGCGGTTGGTGGTGGCCGAGTGGGGTTCGCCGCCCGATACCAGCACCGCTACAGTGGCGCTCGGAACCACGGCGCCTGAGGGGTCCGTTACCTGGCCGTGCAAGGTTCCCGTCGTGGTCGACGACGGTGCCGGCGACTGCGCCGATGCTGGCGCCGCCGGCCCGATCAGCATCGCCGGAATCAGAGTTGCCAAAATTAGATTTCTCGAAATTCGATTTGCCGAAATCAAGAATGATAAATACTTCAACACGCACCCTATTCTTTCCAGGCAGATCGAATTAATTGAGAACATGGATTGAGATTTGGTCACTGCTGCGTGGCTTCGACTTCTCCGCCGGACGCACCCAGCAACCACGGTGAGAGCAGGGTCGATACGCTTTGATTCGGCGACGCCGTCAGGATGGCGTCCACCCCCGCCAATAGCGTGATCGCTGTGACTGCGCCCGAATCTGTACCCTCGGTCGAGACGATCATCACGGCGTCGCCCTTCTGCAGGTCCGCCAGCGTGCCGTTCGGTAAGTGGCTCAACATGCGTTGCAAATCCGGAGAACCATTCTCCCCCCGCCTGCCCCCCGGCGCGCGCGGGACCTGCGATTCTGCCGCCTTCGACGTCCGCTCTCCACCCACCGCCGGAGCACCACCCTCGCCCGGCGTGCCTTTCAATCGCATCGCGATGCGTTGCGCCATATCCGCCGGCAGCTTCTTCATTTGCGAGTCGGGCGAAATCTTCACCACCACCGTGCTCTTGCTGATCGCATCCCGTACAGTCATCGTATTGCTCGCCGGATCGATCGCCTTAATGGTTCCCGCAATATTCCGAAACGCGCCGGAGACAATTTCCTCCGCATCCACTTCGCTGCCATCCGGAGTGCGCGTCCCGCGTGCGAGCAATTGATCTCTCGCCTTAATGTGATCGACTGGCGCGGGCTTCGCATCGTCGAACTTCACCGAACCGGATGCGTAGCGGCGCAAGATCGTGTCCTTCGTAATATGGACGGCAATACTCCGGTTCGCGCCGATTCCACTCGATGAAATAGTGATACTGCCCGCTGCAGCGTCCACGTTAGTGACCAGTCCGCCCACGCCTCGCTTCTGCCAGTCGTCGCGGTCCTGCTGCTGCTTCGCTGCCACATCGGCCTGCTTCATCACAATTACGGCCAGCGCGTTAATGACGATCGTGTGTCCATCTCCATTCGTCGATGCCTGCCCGCGAATCAGCACGCGATCCCCGGTTTGCAAGTCTTGCGCCTGCAGAGCAGTCGCGTTTTTCAGGTCCCTTTCTCCCGGAGGCACGCGCAGAATCTTCGTCGAACCGATCACCCTAGCCGTCACCTCGCCACCGGATTCCGCCGCGACCGTGATCGAATCCGCCTGGATGCTCTTGATCGTTCCCGCTGCTTTTGCGACTTGGGTGCTCCCGGAACTGTCGGCGGGCTTGCCCTGCGCGCGAACATAGCCGGGTCCCGTTAGGATCAGAGCGACGATCGCCGTGAGCAGGCATGCGACATATGGGCACCCTCGCGCGGGTCCCTGTCCGAAACAGCGCATAAGCTCAATTTAGCATCGCCCAACGTGTCCAATTCGACACTTTACGAACTTTTACTTGGGATTGACGTGCCCTTACAAAGGCCCTGGACAACAAGAAAAGTCTGAGAGTTGAAGTGCCGATATCTGGATTGCAGAATAAGAGTTGAGCAGGAGTAGCAGGATTGGTGCCGGTAGTTGCATCATCCTTCAGCCAGAGAAATCATTTCGCCGCGAGTTCATCGCGCAGGGCCAGTCCCAGCGCAGCCTGCCGATCCGCGTTCAACTTCGCTCCGCCTGAGGTCAGGTACAGGACATCAATTGCCATCTGCCCCTCGGTCTCGATCAGCGCAATCTCGATATTGCACTCATGCTTCGAGACTAGCGAGCACATCCGGTAAAGCAGCCCCGGACGATCCTGCGTCAGAATCTGCACCAGCGTGCTGTGCGCCGAGCAGTCATCGTCGAATTCAACCTGGGTCGAGATCTTGACCTTCGTGGCGTCCGCCTTCTCCGATTTCAAGCGATCGCGCAGCATGCGCGCCACGTCGGCTTCTCCTTTGACCACGGCCGCGATACTCTTCTTCAAACGCTCCCATTCCTGCAGATTCATCTCCAGGGTTCGAAAGCGATCGTTGAAATAAAAGGTGTCCACCACCATCCCGGCGGCATTCGAGAATGCGTTCGCTTTCACGATGTTCATTCCCCACGCGGCTAGTGCCCCGGAAACCGAAGCGAACAGGAAGGGCCGGTCGGTGGTAATCAACGTCAGCTCATACCAGTGACGGACTTGTTTCAAATTCAATTGGACGCCATCCTGCCCCAGCCTGGCAGCCATTTCAGCATGCGCCAGAACGTCGGTCGCACCATGGATTCGCAGATATCGTTGCGGCAATCCTTCCAGAAAAACGTTGATCTTTTTCCCCGCCACCGGCGCCAGAGACCGCAGATGCGCCAGATCCCCCCCCTCGTTGCCGATGTGCACGCGCTCATCGGCGCTGCGGCTCAAATAATTCGCGCACGCAATATAGAGTTGCCATAGGTTGTCGGCTTTCCATGGCGTCATGGCCTCGGGATTCA
>Ga0209647_1000840_pt1 | contig 27929 bp, 29 predicted proteins | sample GraSoi_2013_60cm_FD_185827 | JGI IMG/M metagenome (GOLD analysis project Ga0209647, IMG submission 185827) | Grasslands soil microbial communities from the Angelo Coastal Reserve, California, USA - Sample 9_17_2013_60cm (SPAdes) (version 2) | ecosystem: Environmental > Terrestrial > Soil >... | reverse complement strand
AATCTCGTGGACGCAAGGGTAAGGCAGGTAGCTGACCGGCTCGCCTTGCTCTACTAGCGGTCAGATAAGCATGTAGAGGTTCGGTTTGACGGTCTTAAGGACAGGGGTTCAACTCCCCTCGCCTCCACTTCCTTGATTCTGAACGACTTAGATACAAATTCATGGCCTAAACGGCCTAAAATGATAACAGACTGATAACAAGTCTCGCAGCGTCTCATCGAATCTCGGTAGGTTGTAGACTGGCGGCACCCAAGATGACGCAGTCAATCGGCAGGGTGCTCCGGCTAATTTGCCAGACGTCGACGGCCAGAGTACCGGCCATATTACCGGCCAAAGTGGTGGCCAAATATTCGCAATTATCAGTAAAACTCCTCGGTAGACACCGGCCAAGTAACCGGCCATATTACCGGCCAAAATAATGTCCGTAATCCGCGAGCTTTACGATAATCCTGCTGCATTGGAGCCACTCTTTCCGACTGACCGCACTAGGGAACTCGAGGAACTTGCCTTCGAGTTACTGCGGAAATCAGCCCAACTTAGTGCCGCGCTGCATCCTGTAACTCGAACCAGCATCGTGGAGCTGCTTCGGATGATGAACAGCTACTACTCGAACCTAATCGAGGGTCACAACACGCATCCGCTCGCCATCGAGAAGGCCATGCGCAACGATTACTCGTCTGACCCGGCGCTCCGGGCGCTGCAGCTCGAAAGTAAGGCGCATATCGAGGTGCAGGCGCTTCTCGAAAAACGACTCTATGAGGCGCCGGAGAGCGAGATCTGCACACCAGAGTTTCTAAGCTGGATCCACAAGGAGTTTTATAAAAGGCTACCGGAGCAATTCCGAACAGTGAAGACGCAAAGCGGCGGCGAGGATTACGTCATCCCGGGGGAATTGCGCAAGTGCGAAGTACAGGTTGGGCGGCATGTCCCCCCAACGTTTTCCAGTCTGCCGCGTTTTCTGGCGCGATTCGCGGACGGCTATCGGCCGGATCGCCTTGATCCACTTAAGCGCATTATCGCGGCTGCCGCATCGCATCATCGGCTCGCATGGATTCATCCATATCTCGACGGTAATGGCCGGGTGACGCGGCTTTTCACGCACGCTTATTTCATCCGCGCAAAGACGGATGGACACCGACTCTGGATGGTATCGCGAGGGCTTGCGCGACGGCGCGCAGACTACATGGCCGCGCTCGCGACGGCTGACGCACAGCGCCGCAATGATGTCGATGGTCGCGGCAACCTTTCGGAGGAAGGGCTAACGTACTTCTGCCGCTTCTTTCTTGGCACTGCCATTGACCAAGTGGAGTTCATGGCCAAGCTGCTTGATCTTGATTCGATGCAGGAACACATTGTTCGTGGCTCTGAGCGCTGGGTCGCCAGCAAGCGAGCCGACGAAGAGATCCCTTTTCTTTTACGGGATGTGTTCCTGCGCGGCGAAGTTACCAGAGGAGAAGCAACGCGCATTCTGTGCAAACCTGAACGCACCGCTCGGCGCATCCTCCGCACACTCGTTGAAGAAGGGCTTCTTGTCTCCGAGGGCGTCGGTGCGCCCGTTCGCCTTGGGTTCCCCACCTCACTCGTCGGCTATTACCTCCCGCGCCTCTACCCAGAAGGCGTGGAGATGGATGCCGAGCAATGGAGCGACCCGCGCCCACTAAATGGTTCGCGCGCGAGATAAAGCGGCGGTTCCCGCTCGCTTGAATGTCGGCCACCAAATTGTCGAACTCAGCGCAAGAACTCGATATGACAGCCCGAGCGAGTCACCGCTCCTGCGTAGGGGTGATTGAGGGAAAACGAAAAAATGAAACGTAGGCCCTTCTGTCCGTACGGGCTTTAGGCGTCGTCGTCGCGTCAGACGGGGCTCGAACCCACGACCTCTTGAAAACCATTCAAGCGGCAATTGTTTGTAATAGCTTTGCTGGAATTACAGATACCGCTACCTTTTTAACTCTACCAAGGAGGTACGTCAGAATACGTATAGACGGAGTTTCTAGCAGACAGGAAGGGCGCAGGGGGGTGAAGGTCGCCGCCTCCTCGATGCCCAGGAGGGCTCGCTCGATAACATGCACGGCGCCCAGCCGCTCGACCAAAGCGATGTTGCCACGTTCCTTTCGCAGGAAGGGTGCGACTTACATCTGGTCCAGCGGTGGCTCCCGGCTATGTCTTTGGTCGATTGGAGCGGTGCCTGGCAACGGGAAATTTCGCGAAGAGAGCCCTCAGGTGGTCCGCTGCTGTGGTCATTCTTTAAGCCATTCTTCGTTGGCGATGACATTCTTCTCAGTGCGTGCAACTTCCGCCGCCCCGCATCAAAGCCAAAACCGGCATTCGCACGACAACTGTTCGGCCTGCTTCGGAATGGAGCAGTCGAACAAGCCATCGCCCTCGCCCGGACCGGCTATCAGGCGGAGGGATTGCCCGTCATCAAACCACCATCTCCTTCGCGCGACTTCGACAGCGCCCGGCTCGCCATTGCTATGGCGCTGCCTGTCCGCCCACTTTCCCTCGCTTGTCTCGTCGAGCGCTGGCTCCAACCCGCCAAACAAACCGAAGAAACTGCACCATGAACAATCAAACCAACGCCACTCTCATCAAGCTTCTTAAACCGGATGGCCCAACTTGCCTGATCATCAAGGCAGAGTTCGAACCCCTCGGTGATCAGGACCGCTTCCAGCCCGCCGGTTTTCCGGAAATGGGTCACGTCATCTACGACGCGCCGCGATCCGGAAAGAACGGCGAACCCACTGTACCGGAGAAAGTGTGCATCGTGGACAGCGCGGCGAGTATGGCGAATCACCTCGAGACGCTTTGCTTTTCAAATCCTGCTGCGGGAACCTTGCACCCGGACTTAGCTGGCCTGCCTTACGTACGCTGCCTCACGGATCGAAATGTCCGCACCGAAAATAACGCAGTCGCTCTCGATCCGAACGATCCGAAAGACCGCGCCGTCGTTTCTACCCTCACGGAAGGACATCGCCTCGCGTCAGATTACTTCCTCGATGCGCGGCTGAATGGAAGCACATTTCGCGGGCGGCTCCGGCAGGAGTTCAATATTGTCGAGATCAAAAAGGACAAGACTTACTTCATCACGCCGGAGAACTGGTGGACCATCTACCAAACTGTTTTTCGTTACGACCCGAACTCGCTAGTTCACGGCATTCTCTTTGCAAAAACAGATCAAAATCAGCCGACTGCTCACGGCCCATCTAGAGGCATTTGGCGCGGGACGAGTCGGCAGCGCCGGCGTGAAGTTTGATCGCCTTGGCAAGACCACCTCTGGCCAGCCGATCTTTTCAAGAGATGAGGAAACCGCTCATCGGATTCAGGCGACCTTTCTCATCGACCTCGGCCTGCTGCGTTCTTACGGCCACGGCGATAATGGCCTGAACGATGTGCAGAAGGGCCTGCTGTTTCAACTCAGTCTTTGGAAGATAGAGCGGATGCTTGCCACGCCTTTCCGTTTCCGGTCCGGCTGCCATCTCAAATGCGTGGGCAAGCGTGTCACTACGGAAGACAACGAGGATGAGATCGCTGCCGAAGATCTAAAGACTAGCGTTGTAGTAGCCATCACCGCTTGCAAGTTCGGCGAGAATGCGGTGACCGACGTCTATTACCCGGCTAACGAACTCTTCAATCCGGAGCAGACTGGCGAAACACGGCCCGCTGAAAGCGGCGATAATGAGGGACGGGAGGAAGAGGAGGAGTCGGAGAGCTAGCATGTCCCTAATTATCGAGCAGTATTTCCTGACTGGCCGTTTCCACGCGACCCGATGGAATCAAAGCGCGTTCGAAGACTCACATGGTGAATGGCCGCCATCGCCTTACCGGCTGCTCCGCACTTTGGCTGCTCGCTGGTTTGAGCACACGCGCGAGACGGGTGACGGCAATACGGCCTTGCGCGACCGCCTGTTGCAGCGACTCGCAGCTGCGGTACCCGCCTTTCATGTTCCGCAAAATGCGGTGCACACAAGCTCGCGGGCTGCTCGCGGGCTGAAGCAGTATCAGCCCACCGAATTGGTTAAGTCGGACAAGAAGAAGGGAGAACCTTGGGTTCTACGGCCCCAAACGACCTTGAATGTCGATGGCTTCGCTGCCGTGCCGAGCTCCAACCCCGTTCTCTGGCGCTGGCGGGATCTTGAATTGCCGAACGACGAGTCGATCCTGCTGGATCAGCTTCTGCGTCGCGTCACCTACTTTGGACGGGCCGAGTCGCTTTGTTTGATGCGTCGCGCGAGCCGCTCCACAAATCTACGGGGCGAAGAGTGTACGCTCAGCTCGACCCAGCGACACGGCAGCCCCGTGCTGGTCGCTGATCCATCGCAGCCGCTGAATATCGCCATTCTCCTCGCCAATAACGAAGATCAACTTCTTAGAGGACGGCGAATTCCGCCAGGAACGCTCTGGATGTATGCGCGCCGCCCGCAACCGCAGATCGTCATGCGCCGCGATGTCCCGCGTTCCACGCCCGCTGTGAACCTGCTGCAATTCGCTGTCGGCGGTCGCGTGCTTCCTCCCCTTGCTTCCTGGACGCGCCTCACCGCGCGTTTCCGCGGCTGCGTGCTGAAAACCATCGCGGTGCATCTGACCGGCGATGAGAAGGCGAGCTTCGTGCGGCTTGCTGTCGAACAGCGCGTTAGATTCGGCCTCCTCTCCGGGAAGGCCGAAAACAACTCGCCGTTGAAGGGCATCGTCATGTCTCGTTTTGGCTGCTGCCGGACAAAGCTGGACGTCCCTCGCGCCTGATTTGTTATCGCGACGCGCCCTTCTCTGTCGACGAGATGGAGTATCTCCTACTGGCTTCTGAGCGTCCGATCGCCTGGGAGGCAGGCAATTCCGACTGGCGATTGCGTCTCGTGCCGTTGTCAGCGGAGACTCCTTTGCCCGAACCGATCCTAGCGCGCTCCGCAGACTGGAGAACCCTCACCCCTTACGTTCCCGCACGCCATGTTTTGGCTCGGAGCGGCAAACCCAAACCGGGTCATTCTATCGAAGAACAAATCGCGGCCGATCTCGCCAATGCGGGCTGCACCGCGGCCGTTGCGCAGATCGCTGTCGAACGATACGGCTGGCTGAAAGTCCATCGTTCCCGGCGTGCACGCTCGGCTCAAACTAACGACATGAAACTTGGCTATCGAATTTCCTTCCAGCTCGCAGAGCCTGTGCAAGGTCCGTTGGCGCTTGGCGCATGCTCACATTTCGGCCTAGGGCTCTTCGTCCCGAGTGGCCGCCATGATTAAAGACTGGCCAAACTCTCACACCATTGCCCCGTTTATGGCGGACAGAGTCTGCCAGAACGCGACCCCTCAACCTTTTGATAAAACTGTCGAATAGATAAAATGGCGTCTGGAGGCAGATGACTATTGAGCTTGCGGCCTCGTTGAAGCAAATCAATGAACTGGTAATGGCTTAACCCAATGGCGAAACGTACGGGACCGAAAACGCGCAGGATGTCACCGAGTAGACGCGCTGTAAGCCGTCTCGAACGATTAAGAGAACTCGAAACCCAAACTGCTCGCGGAAGGGAAGAAGGAACGGGAAACTCTGCCGCCACTGTTAGTAGGAGGGAGGACGTTGCTGGTCCATTGACTGTTCCTGCCGAACGGCCGGTGCAACCAAACGGACCACCTACCTATCTCCCGGCCCGGATGATCAATGAATTCGTTTATTGCCCGCGCCTATTCTACTACGAACATGTCGAAGGCGTGTTTGTCGACAATGCCGATACGATCCGCGGATCCCAGGGACATAAACGAGTCGATCAAGGGTCCGGCGCGCTGCCTGAACCGGACTCAGACCAGGATGCCGACCAGCCGGACACGATTCATGCGAGATCGGTTGAGCTCGCTTCCGATCGGTTAGGTGTGGTTAGTAAAATGGATCTCGTCGAGGTCCGCGCGGATGCAGATCTCTTCAGCAAATTTGAGGTTTGTCCGGTTGAATACAAGTCGGGTGCTCCTCGAGAAGGTGAAAACGGAATTGAGCTCTGGGATACGGACAAGATTCAATTGGCCCTGCAATGTCTTATCCTCAAAGATAACGGCTATGACTGTTCCGGCGGGATTCTTTACTATCGGAGCACGAAACAGCGGGTCCGGCTCGAGCTAACTTCCGAAATCGAAAGCTGGACGATCGAGGTGGTGGCGAAAGCGCGAGAATGCGCTCAGGGTGAACGGCCCGAACCTTTGGTCGCTTCACCCAAGTGTGTTCGTTGTTCTCTGGTTCCGATCTGTTTGCCGGATGAAACCAATTTTCTGATAACCACTGACAAGAATGAACAGCTTACCGACGGACAGCAGGTTTTGTCCTTTTCCGGACGCAGATCCTTAACGCCTCGCGATGAGCGGCGACCGCTTTATCTGAATTCACCTGGTCTCAGTCTAGGCAGGAAAGGGGAGGTGATTGAGGTCCGGGATAAGAAAACGTTCTGCAAGAGGTCAGAATCCGGGATATCAATCATCTTGGTGTCTTCGGCAACATCCAGGTTTCGACTCAGGTGGTGCAGGAACTTTGCATTCAAGACGTTCCTATTACCTACTTTTCCGGTGGTGGTTGGTTCTACGGAATCACTCGCGGATTAGGTATGACGAATGTTTTTACTCGGATCGCGCAATTTGCTGCGGCCGGTAGCGAACGCCAGCGGCTATTGTTAGCCCGCTATTTTGTCGCCGGGAAAATCCGAAATCAACGGACGATGATTATGCGGAATCACGAGGAACCGCCTTCGCGTTTGATTGCGCGCTTGCGTGAAGCCGTTAATGACGCGCTTCTGGCCGATTCAATCGATGAGCTACTCGGGATAGAAGGCGCGGCGGCCGCTAATTATTTTGCCGCGTTCGCAGGGATGTTAAAAGAACAGGATATTCCGGGCGGCAATTCCACTTTCGATTTTCGGTCGCGCAATCGCCGGCCGCCCCGTGATCCAGTAAACGCTCTGCTCTCGCTCGGATACAGTTTGTTAGCCAAAGATTTCCAGCGTCGGATTTGATCCTTATGTCGGATTCCTGCATCTTCCCCGTTTCGGGCGGCCGGCACTGGCGCTGGATATCATGGAAGAGTTTAGGCCTTTGATTGCCGATTCCGTGGTGGTGACTCTTATCAATAACCGGATGCTGGACGGGTCACATTTCATCCAAGCAGGCCAGTCGACGAATCTGACCTCACGAGGTAGAAAGATTTTCTTTGAAGCGTACGAATCGCGGCTGAACAGCATCGTGACCCATCCGGTCTTTGAATACAAGGTTTGTTATCGGCGAGCGCTGGAGTTGCAGTTCCGATTGCTCGCACGCGTGCTCACTGGTGAAGTGGGCGTTTATCGATCCTTCGTTACCCGATGAGACACACTTATATCGTCTGCTATGATATCGCTGACCCGAAACGGCTCCGGCGCGTATTCAAGGTGTGTAAGGATTTTGGTGAACATCTGCAATTCTCAGTATTTGAGTGCGATCTTACTGCCAGCGAAAAACTAGTCTTTGAAGAGAAACTGCTGGTAGAGATTAGACGAGAAGAAGATCAGGTTTTATTTATCCGCCTCGGGCCGGCTGAGCAACGAGGCCAACGCGAAATTACGGCGGTTGGTCTGCCTTATATTAAGGTGGACACCTCCTGTTTCGTGGTGTGAGAGTTTCTTTGACATTCTAGTCGCGAGCGGTTCGGTGATGAATAAATTCCGGGACGCGCTCGCGATGAATCGATTCCGGAGAGGAAAGGCAGACAAAATATGGTTTGAACGCAGACCTCTAGCCGCATGGTTACATGGCGGATGGATGGCTGCTCGCAAAGTGGCGTTGCAGCCGTTGCCGTTCAACGAGTTAGCGAGAGGCTATTTCCGCGGCTAACAAGCCGCGGCCCCATTGAAGTGGGTTCTATTTCGGTTGGCTCGATAATGTGCCAAGTGATTTCCGCGGCTAACAAGCCGCGGCCCCATTGAAGTGGCATACTGCCGGTCGATCTCGTCCTTGCTTTGCGCAATTTCCGCGGCTAACAAGCCGCGGCCCCATTGAAGTGGAACCGTCCCAGAGCAGGCAATCGCCCATACCGCAATATTTCCGCGGCTAACAAGCCGCGGCCCCATTGAAGTTAGCCTTGAAGACAAATGTAATAGGTGAGGGATTAGTTATTTCCGCGGCTAACAAGCCGCGGCCCCATTGAAGTGACCAGTGGCCGGCGATCGGACCTTGCTTAGTCGCTCATTTCCGCGGCTAACAAGCCGCGGCCCCATTGAAGTAGGTGGAACTGAAACCAGCGCGAACGGAAGTCGCCTGATTTCCGCGGCTAACAAGCCGCGGCCCCATTGAAGTATCTCCGGGGAGGTTCTGAGCTGCCCGTTGCTGTCCGATATTTCCGCGGCTAACAAGCCGCGGCCCCATTGAAGTTGGAGTACCCACTCCAATTCCGTCCAGTTTAGCTTTATTTCCACGGCTAACAAGCCGCGGCCCCATTGAAGTGTTGTTCATGCTCAGGTGTACTGCAATCTTCTCCACATTTCCGCGGCTAACAAGCCGCGGCCCCATTGAAGTAGGTGTGGCTCCAGGCGCACCGGCGGCGGCTGTTCTGATTTCCGCGGCTAACAAGCCGCGGCCCCATTGAAGTATTAAATGGTTTGCTGATATGGAGAAACATCTTGCGGATTTCCGCGGCTAACAAGCCGCGGCCCCATTGAAGCTAAGCAGGAGCGGTCGGGCGAGGGATTTGGTGCCGGAAATTTCCGCGACTAACGAGTCGCGGCCGTTGAAGCCTGAGCTTGTTCCATAAGCATAACTCTTTGTGAAGTACCATCACCGCGACTACAATCCGAACCTTTGAAGCAGAATAGCGAGGCGTCCGCTTGGCGGATTTTGGCCCGCATGTCCTTAGGTCCAGAGGTCTTTGGCTCAAAGGTTCAGAGAGCCGAAGGTTCGTTGGCCAGAGGTATGAGGAACCAAGGCTAGCGTCTGGCTAACCACACGGTTACGGCGACCTCGAAAGTCGACGGTTTACGGCTGTTAATTTCGAGCCGCCCCATCGCCGAAGCTCATTATCAACACGGGACGCCGCAGGACACCAACGATAGGAATCTTGTTCCGAAACGTGATTTGAAGCGCTACTCTAAAAGAAGACGCATTTGCTTGTGGAACAGGGACAACAGTTTGCCAGGGACCGTGCTTGCCGATTTGGCACCACTGCGCGGAGCGTGGTGTTGCTTTGGGCCCGGGTTGCGGCTGAAGGGCGGTTAGGGTCATGAGCACGGAGCCCCAACGCACCTGCCCGAGTTGCGGTAACGAGCTTTCTGGAGCGATGGAACTCTGTCCGGTATGCATGCTTCGCCGGGGTCTTGTTGGTGGGCCTAAGTCCGGCGAGTCTTCTGCTTCCGAGGATACGGTCAAGCCGACAACACCAGAACAGGCGGTGCACCAATTTGAGCATTATGAGCTGGTGACGGGTGAAGACGGGAAACCGGTCGAGTTGGGTCGCGGTGCCATCGGCGTCACTTACAAGCGTCCGATAAAGGGCTTTAACTGGTGTCAGACCCTCGGCTAGATTACTGGTCAGTTGGGACGGACGCAACCACCCCTGCGTGATCGGACGGCGGGGGCGGAGTGACTTGGTTCCCGACGAGAGTGATTTGCGTCGCGCGGAGATCACGCACAAACACAAGATCGATTCGATGAGAAGGAGTAGAGACGGCAGTATAGGGAGGTGGAGAAGGAAGATCTTCGATATACAGCGGGACGGTGAATCCAGGATCCAGCGGATGTAGTGTGGGCCAGACATCGGTAAATCCACCCGTTCGAATGGCCGCGATCGTAGGATTGGGCGTGTCCGCGTCGGCGTTGAAATCGCCGCACAGAACTACCGGAGGGTTATCCTGGGAATTTAGGGCTTGCACGAGTTCGTTTGCCTGCTTCAACTGGGTAACGGGGTCAGCGTCAGTTTCTAGGTGTGTAGTAACGAAACGCAATAGGTTACCCTGGACATGCGCGTCCACCGAAATCCAACCCCTCAGAATTGGGACACTTCCACCGGGAATTGGAAGCCCGCCGTGGGCCTTAAACTGTTGCATCTGAATGTTCGAGAGCGCGAGCTGCCCCATTAAATCTGTTCGTACGAGAACGACATTTCGATCGGTGAACCGCACGTCTTTACTTAGGTTGAGATCGGGAACTTCCACGTCCGTCAGTGTCTGAACGGCGATCGCCATGTACTGGTTGGGTAAGGCATTGAGCAACAAGTCCAGTTGATCGTACAAGATCGTCGGCGCCGACGGCGAGGGCGGGGTTGAGGACACGTGGAGGGGCCCTGTGCGCCACAAAGTTACCTCTTGAAGGCCAACCAGAGCTGGACGATTAGAGGCTATTTCGCTGGCCAGCTGTGCGGCGCGAAGCGCGATGTTGCTGCCCAGAGTGATCTCATCATAGGTCAATTCGACACCTTGCAGAAAGGCCTGCAGGCTGCTCACTCCAGCGAAGTAGCCGAAATCGGTTCCGGCGTCCACGTTTTGCGTCATGATCTTGGCTGTATTCTCGTTTTGGTCTGCTCGGGCTCGAAGCGCCGACTGATAGGTTAATCCCACCACCAGCATCAGAAACAGAACGATGCTTCGTGTACCGGAAGCAGCTGAAACCTGAATGTTTCTGACGAATTCCTGTGAAGTCTTATGCTCTGTTACGCCGGTTAAGCTTCCGGATAAGGCCTTGGCCTGTGCTTCAACGGGCATTTGACAGTGCGCCAGCATAATAAAGATCCTTTCTGATCGGGTAGGCTTGTTTAAATTAGTATTTTCGAAGGTTCCGCGAAACAGGTCTGCACAAGGTCTTAACTAACGCTGAGTCGCGTTTGAGCGACAGCATAGGCCTGGCAGTGTTGCAACGATTTTCAAACCACAATATTTGATATGATCAAACGCTCAAAAGCATCGGCAAGCGTACCTTCAAAATCTTTACAACACTTCCAAAAATACCGACCTGCTTAAGTCACGGCGTGGCTCACTGCTCCGGTTGGGCGAAGCAAACCGTCCCCTGATAGCGAAGAATTAATTGGCCCTGTTTCAGATCGATCGCGCCAAAGACTGCTAGGGTTCCATTAGCTCCAGCAAAGCGCCCGGTTCCACCCGTAATGGTGACGTCATCGATATATTTCAATGCAACTAAGCCACTGATACTGGGGGGAAACGTTGTCAGTTCGGCGTCTTTGAGAAATATCGTGTCGCCGGCCTCGGTTACCCAATGGTGCTGGACGTGGTAGACCGTGGTGCCGTTCGGTCCGGGATTGATGCTGAGCGCGTCCACCCCAAGACCACCTCTGAGATCACCGGTGGCGGTACCCAGCGTGGTGCCTTTCGTACCCTGCTCGGGTGTAGGGAGAAAGTTGGTCAAGACTGCGCCACCAACCTCCTTACAATTCTTTTCGCTACCCTGGGCAAACAGGCACGGGACCATCATGAGAAAAGCGATCCAAATTTTACGCATATATATTGTCTCCTAATTGTTGAAGTTTTCTGTCGGACCTGATTGATTTAATTTTCTAGAAAAACCAAAGCATAGACAGAGGATGGTCCGACTGTTCGGAACGAGATCTTCTGCCAGCTATGATCGAGCGAACCCTGGACCGAGCTACGCCGTCAGAACGACGACGTCGGCGGAGGAGGAAATCGGACGAAGAAAGTTCCTATCGATTCCACCCTAAGACCTAATAGGAAAACCTGTCTATACGCATTTTGACGTATATGCGTCGGGGAATGGCTGGAGTCGAGGCCCCGCCGCCGGGAGTATACCACGAAACAGGAACGTCTGCCTGCCTCCGACAATCGTGACGAAGCTCCCGGCGAGATAACGCAGTGGGTTGCCTGGCCGAAGAATTATGCCGACTCGATCGACCCTTTGAAACGACCAATCCTACCCTTTCTCGGCGGTGTGGGTCTAGCGAAACACCACTAAGTTGAGGATGGCGCATGTTTAGCGAGCGTATTTTGGAGCACTAGTCTTTCAGCTCTGAGGCCGTTTGGCTCAAGTGACAGAGGACCAAAGGTTCGTTGGCTAGAGGTGCGAAGGACCAGAGCTTTGCTCAGTCCGGTTTTCCAGTTTCTTGCGATAGCCAATCCAGGAAAAACATTACCGACCAATTCGCTCCTCGAACTCTTCACTCGCACTTACTAGCCTTTTGTCACCCCCAACTAACTGAATCTCTTTTGTAAAAAATTTTGTCGAGCCTTGACCGGTGGCAGGCCTTCAGACTCGACCGCTCTGGACCCCTTCCCCCCGTCTATCGTGCGTTCATTGATGATGAAATGCGAGGAGAGGAGCAGTTGCGTGAGAGGCCGCTTGGCAACCTGTCTCCCGTGCTGACAGATCCGTTCAAACCGGATACTATAAGAAGTTGCGCTATGGCGCCTTCACCCCCGAGGGTTGTCCCTCGCAGTACAAAATTAAGTCGCGAAACAGAGTCAGATATTCGATACGACGCTTATTTTCTCAGATCGGAATTTTCGAATAGCTAAGTCGATCGAAAGAGAACATCAAGCGCGCGAATCGTAGCAGCTTCGACGGCTCATACGCAAGCGTAACGCACTTCGCCTCTTATCCGGCAAAAGCTAACCCTACATGCTCGCCGTAACCACCGCGTTCCGCGTACGTCGTTTGACGTATTGCGCGTGCATGATCGGACGCCTAACCTCACGCTGTGAGCCAGCACTATAAGTATTCGCTTCATAGTGTAGTGCTAGGCACGAAAACAATAACCGGTAGGAGAAACTGCTCATGTCCACAGCCCAAACAACCCCGTCTTTTTCTGTCAATACCCGTCCAGGCAGGCATTTAGCCGAACTCCCATTAGATTTGGGACCCCTGGCCGATTTTGCCGGCACCTGGGTCGGAAGTGGATTCACCCTGATCTCCCTACCAGACTTTGATAAAACACCACCAAGCACGGGTCCCAAGGACTTCCGACTCCTGCTTCACGCAACGCGAGAGATTCTTGAATTCATCCCAATCGGTGGCGCCGTTCCCAATCGCGGTGTGGTCACGGATATCGGTGTCGCCGCCGGACAGCCGGACATCCAGCTGCACGGGTTAACCTACTTGCAGCGGGTCAGCGACGCGGTGACGTTCGAAGCACTCCACATCGAACCAGGCATATGGATCAATGTACCGGCCACAACCGTTCTGCCAGTCCAAGATGCCACCGTGGTCCGCCTCGGCACGATCCCACACGGTGACTCGTTGCTGGCTCAGAGCACTTTCCTGTTGACGGTGGCCGGTGGCCCGCAAATCGCTGTGATAGACTCGACGCCAACCGGGCCAGGTACTAACCTTCCCGGCTACCTGGATCCTTTTCTAAACCCGCCCTTGCCCCCGGGTATTCAATTACCCTTCGTTAAAGATCCAAACTTGGTCCTCAAAGCAGCCATTCAGCACCAGACCATCATCAAGACTGTGGTGATTGTCATTTCAACCTCCCCCGTCGGCGGTATAGTTAATATTCCGTTCGTCGTATCGAATGCAAACGCGACTCAGCTTGATGCGATCTTCTGGATCGAGACGGTTCAACAGCCAGACGGCTCTACTTTTTTGCAACTACAGTACACTCAAACGGTCATACTGAATTTCCTGGGGATCAACTGGCCGCACATCTCCGTCGCCACGCTGGTCAAGCAGTAGTAGAAGAAGCTGAAAGGCTAGGAGCCTGAAGTGAATACAAATCTTGTCTCAGCCTGTTATTACAGTCCGATGGGAAGCGAGAGTTAGGGGTCTAAAAAAACTTATTAGTGTGCTGACCGTTTGGATCTGACGCTTTTCCCAGACCCCGCAAATCGGTTGACATCAACCTCCGCCCGAAAAGCCATCAATATGCCGATTTGGGTAAGAACGCAATTTTGCCTCTATTGGCGGCCATTTGTGAGGGTCGCGCCTAAAGGGCGTGTCGTCCAATTAAGCGCCAAAATAATGTAGCTATTTAAGTGATATATCTGAGAGAATGTGGTTGGCATGATGAGAGCGAGATCCGCAAGCGCCGATGTGGAGCTACCGGTAAAACCTGGATAAACGGGTGCGCAGCGATCATCCGTTGCGGCGAATCAATGTCAATACGTACAATGACGTATTGGTTGGTTCAACTCGTTAAAAATTCGCGATCTATGCCAGACGAAATCCAACTTCTCCAACAAGCCAAACACTAGCTGGGCAAATAACCGCTGCCGACCAAAACGCTGTCACGATCTTTGCTGCATTATTGATCGCCGATGCAATCCGCAACTCGGTAGGTTGGCTTACTCAAATCATCAGCGAAAAAGGAGAGTAGTTCCATTTCTCACTGAATTTCAAACGTCACCGACGGATCCAGGCGACCGATTCACTGCTCGAACTCTCTAGTAACGCTTACTAACCGTTTGTCACCTCTACTGACTGAATCTCTTTTGCAAAAAAATTTAGTCCGGCGTTTACCGGTGGCCGGCTTTTATACTATGCGTCTCTGGACCCCCGCCCCCCCGGCGATCCAGCACGTTTCCTTTCTCTTTCGACGCAGCTGCTAGGATCCGACTCGTCCTTCGTTCTCGCGTCACAGGACGGCTGTTATGCGCTCGCCGGGCTATACGCCCCTTTTTATGCATGAGAATGTGCCAGCTTCAATCAGCGCACCAACAAGAATTCGAATCGGACACCCCAAAAAGGATCTTCTCCATATTTCGAACAGCAGAGGTATTCTCCGAACAAATGCAGTGTCCCGAGTCTACTGCAAATTGGAGATCATGAGTCGAGATACGAATAGCGAGCTCACTTTCTTCGATTGTTGCGAAAACGATCGTATACGCGACGATTCAAAAATTCTCTAGTTACTAGGTGGAATATGTTGCATAATCCTGTTGCGATCGTAGAATAAATGGCAACAATAAAACGCAACAAAATGCTAATTGGCTATGCTCGCGTCTCAAAACTCGACCAACAAGACACCCGTGCGCAGGTCAAGGCGCTGAAAGAAGTGGGGTGCAAGCGCATTTTCCAAGAAAGCGCGTCCGGTGGTCGGTGGGATCGACCTGAACTTCACCGTGCGCTCGATCAGCTACGAGAACGCGACGTGTTGGTGGTTTGGAAGCTTGATCGCCTTTCACGTTCGCTGAAGGATCTGTTGCATCTCCTTGTAAAAATTACCGAAGCAAAAGCCGGATTCCGAAGTCTTACCGAAGCAATCGATACGACTACTCCAGCAGGCCGAATGATGCTCCAAATGCTTGGTGCGTTTGCAGAATTCGAAAGAAGTATGATCCGAGAACGAACGCGGCTCGGTCTGTTGGCAGCACGTGAGCGCGGGCGAGTTGGTGGGCGATTACCCAAGCTCACCGCACATCAGAGAGCCGAGGCTATTAAAATGGTAAATAGCGGTCACAAGACGGCGTCTGAAGTCGCGAGGCTGTTCCGCGTTCATCGGTCGACTATTTCTCGGCTCATGGCGCAAGTTCTGGGGTCGCTGGTCCGATGACCGCAGTGGCAGAACAAAAAGGAGCCGCCTCGGCCTTGCTACCACCCGAGGCGACTCCTGGGTGAGTCGCCCTGCAATCTGCTTGTATCGGCTGAATCTGTCTACGGTTTAGCCATAATCGCCATAATTTCGATTAATCTTGCCAGAACTCGGCCGATTAGGTAGATCCCGGTGCGAAAACGAATGCGTCGCCGTTTCGCTCGAGGTGGTCACGAACGCCTGCTGCGCCTACAGCGCTAGCAGACGTTTCAAGAGCGGGCTTCAAGGTCCGTTATTGAGAAGTTACCAAAACCTAACAGGGAACACCCTACTATGACCTCGTTTCTCGTACGTCACAAAGAAGTGAATCGCTTTTCTCCCTCGCGAAACCCGGCTGAGGCCCCTTTAGCGGGCTTGAAAGAAGAAGGCCGTTTGCTGCCGCGCCCTTGGATCACCCGAACGAAACCTAGCCGCTTAGGACTGGCTCAAGGAGGTGGCGTCGTGAGAAGAAGTTGGCTTAGTGTCTTTTCAACGCTCGCCATCGGCTTTGTCTGCCTGGCGGCACCATTGCGCGCCCAGTTTGCCTACGTGGCAAACATTACGAGCAACAACGTCTCGGCCTACAGCATCGGTGCCAACGGGGCCCTGACGCCGGTCCCAGGGTCGCCCTTCGCAACGTTCGCTCCCACCTCAGTGGCCGTGGATCCAAAGGGCAAGTTCGCCTACGCGGCAAACGAGTCGAGCAACAACGTCTCAGCCTACAGCATCGGTGCCAACGGGGCCCTGACGCCGGTCCCAGGGTCGCCCTTCGCAGCGGGGAGCGCTCCCTTCTCAGTAGCCGTGGATCCAACGGGCAAGTTCGCCTACGTGGCAAACGGGGGTTTCAGCAGCAACAACGTCTCGGCCTACAGCATCGGTGCCAACGGGGCCCTGACGCCGGTCCCAGGGTCGCCCTTCGCAGCGGGGAGCGCTCCCTTCTCAGTCGCTATTACCCCGCTGGTGCCTTTCGCCTCGTCCTTCGCTAAGCTCGAAATTGCGAAACATCGCTTCGATCTGACGGAGTCCTTCACCCTGGGTGCGAACAGCAATGGGATTAACCCTCTGGCCGAAAACGTGACCCTGTAGATTGGCACCTTTTCCGTAACGATTCCGCCGGGTTCCTTCAAGCAGAAGCCCAACGGAAGATTTGACTTTAAGGGGGTCATCAATGACGTGAAATTGAAGGCGCAGATTGTGCAGCTCGGCAACAACATTTTCACATTCAATGCAGAAGGCAAAGGCGTGGATTTGACTGGCCTCACCAACCCGGTCACTTTGGTTCTGACCATTGGGACCGATTCCGGCAGCACCGCCGTGACAGCGCACACTCAAGACCGCGACCGGAACGACGAAGAACGTCAGTCGCGAGACTGACGCAGGCAGCCAACGACTCACGCCAGCCCAATTCCAGTAACCAGCAGGCGCACCACAAGAACCGAGTTTACTTCACTAAAATCTGCGGATACTGAGCTTGCCCGACGAACAGACCAAACAACAAGCAGCCTCTACGTTAGGTATGTTCAGCAAACGGGATCAAGGCAGCGTCCGTGTCCTGTTGCCATACAGCACCCGCTTAAAATCCGTTGTAATTAGCATCTTTACCACAGACCACCCAAGAATGCTAAATCACTCCTTGCCAAAACATCGCCGACCAGTTTAAACGAAAAAAGTGGCTGGTTTTAATTCGACCAATCACTGGCTGGTTTTGATTCGACCGCCGACAATCATAATGAACTTTTTCAAAAACGAGTTTCCTGCTGGCACACGGATCAATCTGAAATGGCCGGACAAACACGAAGTCACCGATTTCAAGTTGGGTCAGTTGGGCGAACTTGTAAGCTGCGAAACGGAGACTGACCAAACAGGATGGGTCATCGTCAAATCTCGTGGCAACATACAAATCGGAGACAAGATTCCTTTGTTATAGATGGTCGACGGCGGGATTTGGAGGAGCCTGTCGGATACGCCGAGATTCTCCGTGATCTTGGCGGCTGCGCTGGTATAGCACTTTTGGCGATATTCCTGGAAAGCACGATAGCCGACACCTCGCTCCGAGCGTTCCTTGGGCATCCTAGCCGCGTCCGTAGTCCGAGTTCGTTCCGGTGATGTTGGAGCGTTGCTCCAGAAAAAGAAGAGCCGCCTCGGCCTTGCTACCACCCGAGGCGACCCCTGGATAACTCTTGTTTCCTGACAATCGCAGGGTGAGGGTGAGTCGCCCTGCAATATGCTTATGTCGGCTGAACATGTCGATGGTTTAGCCATAATCGCCATAATTTCGATTAATCTTGCCAGAACTCGGACGATTAGGTAGATCCGGGATGCGAAAACGAATGCGCCGCCGGCGAAATTCTCCCGCAGGCGACGACTTCCAAAACGTCATAAAAGCTGCCCCGGTAGGAGTATCTCCGCTTTTACCGGGGCCTTTTTTCTTTCGAATCCCGGCAATATCAATGATAGCGAACACCTCGCTCCGAGCGTTCCCTGGGGCATGCTTGGCGCACCCGTAGCCCGAGTTCGTTCCGGTGATGCCGGGAGAATTAGTTGACCATTCGACACGCCGATCATTCCGGGGCACGCAATTTGCTCGAATAGGCCCCGTGAATTTCTGCTTCAAGTGGCGGCAATAATAAAGGATTCATGTTAAAAAAAACAATACTGGTACTGATGGCCGCGCTCGGCCTGACGATGAGCGTAAAGGCAATTACGACAGTGCATACCTTAGCTGAGGCTCTTTCCCAAGGTTACAAACCACTGCCGGACCCAAACTGGCTGTATTACTTGGCGACTGATATACCAGTTGGTGACGGTGCCTGGAACCATACAATACAATTTGTTAACCCGACGCCAAAATTTGCTAGTCTTGATGTCAAGGCTTTCAGACCCGATAAGACTAAAGAAGGTTATATCCACCTAAGTGTAGATCTTCTTCAGGCAAAAGGAGATAAAGTGTATATTGGTTCAGTCTCCTTCACAGATGATCATCCAAGTTCCAATTGGGACGTTAAGCTGGATTAGACCAGAGCCACCTTGCTTCAAAATGAGTTTCATGAAAAGGCCACTCAATAGTGCCCTGCTACGACTGACCAAAAAAGTTTAGGGGCGGGGACATCCCAATGCTCAGAAGACCTGGGACGAGATGCTTTTCTATACCGGACAGCTAAAGCGAGCGCATACCGAATTGGAGCGACTTTATAAAGAGGTGAGGCCCGAGCTGGACCGATATTCTAATCGGGTAGTGCACGATAGCCGACACCTCGCTCCGAGCGTTCCTGCGCCAATTATGGAAGCTTGTGTGCTAAAGGCAGGGTCCAATATTCTGCACTGATGATGAACAATGCGTTAGAAAAGATGTTATGGAACCTGTAACAACCACAGTAGGGGTCATTACGCTGCTTCGCAATGGCATCAAGGCGGTCTCGGCCTTGGGCAAGACTATTAAAGATCACCAAGCCAAGATTGAACTGAGCAACCTTGGCAGCCTGCTCGTTGAAGCCACCCAACAAGCTCTGGAGCAAGAACAACGAATTGCCGAGTTGCAGCAACAGTTAGCTTCATTTCAGCGGTGGGACGAAACGATAACCAAGTACGAAGTGGTTTAGCTTTATGAAGGACGATATGCGTACAAGCTGCGAGCCCCAGCCAATGATATAGAGACGAAGCTTCGCTTCTGCACACACTGCTTTGACTCCCGCAAACTCTCATTGCTCCAAGAGCGAGGGAATGACGTTGGGGTCTATGAGTGTCCGGCCTGCAAACACCTACTTGCTCCTCCGCGAAAACAAGAAACAACGCGAGTGACGGTCAATGCGCCCTCTACACGGCGATTCCAGCGGTAGATCGCTTTATCTCTCCCGAGCGTTCCTGGAGCATCCTAGCTAGCGCCACCCGTAGCCCCGAGTTCGTTCCGGTGATGCCTGGGAACCGTAAGTCACGCTCTGAGAATTGATTTGATCGCCTCCAGCAGACTGTCTGGGGCAAACGGCTTATCCAAATGCGCCTCAAAGCCAGCAGCGATCGTTCGATATCGACCGGCGAACCCTCCGAAGGCAGTCATTGCGATCACGGGCACATTGCCGCCGTTCTGTGCGCCAAGCGCTCGAATATCTCGCAAAAGCTCAAAGCCATCCCGCTTCGGCAGTTTGATATCGGACAGAACAATATCTGGATGGTGCTCTCTGACTGCCTGTAGTCCCTCGAAAGCATCTGGACAGGGAAAGACGTTGGCTCCGTGTCGAATGAGAAATTGGCGGATACCAAATAGAGTGTCCGAATAGTCTTCTACGACGACGATCGTAATACCGCTAAGGACTGCGGAGTGGGGCATATTAACAGAACGGCACGATTTCGGTTCAAGCTGGCTCAGTGGTTTTGCGGGATAGCGCGATAGCGGCCTTTCGGCATTCAGCCGGAGCTGGGGTAGCATGTGACTGCGCAGACGATTGATATTCAAGAGCGTGATCTTCGGCAATTTTGGCTAGCCTGATTAGGTGGAGCCGAGAAAAAGTTGGACAACCTCTTCCCGGCTGGTTCTGCTGGGTTTCTGTTGTGAAGAAACCGGTTTAACAGACGCACTTTGCTCGCCGCTTATTCATAATTTTTCCAGGTCTGAGGTCTGGGGACGCCAGCATTAAGTGGTTCATCGAGGTGGTGATAGCCGACACCTCATCAAACGAGCTGTGTGGGCATCCTAGCGCGTACTGGACGAGGTGCTGCCGCAACCAAAGCGGGAATACACGGCGAACTAACTCCCGTCTTGGCGCATCACCTGAACCCCGCTGGTCGGTCACACGGCCTACCGGGGTTTTTCCTTTTACGGGGTCAATGCCGCACCAGCTCAACGCCTGAGATCGCGGCAGGATTTCCGATGCCGGATTCCCAAAGACTGACTCAGGAAACCTGCATCTTTAGGACGGGCCTTCTGACCACCAATCACAAACCCCAAGGGCTCCAAACCCTTTAGGGTACTGGGACCGCGGACCGTGAACGGTTAACGGTCGACTGAGTCGATGCCTGCAACAACGGGTTTAGTCGCTAGCCCGAAACCCTCGGTATCAGGGGATCAAGAGGAAGCCATGATAGCCGTTTGCGTCAAAGTAGTATCCCGTGATTTGCCCCGTCGGGTTGATGGCACGCGCCGCAGTACCTAAGACCGGATTGTTTGGGGAACCCGGTACATCGAGGGTGGTGAAGGTACCGCCGGGGGGCAGAATGAAGCCGTGAGAAGACCTTAGCTTCGCGCCTCAAGCCGCGCATTTCGCCGAGGGCCAGAATTGCCTTAGCAGGGTCATGGCAAGCTAGCAAATTCAAAGGGCCTTACCTTAAACCATAGTCGACTGGTTGTCGGGGCAGCGATCACATTGGCTGTCTTTCTCTTTGAAACTCACCAAGAGGCATCAAAGCAAAGCGACGCTGCCGAAGATCTTCCATTCTGAACAGGGCACTGGCTGCGATGGTTCCTACTACCCCTCTTTTAGTCCCTCGTGCCCAACTTATGTTGTTCATCTCAAGGGCCAAATCTGGGGAGTTCGAACTTTAAGCTCCGCAGTAGCGCTCTCATTGTTCGGAAATTACCGCTCGGCATCAGGCCAGCGATGTCTGTGGATCGAGTATGACACTCAAAGGATGGGCATATCCCGGGGCATATCCCAGGGCATATCCCTGGGCCATGATGTGCGGGCGCGGGCCTGTGGTCGCCAACGAAATTGAACAGCGACAGACGACTTTTACCCCGTCGCCAGGGTCACGGTCTTGCGCCTGTATTTCAACGGAGTGTTTCGAGGAGGTGGACATCCGGGGTTGCTGGCAGCCGGCGGTGTCCGGTGGCGGGTTACTCCGCGCGGGCCTCCGGATCTCGGCGTGCCGTTGTTTTGGTCCCCTCCTGTGGTGACAGTGTCCATTTAAACACTTCCCGTGGTGACAGTGTCCTGCTGGCCACGTTTCGGTTCCGACATCTCGCCAAATCGCGATCAGGTCTGACAGCCCTTTCCCGGTGGATTCAGATCTGCGATTGTTCCGGGATTAGCCGGCCATGAGAGACCCGCTAAGCTGTTCTCGTTCTGGAAATTACCAGGTTAGGAAATTACCACGGGAAGGGTAAAACTGTGCATGGGCCAAGGGATCCGTTTTTGGCCGCGAGGGGCGAGGGGACAGGCCGGTTATTTGGGTTGGATTAGTGATTCGATGGATTTCACCAGGTCACGGATGTACGCGGGTTCAGGTCCGAACCTCTGAGCAATCATCTGTGCCATGGTGGGAGGTTTAGGCTGAACAACATCCTTGGTGATTTAAAGGAGCAGTTTCGCTTCGCTTTCGGCATCTCGGAGGTTAGATGCAGGTAGGAACACTGACGGTGATGATTGGAATATCGAGTCCTTCGTGCGAGCGTAAAACTTTGAATCGACATCTTGGTAGATTTGAATTTTGAGACGTTCGGGGGAGTTTGCGTCTCTGGGTATCGTTAGGGTCTTTATGTGTTTCATAGGGTTGTGTCGTTTGTTGGGCGTCGGCCTGGGAGTTTTGGTGTTACCAGTCAAGCATGTTGTGAAGTATTCAATACAATCTTCTGTTATGTGTTTTATATAAGTGTGATGAGCTAATCGGCAAAGTCTTTTTGCGTGTGGGGCGCGTGAGCCTGGGCCAGCTTTTGGGCCAATATCAGTTTTGTCCTAAAAAATGTTGGTTTACCAAACAGTGTAGGAATGCAGGCATCTCTGGTTCCATTTCTGTCATGCATTCTGGTAAGTCCAGCTTTCCCTAAAGCCTGCCGAAACACTCCGCGAACTAAACGGAGAAGCTTTCCCGCCTCGGCTTTAGCATCTTTAAAATTGGTCACGTTTATCCGCATGGGCATAGAGGGCGGGATTCTCGAATCGTCACTGTCTATGCGAATGTAAAAAGTCGAGTTGTCTCGGTATACCTGCGCCTGTAGTCGCGGCTCATTCGGCTCATGGCGCACTGTTAATGTTGCAATTTCTTTCATATCATTTGTGCTCGCTACGTTTCTGTATGTTGTTACTTTACTCTTCCCTGCAGTCCGCTCTGGACCTGACCTTGCAGATCTTGGCAGAACGAAGTTTGTCTCCGCGAGCCCGGCTCAATCCCACCAACCCCACCAACGCTTCCTAACTTATTAGAAAGTGCGGTACTTCCCTATAGGTTCTGGAGTGTTGGTGGGGTTGGTGGGGCGGGCCACGCCTCGGGCTCTATCATTGCTGTCGCTCAAAGCGGTAACATTTACTCGAACGGTTCTCCTTCCGCTCCTTGTCGTAAATCGAGGTGACGGTGCGCTTAACGACGAAACCCTCAACCACTATGCTCTCTGAGTCTTTAAACAATGGCCCGAGCAGACTTCCGATGCGCCTTGAGATCACCTCGTTTTCTGCTCCCGGGGAACATCCCGGGACGCCAATTTCTTTGGCATCGCAGAGAATTACCAGATCCGTGGCGCTCAAGTTCTCGTTGCACATGCCCGCTGTTTGAACTGTCAGCGCGACGTCCCTAAGGAAACTTAGACCGACGCTTGAGACCCGAAGTTGCTCGTTCCGGTGTCCTTCGAGCAGAGGTGGAAGTTTGAATATCTTTTGAAGAATCCAGTCCACCGTCTGGCTCCACTCCCTGAAGTCGTGTCGATGTTCTTGCGTTTGACGTTTCCCGCGTGCATGCCACTCCCGGATCACAGCAAAAATACATGAGAGATAGTAATCACTCCGCGCTTCAACGTGCCTGAGCAAATCTCCCTCACGGTATTTTTTAAACGGAGCGTCTTGAGGCCGCTTTCGCAGACGGGTTATAATCGATCGATTGGCGAGGTCCGGTGTCATCTGCGCTCGATTCGATGTGGCCATCCAGTAAACATGGTCAGTATCAATCAGTGTTGTACGTGAGTAGGCACGACGTACGGCTACTTTGCCTTCTCCCCTGATGGCGGACTCCAGCAGTTGAGAAGAAATCTCACCCCGAACGTTCTCTAAGACGATAAAGGGCCTCCCAGAGAGTAGCGCCTCCGATAGGGATTCGTCCAACGATCCAACCCCCTTCTTCGAGTCCGAGGGCATCACAACTGTGAAAGGTCGCTCTCCGTAGACCTGAGATATCAGTTTCATCCTGAAGCTCTTTCCTGTCTGCGATTGATCTGCTTCGCACAGGTCCAACGGGAAATCCGCATCAAGCAGACGCCCAAATCGAAGAGCTGGAGAAATCAATCCAGCCACGCATCGGCTCTTATCCGATTCGCTCAGAAAGGAGAAATCATTGAGAATACCGAGCAGTGCTTTGACGGCGCTCCTGGTCGTGATGGTGGTATCGATATCCCGCTTTCTTAAAACATAGATCCCACCATTTGAGCCGTGATATCCTTGGTTTAATACCGTAAGTTTCCCTTCCTCATGTTCAGCGAACACCGGGCTATTGAGAACTGACTGTATTGGCGGTAGGTATTTAAGCGCAGCTTCCGTCGCTAAAAGGGCCTTAGCATTGTCTTGCGAACATAGCTTCTGCCTCAATGCGATGCCTCCTCCACGGAGCTGCACAAAGCTCCGCAATGTAAAGTGCGATTCGAGTCTCGAACGGAATGCTTCGACCGACAGCTCAACCAACTTCGCTCCCTCAGGACACTCTACTAATTCAACGACAGAGCTACCTTGTCGGAAAAACCTCTTCGTCTCAGCCAGCTCTCGGAAGCATTGTTCCGCGCAATCTGTAAAATACGTGTGATCGTTTGGCAGGATCAATTCCGGCTTCCCGTCAATAATATTGACTGGCTCTCGAATACCCGGAGGCAAAAGCTCAGCAGGAGCGCGTATTTCTTCACCGACGTCCTCAAGCACCGCATCGTCAAGCACTGCTTCTTCAAGCGCCGCGCTCATTGTGCAGCTCCTTCCACGCGAATTATCCCCGGCGCAAAGAAATAAACTTGCTGTCGCTGACCATTGTCCCGCGTCCCGTCTGGCATTCTAACTAATTGGCACCCTGTCCACGTAGCCGGGTCTGCTCCAAGCCGCACTGCTCGCACCATGAACGGCCTGAGCTGTTCATCTGTCAATCCTTCGCACCAATACCATGCGTGAATGGACTTCCCCCCGCTATGAACAGCTAGCGCCAAAGGAAGACGCGGGAGCCCTCTCCTGGCAAGTTCTACGAGGAGTGCCACATTTGCATCCAGCACTGAAATTCCCTTCGCTTTCCATTCCCGAACGTAAGGACCCCACTTTTCATCATCTTCGCTAATATCGAACTCCGTGACTATGAAGTGACGAGGTCCTGTGTTTTCGAGGCACCGCTTGGATTTCTTGCCATCTTTGGTTACTCCAGTTTCTTTGATCATCGGATTCGGCACGATAAACTGGAAACTCGACTCCCTGCCTCTCCAAAACTCACGCGGCCTTGTCCAAAAGGAATTCGCGCTACGTCCGAAACATAGGAGAGGGTTGCCGGGAAATAGCGTGTCCAGGATTCCTTCAGTCCTCGGTTCTTCGTTTCCCAGACCCGCAGGAGAAATGGCAGATAGGTCTTTCAGACGCACGGTGGAATCAAGAACAGTCTTGTGCACCGTTGTATAGTCGACTGCGGGCCATGGCTTCGGAAGACCTGAAGAAGGCATTTCGCCTCGTACAATCTTCCCCGAATTTGCGACGGCCTCACGAATCTCCCGCTCCCGTCCGCAGCAACTTACGTACTTCGACAGTATATCCTCAACCTGATCCTCTGAGAAATACCTGTGGAGAAGAAGAGCGATTTTGAAGAGCCAGTCGTGAACACCCTGGCCTTCGACTGGACAGGACTTTATTCGTTCCTGGATCCAGCGAGGCAAGTGGGCAATCCGTTCCTGCGGCGATTCAGTGGTCATACCGACGCGCTTCCCTTCCTTTGTTCCGCGGACCTGGCCGCAAACGACTCGATGTAGGCATCGAGCGACGCTCTATCAATCAGCCGAATTCCTCGTGAGGCACCGCGAGCGCGGAGACTTGAACTGCGGATCTTCCCTTCAGCCAGAATCCGGTAAAGCACTGCCCGAGAAATGCCGGAATAGTTTACCGCTGCGTCAACCTTCAACCAACGTGGTTCAAGATTGGTCGTCCCAGTGTGGGTTTCTTGTAAGACTTCATTACGTACTAACGAATTCATATGCCTCTACGTTGCATCGCATCGGATGGGCCGTCGTAGGGGCTAAAAAAAGATTTTTAAAAAAGTGCGCGAATCCAACCGCCCTTAAAACTTTTTGCTGAGAGGCTCTGCGCCTCAACGTTCTGGAAAAGGAGGCACTATGAATGTGCCAGCTTCGAGACTCCGGATAATGGCGCTGGCTTTATCAACAGCCGAGTCCCAACTCTGGTAAGTTTTGTATGGCTTAAGTTTGCCACCCTCCTCCGCGAGAAACGCCATCGCGTCGTCCCTCGGCATCTGTTTGCCAAGTCTGTATACACTCAAGTATTTGAGATTAGCTCGTCCTTCCCGTTCAGAAGTACCGCGTCCCCGCATTTCGCGTGCCTTAATGCCGGCCGGCCGATTCTCCTTAAGCCAGCGACCAAATCTCGTCTCGAGCTCTTTGTTGTGCAGATTCCAATCAACGTTGAAGACAACAAACTGTAAAGACTCATTTCTGAATGACAGAGATCTGGACATGACAAACCTCTTAAGCATCTTCGCAGTTGATTCTTTGCTCCAATACCGCGCCTGTATCTCATAGGGTGGCTCGTCGATTAGGTCTTCTAGCTCTGGTGGCATGCCTAGCAGGCCGAGCCACGTCTTGCGAATCTTCGGGTCAATCGAGAGGTATGGCTTATTCGGCCAACATGGGAAAAACGGATAAACACAACCATAAGGCTCCGCATGGATCTCCTCGGACAAAGCTCTGTAGTCCTCAACCATGTTCCCCTTGGCGCCCCGACGCCACTTCGCAATAACCCTTCGCAAGAGTTCCGATTCCCGGGCGTACTCGTACGTCCAGCAATAATCAATTTCATCCGCCGGGCATTCCTCGAAATACCATTCGTTCCTATCAAGGTCTTTGGCCATCTCATAACTTCGGTAATGCTTCTGCAGCCTTTTGCAAAGCATCACGCCCCACGGAAACATAGAGGTCGTGGACCGCTGCGGAGTCATGGCCGATCATAGCTTGAACCACGGCTTGGGGAATTCCCGCCTCGTGCATAAACGTCGTCGCGCTGCGCCTTAGCGAATGGAATGACAATGGCTCAACGGTTCTGCGACTTAGGCGCCGGTCCTTGGATTTCTTATGACTCTTCTTTTCCCGCAGGCCGGCGCGAGCCAGAAGATCAGCAAACTGATTCGATAGACTACTGCTTTTCCCTTCCCTCTGGAGAATGGCGTAGGCCTTCGGGTGGAGAGGGGCATTCCGGTCGTCGGAAGAGGGTAGTTTTTCAATATTTGCCCGCAACGGAGCCGCTAGAGGCAAAATCAAAAGTTTTCCAGTTTTGCGTGTCGCCAATCGAAGCTCCCCGCGCGCTTTATCGATATTACCCCAAGTGAGATTTGCGATGTCCGCGAGCCTTTGGCCGGTGTAGAGGCCAAAACAAATCATCGACTGCCACTCCTCGTCTGCCACCCTCAAAATCATTCGCAATTGGTCCATCGAGAAAGGTTGCTTCTTTATACCCTGTTCCCGACGCACGGTATCGACGAATTCGGACGGATCTTCAGAGATCACTCCATCGCGCTTGGCACTTTTGAACAGCATTTTGACGCACTTCAGGCCGTGATTCGCTGTCTTAGGAGAGACTTTGGACGCTAGGTCGTTACGGAAGGCGATCACATCTTGTTTTGAAATCAGCAACAAAGGCTTTGCGGCTCGGTCCTCCAAAAACTCCGTGAATTTCGCAGTGGCGCTCTTGTAAAAGGTCAGGGTCGAGGGCTTGGTAGAAACACTTTTTCCCTTGATCCACTCCTCTACGTACTCCGCGACGGAATAGCGTGGAACCTTTGATCCCGTAGCCTGCTCATGCAGCCGAATCAGGGTTTCCTGAATTTGTTGTAGCGTCTTGTTTCCGAGCGCAGCTTCCTCATATTCTTCGGCAACCTTGAGAGCCTCTTTTCGATCCGTTTTCTTTGTGGATGCTCGATGTTGTCTGCCCTGTCTATCACGCCAGCAAGCAACCCAATATTTCGATTTCGATTTCGGGTGCGTACGCTTCCATAGGCTCGCCATAATTCATAGTAACATACCGATAACATCTCAATTCGTCTACTGACTTCTGTCAAGATCTCAAGTGATCGAAGATCCTTTACTGGAGAGCATCCGTAGACGTTGTGAGATCTCGTCCAACAAGGCAAGATGAGAACAGGGGTTCAACTCCCCTCGCCTCCAGGCTTCGCCTCCTCGCCTTAGGCTCGGAGAGGCTACGTCTGGCAGGCCAGGCTAGGGTCCACCGAAGCCAAACATTTTGCCCGTAGAGGCGAAGTCTGCCCGACATAGCCTCCCGGAGTCTCGGACGACGGGGCGACGT
>Ga0209647_1000838_pt1 | contig 27994 bp, 28 predicted proteins | sample GraSoi_2013_60cm_FD_185827 | JGI IMG/M metagenome (GOLD analysis project Ga0209647, IMG submission 185827) | Grasslands soil microbial communities from the Angelo Coastal Reserve, California, USA - Sample 9_17_2013_60cm (SPAdes) (version 2) | ecosystem: Environmental > Terrestrial > Soil >... | reverse complement strand
AACCCTGGCCGCCATCGCCGACTCTGATCTTCACGTTGCGATATCCCAATCGATGCAGCGTACTTTCCGCCAAAGTCGCCAATTGCGCATGGCGTTCCACCGAATACACTTCGGCGCAGAGCAGCGAAAGCAGAGCCGTCACGTACCCGGAGCCAGTTCCGACTTCAAGTACGCGGTCGGTGACTCGAAGACCAAGGTGCTCGAGCATCGCTGCCACAATGTATGGTTGCGAGATGGTCTGCCCCTCGCCAATCGGCAGCGGGTGATCTTCGTAGGCCTCCTGCCGCAAAGTCTCCGGCACAAACTCATGCCGCGGCACATTGCGCATCGCGTCAAGCACGCGGACATCGCGGATGCCGCGCTCTGCAAGTTGCGCGCGGACCATCTCTTCGCGCTGAGACGCAGCGTCCATAGGGGCTAACGTCCAAACCTTTCAACACAGGGAACGAGAGAAACACAGAGAAAATCAAGAAGAGGCCTTCCCCTGTGTTTCTCCGTGTCCCCTGTGGTAAAGCCTTACTGTAGGCAGTCTCCCGCCAAACGACGCGCTAATAAGGCCCAATGATCCCCCCAATATTGCGCGCACTGGACGATTCCGGCCGCACCTTCTTCTCTTGCGCTCCGATCACGTCGAGATACTTGTAAGCCGTTCCCGTATTGAACAGCACGACCGTGTCTTCGGCACGGAAGAACCCGCCAGCAAGCAGCTTTTGATAAGCGACAAGCGATGCGGCTCCCTCGGGCGCGGCGAACACGCCTTCCACGCTCGCCCAGTGCCGCATAGCAGCAAGGATTTCCTCGTCCGTCGCTGCAACCGCGGTGCCGTGGCTTTTTTTAAGGATGTCAAGAATCAAATAGTCGCCATACGCTTTCGGCACACGCAGCCCGGCAGCAAATGTCGCGGCACCAACCCACATTTCAGAAGTGCTCTTCCCCGCTTCCCATGCCTTCACGATCGGCGCACAGCCAGCCGCCTGCACGGAGATCATTTTCGGACGCTCAGAGCCAATCCATCCCAACTCTTCCATCTCATCGAGAGCCTTCCACATTCCAATCATGCCCACGCCGCCGCCCGTCGGATAGATGATGCCGTGCGGAAGCTTCCAGTTCATCTGCTCAGCCACCTCATAACCCATCGTCTTCTTCCCTTCGACGCGGAACGGCTCTTTGAGGGTCGAGACATCGAACCATCCTTCCTTGTCTTTGCGTTCGGCGACCATGCGGGCACAGTCGCTGATCAGTCCGTCAACTAGCGTGACGTGCGCGCCGTAGTAATCGCATTCCATGCGATTCGCCAGCGGCACGTCTTTCGGCATAAAAATGTGCGCTTCGATGCCCGCAGCAGCCGCGTATGCCGCGAGCGCGCCACCAGCGTTTCCGGCAGAAGGAGCAGCCAATTTTTTTAGCCCATAATGCCTCGCCATGGTTACAGCAGCCGACATGCCCCGGGCTTTAAACGATCCGGTTGGATTCAGGCCTTCATCCTTGATATAGACATTCGGACACTCACGGCCCGGAAGCATAGGCGTGAATCCTTCGCCAAGCGTAACGGGCGTGGCATCTGGGAGAACCTCGGCGTAGCGCCACATGGTGGCCACGCGCCCTGATAAATTCTCGGGACGCAACTTCCCTTTCAGGCTGGCGAGATCGTAGCGAACGAAAAGCACGCCGCCATCTTTCGGGCACGTATTCTGAGGGCGGTCGGCGGAGAGATGCTCTCCGCAGCGGGTACATTCCAGGTAGGCGATTTGCATCGGTGGAAGGATAGCATTGCGGCTCTTGGCGACGTGGATTCCAGCCTAGCGAGTGATTTGAGCTCAGCGCCATGGTGAACTAAGCTTAGGAATGAACGAACGTCATCGGACAGTGAATGCCAAAATCGACAATGCGGAAATCGCCGGTCGCTTCGCCAGAATCGCGAACCAATTCTGTTCGCTGATAGATTCTGCGGCGAACATGGAGAGAACTGACCTGCTGCTAAAGATTTACCGACTACTCCCCAAACTGATCGATGAGGCTATCAGCCTGCCCGATGTGGCACCAAGCGACAGCGACGATCCGATCGAGGAAAACAGCTTGCCCGCGTCCCGACAGCATGCTAGGCGGAGCACGCAGGAATGGGGTCAACTCTACAACTTACTGAAAGAAAAACTGCGGGACTGGGATCAGTATTGGCAAGTTTTCGATCCGACTGAGGACAAGGAAGCACTCTCCGGAACTTTAGCCGACGATATCGCCGACATCTACGGGGACTTGAACGAAGGACTCAACCTCCGCGAAATGCATCAAACTCCGCCAGAGGACATCGTTTGGAACTGGCGTTTTTCGTTTTACTCTCATTGGGGAAAGCATGCGATGGATGCATTGCTAGCGATTCACTTTCGACTACAGAACGCCGTCTCCTAGAGAGTTCTGCCGGGATTCGTGCGTACTCTCTTCAGCACATCCTTCGCCCTCCGAAACCACGGCCGCTCACGCCGCCGCTGATAACCGGGCATCGCAGGTTTCTTGTCGAGCACCTTCTGCGCCCACTCGCGAGCTTCGGCGTTGCGCCCTTCCGAAGCCAGCAGATCGGCGAAATTCAAGTAAGTCTCCGACAACGTCGACGCGATCGTTACCCGCCGAAAGAGCGCCTCAGCTTTTTCTTTTTGGCCGGTCTGCGCGTAGGCGTGGGCAAGCAACCCAGCCGCCCGCTGGAAATCGTAGTCGTGTTCTTTGCTGACCACCCGCTCCAGGTCGGGCAGCGCGGCGGCAGCGTCGCCTAACTGGATAGCGCAAACCCCGCGCCGGTAGAAGGGATCGACCGTATCCGCACGGGCGGCGATGGCTTTGTCGAACGCAGCTCGCGCCAGTTCGAGCTTGCCGTCGTCCATGTAAAGGTCGCCAAGTTCTTCATAGTTTCCAGCCGAGGGATTGTCGCGAGTCGCAGCTTCCAGTTCGCGGATGCGCCTACGGCGCGGGAAAATTTTAAAAGACTGTCCCAGCAGTCCAATGTCCGGAAGCGCCTCAGCTGCAAGATAGATAATCGCGCCCAGCGGACCGAGAAAGATGATGACAAAGATCCAGTAGTTATCCGGCCGCCGCCGGATGAAATGGACGATCGCAATTCCCTGGAGCAGGAATCCCCACGGATATAGAAGGTAGCCCATGCCGGTGTTAAGTCCTAGCGTGAGATTACACATTTGTGGAAGATGGAGAAAGTGGCTGCCGGGTGGCAGCCGGGCCGGAGAGCGGATGGCCGAGACGCAGCAAGCCGCGTCTCTACAGGAGAGCGTTGATGGCAATCGAGAATGACGAGCAGCAGATTCTGGCGCTGCATGAAGCTGGAGACCGCGCGCTGATGAGTGCCGATGTCGCCGTGTTGGCGCGTATTTTTGCCGACGACTACGTGCAGTACAACGAATCGGGCAAGGCTTTCACGAAGCAGGATGTGCTCGAACTTTTTCGCAGCGGCGCGATCCGTTATCCGTCGATCGTTTCAACCGCGCGCAAGATTCGCGTTTTCGGTGACACCGCGGTCGTGCACGGCGCTGAATCCGACGAAGTGGAATCCGATGGAAACAGATTCAGCATCCGCTACGTTTACCTCGATGTCCTGCGAAAGCACAACGGAGAATGGAAGCTGGTGGCGTCGCAGTTGGCGCGCCCGATGGCAGGATAGCCTCGGACAATCCGATTTCCCCTGTGTATCCCTGTGTACCTCTGTGTCCCCTGTGCTAAAGATCTTCTTTCAACCACAGTGAACACGGTGACACACAGCAAAACGAGTCTTAGTCAAGTCGCAGCCGGTTCTGCCAGTGCGACCAGAGGAACCACGCGATCCCGCCCAGCAGCAAGACTCCGATGATCGCGTCGAACTCATGGAAGTACTTCCCGAGCGAGCGCCAGCTCTCGCCAAGCTTCATCCCAAAGTAAGCCAGCGCGAAACACCAGGGCCACGATCCAAGAAAAGTGTAAATGTGGAATTTGCCGCGCGGCATGCGGGCCACTCCCGCGGGCAGCGCAATGAACGTCCGGATCACTGGCAGCAGACGCGCGATGAATACAGCCATGTCTCCCCAGCGCTGAAAAAATCGGTCAGCCCAGTCCAGTTCGCGGCGGCCCATCAGAATCCAGCGTCCGTAACGCTCGACCAGCGGGCGCCCGCCATAGCAGCCAATCTCATAGGCGACAAGCGAACCCAGGTTGCATCCGATCGCGCCAGCCGTTGCCGCCCAGACCAGCTTCATCCTGCCTGCATAAACAAGGTAGCCGGCGAAAGGCATGATCAATTCGGAAGGCAGCGGAATGCACGCGGACTCAATAGCCATGAGCAGCGCAATACCGGCATAGCCGGTAGCCGCCACAATGGAATTAATGAAGACAAAAAGTAAGGTGAGTATTTTCTCGGTCATCGGTCATTGGAATCGGGTAATCGAGCCTTCAGATAATCCGCTCATCTGGCGGTTTCGGTCTCAGGTGTCAGGAAACCAGTCAAGACGAAATGAAATTATCTTGTTTTTCCTGAAACCTGGCACCTGAAACCTGGCACCTGAGCTCTGACACCCTTCAGAACGCCCCTTCCTGCGTAAAGCTGAAGCCGGGCAAGGTTACGCCATCTCCCGATTTAGCGACCTTCACCTTCACGACGGGCGCGTCGGGCGCGGTCACCTCGGCCGGCCGCAGGACCGCATATTGCGTGAAAACTTCGCTGTATACCTTGGTGACAAGATGATCCTGGCCGGTTTCGTCCTGGCGCCAGACTTGTCCGAGTTTAATGCTCTTCACGGCCACAAGTTTTTCCTTTAGTTCTCAGAGTACTCACCCCGCCGCCAACCCGTCAATCGCAACGGAGTTACCTTCGTCTCTCCGCGGTCTTCGCCAGCCGGCGGCTTTGTTACCATGAACCACTACCTAGGAGGAAACCGATGCCCCGCGGAAATATGCCGCGTCAGCCCAGTCGCAGCGGACGACACGAAGGAACCCAACGGGCAAAGGACGCGGCATTGAAAGCTGCGCAATCATTGAAGAGCAAGAAAACGAAGACTGCAGCCGCGCGCCCCACCGCCGGTCGAGCGTCCTTGAACGCTCAGAAGACTACGAAAGCGGTCGTCCTGAAAAAGAAATCTGCACCCGGATATGACCCCTTGGCCCCAGGGCGTGTCCGTCAGATCATCGCGGCGCTTGACCAACTTTATCCCCATGTGACCTGCGCTCTCACCCATCGAAGCGCATGGGAATTACTGGTGGCAACGATTCTTTCCGCGCAGTCTACTGACGTGCGCGTGAACCTGGTCACGCCAGTGCTGTACGAGAAGTATCCGACCGTCCAGGATTTTGCCGCACTCGAGCCGGAACAATTGCAGCCCGATATCTACTCGACCGGTTTCTTCCGCAACAAATCAAAGTCGGTGGTAGGAGCAGCGCGCAAGGTGGTCGCCGACTTTGGCGGGAACGTTCCTCAAACAATGGAGGAGTTGTTGAGCCTCCCCGGGGTGGCTCGCAAAACCGCGAACGTCGTTCTCGGAACCTGGTTCAAAAAGAATGAAGGGGTCGTCGTCGACACGCACGTGACGCGAATTTCACGCCGCCTGGAGCTGACCAAGCACGAAGAACCGCGAAAAATCGAAGAAGATCTGATGCGGATCATTCCTCAGGGACGCTGGACAGATTTTTCGCACGAAGTGATCTGGCATGGGCGGAGACTCTGCGTAGCGCGCGGTCCGAAGTGTGCCGATTGCCCTCTGGAGAAGCTGTGTCACGCGGCAGATAAAACGTGGTCCACGGTTGAAATTCACCCGGACGCCAATCCTTAGCAGCCGGTATACGCCAGTTCGACCACCGTGCAATCGTCATTCAGCGGAGTACCTCCGCAAAAATCGGCGACCGCCGCGAAAACGTCTTCCATCGAAGCACTTTTCCCGGCCACAACTTCCAGGCGTTCGCTGTCAAACATATCTCCGCGCGCATTCTCGGCTTCCGTAACCCCATCAGTCACCAGGATAAGCCGATCTCCCGGCCTCATCTGGCAGCGGTCGCTCGAGTAAGTCGCGTCCGCCAGCAGCCCCACCGGCAAGTTGCCGTGCGACGGTCGGAGCACCTCATTGCCGCAGATCCACACCGGAGGAACGTGCCCACAATTGACGTACTCCAGGTCACCGTCGCTGCGCAGGCGCGTAATGATCATGGTCGCGTACTTCTCACCGATGTGTTTGTAGGTGAAAAAGCGATTCACCGCGTCGACGATCTCCACGAGCGGCATGCCCGAGATCAATTGGGAGTAGACCATCCCCTGGAGAATCGAAGCCAGCAGCGCGGCGGAGACTCCTTTACCGCTGACGTCAGCGAGAACGACGGCCAGGCCCTGGGGCGTATTCACGGCTTCAAAAAAATCGCCTCCGATTTCCTTGCAAGAAAGATTGCGCCCGTTCACCCGCGCAAATGGAACTTCGGGAAGAGTCACCGCCAGAAGACGCTGTTGAATCGACGCCGCGATCGACAGTTCCTGCTGATAACGGCGCCCCGCTTCTTCGGCCTGCACCAGACGAGCGTTCTCCACGAGCTGGGCGGCTTCAGTCGCGATCGCCCGCAGAATATCGTGGCTGACGCTGCTGATATCGCGCGACGCAAAACGCGAGTCGACATAGAGCGCCCCCATCACTTCGCCCCCGGCCGGCTGGTCAGCACGAGTCGTCTGGACCAACGGCTTGCGCAACGGCATGCAGATCACGGTCCGCAGGTCGAAGGCAACGATGCTCTGCCGCTCCTTCACATCCAGCATCTGACTGGTGTCCGTGACCAGGTATTCGGAGTTCGCAGTCAATGCACCCTCGAGCACCGACCGAGAAATTGTCTTGTCGTCGAGCAGCGGCTCGCCCTTCGAGTTACGCCCGGCAGCAAGCGTCAGGGTCCCCTCGAGATCCCGGAGGAAGATGTACCCGCGTTCGGCCCGCGTCAGTTTGAGCGTGGCATCGAGCAGTGTGACCAGGATTTCATCAAGCACTCCGATCGTGTTCAGCTTGCGCGCCGCTTCCATGAACAGCGTGAGTTTCTCGAGGTCGCTCGCTTCCGGCGCGATCTGAATGCCCGAGATCTGGCTCAGAAACTCCCGCGCCGTATTCGACGTGGTGTGCAGCGGATGGAAGATCAGGTAGGCAACGTCGCGCGCGCCAAATTCCAGCCGGTCGTTGCGTTGCAGCCTGTGGCGGTCCACCTTCTCGCCATTGACGAAGGTGCCGTGTTTGCTGCCCAGGTCTACGACAAAAAACTCGCCGTTTTCCGAAAGGATCGTTGCATGCTCCCGCGATACACGCGGGTCGGCAATCACCAGGTCGCGATCCACCTTGCGGCCTACCGTGTAAGGAGTGTGATTCAGCGATAGCGTCTGCTGGTCATTCCCCTGCACGAAGATCGCGATGGGAAAGATGCTTGATATGCCCGAATGCGATGAAGCCGACATTAATCCCTAATTCCTGCACTCTCTCTGAACTCTCTTGCGGCCACCACGCCGGCAACCTGCCGCGAGCCCCACTGCATTCTACGACGTGACGCGCCCCGCCGCTCCAGTATTAGTCCTTTGATAGTAATGGACCAGCATCAGGGCAGTCACACCCACAGGTATCTGGATCACGGTCCAGAAAGGCAGTGTCCACGCTTGTTCAACCGTCTCCCGCGGCAAAATGAAGGAGAGACCCGCCAGCACCGTACTCGATATCCACGGCCAAAGGATCAGGCCCGCCGTAATCGTGAAGAGGACGCGGTTGATCATACTTCTCTGCCAGATCGTTCGGCGCTCCTTTACCAGCACCAGCAAAGCGGGGATCAGAAGCACCTGATTGTAGTTGGCGGACGTGGGTACGATGAGGACAGTTGCGGCCAGCATCAAGCTCAGCGTGAAGGCAAAAGCGGCGGAGTTCGCCTCCTGCCGGCGCTCCCTCCAGCAAACACCCATCATGGCGGCGAACGCCAGAAGTTCGATAACCCCGCTCCATGGAACGCCAATCAAGTTCGCCACTACCGAGGTCGCTCCGGTGTAGCGCTGATATTCGTGAATCGCGTGCCAGAAACGGGGAATCCAGTGCGGCAGGTACCACTCCGAAGCAGCAAACAGAATAGCCATGGTGATCAGAAACGACGCGGCCCAGCGGTAGCGGCGGCGCCAGTCGGCCAGGGTCCAGATTGCGAGCCAACACAGCGGCAACGCTACGAGCTGCGGCTTGATGCTCGCCGCCGCCAGCAGAATTCCGGCAGCGACCGCGTGATCTGCTGCCAGAAGCGTAATCGCGATCGCCAGCAGGCCGGCAACCAGAAGGCTCATCTGCCGGAGCTTCAGCCCTTGCATCACGGCAGGGCTGCCCAGGGTCAGTGCGAGAAGGCTGATGTGCATCCACAACGGCGCAGAGCGGCGCAGAATTCGAAACCAGAGGAGTGTGGTAGCGCAGGTCAGGAGAAGCAGTGCCCAGTAGAAGACTCTCTGGACAATCGCGAAAGGCAATCCAATCGTTGGGGCCAGCCAGAAAACCACATAGACGGGGTAAGCAAACCCCTCTTCATCGCGCGGCTCGCCCGGAAGAGAAGGATCGAGTGCGCGACCGTAAAAGCCGGCTTGAATTTCACGGGTAACTTCCGCGCTATAGGGATCGCGTCCATGCAGAAGCAGTTCCCTCGCGCCAACCCAGCGCGGGTACAGATCGGAAAGATTGCCGCGCGGCCGTTGATGGGCATCGGCATCGGCCTTCTGATAAGGAATCAGCACGCGGTTCGCGTAAGTCCACATGCCCACCGCGCAGATCGCGGCAGCAACAACCAGCCAGATCGGTTTATGGGAGATGTTAGGGGTCATCGCGCAATTGGGGGAAATTTGGATATTACCGCGCTCCCTTGAACATGTCTTGGGATACCTCGAAACGAGTCCGCCGATGTGATCCAAAACATGATCAGAATCGGAATGATAGGGTACACGTACACATGCCATGCCAGCGAGATCACATGCAAAGGCGGCAAGAAGAGGACGCATTGACTGCTCAGCAGGCTGAGTCTCGCCCACCGCGGGATTCCGGTGTGTTCCGCCAGATACTGTGAGAACAGACCGATGGGTAATAGCGCGATGGACAAATCGGGAGGACTGAGATGATAGCTGACCAGCATCGCCGCCAAAACGAAATTTCCGAACGCCATGCTTGTAGCATCTGCGAGCGTCCACTTACTACTCCTAAAACTTCTCCACGCATACCAAAAGACCAAAATTGAAACACTCCAGGTAAGAGCCAGGCGGGCGGCTCTGTCCTGCGCGATGCCAGAAATGCTGACAAATCCTCTGATATTCGCCATTGCCGCCGGGTGAATGCCACCTAGCGGCAGGCTGCTCAGCGTCATCAGGAAGCGAGGATACGCCGTCAGGAAACCCCATCCGGAAATGCTGGCTGAAATCAGGAGCAAGGTTACGCAGACGAGGGCAAACCCACGCAGGAGCCCCTTCCGCCCGAGCGAAGCCACCAATACGACAAAAGTAAGAATGATATGGAACTTGATCAGTCCGCAACCTAGCAAGCAACCCGCCGCGAAGTTGCGGTCCCGCTTAAGCTCAACCACCGCCAGCGTCATAATCAGGAGAAGCAGCAGCGAATCTTGACCTTGCAGAAAACTTAGTAACACCGGAGGGAACAGGAAGAAGAGCGGCAGCAGGACACGCCATTCCAAGCGCTTGATTACGTGCCGTTGGAACATTATCGCCGTATATGCCAAAACCGCTGCGTTAAGAAGGCACCAAAGCAGATAGGCGGTGTGCAGCGACCAAAGGGAGATTGGCAGGAACAGCAGTGTCTCAAATGGAGGGTGGATGTAGTAGTCGCCAGTGCGTCCGGCGTAGCGAAGCTGGAATTTTTCCTGAGCGCGGACGTCGTACAGTTGATGCCCATATCCTTCGCGGACCATTCGAGCTGCCGCGTAGAAGTCTGGGAAATCGGTTCCCTTCTCTCTTTCTTCAAAACCGTGCGCGAAGTAGTAGACAATGCCGGCTAGTGTCAGAAGAAGAAGCATATTCCGGGCGAGCCGCATCCACCTGTTCGACCCCGCCATCGCAGATCCCGCCGGGATCCCTGCTTCTCGATTTGGCGACTCTGGCTTCACTGGAAACAATGCCGCAAAATTTCCGATCGCGCCCTGAATTTGCTGCTCATCTCGTTTGAGCCTGGATTCTATCGTCAGACGAAGAACCCACCAAATACATACTCGAATCCAGCTGGAACCATTTCGAGTCTGGTTTATGATCGCTGAGCGTGAGACCCAGCCAGTTTTCTCTATCAAACGTGTTCCCGGTGGCGCTACTTCTGGGACTGCTCGGCATGACGGCCCGTCCGGCGACCGACCCCGATCTCTGGTGGCACCTGCGCACCGGCCAGTGGATCGTGGAAACCGGCCGCGTCCCCCACTCCGACCCTTTTTCTTTCACTCGCGCCGGGCACGCCTGGGTATCGCATGAGTGGTTGTCTGAGGTCGTGCTCTACGAACTCTGGAAACACGGCGGCGCAGCCGCGCTGATTGTGTTTTCCGCGATCGTTACCACCGCTGGCTTTCTCCTTCTCTATCTGCGCTGTCCGGGAAAGAAACACTGGGCAGCCGCGGCAACGGTCGTCGGTGCATTAGCTTCGGCTCCCTCCTGGGGCGTGCGTCCACAGATGTTGACCTTTACTCTCGCCAGCCTCCTTCTATTTCTGCTCGAGCGTGGCGAGCACCGTCCCCGGCTCCTGTTTTGCATACCACCCCTGTTTCTCCTCTGGCTGAATCTGCATGCGGGTTTCGCACTCGGACTTGCGCTTTTGTTGGCGTACGGTGGCGGGCTGATCCTGGAGATTGCCATGGGCGACATGCCTTGGAAGAATGCGCGCCCCATCCTCCTGAGCGTCCTGCTGCTTGTGCTGGCTTGTTTGGCGCTCGTGCCTCTCAACCCCAGCGGCGCGCAACTCTATCGTTATCCGTTCGATACTCTACGCTCATCCGGGATGCGGTCGATTATTAGTGAATGGTTCTCACCGAATTTTCATGAATGGCTTTATCGCCCGTTCCTGCTGGTATGGCTGCTGCTTCTGACCGCGCTCGCCACTTCCCGCTCGCGCCCGAAGGGACGCGTAATCGTACCCCTGCTGCTTACGTCTTTCGCGGCCCTGGACGCCGTCCGCCACATCCCAATTTTTGTCCTAGTCGCCATGCCCGTGATTGCCGCGGCTCTCCCGCGCGATCCGGCGTCCGTCCCGGATTTACAGCGAGGTCCATCGCTATCGCGTTTTCGGCCACTCTTTATCAGAACAGTTGCTCTTTTGATGACCGTGTTTGCGTTGGTAAAATGGGTCAGTCTTGCTCGTCACCAGGACGCCCGCGAGGCGGAGCAGTTTCCCCAAAAAGCTGCCGCCTTCTTGCAGGCCAGCGACCAACCCCGCAGAATCTTCGTTTACTACGACTGGGGAGGCTATGCGATCTGGAAACTCTATCCCGAATATCGCGTATTCGTGGACGGCCGCGCCGATCTCTATGGCGACGACCTGCTGCGTCAGTTCAAAGCCGCCGTGCAGCTCCGGACCGGCTGGCGAGACGTTCTTGATAACTGGAAGGTGGACACTGTCCTCGTGCCTCCTTCCTGCGCCCTGGCGCAAGCCCTCCTCCTCGACCCCAATTGGCATGCTGCGTTCACCGACTCTAAGGCGATCATCCTAGTCCGGACACTAGTCCGCACGCACCCCCCGCCGGTGGGAGCGACGGGCGTCCTCTCCCGTCACCGTCACGGGGTGATTATCCGCAGTTGATGAACGGGTTCTCTGTGTTTCCCCGTGTCCTCTGTGCTCTCTGTGGTGAGGAACTTTGCCAGTCGGGCAAGAAAGTGAAAAAATGTTCCCCAGAGCCATCCCGAATCTGCGAAACTAGGGCGCACGCAACGACTGCTTCCCACGCCAATCCGTGATTAGCAGTTTCTAGCGTGACGCTTAGGAGTCTGAGAATGACAGATTTGGCTGAATTCTTGTGGCGTAATGACGAAGGCCAGGACATCGCGGAATATGCCGTGATGCTGGCCGTTATACTCGTCCTCGTGATCGGCACCGTCCGTCTGATCGGCGGCAACGCGAACAACGTGTTCTCGTCCGTGGCCAGCTCGATCAAGTAGGTCGCCGCATTCAGGTCGCCGAGGTCCCGGGTATGGAGCGGTAAGACGAAAAGTGCATTACACTCGCGGAGACTAGGTCCGACCCGTAGATGAGTGGGTCCGGGGTTGTCCCCAGAGGAGAGGAATGAACCGAAGACGTTTGTTGATGATTGGTGGCTTGGCGCTGGCTGTCGGCTTGCTCGTCAGCTATACCGTCTATAACCGGCTGCGGACTTTTGCGGGAGCAAGCAACAATGAGCCGGGAGCGGCAGTCGTGATCGCGGCCAACGATATCCAGGTTGGGGCCAAGTTGGAATCTCACGACGTCCGCGTAGTCACTCTCCCGCAATCGGCGGTTCCTCCGGGTGCCTTCTCCGCACCCTCGCAGGTCTTGGGCCGCGGCGCCATTTTTCCGGTGAGCAAAGGTGAATTCATTCTGCCGAGTAAGCTTGCGGCGGTGAATGCGGGAGCCGGCCTGCCCTCCATGATCCCACCGGGAATGCGCGCCGTTTCGGTGCGCGTGAATGATGTGGTTTCCGTCGCCGGCTTTGTGCAGCCAGGCACGCGCGTGGATGTGCTGGCTACCGGTAATCAAGGCGGCGGCAACGAGCGGCAGACGATTACCGTTCTGGAGAACGTGGCCGTCATCGCCGTCGGCGGGAGCCTGCTGGAACGTGTCGCCGCAGGCGAACAGAGCGCTCCGGTGATCACCCTGCTCGTATCGCCCGACGATGCCCAAAGGCTGGCGCTGGCTTCCCAGGAAGGAAGAATCCAGCTCGCGTTGCGCAATCCGCTGGACACAAAAAAGGGAGGCATCGGGGCAACGCGGACGAGTTCGCTGTATCCAGGCGATAAACCGCCGGCAACCGAGCCCAAAGCCAGGGTCCACAAGATGGTAGCGAAACTTCCGGCGCCGCCGCCGGCACCCTACGCGGTAGAAATGATCCGTGGCAGCAAGCGGGATGAGACCAAGTTTTGACCCGTCGATACCGCCACAGGGGTTCGAATTCATGAAAGTTCTTACGCTCCTCGCTGCCATTTTATTTCTCGGTGCGACAACGATATTTGCGCGCTCTGCGGCTTCCGAGGGCAATCCACCGGACGCAGCCGCGGCTTCGCCTTCTTCTCAAAACCCTCCTTCTCAAAACCAGGAGAATGCGCCCGCCGCCCAACCCTCCACCACGACCGCGACCACATCCGGCCAGAGCGTTACGGCGGGTGCTGCGCCCCTGCGCGTTATGGTCGGCAAGTCGCTCCTGATTAACACTACCGAAAGACTGAAGCGCGTCTCGGTGACCGATCCCGCGGTGGCGGATGCGCTGGTCGTCACGCCTACCCAGGTTCTGGTCAATGGGCTCGCTCCCGGCGAGGTTTCGCTCCTGATCTGGGACGAACTCGAGCGCTCCCGCAGCTTCGATCTTCGCGTCGATGTCGATATCACTGCGGCCTCGGAAGAAATGCACCGCCTCTTCCCGGATGAGCAGATCAACGTGACGCCTTCGCGCTCCGCGATCGTTCTATCCGGCCACGTAACCACCGAGGACGTTTCCAAACATGCGGGCTCGCTGGCCTCGGCGTATTCCAAGAACGTCGTGAACGTGCTGACCTTCGGCCCGGTCGGCGCAGAGGAAGTCCTTCTCGAAGTGAAGTTTGCTGAAGTTGATCGCACGGCTCTTACGCAAGTCGGCATCAACATATTTTCCACCGGCTCTGGAAATACCATCGGCACGGTGCAAACCGGACAATTTGGCGGAGTCAAACCCGGACCTATCACTGATCCGGCAACGTCTAACACGGCCACCATATCGGACGCCCTCAACCTGTTCTTCTTCAACCCTCAGGTCCACTTGGGCACCGTAATCAAGGCCCTGCAGTCAAAGAATCTCTTGCAGATCCTGGCCGAGCCCAACCTGGTCGCAGTCAACGGCAAGGAAGCCAGCTTCCTCGCCGGAGGCGAATTTCCCTTTCCCGTAGTCCAGCCCGGGGCAGGCGGAATCTCGACCGTCACGGTTCAGTTTCGCGAGTTTGGCGTACGCCTGAGGTTCACTCCCGTGATTCAGCCGAACGGCAGCATCCACCTGCACGTCGTTCCTGAGGTGAGTACCCTGGACTTCGCGAATGCGGTCACCGTTTCCGGAACTACCATCCCCGCCATCAGCACGCGCAAGGCGGACACTGAATTCGAACTGCAGGATGGCCAAAGCTTCGTCATCGCCGGCCTGATGGACAATCGAGTTACAAATCTTGGCAACAAGGTACCGGGACTGGGCGATATCCCGATCCTCGGCAATTTCTTCAGAAGCAAGAGCGCGCAAAAGAGCAACTCGGAATTAATGGTCCTGTGCACGGTTCGTCGGGTTGCGCCGAATGTCCAGGCGCCGAAAGGTCCGGCGAACCCTGAGCCCTATCTGGATCACGGCAAGTTCGATAGCAAGAAATAACATGGGATTTTCAATGTCTCAATGTTTCAATGTCTCAATGAGTTAATGATTCAATGATTTTCGGGAACGAGTCATGCCGGAATTGTCAGTAGCCGTATTTGCCACGGACAATGACCAGCGCGCGGTGCTTCAGGTTCTGGTGGATGGCACTAGCGTTGCGCGCACCGTGTGCAGCAGCGCGACTATGCCCATGGCCGCCAATGACCCGGTCATCCGCCGAACACAAGCCTTTGCCCCCGACGTGGTGCTGGTGGACATCGCCGCCGATGGCATCACCCCGGCCCTGCGCGCGGTGGAATTGCTGCACCAGGATCTTCCCGACTCCGCCGTATTCGCCATCGGCCCCATGACTCAATCTCAGCTGATTGTCAGCGCCATGCGGGCGGGTGTGCGCGAATACATTGAGCGCCCCACCACCACGACCGATCTGCTCGAAGCCTTCGTCCGCCTGACCGCAACTCGCCGCAAGCCCGGACGCGAAAATTCACGCGGAAAAGTGTTTACCATCGTGAATGCCAAGGGCGGCAGCGGTGCCACCACCGTCGCCGTCAATCTCGCTCTTGCTTTGCAGTCGGCTCACCACAGCACCGCGCTCATCGATCTGGCGCCGCTCGGTCATTGCGCCCTGCATCTCAATCTGAAGCCGGCATTCACCGTCTCCGATGCCATCACGAATCTGCACCGCCTTGATTCGTCCCTGCTCGACAGCTTCATGGCGCGTCACGATGGCGGCTTGCAAGTGCTGGCGGGCCCTGCCGCTCCCATCGCGATCGAGCCCTCCGTTTCTGACTTTGCACGCCTGTTTGACACCATGGCCGGCCTCTTTCGCTACATCGTCGTGGATGCTTCCTCCCGCCTCGACAGCGCCACCCGTCTGGTCAGCAACCTCTCGGAGAAAATTCTGCTCATCGCCCACGCCGACGTCGCTTCCCTGTGGAGTGCCGGAAGAGTGGCCCAGTTTCTCCGCGAGAGCGGCTCACGGGACCGTTTTGCGCTGGTATTGAACCGGTATCGCAAGGTGGCTGGCTTCAATGAAGCTGAGACCGAAGCGGCCATCGGGGCGCCCGTGCTTTGGCGGATTCCCAATCAATACTTCGCGGTCTCGACCGCGATTGATCGCGGCGTTCCCGTCATGCAGCAGGGCAATAGCGAAATTGCCCGCTCCATTTCCGAACTCGCTGAATATTTGACCAAGGACGATTTGGACGTAAAGCGAACCGCCTGGTCTTTATTTAAGACAGTGTAGCCAGTAACTTGCGGATTTTAGCTGTTACCCATTAGCCTCTAGCTAGAACCTGACACCCGAGACCTGAGACCTGAAGTTTATGGCCAATCTGCAAGCCTTCGAACGGAGCGAGTACCAGCAGGTCAAGGCAGACCTGCATCGCAAGATCCTCGATCGCCTCGACCTGGAAAAACTCGGCCGCACCACCGGAGACTCGGCGCGCGAAGAAGTTCTCGTCCTGATCCGCAGTTCGGTCAACAGCGAGGCGGTTCCTCTCAGTTTCGCCGAGCGCGAGAAGTTGTCGCGCGAGATCCTCGACGAAATCTTCGGCCTGGGCCCGCTCGAGCCGCTTCTCAAAGATCCCACGATTTCCGACATTCTCGTCAATCGCTTCGATCGCGTGTATGTCGAACGCGCCGGCAAACTCGAAATCACCGGTTTGTCGTTCAAGGACAATCAGCACCTGATGCAGATCATCGACCGCATCGTCTCCCGCATCGGGCGCCGCGTCGATGAATCTTCGCCGATGGTGGATGCCCGCCTGCAGGATGGCTCTCGCGTCAACGCCATCATTCCGCCCCTGGCCCTCGACGGAGCCTGCCTCTCCATCCGCCGCTTTGGCCGGGATCCGGTCACCGCGCGCAACATGCTCGAGAACAAAACCTTGACCGAGCCCATGCTGGAACTGCTCTCCGCCGTAGTCAAGGGTCGCCTGAACGTCATCATTTCCGGAGGAACAGGCGCCGGCAAAACCACGGTCCTCAACGTCCTTTCCGGCTACATCCCGAACTCGGAGCGCATCGTAACCATCGAGGACGCAGCCGAATTACAGCTCAAGCAGGAGCACATAGTCCGTCTCGAGACCCGTCCTCCCAACATCGAAGGCAAAGGCTCCGTCCGCATGCGCCAGCTCGTCATCAACAGCCTGCGCATGCGTCCCGATCGCATTGTGGTAGGCGAGGTCCGGGGTGAAGAAGCCTTCGACATGCTTCAGGCCATGAATACCGGCCACGAGGGTTCGCTCACTACCGTACACGCCAACTCGCCGCGCGATGCCCTGGCCCGAATCGAAAATATGGTTTCCATGGCGAACCTGAACATTCCCGAGCGCGCCATTCGCCATCAGATTGCCAACGCGGTCCACGCCGTAGTTCAGGTCGCGCGTCTTTCCGACGGATCGCGCAAAGTGCTCACCATTTCCGAGGTCACCGGGATGGAAGGCGACATGATTGCCCTGCAGGACATTTTTGTGTTTGACCGCACCGGGGTTGACGAGAGCGGGAAGGTCCGCGGCGTCTTCCGTTCCACGGGCATCCCCCCAAAGTTCGCCGAGCGCCTCGCCACCGCCGGTTGCCGCCTCAGCCCCGCCCTATTCGAGTCCCGGATGGAGGTCTAGCAGTGCTGTTCGTTATCGCCTTGCTGGTGTTTGTCGTGGTCACGGTGGCGGTCTTTGTCGCCATGTCTTTGTACGATCAGCGCGAAGCCCAGGCTCGTGTTCTCCGCGATCGCCTCTCCACGGTTAAGAAGACAACCGAACAGGCCGTGCCGAACGTGGCCCTTCTTCGCGACGAACTGCTCAGCCGGATTCCGGCTTTCGACACCTTTCTGCGCCGCTCCGAGCGCGTCTCTCTCCTGCAGAAAATGCTGGCGCAGGGAAACATCGATGCTCGCGCCGGAAACTTCCTGATGCTTTGTGCCGTCTCGGCCCTCGTGATGGCCGTCATCGCTTTCGTCGCCGGCGGCAATCTGGTGTTCGGCTGGGTCGGCGCTCTGCTCGGTTTTTTTATCCCCTACGCTTATGCCTCCCATATGCGGACCCGTCGCTTCCAGAAATTTGAGGAGAAGTTTCCCGAGGCCATCGATACGCTCGCCCGCGCCGTTCGCGCCGGACACGCATTTACCACCGCCCTCGAAATGATTGCCAACGAGGTCTCCGAGCCCGTTGCCGGAGAATTCCGCCAACTCTACGAAGAACAGAAATTCGGGCTCCCCGTGCGCGACGCCCTGCTCAACCTGGCCGACCGCATCCCTCTGGTCGACATCAAGTTCTTCGTGACGGCAGTGATGTTGCAACGCGAAACCGGCGGCAATTTGGCCGAGATTCTTGACAACCTCTCTTATGTCATCCGCGAACGCTTTAAAATCCTGCGCCAGGTCCGCGTTCACACCGCCCAGGGACGCCTCACCATGGTCCTGCTCATGGCCCTGCCGCCCACGATCGTGGTCCTGATGCAACTCCTCAACCCGGGCTTTATTCGTCCCCTGTTCACCGACCCGCTCGGACACGCGTTGATCGTCGGCGGCATCACCTTACAAACGATGGGCTACTTTGTCATTCGCAGAATTATCAGGATCCAGGTCTGATAAACAAGACCTGATAAACGTAGAGTTTTAGTTGGCAAGAGGTAGGTAAGTCGTCGGTCGTTAGTCGCTGGTCGTTCGGAGTGCTTGCCAACGACCAGCGACTAACGACCAACGACCAACGACCGGAGTAAAGGTCTAATTCATGACGCTGGCCCTCGCACTCTCCATCTTCGCTTTTCTCACCATCGCGGTGATCGTCTTCGCCTTCGGAGCGGCTTCGGTTGCGCCCTCGTCGGTGCTCGGATCCCGCCTGCGCGAAATCGGCTGGCAGCGCCCCAAAGCCCAGACCAAACCCGCCATCCGCGAACGCATGCAGCAGGCCCTCGATCCATTCAGCCGCGCTTTGCCGGTCTCACCCACCGATGTTTCGCAAACCCGGGCCTGGCTGATTCAGGCGGGATATCGCGATCCCCAGCACGTGACCATCTACCGCGGTTTGCGTGTCCTCTTCGCCGCGCTTTGCTTCTTCTCTGTCTTTCTGATTACCGGATTCGATTCGCCCCTGCTGCTTGTAGGCCTGACCGCGTTCGGTTTTTTCCTCCCGCGATTCTTACTCAAGAAAAAGTTGCAGGAACGTCAGCTCCGGATTCGCCTCGGCCTTCCCGACGCCCTGGATTTGACGGTGATTTGCGTGGAAGCGGGCCTGTCTCTCGATCAGGCCATGATGCGAGTCGGCCAGGATCTCAGCCACGCCCACCCGGAACTGAGCGGTGAATTCCATCTCTTTGACCTCGAAACTCGCGCCGGAAAACCTCGCGTCGAGGCGCTCCGCAATCTGGCCGAGCGCACTGGCGTCGACGACATTCGCGCGCTCGTCGCAACCCTGATTCAGACCGATCGCTTCGGAACCAGCGTCGCCCAGGCCTTGCGCGTCCATTCCGATTCCCTGCGCACCGAACGCCGCCAGCGCGCCGAAGAACAGGCCGCCAAGACGACCGTCAAAATGATTATCCCCCTCGTCCTCTTTGTCATGCCCTCTCTGATTTTCGTCACCGTAGGGCCAGCCGTAATTCAACTCATGCACATTTTCCTCCCCGTTGCTGGAGGAAAGAAGTGAATCCCTAAACCAGATTTTCGATTGGTAATTTGTAATTTGCAATTTAGGTGCGGGACCCGGGGGCCGGCTTCAAATTACAAATTACAAATCACCAATTACAAATTCCCAGGAGTTGCCATGCCCCCGCGCGGGCCCAAGGGATACGCCTTTAACCGTACACGCACCACCTATCTAGCGACCGATCTTCTGATCGCGCGTACCCACTGGTCCCGCTTTCGCGGCCTGATGGCCACGGACTCGTCCCGTTTCTCGCGTGGCCAGGGCTTATGGATTAACCCCTCCCACGGCATCCACACCTTCGCCATGCGGTTCCCAATCGATGCCGTATACCTTGACCGCGAGCGGATTGTCATCCACATAGAAGAGGAGCTCAAACCGTGGCGCCTGGCCGCTGTTCGCGTGCATGCCGCTTCCGTCCTCGAGCTCCCCACAGGCACCATCCGCGACTCCCTGACCGTAATCGGCGACCAGGTGGATATTTCCTTCGAAGAGCGTCCCGTCCACACCAAGGCCGCCTGAAGCATCGAAGCTAATGAACGCCTTGCGATTGCCCCCATATCTTCAGGCACTACTTGCGTTGCCCTTGACATGATATAGTGATATCACTATATTCGGAGTAGTCTTAAATGACTGCGGATCTGTCCTTGAAACCGGTGATCTGGGTCGGATCGAGCCGCAGGGACTTGCGTGGGTTTCCCGGGCCGGTCCAAGATCACATGGGTTATGCCCTCTACATCGCGCAGCGCGGCGGCAAGCATCGCGATGCGAAGACCCTCAGCGGCTTCGGCGGGGCAGGGATGGTGGAAGTGGTAAAGGACTTTCGTGGCGATACGTTTCGCGCCGTGTACACCCTGCGCTATGCCGGAGCGGTGTACGTCCTTCACGCTTTCCAGAAGAAATCGAAAACTGGACGCGAGACCGCCCGGGACCTGGAACTGGTGAAGCAACGGCTGCGTGAGGCCGAACAGATTGCAAGGGAGAGAATACCATGAGCAAAAAGGGATATGAAAACGGCGGCCGAAACGTGTTCAAGGATCTCGGTGTGCCGAATGCGGACGAACATTTCGTTAAGGCACAGCTTGTTTTCAAGATCGACACACTCATGAAAGGGCGCGGCCTGAAACAAGTCGAGGCGGCAGATCTCTTCGGCATCCGCCAGCCGGACGTATCCAAGATGCTGTGCGGCGAGTTCAGGCAGTTTTCCGTCGAGCGCCTTCTGCGTTTTCTCGTGGCACTCGATCAGGATGTTGAAATCTTGGTAAAGCCTCATCGAGATTCGAAGAATGCCCCGGCCCTGCATGTTTTCTGAACGGGAAAGAACCACGCTTTATGCCCGAAGTTGAAACCATTCCGGAAACCATCACCCGCTGGCCCGAGCCGCCGCGCTTGCTGGTGGAATGGTCATCCCGATGGGAAGAGTTCAAGTCCGCGTTTCGCCCGGCACTCGCCCGCCCCCCGAAGGCGCTGGCCGGAGAAGCACCCGTTGGCATGTTCCCATATCGCGGCATGCTCGCGTGCTGGCTCCTGGAGTGCCTGCTGCTGATCGCGCTCATCGTGCTCCCTGAACACTTTGCCACTCTTCAGGTCGCGACTCCTGCCACCCGTCCCCAATGGGACGTCATCTATTACTCCGGCGACGAACTGCCGCAGACGCAAGACCGGGGTGGAGCGCAGTCTGGCAAGTCCGGACGCGCCGGCGGTCAGCAGGCCCATCACCGCACCCAGACCATTCGCGTAGCCCGCGGCGACAAGCCCAGCGAGAAAGTTGTGGACGCTCCCAAGGTAAATCTGCCGCATTCCGATTCCGCAGTCGCCAATCTGCTCGCGTTCAAAGCGAATCCCGGACCGCCGCCCGCCGAAGGCCTGCGTTCCTCTCTCATCGCACCAACACTGCCAGCGATGACGATGAGCCCAGTGCCGCCCTCGCCGGAATTGAATTCATCTTCCTCCCAAACAGCCAGGCGGACCACAGCCCTTCCGACGGCCAACATCATCCCTCCCGCGCCCGAAGTTTCCCGCGCCGCTCAGCGCACCTCACCAACCCTCAGCGCGACCATGAACGCGACAATCGTCCCCCCAGCGCCGACCGTCTCGCGAGACAAAATGCAGACCGCCGATCCGTTCGCGCCCGCCGTCGTAGCACCGGCTCCGCGCGACACGCAGCGCGACCTGGCCAGTTCCCGCGTCCCCCTGACGCAGACCGTCGATGTGGTTGCGCCACCGGTCTCTGCCCCGCAGCGTGACGTGTCGAAACCAAAACTGTCCCTCCCAGTCCCCGCCGTAGTGGCGCCGCCACCGTCACAGGTCAGTCGCGACCTCAATAGTTGGGGAAGCACCTCCGCTGGCGACGTGCACATGAAGCCTGTGCCTCCGCCACCTGCTGCGTCTGGTGGAGGATCACGGGCATCCGGCGTCGGCACGCTCGCGACCGAGGTTGTGCCGCCTCCCGCCACCATCGACGGATCCGGCTCTCAGAAAGGCGGTTCTCAGAGAAACAGTTCTACTGGAAACGCCGGCCAATCCGGCCAGGATGCTGGTGCGCTTCTCGGCTCCGCCGACGTCGTACCACCGCCACCCGGCCTCGGAGGCGGCAAAGCTCTCTCGGGTAGCGGACGAGGCAACAAAGGCGCCGGTGCCGGTGGTCCGCTCGACTTGGGCTCCTCCATAGCTCCGCCGCGTAACGCCGGAGGGAACGCCGCCGGCAACGGAGTCGTCATCTCCAGCCAGCCCGGAACGAAAGTGGGGTTGCCGAACTCCACCGGCGCCGGCGCGATAGCCATGTCCCCCAGCGGCACAGCAAAGAGTGGTCTCGGCGGTGGCGGCGGCGGAGCCAGCATCGGCAAAGGCAACGGCCCCGGCAGTGGGTTGCAGGGAGAAGGTTCAGGCGCAGGCAAAGAAGGCGCGGGACGCGGCTCAGATCCAACTGCCCGCGGTGGAATTTCACCGTATCCGGGCCCCGGCGGCGCCGGAACCGGCACCAGCGGCGCACCGGCCATGCCCGGAGTATCCGTGCAGGGCGGCACCACCACCGTAACGCTGCCGAGTTTTGGATCTCCCGGCGGCGATGCCCCCTCGACGGGTTCCGGCCGCTCGTCGACCAGCGCTCACAAAGGATCAGGAATTACGATCGAAGCGACCCCTCGCTCCGGTGGCGTGTTCGCCTACTACGGCGTTCTGAAAGGCGACCGCAATTACTCCATCTACATCGATACCTCGCTAGGCAGGGCAGTGATGCAGTATGCCGACCCCGCATCGGCAGCGCATCCCTCTTCAGAGAAATTGAGCGAACCCGAACCCCTGCGCAAAGATTTACCCGACGGCCTGCGGCCCACTCACGTGATCTTCGTCGGCACCCTCGACCGCTCAGGAGATCTCAAAGATTTAAAAGTTCTCGAGCCCGGCGCACCCGAAACTACCTCAAAGATTCTAGTCGCTCTGCACAGCTGGAAATTCCGTCCAGCATTTCGGGGCAATGAGCCCGTAGAAGTAACTGCGATCTTGGGGTTTGGAGTGGATACGCGATAGGGGAAAGATAAACACAGAGCTCGCAGGGCTTTCCGGGCAAGGTTTCCCCTGTGTCACTCTGTGCTCCCTGTGGTTCAAGATTTTTGCTGTTGATCGAGTGCTGATGTCCGCGGTTCTAACGAGACTAAACTGTTCCAGAATCAGTATCCCTTCCGCTTATCCACCACGGCCAGTAAAGGTTGCCCGGCAAGATAACGCCGCAGATTCTCCGAGAACAGCGCGTAATGCCGCTCCCATAACTTGTCAGTCAGCGCCGCCGTGTGCGGAGTGATCAACAGATTGGGAACATCCCACAGTGGCGAATCGGCAGCCAGCGGCTCTTTCGGAAATACATCGAGCGCAGCGCCCCCAATCTTCTTTTCCCGCAGCGCGGACCTGAGCGCAGTCTCATCAACCAGCGGCCCGCGACCGACATTGATCAGGCAAGCGTCAGGCTTCATGAGCGCCAAGCGTTCGACGTTCGCGATAGCCTTCGTGCCGGCCGTAACCGGCGCTGCCAGCACAACGTAATCCGCCTGCCGAAACACTTCGTCAATGTGAGCCGGCCCGAAGACGGCGTCCGCGCCTTCACTTCCCTTCTCCGGATGTTCGCGCACCGCAACAACCCGCATGCCCAGAGCTTTCGCGCTTTTGGCAACCGCGCGTCCGATGCTCCCGAGGCCTATGAGACCAACGGTTGCGCCCGCGACCTCACGCACGCGAGGCAGTTCGTCCCACAGAATCTGCTGCCCCCAAACGTGCTTCTGCTGCAGGCGCACCGAACCCGGGATTTTCTTAGCCAACGCGAAGATAAGCGCGATGACGTGCTCCGCCACCACCGGCCCGTGCACTTCGCGCGCGTTGGTGAGAACAATCTCACTATTGACGAGTCCCGGAAATATCAGCTGATGAACCGCTGCCGCAGGAGAATGAATCCATCGCAGCTTCTTTGCCGACGCGATCTGCTCGGGACGAACCGACCAGGCGATCGCGATCTCGGCATCAACGATTTCCTCGTCCACGCGCGTGTAATCAGGCAGGTGCACGACGTTGACTTGCGGAAACTCCTGAGAGAGCCGCTTAGGGAACCACTCTGGCGCGTTCCATTGATCAAACGGATGGTGAACGCAAATCAGGAGCTTCATAGATGCAACCGAAACGCGCAAGAAAGATAGACAGCAGCGTTCCACATTTGCGGACGGGAACCCCAGCCGCAGCACCGGAGTCTACACTATCAGGCCCGCAAGAGTTCTAAAGTCACATATTTGGGCGAGGAGCGGAGGAATCAGTGAGACCAATCAACCTATTTCTGTTGCTGGTGGCTGCTGGTTGGGCCGTGGCGGCCGCACAGGTACAGGCGCCGCCGCAAACGGCCCGGCAAGCTTTGATTGAGATGCTGTTGGCGAAATCTCCCGGAGCATTCCAGAAGCATCTGCCGGAAGCGGCCAGGAAGCTTCTCTTGCAAGGAGACGATACCTCTTCGACACCGATTCTGCGGGAGGTGACGTCTTTCAGGAGCGGAATTGTCAACAGTGGTGGGCAGTTGGAGACCTTTGACTCCGGATCCGTACTGCTCACCATCGACGAAAAAGAAGCGCAGCGCAAGATGGAAGTTATTGTCGAGCGCGACGATCTGGCGGGCGATGACGATGAAATCGAGCTCTCTGTTCATCCTTACGTCAACGGAAAACCCGAGCCGTTGCCGGTAAGACCGCGCATCATTCTCTCCATGAAGCAAGAGAAAGAAATCTGGAAGCTGAATGAGGTTACGGTGGCCATGCATGTGCCGCTCTCGGACCCCGACTTCCTGAAGGATGTGCAGAGGACCCAGAATCCCGGCTCTGAAAGTTCCGCTGTCGCCAGTCTTCGAACCATTATGACCGCCGAAATTGCCTATAGCAGTGCCTTTCCGGAACGCGGATTCACGTGCAACCTCTCAGAACTTGGAGGCAGTGGACTTCAAGAAGAGCCCACCCATGAGCACGCGATGCTCATCGATGATGCACTGGCGAGCGGCAAGCGCGGCGGATACAGTTTCTCGATCAGCGGCTGCGACGTGGCGCCTGCTATCAAGTTCTCGGTCACAGCGGTGCCGAAAGAGCCAGATTCGGAACTGCGCACATTCTGTTCCGACGAGTCCGCCGTGCTCCGCTACTCGGCTGTCGGGAAGGCCGCGACCTGCCTAAGCGAAGGAGTGCTTCTAGAATAGGCTGGAAACTCTTGCAAGACTCGCCGGGGATTCTCTGTGTTCCCCTGTGTTCCCCTGTGGTTCTCTGTGGTTAGCTCTTGTTTGCCCGTAGATCCGTACCCGTCATCTCCTTCGGCTCCGCGATGCCAAGAATTCCAAGCATCGTCGGCGAAATATCCCGCAGCGAGCCGTTTGGCTTGAGCGTGAATTGCCTGGCGTCCTCCGCCATCACGATCAACGGCACCGGATTCGTCGTATGCGCCGTATGCGGACCGCCGGTTACAGGGTCAATCATCATTTCGGCATTCCCATGGTCGGCAGTAACCAACATGGCTCCGCCTTTAGCGCGCACCGCTTTCTCAATCTCGCCCAGGCAGGCATCGACGGTCTCGACCGCCTTCACCGTCGGCTCAATCTTGCCCGAGTGTCCGACCATGTCGGCATTAGCAAAGTTAACGATGATCACGTCGAAGGTTCCATCGTTCGTGGCTTTCACAACCGCCTCGGCAATTCCCGCGGCGCTCATCTCCGGTTTCAAGTCGTAAGTCGCGACCTTCGGAGACTGCACCAGCACGCGATCTTCTCCCGGGAAAGGCTGCTCTATGCCCCCGTTAAAGAAGTACGTCACGTGCGCATATTTTTCCGTCTCCGCCACGCGCAGGTTGCGCATGTTCAGCCCACCCATGACGTTTGCCAGGATGTTCGCCATCGACTCCGGAGGAATCACAACCGGCAGGTTGAAATTCTTGTCGTACCGCGTCATGCAAACATACGTCAGATTTTTGGGCCCACGTTCACGCGGAATTGTTGTGTCGAGTTCGTCCGCGCCCGGCAAGTCGCTCCCACCCTTCCGGTTCAGCCCGCTGTTGCGGCAAAGAGCGCGCGTGATCTGGCGCACGCGGTCGGCGCGGAAATTAAAGCAGATGCAGGAATCGTCGTCGCCGATTTTAGCCACCTGTTCTCCGCGCGCATCCGTGCAGACAAACGGCACCACAAATTCATCAGTTACGTCTCTGTTGTAGGACTCCTTCATTCCCTGTACTACATCAACGTAAGTGCCGCCCTCGGCTTTGCCCTCGACCATCGCGTTATATGCCTTGGCGATCCGCTCCCAGCGCCGGTCGCGGTCCATCGCATAGTAGCGGCCGCTGACGGTCGCAATCCTGCCGGAGTTGTACTCGCGCATCTTCTGCTGCAGCTGATCGAGATAGCCTGCCCCATTGGTCGGCAACGTATCGCGTCCATCCATGAAGGCATGCACAAAAACGCGATCCACTCCGTTTTCCTTGGCCATTTTCAGCAACGCGTAGAGATGCTCCTGCCGCGAGTGCACGCCGCCATCCGACACGAGGCCGAACAGATGCAGCTTGCGTCCATCCAACCGGGCATTCTTCATCGCGTCGAGCAACACCGGATGCGAGAAGAATTCGCCATTCTGGATCATCAGGTCGATGCGCGTGACTTCCATATGCACGATGCGCCCAGCGCCAATATTCAGATGGCCGACTTCGCTGTTCCCCATCTGTCCCTCCGGCAGCCCGACAAACGGCCCGCTGGTGTGGATGAGTGTGTTCGGATACTCGCGCAGCAACCGGTCATAGGTAGGCTTGCGCGCAAGCGCAATGGCATTAGCCTTGGTTTCGGCGCGGTACCCCCAGCCGTCGAGGACGATGAGAACGAGAGGTTTAGGACGGGGCATAATTTCGCTGTTAGCTCCTGGCTTTTTAGCTCTTGGCTTCCGACGACAAATCCACACGCTGAGGTACCGACACGCGGAGAAAATGGGTGAAAGAAGAATCTATAGGAGAAATGACGAGGTTTCAAACTAGCGAGGCTTTATAATCGATGTCCCGGAGAAATCCATGCCCATCAACGACCTCTTACTGCTCGAATTTGACGAAGAAATGAAAAAGACGCGCACGGCCCTGGAACGCGTTCCGATGGACAAGAAAGATTTCGCGCCTCATCCCAAATCCATGCCACTCGGCAAACTGGCGCCCCACGTAGCGCAACTGGCTGGCTTCGGCCTCATAATCCTCACCACTCCTGAACTTGATTTTGGAAAGACCAAGATGCCCCCGATGCCGTTTGAATCCGCGGCGCAACTGATCAAGGCTTTCGATGAAGGTGCTGCCCAGGTTCGCACCGCTCTCAAGAACACGAAGGATGAAGCCTGGACGCAGCCGTGGAAGCTCAGTTTCGGGGATAAGGCCATCTTCAGCGGGACGCGCTTTCTAGCCTACCGGCAAATGTTCCTCAATCACCTGGTACACCACCGTGCCCAGCTCGGCGTGTATCTGCGCTTGAATGACGAACCGGTGCCCTCGACGTACGGGCCTTCGGCGGACGACAGGATGGGATTTTAGATATCAGCCGTCAGCTCTCACTTTTCGGCTCTCAGAAAACACCCTGCCGAATTACCAGATGACATCAACGGGATAGCGTGCGAACCATGGATCGGCGGTGATGATTGGCCATTTCTCTTCGATGCTCTGCGCGATAAGCAAGCGGTCGAACGGGTCGCGATGATGGAGCGGCAATGATTCAGTCCTGAGCACATGATCCAATGTGATGGGCAAAACTTCGATCCGATTTTTGGCTAGCTCCTTGACCAGATACGGTCCCGGGGGTTCGGGCAAAGGAAGTCTGCCCACCTGCACCTTAATCAGAATCTCCCATACGCTGGCGACACTCAGCCAAAGATCATTCGGACCGGTATAGATCTGTTGAGCCCGGCGAGAGAGCTTCCCTTCCTCTGCGATTGCCCACAAGAATGTGTGCGTATCGAGAAGCGCCTTCATTCGTAAAAGAGATCCTCAATCTCCTTGGGCAGCGGATCATTGAAATTCTCCGGCACCGTAAACTCACCCTTCGCCGACCCGAGCACTCGTCGCTTCCTGCGAACATCTATGGGTACCAGCTTGGCCACGGGTGTTCCGGCCTTGGCGATAACGACTTCCTCGCCCATGGCAACCCGCTCCAGCAGGCGGGAGAGGTGGGTCTTGGCCTCGTGGATATTGACTTCCATCGCCCTATTATAGCTAAGTCATGGACTAAGTCAAGCCGGAACGTACTCCGCCTACTCACCGGCAATAGTTCAGCG
>Ga0209647_1000837_pt1 | contig 28012 bp, 32 predicted proteins | sample GraSoi_2013_60cm_FD_185827 | JGI IMG/M metagenome (GOLD analysis project Ga0209647, IMG submission 185827) | Grasslands soil microbial communities from the Angelo Coastal Reserve, California, USA - Sample 9_17_2013_60cm (SPAdes) (version 2) | ecosystem: Environmental > Terrestrial > Soil >... | reverse complement strand
CCGGAATTGTGCTGGCGGCGCGCTTGAACACCGGTTCGCCCATCATCGGCGAAAATACTGCGCTTAACGTCATCACCGCCGTGTTGCTTGGCGGTGCGAGTTTGTCCGGAGGAGTCGGCTCCGCCTTCGGCTCGCTTGGTGGATTGCTGTGCATTGGCTTGCTCGGCAACGGGCTGAACCTGTTTGACGTGCCGGCCTACTACCAACGAATTGCCCAGGGATTTCTGCTTCTTTTGCTCGTCGTTCTCGAGCGCCTCGCAAACCGAGCGCCGCAGGTTTCTACGCGGACTGTGCCCGATGCTCGGCCAGCAACCGGCGAGCCGCCGAGTGCCGGGGCCGCTGATGGAGTCTCATCGTGATCAGGGAACGGGCAGGATCGAAAGAACCCTTCCAGGCTGCAACCAGCGAAGCTCCCAAGATCCGCAAGCAGGAGGCCTGACAAAGGGCAGCGACGGCGGACCTCGTGCTGCAGCGCTATCCGCGTTTTACGTCTGCGATCTTATCCTGCCGGCAGAAGTCGAAAAACGTGTGATTGGAATAGCAGCACTAATTCAAGGGTGGAACTCCGTCATCTTCTTTGCTTCGCGGCCGTCGTCGACCCGCTGTTGCTGCCGGTGACCAAAATCGCTCGCTCAAGGTACACTGTGTTCTACAGAGCGATGGCGGCAACTACTAAGTTCAACCCGCTGGCACGCAGAGAATTGGTCTCGCACTGATTGAATAGACCTGAAAGTCCTTAGTGATCGGTTCCACGGCACCTTATTTAAAGTGGAAAAAACCACCTCAGATAATTTGGGAAGCCACAGTTACACTGACCATTTAGCCTCGCCTAAGGATTGTTATACTAACCCCTTTTCTGATCCCCTAAATAGGTTGGGCGGAGCAGGGAGCGTCCTGTATTTCTCTATTTTCCGCGTAGGAAAAACTCCTCAAAGAAAAGGCCAACGGGATAATTCATCGAGCCAGTAGCTGCGTCGCGGAAAAACCTTGTGATCTGTCAGATATGAAGCAGCACCAATGTGCCTGTGAAAAAGCTGCTCCGGCTCAATCAGCACTTTGCGTGGACTCAAGGGCGATTGCCAACAGCGGAGTTCCTGACATTTGTTGGCTTGCGCCAAACTGATTGCCAGACTCAATACAGTTTTCCCGTTTTGGCGTGAGCTGCGGAAGATCAACGGTCCGCCGGCAGGCGTTCAAATGCGGAGATCTCAGGGGGTGGGGCGAGGTGGCTTGAGTTGATGCTTTGGACAACCTATCGTGGGTTTCTCAAAGATCAGATGAATGATTCTCTGCCGATCCCGCGATTGGACCGCATGCCCGTAAGAATCAATCCATGTCCGATCATCGAGGCGATCATCGAGATACGATTTGTTTCCACCGAATCCTGGCGAACGATGCCAGGCCTTTTGTTCAGTCACATTCGTGAACGCTATACCGTCTCGCGAGATTTACCCCTGGCGACTTTCCCAGAGGATTTTCGACACCAAAATCCAGCATTGATGTACTTACCGTTAGTGCAGTTCGTGCGGACTAACTTCTTGATTCAGTTTGGGCCTCGAGTCGTCAGTTTAGTTACTTCGCCGAACCAATATCCAGGATGGCAGGAAATGAAAACCGAGATGGCCTGGCTCCTCGAACAAATCAAGATAAGTGGATTCGTTTCCGAGGCGGAAAGACTCGGTGTGCGCTATATTAATTTTTTTACGGAAGACATTTTTGCTCACTTGCACCTGAGAACCTTCATTGGAGAGAAAGCCCTTGAATCCCATGAAGTATCGATTTCCACGGTCTTTCGACACGTGCCGATGACGGCACGCTTGAACGTTTCGAATAGCGTAATCGTTGGGGGGCCTGACAATCCTCGCAGTGGGAGCATTTTTGACGTCGACGTGTGGATTGGAGCGCTAGATTTCGAGCTGTTCTCGAACGGGTTGCAGCGCACCGACGAAGCCCATGACTTTGAGAAACGCATTTTCTTCGGCTTGTTAAAGCCCGATTTTCTTGCAAAACTCAACCCTGAGTACTCATGACGACCACTATACCTGTCGCGCGCCAAGGCGTTTACAGATTTTCTGACGACCTATCAGAAGATACCATCCCGTTCACGGTGTCAGCACCTAATCCCGGTGAAATTGATCGAGAAAACCTTGTTTTGAGGAAGCTCGGGGTGAGGTGCTGGGGGCGTTTATACCACTTTCGAAACTACTACCAACATGGTTGGGGAGACGGTCATGGCAGAACTCTTTCACCCCGGGCGCTCGAGATCTTTTACCGTTTTATTGAGGAGGCTGCTTTTCCGCAAGGCATTAATCCCAGTTTGTTCCTGACCGACGAGGGTCATTTGGAATTGTGCTGGGATAGCCAATTCGGTGGAGCTGTTCAGGTCGAATTCACGCCTTCGGGAGCTGAATATTTCATCGAGAGGCTCGGCTCTGAAGACACGGTGCCCTTTACAGAGATTTCGGTGCTTGCGAAGAGGGTATTAGCCTAGGACTTCCGTGTCAATCGGAGCTGAAGAGGAAATAGCGCGAGCAATTTGCACCGACAAGTGGGATGGGATCCGACTCTCTCCAAGCCTTTTCAAAGGCGCAAACACTTCGGTAAGCCGTCTTGTCCTCATTTCGCTTGAGGATCATTGGGATCTTTTCCGCCGCCACTTGGAGAAACCGCCCGAGAGGAAACTCGAACGAATCGGTCAAATTAACGTCGGTAGACTTCAGGAAATTGGCCGGACGTATAAGGATCCCGTGTCTATCACGGTAGAACCGGATCCGGTCCAGTGGAACCCCGCTCATGCTATCATTCCACAGAACATCACACGTGGGCTGGCAAATAAGATTTGCGACGCTCTGACCATACATGCGCAATAGTAGGGTCCGCATCGTTCGCGTGCTAACCACATTCAACCGAGCGTGCTGAGTCTCCCAATAAAGTGCAGCATACGAGGCCTTAGTTTCCACAAACTCACAAGTCCCTTTTCTGCTCGGCAGTATAAAACATAACCTCCTTTATGTGCTATAGTAGGGGACCGACATGGAACTCGTTCCCAAGGCTGAATTTTCAATCGTTACCCGCGCTTCCAAGGCGTGGATCCCGGAGCTTATTGCCGCTGCCGGCCCCGAGGTGATTGAAACTTACATCGACTTTTTCACCGCCACGATCCGCAACCGCAACACCCGAGCTGCCTATGCTCGCGCTTGCTGGCAGTTTTTTGATTGGTGTGCTGCTCATGGCCTAGAGCTCACATCCGTGCGGCCGTTTCATGTGGCTGCCTGGATTGAGGACTTTCCGGGATCCAAACCTACCGTTAAGCAAAAGCTCGCCGCGGTTCGAATGTTATATGATTTTCTCGTCATTCGGCAAATCGTCCCTTCCAACCCGGCACACGCCGTCCGTGGGCCAAAGTATGTGGTCAAGAAAGGCAAGACGCCTGTATGGAGCCGCGAAGACGCCAAAACGCTGTTGGATTCGATCTCGAAGGAATCGCTGTCCGGATTGCGGGACCGCGCGCTCATTGCGACCATGCTTTACAGCTTCGCCCGTGTCAGCGCAGTACTGAAACTCAAGGTCGATGATTACTATCACAACGGCGCACGTCGGAGGTTGAGGCTGCACGAAAAAGGCGGCAAGGAGCATGAGATGCCGGTGCACCACCTACTTGAGGAGATACTCAACGAGTACATTGTCGGCGCAGGCCTCCAGAGTGGCCAGCCCCTGTTCCAGAGCGTTAATTCGGTGGGAACGGCAGTAACCGGACGAGCTCTCAACCGCTACAATGCATGGGCTGCCATTCGGAAGCGAGCCAAGGCGGCGGGTTTTCTGACGCCTGTCGGATGTCACACTTGGCGGGCCACCGGCATCACGATTTATTTGGAAAACGATGGGCGGCTCGAGCACGCGCAGCAGATGGCCGGCCATGAGTCTCCGCGAACAACCAAGCTCTACGACCGGACAAAGGACGAGATTACACTGAGCGAGGTAGAGCGAATCCGGTTGTGACGTTCCTACGCTGTGTCGCCGCGGTGTTCTGTCAATTTACAGTCACGTTACGCCTTATGGGACGTTCCGCCTGGACATGAACGAGCGATTAATAATTGAAACGGACATTGCCGCCTCAAATTGACTCCTACTTTACGGCTGGTGACAGCGTTGTTGGGTTTAGGCCCGCTAGCGAGTGAGGCGGTGGTTCGCCCTTTACCGACAAACCCGAACTCGGGGCTGTCTACGATTTAAGTCTAATCTTAAATCGCGATTCCTTGAAATCGTTTGATTTCGCTGCCATAAACCACGGCTAGAGATGACCAAGACTGAACTTCAAATCGCACTTGCTGCGGCCACCCAGACCAACAAAAGAATCGCCGGAGTATTCCTCGATACGCTCAGCAACCTCGCCTACAAAGCGATCAAAAAGAACGGCGAATTCGTCTTGCCCGGTTTTGGCAAGCTAGTAAAGCAGAAGAGGAAGGCCCGTACGGGCTTCAATCCCAAGACGCAACAGAAGATCAAGATTCCAGCTAAGACCGTCGTCAAATTCCGAGTCGCCAAGGTAGCAAAGGACGCCATTCTAGGGGTGAAGAAGTAGTCTGACACCCGCGGTCAATAGGCAGATTTTGCTATCGTTCGGTAAGTGGAACTTTTCGAGTGGAGTGCGTTCACACCTACTGGAAGTCCGCACCTTGACAATCATGACACCGATTCTTGCAAAAGTGACAGCGGTCGAGAAACGAGGTGATCAGTATCAAGTGATCGTTCAAATCAGTCCGAAATATCGAGGCTCATTTAATACCCTTGCCTTTGGAGACATCAAACCGCACAGCGGTTCCCTCAAGGACGGCCGGCTTGACTTGGTCTACCATCAAAACCCTGGCTTTAATATCGGAGATCCGTTTCCGCTTTGGACTCTCCATTGACGGAGATGGGGTCACTCCTCCGTTTGTAAAAAATTGTACGTTAAGCCGCGAGCCTGAAGTAACCACAGCACCTGAGCTTCTGTAGCGCGGCCTCGGGAGCAGCCTTTAATCAGATCGAGGACGTGTCCAGCGTCAGTCAAGTCGACCCGGATATAGCACCAGTTCCCTCGTAAATTCTGGCCTAAGCGTACAATTTTTTACAAACGGAGGAGTGACCCCTTTCCGGGATGCGGGCTAACCCGGCCGGTCCGCTTTTTCCCACCACCGTCGGCCAGAGTCGGAAGTTAGGCACCCGCCCGATGACGCGAATTGACGGTGCGAATCTGCTCAAGAGACGGCTCAAAAAGATCGGGATGGTTGGGGAATATTCCCCGCACTCCTTCCGCGCAACCGGTATCACTCGATTTCTTGAGGAAGGAGGAACGCTCGAAGCAGCGCAACATATGGCTGATCATGCCGACAGCCGCACGACCAAGCTTTATGACCGGCGAGGCCAGAAGGTGCTCCGCGAGGACGTCGAGCGGATTCGTTATTAATTTTGAACTGCGCAGAGAGGGTACAAAGAGCCGTTAGACCAAGTGTCGCACTGTACTTAAATCGTAGACTATGGCCGTTTACTGCACTTGATTCGTGGACTGGAAGCCTGTCCAGTGGCTTCAATTCGTGGACGGAACTGCACTTAAATCGTAGACAGCTCCGGTCTTTCGGAAGTGAACTCCCCTCGACGGAGATCATCGGTAAGAAGCGTTGCATCTGCGGAAACGCGGATTGCTGGCGGCAATTTCGGTCACGAAATCAAGCGTGAAATCAGTCCACGAATTAAGCGCAGTAGTCTACGATTTAAGTACAACGATTACTGCATTTATCGTGGATTGCCTGGGAGCACAGTCTACGTTTTAAGTGCTGGGCGACACCAACGCTTAACCAGCAGAGATCGACTGCCTAGCTTCGCTTTGCCGACGACGGAATTCCGCCACCCTGTGGCGATTACCGCAGGTCGCCACACTGCACCACTGCCGACGAATGCCAACAGTGCACCACATCCGGACGCCAGTTCCTATGCTAAGAAATTCTCGGGCAAATATGCGCACCGGATCATCAAGGGCGGCGTCGGGCACGATCTGACTCAGGAAGCCCCTCAGGCCGTTGTCCAAGCTGTGGTCGATGTCGGCAGTTACTGATCGAGTGTTTTTACACGGTTCCACTAAAATTGCCTCTAGACTTGATGCACTAGGTTTCGATTTCTGCCGTTACTAGATTAGCGTCCCGAGCAATTACCCAACCGCCATCGGTTTTCTTTTGCAGAATCGTCAGTGTATAACTAGAGCGGCGCATGACCTGGCCGTTCGGCGGTGTACCGGTGATCTTAAGACGATTACGCATCCATGCCCAGTCGCCCAAAATCTTGAGTACGTCGAACCAATGCAAATAGAGGTTGGTACCGTGAAGCGGTTTAGTCCAACCCAACTTATGATGAAACGGCGCGATTGATGCGCTAATGATCTCGCCTTTGTCACCGAGATTGCGGGGATCTGAATCTGTCATCTGTGACTCTCCTTCTCATCTTGTTCTCACTGTCCTGCCGCCCAGCACGTGCGGCAACCTCCTCTCGCATATGCAGAGAGCCTCCTCATGAGCGCACGCTACTGCGACGTAACGGGCCTGTACCAGGCGTTCACGCAGCGCACAGGCCCGGGGATGTTATTTAATTGTCTTGCCAATGTATGGCTTCACCTTGTCTTCATCCGCCAACTGAATCGCTGATTTCATTCTTAGGAGCTAACTAAGATGGAATCGACAGGGCTCTCAGTGTGAACGGTGCGACTGGTCTTGCCTGGTCCGACACAAGGATGACCCATTTACCGCCAGGTTTGACAGCCCGCGCTCTCGACGAAGCCGGTTTCACTGTGGGTGGCAAGACAAACGCTCCACAATGCCACACGGTCCTTCAAAGCGGATAATCTCAGGCGCCACGGGTGCGCATACTATCCTTTTGAGCGCTACAGTCAAGATAGTGAATGATAACGTCCTTTATCACACGCTTATGAAACCAGCAGGGGATAGCATAAACGAGCTGATCATCGCGCCTTCACAAGACCTCCGGCCGGCGCCACTGTTCGCGCCAACGCGAAAAGCCGCGCGACGCTTCCTCGAGTTTTTCACGGCACAGATCAACAACGCCCATACGCGACGAGCCTATATGAACGCTACCCGCCGCTTTGCCGACTGGTGCGCCTCCAAAGACATTCACGAGCTCGCGCAGGTCCAGCCTTTCCATGTCGCTGCTTTCGTGCACGACCTGCAGGACGAGCTTTCACCGCCGTCCGTCAAGCAGCACCTGGCCGCGATTCGCATGCTCTTCGACTGGCTTGTGACCGGCCATGTTATTGAGACTAATCCAGCCCATTCGGTCCGGGGTCCGCGCTATACGGTCAAGAAAGGCAAGACGCCCGTCCTGACGCCTGAGGAAGCCCATGCGCTGCTCGAAAGCATCCGCATTACCAAGAAACCAGCCAATGATCCAGAGGCCGCCGATCAGCCTGACCTCCTCGGGCTGCGCGACCGCGCTTTGATCGCGATGATGGTCTACAGCTTCGCCCGGATCGGCGCCGTCATTCAGATGAAGGTTAGCGACTACTTTGTCCAGGGGCGCCGCCGTTGGGTTCGTTTACACGAAAAAGGCGGCAAGGAGCACGACGTTCCCTGCCATCATCGTCTTGATCAATGTCTGCACGATTATATCGAAGCGGCCGGCATTTCCGATGACGCCGACGGCTACCTCTTCCGCGCCGCCCGCCGCAAGACCGGCCAGCTTACCACCAATCCCCTCTTCCAGCAGGACGCCCACCGCATCATCCGCCGGCGCGCGAAAGCGGCCGGCATCGAAACGCGGATCGGCAATCATACCTTCCGCGCGACCGGGATCACGGCGTATCTAAAGAACAGCGGTAAACTCGAAGTCGCGCAGCAGATCGCTAACCATGAATCGCCGCGGACAACCAAGCTTTATGACCGCCGACAGGACGAGATTTCACTCGACGATATCGAGCGGATTGCGATCTAAGAAGACGCCGGGTGTCCAGGATAGCGGGGCACTCAGAAACGTCGATCCTGGGCCATCCTCGAGCGTCGGTTTAACGCTCTTGACCTTCGATTTTTGCAACCCTTCGCCTTTTCGCCAGCCCGGCCCCGTGCGAGTGATGTCACCTTGGACATCGGGGTGTTCTACCCGGACCAAGGCAACTTTCTTCTACCTGCTATGGCATCGGTGTTTGTTGGCGGGACCTCGATCGCTGGAGGAGCAGGCTCTATCTTCGGGACGTTTTTCGGATCTTACGTAATTGGTTCGCTGGCCGCCGGTGTCGTTGCAACGACGATTAGCGGCTATTGGGTTCAGGTCGTTGAAGGCGGGGTGATGGCGGCGGTGGTTGTTTTCAACGCCGCGCCCGGCAAAGGCGACATAACTTCGTTGTTGAAACGGTTCCGACATTGGAGTGTTTCGATTCCGCGAGATCAGCAGCCTGCGTCAATGGACCAAATCTAGTCCGGAGAGGCTCAACATCTTAGCGGTGCGTTCGCCTTAGTCGCATCGCGCATACGGCTTTCTCGGTCTCTTGGCTTATCGGTAGTGTCATCCGAATAGATTTCGCCGCGAAGTGCAGTTAGACCGATTAATTTCCTGGGCCACTGAAGTCTTAATAGATGACGCCCAGTTCTGCGTTTGGGCAGGGAACCTATTAAATCTATGAACGAACTTCTCGAATTAGCGGTCGACGCCGCCGGCGGTCTTGATCGATGGAAGCAGTTGAAATCCGTCCGGGCCAGCATGTCGATTACGGGAGCCATCTATCACCTCAAAGGAAAACCTGACGTCCTCAAGGATATTACCGTAGAGGCACAGCTTCAGGAACAGGCTCTGACTATCCACTACCGCGATCAGCAGCGCCGGACGACGTTCGATCCGGATCTCATTGTTTCGGAGACGGAAGAGGGACAGCTCTTGGAACGCCGGGCGAATCCCCGCGCTTCGTTCGCAGGCCATGTTTTTGAGACGCCGTGGGACGACATTCATCTCGCCTACTTTGTGAGCGAGGCGCTTTGGACCTACTTTACCTTACCCTTTCTGTACACCTATCCGGGTTTCATTACCGAGGAACTCGCTCCTTGGCAGGAGAACCGTGAGGTTTGGCGGCCGCTTAAAGTTACCTTCCCGGACAATGTGACCAGCCACACCCGCGAACAGGTCTCTTACTTTGGGAAAGACGGCCTCTTGCGACGCCACGAGTTTACCATTGATATTCTTGGTGGAGCACCCGGACTTTACTACCCCTCTGACTATCAGACGTTCGACGGGATTGCCGTTCCCATTAGGCGCTACGGTTACGCGTACGACGCCGAAAAGAGGAAATTGCCCGAACCGCTCCTGGCCGCTATCGAAGTCAGCGAAGTGTCGTTCAGTTAGTCAATGGCGTCCGGACGCTTATTTTCACCGCGAATCGCAGTCAGACAGATTAGTTTCGTGGTCCGCTGAAGTCTTAATAGATGACGTCCAATAGTGCGTTGAATTAAACGATTGAGCCTTTTATGAAGATCTTAGTAACTGGTGGCACAGGCAGGGTGGGCACGGCAGTGGTCCAAGCGCTGCTTCGCGGCGACGCGTCTGTTCGTATCCTGACTCGGAACAAGGCCGCCAAGCTGCCCATCGGAGTAGAGGCGGCTGTCGGTGACCTGTTGAACCCCGAGTCGGTTCAATCGGCTCTGAACGGCGTCGATAAGCTGTTCCTGTTAGTCGGTAACGCGGCTGATGAGCTGGTTCAAGCACTGCTTGGATTCGCTGCGGCTCGGCAGGCGAAGGTCGAGCATCTAACGTACCTCTCGGTTTACCAAGCTGAGCGGTTCGCGGACGTGCCACATTTCGTGGCAAAGCATGCCGTTGAGACCGCTCTCAAGGCGTTCGGTATCCCGTTCACTATCCTGAGGCCGGCCTATTTCTTCCAGAATGATTCACAGCTCAGGGCGGCGCTAACCGGGCCCGGTCTGTACCCAATTCCAATCGGTCAGGCCGGAATCGCTGCCGTCGACGTCCGAGATGTCGCCGACGCCGCTGCAGTTTCACTGACGACAGACGAGCATGCAGGCAAGACGTATAACCTGATTGGGCCCAACCCATTAAGCGGACCGGGCGCCGCGGCCGTCTGGAGTAAGACTTTAAGCAGGCCCGTTAAATACGCTGAGTTATCCTGGGTCGCGGTTGAAGAGCAGCTCCGCCAAATGTTCCCCGGTTGGCTCGCGATGGACCTTCGGTTGATGTTCCAGGGGTACCACGAACATGGATTCGCTCCGACCAACGCCGATGTTGCCGCCACGACCAGACTGATCGGCCATGCCCCTAGGCACTACGAGGATTTTATACACGAGACCGCCGCAGAGTGGGGCATGTCAGCGCGGTAGCCGCCGGTACCTAAACCGTTCCCATCCCGATCAATCTAATCAACCCCATAACAAGATCTAAAAATGCTTCTAAAAGATAAAATCGCTGTTATTTATGGCGCCGGCGGTAACGTCGGAAGCGCAGTCGCTCGAAAATTTGCAGTTGAAGGCGCACAGGTCTATCTCACGGCGCGCAGGGTCGAATCGATCAAAAAGCTCGCGGATGAGATATCGAGTTCCAGCCGCGATGTAAGGGTGGCAGAGGTCGATGCGCTGGACGAGAAAGCGATCGAGAGCCATCTCGATTCCGTCCTCAAAAAGACAGGCAGCGTGGACATTTCTTTTAACGCAGTGGGTATTGCTGCCAATATCGTTGAGAAAAAGGGGATGCAGGGTATTCCGCTGACGGATATACCGCTCGAAAGCTTTACTGATCCCATCGCAACCTATACCCAAACGCACTTCCTAACCGCCCGGGCCGCCGTTCGAAGAATGATTGAAAAAGCGACTCAGGGAGTAATCCTGATGCACACTCCCGAGCCTGCCCGCATGGGTCTCCCTTTTCTCGGGGGGATGGCGCCGGCGTGGGCAGCGATGGAAGCTCTCTGCCGGAGCTTCTCCGCCGAATTCGCCTCACGCGGGATTCGCGTTATCTGTCTCAGAACCACCGGAATTCCCGAAACCACAACCATAGAAACGATTTTTGGCATTCACGCGAAACTGATGGGAGTCGAGTGGGAGCAAGTCCGTGCATTAATGGAAAGCAACACTCACGCCCGCCGGTCATCTACTCTCGATGAGCTCACCGGCGCTGCTGCGCTCGTCGCCTCCGATCTGGCCAAGGGAATGAGTGGTACAGTAGCCAATCTGACGCTCGGGAAGGCGGCAGATTAGATAGAACTTCTATGAGGCCTGTGCTTGATCCCGGTGATTCAGTGAGTGCGAGTTTTCGAAAGATTGTGGAATCTCACCGGCGGGAAGTCATGTTACATTGTTACCGGTTCGTCGGGTCACTGCATGATGCGGAGGATCTCACGCAGGAAACATTTCTGCGGGCATGGCAAAGCATCACCCGGTTTGAAGGTCGTACATCCATCCGGAACTGGTTTCTAGATCGCGCCGCCGGAACTACACGCGTGGGGAACTAACAGCGCGGTTACGGCTGTACGAGTCGATCACTGCTGGATCACCAGTCGGGACCAACCCCCGCGCTTGCGCTTTTCTGATCAATTCGATGAGCGCCTTTTGGTTCGCCTCACGACCGCTGCGGTCGATTGCTCGACCGATCTCGGGGGCGCGATCGGATTCGGCAATCGCGAGCCGAAAGACGGTCAGCACTTCAGGATGGCACACCGTTTTCAAGATGGATACGCCGAATTCAACGAGCAACGTCGCTAGCGCATCCCGGGTCTGCGGCGCAGGAGTCGCCGGGTCCAAGGGCCGGCGCATCTGTTGCGCGCGTTCGCTGATGCCTGCCGCTAACACTGCGTGCTTGTTATTGAAAAGCGCGTAGAGGTCGCGTTTAGAAACGCGGGCACGAGTGACAATCTCCAGCATGCTGGTGCTGGAAAAGCCGCGTTCACGAAACAGGGTAAACGCCGCTTGGAGTATGCGCTCGCGGATGGAGCTGGAGTCGTGCTTGGCCTTACCGTGGGACAGGGGTGAGGGACCCTCAGGTTTCTTTATTTCCGACATTTTTTACTTGCTTTCGGTACGATATCGTACCAGTCATATAGCAGTGACGGTACGATACAGTACCTAGAACCGAATTGCTATCCCCTTTTGAACCGCCAACCCAAGAACCTAACCAAACTGAATCGAGGTGAACGATGAAACTACTGTTCCCTTTACTTATGTCCGTGCTTCCAGGGGCATCGGTGACGCAATCTCAGCCCTCGCCCCAGGCGCCCCCGGATAACTTCAATCTTCCCTTCGTTCTGAGCGTTATCGGTGCCCTCATCACCAGCTTCGTAGTGGCCAAGCTCTACGTATGGCCGGCGCTTCGTTGGTTGCCCCGATATAACTCACTACGAATCCTCGCCTCTCTGCATGCGTTTCGGTTTTTGGGGATGAACTTTGTCGTGGTTGGATTCGTATCTCCCGCACTCGGCTCTGCGGTCGGCAACCAAATAGCATGGGGCGATTTCATCGCCGCAGTCTTGGCGCTTTTTTCAATTGCGGTGCTCACGTGGCGTTGGGCGTTTGCCATTCCGATCGTCTGGATCTTCAATCTCTGGGGCACGGCCGATCTTTTGAACGCCTACTATAAGGGTGTCACTCAAGTTGCCGACGTGGGACTCTTCGGTGCCGGAATCTACATTCCAGCCCTTTTTGTCCCGATACTGCTCACCACCCACATACTTGCCTTCATGCTGCTTTTGAAGCGCGGCGACGTTGTGGTACAAAACGGGAATTCACTGTCGCTCAAGGATTTGTCGCACGAGTTTCAGCACGGTCCGCATGAGACGCTTTCAGCGGAGCTCGCTCACAAACGCGCGGAGCTCCCCCCTCCTTAAAGGCCGCTCGATCTATCCAGCGAGCAGCCGTTCCAACTCCCGCAGCACCTCATCCCTTTCAGGCGGGACGCGCTAGAGCCCTCGCTCTAAGATCTCTCCCTCCCTAAGAAAGCTTTTTCCAGGCGATTCGGGGAGCTCCTGGCCGCCTGCTATCAGGATCGCCCTCAATTCTTCAAGCACCGGCTGGATAAAACCTCGGGCGTTGCGCTCGCACTCAAGACCGGCGTTCCCACCTACCAGGTCGAAGACGAGGAAGGAAGAACCCATCTATTGATTCACTTAGCGATTGAGGAACAGCATGAACACCGATGGTGTCTCTGGCGGCCCGATCATGCAGGCTTTGATTCGAGGTCGATCTTTGAGGGTGCGTTGGTTGAAGAATAGAGAAGCTTGAGTGATGAGCAACGGAGTATTGGAGTGTTGGAAACTACTGCACCTCCGCCGAATTTCACCCCGTTGGCGCGAAGTTGGGGATTTTGTAGTGCGCTCGTATACAGTATCTACTATTCACGTTAGCCAGTAAGAACTTACCTGATCCGGCAGCAGGAAGAGAAAGAATTGTATTTGACCAATTACCTCCCAGCTGTGTATATACACGGCGACCGACGACCCATGAACTTAACCTCCGTCGAAAACTGCACCTGTTTTAATTTGCGGCGCGTGACCCGGGTCATCACCCAGTCCTTTGACGCGGAACTGCGCAAATACGGTATTCGGATCACGCAGACGCCGATCCTGAGTGCGTTAAACGCCAGAAGCGGGTGGAGCATGGCGGAATTGAGTGATTGGCTGGGAATGGAGCGCACGACTCTGGTGCGGAACCTGCGTCCGTTGCAACGTAAGGGCCTGATAGAGGTCAGCGGTGGCGGGCGAGGCGGCCATGTAGAGCTCGCCATTACTGATGAAGGGCGAGCCGCTCTAAGGGGTATGCTTCCAGGCTGGCGTTCGGCTCAGGAAAAGGTGGTGGCCACACTGGGCAAGAAACGTTGGTCGGCTATTCTTGGCGATCTCGAGCAGGTCGCAACGAAATTAAAAACCCGCTGAATCAAACGAATCGAAAAGGATCAAGCGCATCCCGAAAGTGTATATGCACACGCTTCGGACCGATGAGCACCCTCGATAATGGAACATCCAACCGTTAAAGCCGTCAGAGCCAGACCGGCGTCGCTGGCAGTTTCCACACCGATCGACGCGACTTGGTTGCGGAAATTATGCCTCGATGCCGGCGCGGACGACGTCGGCTTCGTCCAACTAGACCGAGCTTCACTCGGAGACGAGCAAGCACGTATCCAACGGGCGTTTCCTCGTACCCGGAGTTTGATCAGCTTCGTCCTCCGGATGAACCGAGAAAACGTTCGCAGCCCGGCGCGTTCCGTGGCGAATAACGAGTTCCATCACGCAGGCGACGCAGTGAACGAGGTCGCACGGAGCATAACCGCTGCGTTGGAACGCTCCGGAATCAGGGCTTTGAACCCGCCCATGGCATTTCCCATGGAGGCAGACAGGTGGGGAACGGACCGGATGTGGGAGGTCGCGCATAAGCCAGTGGCGGTTGCTGCTGGGTTAGGGCGCATGGGGATTCATCGCAATGTTATTCATCCGCGCTTTGGTAATTTCATTTTATTAGGCACCGTTCTCCTGGCCGCCGAAATCAGCGAGTATTCTCAGGAGTTGGATTACAATCCTTGTCTAGAGTGTAAGCTCTGCGTTGCGGCATGCCCGGTTGGCGCCATTGGCGCGGATGGCGTGTTAAATTTCTCCGCTTGCTACACGCACAATTACCGAGAATTCATGAGCGGGTTCACCGATTGGGTTGAGACCATTGCCGAAAGCCGTGACCGGCTTGACTACCGGCGGCGGGTTAACGATGCGGAGAGCGTCTCGATGTGGCAAAGTCTCGGTTTCGGGCCAAACTACAAAGCGGCATACTGCATGGCGGTGTGCCCTGCCGGTGAAGATGTTATCGGGGAATATTTAAACTCGAAGAAGGAGTTTACGGACGAAGTGGTTCGGCCGCTGCAGGCGAAAAAAGAACCGGTGTACGTTGTGCCCGGTTCCGACGCTGAGGCCCACGTGCAAAAACGTTATCCCCACAAAACTATCCGGTACGTTCGCAATTCGCTGCGCCCGCGCAGCATCATTGCCTTCCTTCGCGGATTACCCCTCTCTTTCCAGCGTCAAGCTGCGGGGGACTTGGATGCCGTTTACCATTTTACTTTCACTGGTAAGGAACCAGCGGACCGGTCCGACGAAGCTTCCCGTCCCATTCGTTCAGCGCAGGCAAACCCGGTGACGTCGGAAGCGACAGTTACGATTCGGGCAGGCACCATCAAAGTCGAAACGGGTCTCAACGGGGTCTGCAATTTACATCTCATTGCGGACGCAAAAACCTGGCTAGGATTTCTGGCGAAAGAGAAGAACCTGGTTTGGCCGTTGCTTACCCGAAAGATACGACTGCGAGTGGCTGCTCCGATTCAGCCGCTGTTTCCCGTCCTGAACGAACGCGTCGGAGTGGAGTACCCGCTTCCGGCCTTGGTCCGGGCCTCGCAAGACCCGTTTTCACGCGTACGGGCGAGAACCACGGATGTGCGGTCCCAGCGACGCAGCAGAATGCCTTGTTAGGGGCCTGGCGCCTTAAACTCGACCTGCGCCTTAACGGCTCGATTGGGCGGCCCGTAGTCAAAGTCCTCAACACGATTTCCTCAAAGGCTTTGATGGCGGCGGGACGTCCCTCTGGAAGTAGAGACCGTGTCGCTCTTCCAATTTCTGGAGACAATACCAAGGCAAAAGAAATCGTTGCTCAACTCATTGATCGAATTGGGTTCGATTCTGTCGACGCAGGAACCATTGCTGAATCGTGGCGGCAACAGCCTGGATCTCCTGTTTACTGCACCAATCCGACGAAGGAGGAACTTCAGTTGTGGCTAAAAAAAGTCGGCCGTTCCTCACTTGCCACGAACCGGGAAAGGGCATTGAAGGCATTTTACCCGACAAGAGATGCGGATTACCAAGCCCAAATCGAAGCCCATCGATCGGTATTAATAAACGAACAAAACAATAATTAACGAAGAGCGTAACAGATGGTTAGCAGCCGTGCGGCTGAACGGTTCGACGCCTTATCAACCCGCACAGGAGAATTAGATGATCGAAGTAACCGTAGCCTACCCGGCCGGCCAAGGCCGCACATTCGACATGGACTACTACTTGAAGACCCACATTCCGCTATTTCAAAAACGAATGGGCGCGGCGATGAAAACCATTCGGGTATCACGCGGAATTGGTGGCAGTACGCCGAGGGCGCCCGCGGCCTTCGTGGCTATGGTGCACGCCACCTTCGACTCCGCTGAGGTGTTCGCAAGCGCTTTTGCTCCACACTCCGCCGAGCTCCAAGGGGACGCGCCGAACTATACCAATATTCAGCCGGTCGTGGAGATCAGCGAAGTGCTGATGGGGTAAGCCTTCCATTGGGTGACGAACGTGGCGGTCAGCTCGCTGAAAAAACGGTAGAATCCTTTCCACCATAAAAAGTCGCTCAAGCGATCGCTTGTAGTTTGTCTTTCAAAATTTATCGCGAGAGACAAGCCGTAACTTTGAATCAAGATTTCGAAGTTTACTGCTTCAAGTTGATCATTACGGCATCGCCTGCCGGAAATAGGAGATCTCCCGGTTCCCGTGCAGAGAGCGTACCTACATGCCAGGTTCTTAGACCACGCAGGGCCGAGCAGTCACTCGCACTAACGCGCCTGCCCGTATTGCTTTCCACTACGCTTACAGCGTCAGCACCCTGACTGATATAAAGATTTCGCGGCTCAATGGCTGGCCTGCAAGCTCCCCTGTCAACGCTTCGTCTCGCACCTCGCGATGCGCTACGCATGACTCGGGGCCAGTGTGGCTTGCTATTCCTTTACTGTTGAGGACTTTCACCTTTTACTCTTTGCGCAGTCTCCCGGCGCACTAGCGTACGATTTTCTCCGTTTGGTGTGGTTACCCCAACACGCACTTCCGGACCGTTCAGTTCGTCGAGGAGCAGATTTCTGTACAATCCATGGACCGGACCGAGGGTCACATGATTCGGCGCGTTGATTTGCAAAATCCTGGCAGCAGGTGATCAATGACTGACGCTCATGGCGAAAAAGCGCGCGCGAAGCCTCGCCCGATTGTTGTTCGGTAGAGTTCCCGACGATCAGCTACAGCTGGCCTATCGAGTCCGGGTGGGCATCTTCTTTCTACTGGTTGTTATTATCGTCGCAGCGGTACACGTAAACGACTTTTCAAACACCCTCTTATACTGTCTCAATGCGTCGATCTTGGGCCGCTTGCGATAACGGCGGCCTTCAGAGCTGCGTGCGATTTCGAGAAGATACCCGGCAGCGGATTTGAGGATATTGGGATCAGGATCAGTCAATGCGACGTCACCGGTCTGATTAGGCAGGCTAACAGAGAGCCGGGAGCCTCTTACCCCGCAGCTTTCATGATATTCTTCTCGTGGTAACCGCAGGACTGCGCAGCGGATGAAGAATGACCGCGAAAGTGTGCTTCAGTCCAATGATGGCGACTCTCACCGATAGATTACACTCGAGGCGTTATTAAGGAGAAACCCATGGTCTCAATTTTGCCTGAGTCACTGATTATCCCTGAGCATATAGCGACACAATTGCAATCTAGCTTGTCCAACTACGTTTGTACCAACTCTTGGGCGTCAAGAGGGTGCTCACCCAGATAAGGTTGTTTACCCACGTCATCTCGGAGTTAATGGAGAGGGAGTCTCCATGCTCCCTCGTTGCTTAGTCAATTTGTTGCCCAAGAGTTTTTCAGATGCTGCTGACACATCAGCAAGTTTTTTGCGCAAATCAGACAACCAAAGCAACTCTATGTGGAAAGCATGAGGTTCAAAGGGGTGTATTTTTTCTTTTCCCCTGTCGTGAGAACCCAGAATTACTGGTACTCAGCGCTGCGCCGCTCGCCCTGCCGTCCTACGCGCGTGCGTTGCTGACCGCAGTTTTTTTCAGTCAATACGCATAATGACGTATTGGTCGGCCGGGTCGTCGAGGCTGGCCAATTAGGGCACTGAGTAGACCAGCTTTCCCTGGATACCGCCGGCCTCAAGCATCTCGTGACCGCGCCGGATTGTTTCGGCTGAGAGGACGCCAATATTATGTACGCCCACTGGCCAGAGTCTGTGCGCTTCATAAAGAAATGTCAGTTCATGGAGTTGTTGAGTGTATCTTGGCCAGGTTTCCTTCGAACCGGACAGGCCGCGTGCTCCGAGCATGTGAAAATGCAGGGAAGCAGATCTGCGAAACAGTGGGCTGGATATTCCGTGCCAGACCGGCACTGTAAACGGGTCGGTTTCTTCGACTGTCGACACGATGTCTCCATCGAAATCCACTAGCTCAAAACAGAGTCGTTTCATCTCGCCGCCGACGAAATCCAATGTCTTGTCGAAAAGAGAGCCACCGTTCGCTGCGATCGCTTCTTCGGTGAGTTGCCTCAGACCTTTGTCGGGGTAATGAAGTACTTGCTCGGGACTCAATCGCAACTGATCTACGATGAATCTGGTACTGGCTTCCCGTCCGGATGTTGTCACAATCTTTTCTACACCGATCATCTGCAGGATCTGGATTGCAGCAGAACCGAGTCCGCCGGCACCGCCCGCCACAAAAACCGAGTCATTAGGAGTTGGTCTTGCTTTGAGACGGATGGCTTGATTTGCGGTCAGACTGGCAACAGGAACTGAAGCGGCCTGTTCAATGGACAAGATTCTAGGCCGGACCGTGACGAATTCTTGCGGCACGGCAGCATACTCGGCATTTGCGCCGTTGCTGCACGGCCCACCGAGATAGGCCCAGACTTCGTCACCAACTCGCAGCCGGCCGACGCTGCTTCCCACCTCTTCGACAACTCCGGCTGCATCGTGACCAAGCACCATCGGAAGATCTCCGCCGTAACGCCCCTGGCGGATCTTATAATCGATTGGATTAAACGACCCGGCTCGAATCCGAATCAACACTTCATCCGCACGCGGCCGCGGTGTGTCCCGCTCTACTTCAAAAAAATTCTCGGTTCCGCCGAACTCGCTGATCGCAATAACTTTCATGCTTTATGTATATAGAAGCACAAAATCCTAGACAGAAAGGAACGAAAGATGACAAAAGCATCTCTTCGGTTGTGTCATTGAGCGTGCAGCCTTCAGGTCAGCCGTGCGTAAATCGGCTCAGACTGATTGCCATCGAAGAAAATGCAACGAACCATTCAGAATCGTTGCTTACGGCAACTCAATTATTTCTGTGAGTCCGACCGAGAGCGCAGAGACACTGGAGGCCTGCAACTTCCCAATGCACGAGCTGCTCGCACAGGCGCGGTGGACGCATCCAATCCGGAAGCGCACATTGAACAAATAATGTAGGGGTTGCGATTCTGGCTTTCTCTCCGTTCGGTTGTCGTTCCTACCTGCGCTCAGTGAGGGGGCAGCGCTTGGCTGATCTTCAAATGGCCGCCCTGGAGTCAATCAGAGCGGCCATTTGATCCTTCTCCTGGGACTGCGCAGAAGCCAAACTCTCTGCGGAACACTATGGTCCAGGAGCCTTGGGGGGCTGAACAAAAGTTAATACCAATATATAACTTGTCTATGAAGCGGTGGTCTCTTCCGCCGGCGCGGGCAAGCTCCGTAATACGGGTTCCGTTAAGTTTGCGCCGGTTGGACAATGTTGGCTGGCTGAAGACCGCTTCGTAGATGCTAAGCGTCAACCGATCCAAGACAAAGAAGGTGCCCCTGCTGCTCGTATAAACCGACGAAAACCTCATTGTGATTGCTGCGCGAGTTTTCGGGTCAGGAAGCCGCCATCCTTGTCGGAGTTCCCTTTTGGGCGTAGCCATATCGTATGGTGGAACGAATTCGGGAACTCCTAAGAGCCAGAGAATGGCAGCCGTTTACCATACACCAAGTTGACCGTGACTCGATCTACGTGAGAACTCGCGAGCACGTTTGGGTAACCCCGTCCGGGCGCCTCGTTTTCGAAAGGGCGGCTGGGCAAATCGAGGTTCTTGGTCCAGACCAGATGGACCAGATCACGGGCGTGGAACTGAAGTCGTTAACCTTCGGCGAAATAGAAAGTCAGACCGGGTAGAGGGCCTGAGTAGTCCGCAGAGTCAATTTCAGATGAACGTTAGGTCAGACTCGTGATAGAAAAAACATTCGGCCCAGTAAGCTATCTCCAAAACCGGGCTTCTAACGACCGGGCGAAACGCGCCGCTTCTCCCCTCGCCCCGGACCGGCTGACGGTGCCTTCTGACCCACCCGTCCCGCACGCCGCCTTTCTTTCGCCAATTCTTCCTCCCGAGCTTTCTTGCTGGCTGCTTCTATTTTAGGCCTCGCCTTAGTAACGCTTCGGACCCGTTTCGGCGTTCTTGGCTGGCGAACCGGCTCTAGTGGCCGCGATGGCGGCGAGCCTCCCGCGGCCAGGTAGCGCGCAAGCCGCAATTGCTTCGCAAATTCCTCCTCCTGGACTCTGGTGCTGGGTGGTTCAGAAACCTGGTACGTGACCGGGGCGTTTGGCTTCGTTTCTTCAGCGGCAGCCGATTCCGGGTGGCGTTCCTTTGCCATGGGACTCGTCGGACGGCGCGGAGCGGGTGACCCCTTGTCCCCCACCCGCTCTTCTTCGTCGACAAAACGCCGGACGGTACGCACCAAATGGGGAACCGAGATGTCAACACCGCGCTCCCTGAAAATCTGCGCGATCCGATGCACGCTCAGGCCGCTGCGCCTCCAAGATCTCCTCCTTATACTGTCTCAAGGCGTCGATCTTGGGCTGCGGTGGAAGCCAGTTAACTGATAGAGGAGCCAGTTGCGGCCTTGTTGGAATTCCCGTTTATGCGTAGCCATATCGTATGATCGAACGAATTCGGGAACTTTTAAGAGCCAGAGAATGGCAGCCGTTTACCATACACCAAGTTGGCCGTGACTCGATCTACGTGAGAACTCGCGAGCACGTTTGGGTCACCCCGTCCGGGCGACTCGTTTTCGAAAAGGGCGCCCGGGCAAATCGAGGTTCTTGGTCCAGACCAGATGGACCAGATCACGGGCGTGGAACTGAAGTCGTTAACCTTCAGCGAAATAGAAAGTCAGACCGGGTAGATCAGGCTCCTGACAGCAAAAACATTCGGGCCATTAAGCCATCTCCGAACCGGCTTCTAACGACCGGGCGAATGCCGCTGCTTCTCCCCTCGCCCCGAACCAGATGATGGCAGCTTGTGCCCCGACCTTCCCGCACGCCGCCTTTCTTTCGCCAATTCCTCCTCCCGAGCTTTCTTGCTGACTGTTTCCGCCTTGGTTTTAGCCCCCGCCTTTGCAATGGGTCGCTCTCGTTTCGGCGCTCTTGGCTGGCCAACCGCCTCTATTGGCCGCGATGGCGGCGAGCCTCCCGCGGCCAGGTAGCGCGCAAGCCGCAATTGCTTCGCAAATTCCTCCTCCTGAACTAGGGCAGAGGGTTGTTCAGTAACTTGGTAGGTAACCGGGGCCTTTGGCTTCGTTTCTTCAGCGGCAGCCGATTCCGGATGGCGTTCCTTGCCGTGGGACTCGATGGACTGCGCGGAGCGGTGGAAGCCTTACCCGCGGCCCGCTCTTCTTCGTCTATAAAACGCCGGACAGTACGCACCAAATGGGGCACAGAAATGTCAACGCCACGTTCCCGGAAAATCTGCGCGATCCGATGGACGCTTAACCCGCTGCGATGCGCCTCCAAGATCTCTTCCTTATACTGTCTCAATGCGTCGATCTTGGGCTGCTTGCGATAACGACGGCCTTCGGAAGTGCGCGCGACTTGAAGAAGATACTCGGCAGCGGATTTGAGGTGATCAGGATCAGTCAATGCGAGTCACCGCGGGTTTTTCGGATTTATGATAAACAAATGACAAAGTGGCGATCAAATTGATGATCACAATATAGGAGCACTTCAGTATCATCCAAGAGCTTCTCGTGTCGGGATTTGAGGGAAAAATCGGGATCTTCACTCCTGAGAGGGCTCAGCTGCCGATCGGATCGGACGGTGCGCCATCCTCCTCCCCTGTTTCCACGGGTATGTTTCCTGGCTTTGAGAGTGGCAGATACATGATCACGATCCGATCCTTTTTCTCACGTCCACTTTTTGACCGACCTAACTTGATCAAAAGCAGCACCGGCCATGAAAGTACGATCAAAGTTGGAGACGAAGTTACGGTCGAGACGGGTTTCAATGAGACTCTAGATGCCGTAGCTGACGAAGTGAAAAAAGACGGTGTTTGGGTTCGTCTTTGTAAACGGTTATCTTCTGTTCGTAACCGATCTCAGTCGAATTTTCCTGGCGAACTAACGTTGCTACACTACGCACCGCCATCAGTAGCCTTTCCGATCTCGATTGCAAAATTCCGCCGGCTCAAACCGGCCTGGAGTAGCTCAACACCTAGCACCCTGGCTACCCGAACTACCTCGGTACGCATGGGATCCCTAATCTTAGCCCCCAGAATAATCCTACTCGCTTTGATCGGATGCTGATTCCTAAAAGCGATGTCTACATAACGCCACTCTTTCTCGTAACTCCAATCTGGCGCTTTGTGACAAGCCGCTAACGTCAGCATCAAATTGTTGCTGTCATTCGGTGCGTACCGAAAATATTCCGTGGGATTAAAAAAGCTCTGGATGATAATTAACCGGGTGCAAAAATCCAAGCCCGCCCGGGATAGAAAGCGCCCACGTCTCGTACTCGATACAGATCCCCCGATGATGATCCGCATAATGGCTCCACATCAGCATTGAATCATTACGTTCCGGGAAACAAGTCACGCGCAACGCATCCCGTGTGGTACCAACGAACTGTTCAATAGCCTGGTCATTTATCGACTCGATAACCTGACCCATGATCTCCTTAAACCGCGCGTACGGCCCCAGCTCCTTGGGCATCTTCCTCCAACTCGCCTGCAACCCTTCCTCCCATCCATCCTTTGGCGGAGGAAGTACATCCGAACTTGGTACATCCGGCACATCTGCCAATTGACTCCCTTCGAAAAGCTCCTTGCCCCGCGCAGCGATAACATAGCCAAGTAAATCGCTACCGACGAAATAAAGAGACGAATCGAAAGGATCGTTAAACTTCTGCGGCGGTCGCAAAGCAACCACCCTATTCAACAAATTAACCAGCGTCCAAGGCTGACCTTCGACATCCTGATTCAGCTCCTTTGCCCACTCTTTGGTAACCACGCTGTTAAAATCAGCGTACTTGTAAAGCAGAGTCGGCTGGTTCTTCTCTTTCAGTAAGCGAGCGGCCTCAAGATCCGCATCCGACCGCCTTGGTCTATTCAAGTATCCGAAATACTCAGTCTTCCAAGAGACCCCGGTCTCGCCAGATGAAGCATCCATTCTATTCGTCCAGAAGTCTTCTGCCGAGCGTTACTACATCCTGACAGACCCGATTGCGCCTTTCACCAGTTAACCCTAAAAATTCCGCGGCGCGGATCGGGCCATCATGATCAATCTCAGAGAAGTATTTCTCTAACACCGTTCTAGCAACCCCGTAAGCAGGATTACCGGCCTGGCCCTCCGCCAAAAAACCATTTATCGCAGCGATCGGTCCATCCACGTACCCGGTCCCAAGCAGCAGGATATCATAAGCGTCTTTCGTCGCCCTTCTTCCAGTGGGCCCGCCAAAACCATTGAGCTTCAACACCAGCAACGGCCCAACATCAGCCACTTTAACCTCGCACTCCTGTCTACCGCCATAAACATCATTCCCTTTCACAAGCACCCCTCGGTAACAAGCAAGCGCCCGATTAATTCCCGGCACCACACTGGCAACAACATCATCTACGTTCCTGGACCCGAGTGCCTGCTGCCTCGGGTCTTCAGTCAGAAAGTCAATATAAAGGTTCGTATTCCCCTGCTTCCGGACCATCCGTGATTTATCGTGAACAAACCCAAGTCCCGCCAGGTCAGACTCTATCGTTCCATACATACCGCCGGAAGCTGCTAGCGAGATTCCCAGATCCACATCCAACGTCACACCTCCCGGTAAATCCCCTACTCTTTTTGTCACATGTTTAACGGCTAGCCCGCCGACGAGCACCAGATCATTGTGGTACCTAAGAAGCGACGGCCACACTGTCAGTAAGGCCGTTTCGGCCGACAAAAGACTGTCCTCCGAATAACTGCTAAACCTTTCGTGCTTCATAAATTCCATCCGCCGGCGAAATCCGGCCACTTCCTCAGTTCTGCCGCTTGTTCATCTCCACGGCGCCCGCCAGCATGCAAATCCAGATAGATTTGGATATCGCTTACCACATTGAATCCTTGAACAGTTTGAGATTTCAAAAACACCCCCGGATCATTTGGAACAACCAGCCACAGCCGCCCACCTTGTTCCACGCGGCGTGCCACTAACTGCTTCTCAAACCGCTTCGGTTCCGAGGGAAAAACATCGACGTACACCGTCACAATCTCCGGCACGGTATACGGATGCCGCAACCAGCCCGCAAACCATTGCGTAAACGCATAACGCTCGCGACGAAAAGCATCCCCACAGATTCTCGCAATCTCACCTGGATCCGTAAGCAACGAAGAAAATTGTCGAACCTGCGTTCGCGTATCCCACTGGTCAGCACTCACCCAAGCATCTAGAACAGCATTCGGATTCGACACCCGAAAGCCATCCGAACCAGAAACCGCCCACTCCTGTGCAACAAGCTGTTGTCGGACGGCACTCACCCAACCCGTGCTGACCCCAGAGGCATTCGCCAACTCAACCGTCTTCCAAGCACGTAGCGGGCCCTCCAAAAGCACTTTCAAAACTCGGCATGCTTTCGGAGCGAAAAGCGACTTTACTTCTTTGCGCTTCCGAAATGGATTATCCGGTGCGCGAGTCTCGATATAAACGTTGTCGAACGATATCCGAGAATTCCCGGCCAAATCCGCATATCCCAATCCCGCTTCCTCACAGATACGAGCCGAGTCCCCGGAAATAAACGGTGCAACAATGACTCCATAACGATCGACCGTGTCCGGCAGTGTCGATAGATAGTTTCTTAATTGGAACGTCGCTTCCCGCACCCGACGAGGATGAGCAATTGACTTCGCTTCCACGCAAACCGTCCATAACCTGCTCCCAGCCCTCACCTTCAGGGTCCAATCCGGTCCTCGAGGCGACTCCGTCAAAGACTCGAATTTCAAAAAAGGTACTTTCCCGACAAGTCCACGCAAAAGAGCCTTAAATTGCGGCGCCAATTCGCGCTCAAATAGCGGTCCTTTCGGCCCTTTCAGTGGTATAAGCTCTTTCACTGCACGGTGAAAATAGCATTTTTACTGAAACTTGCAAAGCCTGCAGGGAAGGCCTCCCTCGTAATTGGATTTAAACCCAATTCGCCCGATCTAACTTCCCGCTCGATATCGCCAAGCTTATCCCTCTTCCTTTCAGTATCATCGCCATTTTCACCATGCGGTGAAAGCAACTATAAAACTGAAAACGTGGTTAGCGCAGGCAAGCAACTCAGTCGATCGGGAAACGCCCAGGCTTATTCGAATCCGATAGAGATAGCGGCGTGGTGTTCGCCGGAGCCCGATGCCTGTCCTTGTTGCCAGGAACGCCGTAACTTCTGGCTTCTTATCACGCCGACCTTTCCTTCAGATCAATCATCTCTCACGCCCGCTCCGGGCGCTAGCGGGCATGGTCTTTCTTACCGACTTTAAGCTGAACCTTCTCCCGAACCGCCTCAATCTTCCTCGCCTCCCGCTCTCCTCGCCGGATGAGATCGCGAATGAAAAGGCGCTCCAGGATTGGGATCAGCGTCATCGAGAGAACGAAAAGGATAGTGGCGATCACCGCCAGGTTGAACAAAAGGCCGAGCGTCGGGTTGACATGACCAAGCGTCTTTTGCAGCAACGCCAGCGTATACGGGCTTAGTGCCCGGTTAACCTGTTGAACCAGCGCATGAACAATCGGAATGTTGTACTGCCAGCCGAAGAACGCGGCGACTGCGACACCTGCCCACAAGAAAGCCACTGTTTCAAACGCTTCCTGGCCAGGCGTCTTGGACTTTCTGGGCAGTTGGTCTGGCATGGGAATTTCAGGCGTTCTGCTTAAAGGAACATTTCATCCAGCTCCGGCCATTGGACCATTTCCGGCCGCTCTGAAACGCAATCGCTTCCACGAGGTAATCATTCACTCTCGTTCCATGCTTAAGCCCAATGAAATTGCGGCTTGGGCAATCGAATTCTTCACTTTGCGCTAGGCCGATCAAATGCCCCTCCCCTGTATGGGCGCCGTTGAGTGAGACTCGGTACTGGACCGTTTTATCGATGGTCTTCGAAGCCCATTCATTGGTCACCGTGTCGTCATTCCCGCAAAAGAATTTGATGGCGAGGTTGCCCAGAAGGCTATGAACGCGGTGAACCCCGGCCTCGTGCCCGCCAAACTCCACGTAATAGTTTGGCAGGTTTTGGGTAAGGAACACGGTGCAGACTCGGTATGATCGGGCAACCGTCTGGAAAATCTGGTCGGCCGGGCTCGAGAAATACTGCGCCTCATCCGCCCAGATGAAGGACGGACGGATCGACTCCGGGTGATCCAGCTTCCGTCGCTGGCTGGCCCGCTGGAGCAGGTATTTCCAGATTGCCGCCGCATAACGGCCGACCTCGTGGTAAGCGGCCACGGGAAGTGCGACCACCACAATCTTGCCGGCCAGGATGTCATCGGGGCTGACCGTCGTGGCCTTGCAAAAGATGTCGTAGATTTTCCCGCGCAAAAACGCGTCAAGGAGCCCGGTGTAATCCGCGATCACATTGGATCGGGTCCGGGTATCGGTGGAGGGGTGCTCGTGCAACCAATAGTCCGCAATCAAGCGGTACTCATGCTCGCGGATCCTTTGTCCAACGAGCTGCTCAGCCCGTACGAGATACCTGAAGAGCGCCGATGAATTGCGCCAGTCCGCGGCCCGGGCTTGTTGGAGGTCCTGCGGCGCCGAGTTGAGGATTGCGTTCATGCGCAACAGATCGACGTTTCCATCAACGGGTAAGAGGAGGCCGACGATGTTGCGCAACAGCTTCTTACGCTGGGATTGCCAGAATTCCTCGTTCTCTCCACCCTTGCCTTGAGGATTGGTGATCCGGGCGACCTCGATCATGAGGTTCACGATGTTTTCTTCGAGGTCGGCGCCCGATACCGCCGACTCGTAGGAGAGGAAGTTGAACGAATGCGCTGGGCTCTCGCCAAAGAAGATGCCGTCGGCTTCGCGGCCCGTTTCGCGCAAGTACTTTCTCCAGAGATCGGCTTCATCGATCTTCGCGCAAAGGACCAGGCCGCCAAAGCCGGCGCGCAAGTAAGCCTTCGCTAACAGCCTTCCAGGCCCGGACGTTGTTGCCTTTGCCGGTCTGGCCGGTGATCAAAACTCCGGTTTTCGCGTCCGCTAGCGTTAGCGCGTCCTTCGCAGACGAAGAAAGCCGGCACAAAACTCGGTCATCGGGCCACGTTTTAGGCAGCCCACCCCAGCGGAGTGCCTTCTCCCCGCGTTGAAGAAACGGTAGAATCCTTTCCACCATAAGCACTGACATCGACTGCTGTAACGAACTCTATTTATCCTCGATTTTTTCCGCGCGACAAGCTTTTCGTAGCACGTCAAGGCGTCAACTTTAACGAAATACGTTCCCCGAAACGGTCAGAAACGAGAACAAATGGATGGCGGATATATGGAGTAATGACACTCGCTACTGACTGCATGAGGCGGTCCATTGGATTGACAGCCACCACGCGAACGCGGACGACGATCTCATTTTCGCGTGGCGCAGGGTGGGGAGCTGAGCCGACGACAAGGTCGGCACGCTTAGATGGCAGCCAAAAAGCGCTGTTTTCGGGCATAGCGTTTGTTTGCTCAACAGGCGCTCTGGGCCTAAAACTTAGCAGAGGACGAGCGACAAGAAGTAAAGTCCTGACTAACCAAAGGCGCTAATGTTTCGCGATCATCATCTCGCAACGGTAAGCCTGGTCGAATTAGATCTTAATAACCTTCCCATCGGTAGTGTTGCAAGTTTGTAGGAATGGACGAATAAATCGGCCGATATGGTACTCGGCCCTTCGGTATGTGACTTGTTCAAGTGGCGTCAATTTGAACCGGAAATCATTCTGTTGGCTGTGGATGGTA
>Ga0209647_1000836_pt1 | contig 28050 bp, 26 predicted proteins | sample GraSoi_2013_60cm_FD_185827 | JGI IMG/M metagenome (GOLD analysis project Ga0209647, IMG submission 185827) | Grasslands soil microbial communities from the Angelo Coastal Reserve, California, USA - Sample 9_17_2013_60cm (SPAdes) (version 2) | ecosystem: Environmental > Terrestrial > Soil >... | reverse complement strand
AGGAGGCAATCTCTGATACCGTTTTGATGAAGAACAGCCCATTTCCGGTCAAGAGCCCTTGGCTCTGTAAGCCTCCCTTATCGGACATATAGGCTCGAAGTTACCTTGAGGAGATACCAGCTTGACAGCAATCAATCGCTTTCTGTTTACCTCGGAATCCGTAACCGAGGGACATCCGGACAAGATCGCCGACCAGATTTCCGATGCCATTCTTGACGCCTGCCTTCGTGAAGATCCGAACAGCCGCGTCGCCTGCGAGACCCTGACCTGTACCGGCCTGGTCGTGATTGCCGGCGAGATCACAACTAAAGCTTATGTAGACTTCCAGAACCTGGTGCGCGGCGTGGTGCAATCGATCGGCTACGATAACGCGGTCTACGGCTTCGACTCGAACACCTGCGCCGTAATCTCGAGCATCAACAAGCAGTCCGGCGATATCGCCATGGGCGTGGATACCGGCGGCGCCGGCGACCAGGGAATGATGTTCGGCTTCGCCTGCAACGAAACCCCCGAACTCATGCCCCTTCCAATTTCGCTCGCCCACAAGCTCACGCTGAAACTTTCCGAAGTTCGCAAGAACGGCACCTGTCCTTACCTGCGGCCCGATGGAAAATCCCAGGTCACGGTGGAGTACGACTCGCCGGGCAAAGTGAAGCGCGTCGATGCCGTAGTCGTCTCCACCCAGCATTCTGAAAGCGTTGGCAACGACGAACTGCGCGCCGACATTTTGAAGCACGTCATCCAGACCGTGGTTCCGGCACACCTGCTTGATGAGGACACCAAGTACCACATCAATCCCACCGGACGGTTCGTCATCGGCGGCCCCATGGGCGATTCTGGTCTGACAGGACGTAAGATCATCGTAGACACTTACGGCGGCATGGGACGTCACGGCGGCGGCGCATTCAGCGGCAAGGATCCCACCAAGGTGGACCGTTCAGCCGCCTACATGGCACGCTACATCGCGAAAAACATCGTAGCCGCCGGCCTGGCCGACCGTTGCGAAGTGCAACTCGCATACGCCATTGGAGTGGCCGAACCCGTCAGCGTGCTGGTGGATACATTCGGAACCGAGAAGATCGACGCCAAGCTGATTCCGGGCCTGGTGCGGGCGAATTTCAAGCTCAAGCCGCGCGAGATCATCGATTCCCTCAATCTGCGACGTCCGATTTACCGCAAGACCGCGTCCTACGGACACTTCGGCCGCAGCGATGCCGATTTCACCTGGGAAGCGACTGACAAAGCCGCCAAACTGGCGTCCGACGCCGGAGTTAAGCCGGAACTAATCGCGGCGCGGAAATAAGGTCAGAGGTTCGAGGTCAGATGGCAGAGGTAAGAACCTGAGAGCCCGAACCATAAATAGCAGCAACGAAACAAGGCAAAACTTAGAGCAAGGTAGGTGTGAGTGAGGGAGGCAGAAGTCACCTCTGCAATCTGACCTCTCACCTCTGACCTCATCCGGGAGAACAATGGCTACGACATCGATTACCAGCGACATTAAAGGTTTGGAACTGGCCGATCTGGGCAAGAAACGCATCGAGTGGGCGAACCAGTCGATGAAGGTCTTACAGATCATCCGCAAGGAATTCATCAAGAACCAGCCGCTCAAGGGCATCCGCATTTCGGCCTGCCTGCATGTGACCGCCGAGACCGCGAATTTGATGATCGCGTTACGCGACGGCGGCGCCGATGCAGCACTATGCGCCTCGAATCCTCTTTCCACGCAGGATGACGTCGCCGCCAGTCTGGTTCGCGACTACAACATTCCTGTTTTCGCCATCAAGGGCGAGGACAACGACTCCTACTACAGTCACATCATGGCGGCGGTCGATCACAAACCGCAGTTCACCATGGACGACGGCGCCGATCTCGTGTCAGTCCTGCACACAAAGCGCACGGCGGAACTGGAGAATGTGATTGGCGGCACCGAAGAAACAACTACCGGTGTGATTCGTTTGCGCGCCATGGCCAAGGAAGGCGTGCTGCGCTATCCGATCGTGGCGGTCAACGACGCCGACACCAAGCATCTATTTGATAATCGTTACGGCACCGGGCAATCGACAATCGACGGCATCGTCCGCGCTACGAATTTCCTGCTCGCGGGATCAAAGTTCGTGGTCGCCGGATATGGCTGGTGCGGCCGCGGTCTGGCTTCGCGTGCACGCGGCGCGGGAGCGGAAGTGATCGTGACCGAAATTGATCCGACCAAAGCGCTCGAAGCGGTTATGGACGGGTTCCGCGTGATGAGTATGGAGGAGGCAGCCAAAATCGGCGATGTCTTCTGCACCGTGACCGGCAACAAGAACGTCCTCAGCAAACAGCACTTCACAGTAATGAAAGACGGCGCCATCATCTCGAACTCGGGGCACTTCAACGTTGAAATCGATATCCCGTCGCTCGAAAAGTTGTCGTCCTCCAAGCGCACCACTCGCACCTTCGTCGACGAATACACCATGAAAGACGGACGCCGCATCAACCTGCTCGGAGAAGGCCGCCTCATCAACCTGGCCGCCGCCGAAGGGCATCCCGCGTCGGTGATGGATATGAGTTTTGCCGACCAGGCCCTGTCCTGCGAGTACATGGTGAAAAACCACGCGTCGTTGGAAAAGAAGGTTTACACGGTCCCAGTGGACCTCGACAAGCGAGTCGCCAAACTCAAGTTGGAATCGCTCGGCATCAAGATTGACCGCTTAACTTCGGAACAGGAAGAGTATCTGGCCAGCTGGAACGAAGGAACGTAGGAACCGGTGTGTCAGGTCTCACTTGTCAGTTCTCAGAGAGGGCGGCGCAACCCGCCCTCACGTTTTGTATCGGGGTATCGCTTTAGCGACACCGTAGCTTTTTGAGGGAGACGACCCTTTAGGGGCCGGGCATGATTCCCTCCACTGGAGTTTTGTGCCGCCGGGCCGATGAAATTATTCGAGGTCCCCTGTGACGGTTTCGAATTCCAAAGTGCTGGTCGTCGAGGACAGCAAGTTTCTCCGGTTGGCCACTGAACGCACCCTGTCCAAGGCCGGCTACCTGATCAGCACCGCCAGCGACGGCGAAGAAGCTTTGCGAGTCGCCAATGACAAACTGCCCGACCTCATCCTCCTCGATATGATGCTCCCCAAGATCAGCGGTCCGGAAGTGCTGAAAGCCCTCAAAGAAAATCCAGCCACCATGCACATACCGGTGATTGTGCTGACCAGCCTGTCACAGAAGAACGAGGAAAAACTCCTCAGCGAAGGCGCGGCCGCCTACTTCGAGAAGTCCGCTCTAGCGCTCGACCAGAACTCCGGTCTCCTGGCGGCCACTGTAGAGACGGTGCTCGCTCGCGTGCGTTCCACAAAAAAACCCTGATCCGAAGTGTTACGACTGCGCACATCTTTCTTGCTGGTGGAGTGCCGGGCGTCCCCGCCCGGCGGGACGGACCAGACGCCCCTCAACCGCATGGCTCACGCGACCATTTGAAGCGATAGAATAAGCTGCATGTACCACTACAATCCCTCGACCGCTCTTGAAGAACTCACCGAAGACGCTACCCTGCCCAATCCCGTCCACGTGCGCGACATGATGCTGCGCCGCAAGCTCAATGCCGACCAGTCGCTGGAGCTGAACCGGATTTTCCTCGAATACCAGAAATTTTTCGGCGAAGCGCAGAAGCTGGGCAAGGAGATTTTGACGCGCCTGGCTAAGTAGTACCAGTGGGCCGCCCCGTCTCCGCGGCGGAGATTCCCGCGATAGTACGGAGCCAGTTTCAATTTCCACAGCCTCGCCTTAGCATCCCCCGTGTGGCATGATGGTCGCCATGACGCCCAGAGTTAAGAATGTTCTCGTAGCGGTATTTTGGTTCGTAATCGGCCATCTCAGTTGCGCCGTCATACACCACTGGCACGACGTCATGGGGAAATAACTGTGATCCTCGGCGGGAGCCCTCGCGAAACCTTCGGCCCGCAGCCGGAGCGCCCCGCCGGAGAGATCAGGCTTTGCCGTGGATCTTCGCCCACCACCAGCGCACGCCAACGAACAGGAAACGCCAGTCCTGGAAGAATTCAGGCGGCTTGCCCTCGAAAGCGTGGCCGATGAATTGGAAAACCCATCCGATGAGGAACATGGCCAGCGCGTACAGCCACAAGCGGTGGAAGAAGACGCTAGCTACAAAAAGGGGGGCCGAGAGCAGGATGGTAGGGATGCCCAGCGTGTGACAGACGCGGTTCACCGGATGCTGATGACTCGAGCCGTATTGCGCGATCCACTGCTCGTTGCTGCGTCCGCCCAGCACGGCGAGGATGATATCACGATCAGTATCCGGGAAGAGTTGAAGCTGGGTGGCCCGCTCCTTGCGGTTTTTGCAAGGGGCGGGTGCGAACGGGACCGCCTTTACAGAGTGGTACTCACCCGCGTCCGCTATTCTTCGCCCTGCGCTTAGCACTGGGTTGAATCCCTCGTGCCCGGTACTGCTGGTCGAGCGCTTGACGGATGAGTGTCTTGATAACGGCCTGCCTGCTGATGTTCAACTCTTCGGCAGCGCGGTCCAGCTCCTCTAGCATGCCCGACGCGAGGTCAACATTCACCCTCCGTATCGAACCCGGCATCATCATCCGCCCGGCATTGGTGAAAAACCGTGACACGTCACTCCCCTGGTCGGCAAGGCGGGCGATGGCTTCTGCCGACATTGGCTTTCGCGGTTTACGAGTGCTCTTCATAAAGTTCCTGCTCCTGTCTCGTGGCTTTCCACAGAGTGACGAGGTGGTAATATTCTCCTTCCTCGTCCTCCCGCACCTCAAAAATAACGGCGTACAACTCCCCTCCCACCCAGCCGATCGCCCTGTACTGCTCGGGACAATCCGAGCGCTGGTCAAGGTAGTACGGGTGCGAAAAAACCTCCTGCACCTCTTCGAATCCGATACCTCTTTTCGGATTCGCTCTTAGCCGCGCACTTTTGCGGTCATCGAAGTGAAATCGCATGAGTATAACAGTTATACCACATTAGGGGGAATGGCTTGGGGGTCCTCGCCCGTCACCACACGGGGCATGTGAGGACTCCCTGACGCGTCCTTGCTGTGCGAGATGGAGGTAGAGGTTCTTCGACGCCGCTCAGAATGACAAACTGGAGGACCAGCAACCCGCCCCTTGCAAGAAATGCCAAGGAACGAGCCACCCCAAGGGCTCTGATGATCTGACGGTGCCATCTGCCAGCCAACTGCGATAAACTCTTTGCAAGAAAAACTATGACAGACGACGAGAAGAGCCAACCGACGAACAAAGCGCATCCCGGAGACCTCACACGGCGCGACTTTGCAGCCCTCTTGGTGGGTGCGGGCATTGCCGCATCCGTATCATCATCGACAGCGGCAGCCGATATTGGAATTGAGATGGTCGAGACAGACGTTGAGATCAAGACTCCGGACGGAACTTGCGACGCCGCGTTCATCCATCCGAAGGCACTATCTAAGTCCGGTTCCTATCCAGGAGTGCTGATCTGGCCCGACGCAGGCGGTTTGCGGCCATCGATGCGCACAATCGGCAGGAATATCGCTGCTGAGGGATATTCCGTCCTGGTGCCCAATCCCTTCTATCGCATCTCCAAGGCTCCTTTCATGGATATCTCCAAATTCAATTTCCAGAATCCGGACGATATGGCGAAACTTAAGCCGCTGATGGCATCGGTAAACGCGGCTGGCAACGCCGAGAAGGATGCGACCGCCTACGTTGCCTTCCTCGATGCGCAAAAAGAAGTGAACAAGGCAAAAAAGATCGGAACCCAGGGTTATTGCATGGGCGGGGCGCTGGTGGTGAGGACTGCCGCCACATTGCCCGATCGCATTGGCGCAGGGGCGTCTTTCCACGGCGGAGGCCTGGTGACCGACAAGCCCGATAGCCCGCATCTGCTCGCGCCGAAGATCAAGGCTCGCATGTATTTCGGGATCGCGTCGAATGACGACGAGCGTCAGCCGGATGCCAAGGTCAAGCTGAAGGAAGCCTTTGCGTCCGCCAAGGTCGTGGCCGAAATAGAAGTGTATCCAGCCCAGCATGGATGGTGCGTGCCGGATATGCCCGCCCGCGATGGCGCGCCGATCTATAACAAGGTCGAAGCCGAGCGTGCCTGGGGAAAACTTGTCGCCTTGTATAGAGCGGCTCTCGCCTAGTCGCCGATCCACCCAGCCTATTCGCTCAGGGCTTGACCGCAAGTTTCAGATGGGCACTCTGTCCAAGGGCACGATGAACTGAATACCTTCAACCCGCCTGCTCTGGAGCCGCTCGTCATTGGTAACGAAAAGATCCACATTCGCGCTTGCAGCGCAGGCCAACTGGATAGCATCAGGCGCCTTTAGCGATCTCTGCGATCGCAGGGCCGCGTACGTTTTCGCCGCTTTTCCATCGAAGGAGATCAGGGTCGACGCGGTGGAGATGGCGTGCTCATATTTTCTGCAAAGGTCAGAGTCGCCGCGCTCAGTGGGCTTCACCAGTATCTCGCCCAGCGTGAGTGTGGAAGTCAGCAATTGATCGCCCCGATCGAGCATCTTCGAACGAAGCTGTCCGACAGCCTTGGAGAGCATCCCGTAATCCTCAAAAAGGTAAATAAAGAGGTTCGTGTCCCAAAATACGCGACTCATTCCCAGCCCTCACGCAGGCGACGTACATAATCGTCCGCGTGCTCGTCAGCCCAAAGATCCTTTCCAGATCCACGAAGGGCTAGCAAGGGATCGTCGCCGACCGCTCGCTCTGCGGCTTTCACACACCAACCGCGATACCACGCCAGGAGCCCTCGGAACCAGTTTTCGGGCAGATCCTCCGGTTTAGGCGAAATCTTTCCGCCCTCTCGCTGAGGATGATAAGAGTCGCCATGGCGAAACAGGCGACGGCGTCCCGGCGACGTTTCGACAAGCATTCTGTAGCGTCCAGGATTTGGAGGACGATTGGCGACGCAATGCTGCACCACGTGTACATAGAAACCAGGCCGCAACGGTCCCATAAATCTGAGTTCTTTCGCAGATCTTGCGAATTCCATGATCTCTTCGATCTGGAAATCCGGACGTTCGGGATACCGTTGATGAAGCATGAGAGTAGCGACCCAAACCTCGTCGGCCACTTTAATGGTCGGCTTAGCAGTAGCCGACTTAGCGATTGCTGTCGTCATCACGAACTCCTGCGGGGACGGACGTCTTCTAGCTTGCGCAAGGCTTCGACGATCGCTGCCTGCTTTTCGGTTGGGCATGGATATCTCCTTACGTTGGGATTAATCCGATTGGGAGCTATGCGGTGCTTCTTGCCGAGGAGTTCAGGAACGTGCGCAATCCAGCAAGCTTTCGAAACAAAACCAGAGGTCAACTCGACATCGCGTTGGACTACTGCATAGATGGGCATGATTGCGTCCTCCGATCGCCAACAGTAATTACATTATTACTTGTTACTGAATAATTGTCAATATAATCCTATGATTTGGGTTCGAACTTCCTGGAATTAGCGACCATCCTCCAAGTCCCCTAGAGACGGGCTTGCGTGTTCTCCCGCCGCATGCAGAGGAGTCGGGCAAGCCCTACAGGAGAGTGGCACCTGCCATCATTTACAATCGAGGATTCTCTCTGATTGGATGACTGGAAACCATACTCATGCATCGCTGGTCGCAACTGTTTATCCCTACTCTGCGCGAGGCTCCGGCTGATGCCGAGGTCGCTAGCCACAAACTGCTGGTCCGCTCTGGATACATCCGCCAACTGGGCGCTGGAATCTATTCGTTCCTCTTCCTCGGCAATCGCACGACTCAGAAGATCATGGGCATCGTCCGCGAGGAGATGGACAAGATCGGGCAGGAGTTCTACCTGCCTGCTCTGAATCCCCGCGAAATCTGGGAGGCGAGCGGGCGCTGGGCGGCGATGGGCGACAACATGTTTCGCCTCAAGGATCGCAAGGGTGCCGACCTATGTCTCGGCATGACCCACGAAGAAGTCATGACCGACATCGCGCGCAAGGAGCTGCGCAGCTACAAGCAACTGCCGCAGATCTGGTATCAGATTCAGACCAAATTCCGCGACGAGCCACGTCCGAAGTCGGGGCTGCTGCGGGTGCGGCAGTTCATCATGAAAGACGCGTATTCGTTCGACATCGATGCGGCCGGGCTCGATGTCTCGTACCAGAAGCATCACGACACATACTGCCGCATCTTCGACCGCTGCGGCTTGAAGTACATGGTGATCGACGCCCACTCCGGCGCGATGGGCGGATCGCAGTCGCAGGAATTCATGGTGCGCACTCCAGCGGGCGAGGATCTGATCGTCAGCTGCGAGAAATGCAACTACGCGGCGAATATGGAGAAGGCGACTTCGAAGCTTGCTCCAGTCGAGGACCTGAAGTCAGAGGGCGACGGCCAACCGCTCGAAGTACACACTCCGGGACAGAAAACCATTGAAGACGTGGCGCGGTTTCTCGGTGTGTCTCCTAAGAACAAGATCAAGACTTTGGCGATGATGGTCACCGAGGAAGACACAAAAACGGGCAAGGCTCGTGCGCGGGCCGTCGTGCTGCTCATGCGCGGCGATCACCAGATGAATGAAGCCAAGCTCTCGACGGCGGTTGCGGGCAAAGAGACGCGTCCGATGCAGGAGGAGGAAATTCGCGAATTGTTCCACTCCCCTGCCGGATACCTCGGCCCGCTCGGCATTGAGTGGGCGAAGGACATGACGGATTCGGGCAAGCCCATTCTGCTTGTCGATAAGGCGCTCGAAGGCCGCGTGAATTTAATCGGCGGAGCGAACAAAGAGGACTATCACGTCAAGAACCTGACGCCAGGCAAGACCTTTCATCCTACGGCTTACGCCGACCTGCGCGCCGTGACCGCTGGAGAAGTCTGCCCGGACTGCGGTGCTCCTCTGCGCATCGATACCGCGGTCGAAATCGGACACATCTTCAAGCTCGGCTACAAGTATTCGGAATCCATGGGTGCACGAGTCCTCGACCGGAATGGCAAGGAAGTCGCGCCAATCATGGGCAGCTACGGGATCGGCATCGAGCGCATTTTGACCGCGGCCGTCGAACAGAGTAACGATGAAAACGGCTTCTGGCTGCCGCCTTCCATCGCCCCGTTCGAGGTGGTGGTGGTATCGACGAACTCCAAGGACGAAGCCATCCGTGCCGCCTCCGAGGACATCGCCAAGCAACTGAAAGCGTCCGGATTCGACGTTTTGCTGGATGATCGGGACGAACGGCCCGGAGTGAAGTTCAAGGACGCCGATTTGGTAGGCATCCCCTTTCGTATCAACGTGGGAAAGAAGGTTACCGAAGGTACTGTGGAAGTCGTTCGGCGCTCGACTCTCGAGCGCGAGGACGTTAAGATTTCTGCCATAACCGAGTATTTCCAAGGACTGCGCCAGAAACTGCCCCGATGACTGGTCCCGGGCGTTCGCTAACCGGGAGAGCAGGCCAGGAGAGCAGTCCTTAGCGCATCACGGAGAGCTCGCAATTGGAAGCTCGCAACCAGCGATTTGGCAATTGTGTCTTATGGCAACTCTGAAATTAATCTTCGGCGTAGCCATCTTCGGGGTGTTGGCCTTGGTGGGCATCAAAATTATCCCGCCATTCTTCTCGAACTACGAGCTTGAGGACGAGATCAAGACCGAAGCCCTGCAGGCTACATACAGCACGCGCTCAGAAGATGATATTCGCGAAGCCGTAATCAAGCATGCCCGCAACTACGATATTGCGCTGACGCCCAGGCAGGTGCATATTTCACGGGTGGGCGGGTTCGGCACCGGCACTCTCGCCATTGACGCGGAGTACAGCGTCCCAGTCGACTTGCCCGGCTACTCGACCACTCTCGAATTCCATCCTTCGTCGAAGAACAAAGGCGTGTATTAGGAGTAGCTGCTCGCTGTTTCGCCGGCAATGTCGGCCTCGCATCATCCCCCGGAAGCGCCAGACCAATGTATCCAGGTCTCCACACCCCGTCTATCCTTTGACACGCATCCAAATAGTTGTGGGGGGCCCGTTGTGATTTAGAATCAACCAGAACCACGCCTTAGCTCCAAATTCGATTTCGGACTGAGAATTGCCCCAGTGAAAGAAGCACATTTGTCCCCATGGCCATTAAGCTGAAAATCCCGACGGCTCGAAGCGTTGGCCAGCGCGGAACAAGCCGCGGGCAAGGCAACCTGCTCGCCCGCGATCCGATCGTGCGCATTGCCCTGCTCGGTTTTCTCTCGCTGTCATTGTTGGTAGTCGGCATTTTTACCTACTGGTACGTCAAGTACGACCGCATCATCGAGCAGCGCTTCCGCGGCCCGGTTTTCGCCAGTTCGGCCAAGATTTTCGCTTCTCCGCGGGTAGTGAAGATCGGATCGAAGTTTACTATCTCTGAAATTGCGGCGGAGCTGCGTCACGCGGGCTATTCCGAAAAGGACGGCGAATCTCGGCTCGGCAGCTACCATCCGCATGGCGGCTCGATTGAAGTTCTGCCCGGACCCGAGTCTTACCACAGTCCCGAACCGGCCACCATCAAGGTCACCGACGGAGCGGTTTCCGCCATCAACAGCCGCAATACCGGAGACCTGGAGGCCTACGAGCTTGAACCCCAGATGCTCGCGTCGCTGTTCGACGCCGAGCAGCGTTCCAAGCGGCAGCTGATCAAGTACGACGATATTCCCAAGATTATTGTGGAGGCGGTTACCTCGATCGAAGATCGCCGCTTCTTCCAGCACAGTGGAGTCAATTTCCTGCGCCTGGCCGAAGCCGCATGGATCGACTTCACCCATCAGCGCCATCAGCAGGGCGGTTCGACGATCACCATGCAGCTTTCGCGGGCGTTTTTTCTCAGTCCGGAGAAAACCTTCAAGCGCAAGCTCATTGAAATGCTGATCGCGGTGGAATTGGAACAGAAGTTTTCGAAGCAGCAGATTTTCGAGTTCTACGCCAACCGCGTCGATTTGGGACAGCGCGGATCGTTCACCATTTCCGGCCTCGCCGAAGGGTCGCGTTCTTATTTCAACAAAGACCTGAAAGATGTCACCCTGCCGGAGGCCGCGCTACTGGCTGGGTTAATCCAGGCGCCCAGCTATCTTTCCCCTTATCGCCATCCCGAGCGGGCCCTTGAACGGCGCAATACCGTGATCGAATCGATGGTCGACACCCATGCCATCACGCGCGAGCAAGCCGATAAAGCCAAGGCGGCACCGCTGAAACTGGCGCCACCGAACGTGGAAGCGAGCGACGCACCGTACTTCGTGGATATGGTGCGCGACACCATCATCACCAAACTGAACGAGCACGAGGTCAACGACCAGGAGTATCGCATTTACACGACACTCGATCCCGGTTTGCAGCGGGCGGCCGCCCAAGCGGTCGAAACCGGTATCAAACTGGTGGACGACCAAGTCACAAAGATGCGCACACACAAGAAGAAGGTTGGGAAGAACAAGTTTGAGACCACGGTTACCCCCGGCCCTCAGGCACAGGTTGCGCTCATCGCCATGGATCCCCATACCGGCGAAATCAAGGCGCTGGTCGGCGGACGAAACTATGGAACGAGCCAATTGAACCACGCGCTGTCCAAGCGCCCCACCGGTTCGATCTTCAAACCGTTTGTGTACGCAGCTGCCATGAATACAGCGGTCGATGGCTCGTCAACCGTGATCACTCCAGCCTCCACCGTTCCCGATCAGCCGACGACGTTCTCCTACGGCGACCAGATCTATGAGCCGCGCAACTACAAAGAGGAGTACCACGGCGACGTCACGCTCCGCTACGCGCTGGCGCTTTCGCTCAACAACGCGACCGTCAAATTGGCGGAAGAAGTAGGCTATGACAAAGTGGCGGATCTGGCCCGCTCGGCCGGTATCGCATCAGTGAAAGCCACTCCGGCGATGGCGCTGGGAGCCTACGACGCCACGCCGATTGATATGACGGCTGCTTATACCAGCTTTGCGAACGGTGGCATGCGGCTTTCGCCTGTGTTCGTCAATTCGGTGCGCAATGCCAAGGGCGACGTCGTCATGAACTTCGGGACCGAGAAGAAACAGGTTCTCGATCCCCGCATCGCCTTCCTCATGACGAATATGCTGGAAGGCGTTGTGAATTTCGGCACCGCCTTCGGAGTACGCTCCGGCGGATTCACCGCGCCGGCGGCCGGTAAGACAGGCAGTTCCCATGACGGCTGGTTCGCGGGATACACCAGCAATCTGCTATGCATCGTCTGGGTGGGATACGACGACTACAGCGACATTCGCCTGAGCGGCGCTCAGACTGCCGCCCCCATATGGGGCGAGTTCATGAAGAAAGCGGTTACCCTCCCAGGGTATTCGGACGTGAAGTCCTTCCCCCAGCCCGAAGGCGTGGTGGATGTGCAGCTCGACAAAATCACCAACCGCCTTGCGACACCTTCTTGTCCTGACGATTACACGATTGCTTTCGTGGCCGGTACCGAGCCCCACGAGACCTGCGACCAGAGCGGTGGTGTGCAGGGCTTCTTCTCGCGCATGTTCGGTGGAAACTCCGAGAAAGCGCTGCCTCCCCCCTCTACGAACGGGAACTCGCAGCCTGTCGCCGGTGTCCAATCTGAAGAAGAGGCCCGGAAAAAGAAGACATTCTTCGGCAAGATTGTTGGCGTGTTCAAGGGAGACACCACCTCCCCGAAGAGTGACAAAAACGCGCCTGCGCCGTCTAAGAGCAGTGACAACGGCGTGCCGCCGCAGTAGTCTGAAGATCACGTGCTCGGCCCGGGGGTGTATATGCGTTCCTGGATCCGTATCAGCTCTATCCCGCTTCTCTTCTCTGCGCTTCTCATTCTGCCATTGCAGGCTCAGAATTCCGAACAGGTGGAAGTCGGCCCTCCGCCGCTGCACCGCGCCGATCCGCCCTCTCCGGGAGCAACGCCCGAGGAACTCGAAACACGAGGTGATGAACTTCGCACCGAGAAGAACTTTCTCGACGCGGTGGATTTCTACCAAGCCGCTCTGAAAGCTGCGCCCGCGAGCGCGTCCATGTTCAATAAAATCGGGATCTGCCAGCTCATGACGCAGCGCTACAAAGAAGCCAAAAAGAGCTTCGAACACGCCATCCGAACCGATCGCAAACACGCCGACGCCTACAACAATCTCGGCGTCGTTTATTACGCCCAGCGTAACTACAGTGGAGCGATCAAGCACTACGAAAAGGCGATCACGTTGCAGGATGATGCTGCCTCCTACTACAACAATCTGGGTGCGGCTTATTTCGGCAAGAAACAGTTCGAAAAAGCCATCCAGAACTATTCCAAGGCGGTGGAGCTTGATCCCGACGTCTTCGAGCGCAGTTCGCATGCCGGCGTTCAGGCTCAGCTTCCTTCTCCCGCGGACCGGGCCCACTACGACTATGTTCTCGCCAAACTGTACGCCAGGACGGGCGTTCCAGAGCGTTCCCTGCACTATCTGAAGAAGGCGATGGAAGAGGGTTACAAGGACATCAAGAACGTTTACCGGGACAATGAATTCAGCACCCTGCGCAAAGATCCCCGCTTTGCTGAACTGATGTCGGCCAAGACGACGGCCATCCCCGATTAAACGCGTGATAACTCATTGGCGAAGAATGGGTTAGATACGAGTGCAAAATCGGAACTGCTCCGCGAAACTTTCCCGGCGAACCGGGGTTTTCAGCGTCATCGCTCCTGAAAACAACAGGGTGAGTAGGGAGAACACACGCCCACCGGTTGCTAACCCGAGCACGCCCCAAGCAAGCAACCGGTGGGTGAGTTTCAGCTCTTACCATTAGATATCGGCTTCTCTCTCCGAAATGTAATCCTCCACCACTTGTTTCCATTTGCTCTGCGCTTTCAGAATGTATTCGACCGCGTCGCGCCCCGCGCCGTCTCCTCCCGCATGGGACGTAACCCAATGGGCTTCGGCCTTAACCTCGGGGCGCGCATTCTTCACCGCGATCGCCAGCCCGCATTTTCGCATCGCCGGCAGATCGATCACGTCGTCGCCAACGAAGGCGGCCTCGGCCGCCGTGATCCCGTCTTTTTGAAGAATTTGCGCAAACACCGACGCCTTGTCCTGAATTCCCTGGTACACGTGGTCAATCTTCAGATCGCGCGCGCGGAGCGCAACCGTTTCTGAGATGCGCTTGGTAATGATCCCGGTCTTGATTCCCGCCATGCGGGCCAGTGAAATAGCGGTGCCGTCGTGCGCATGGAAGCCCTTGGCTTCGATCAGGCTAATGCTGTGGAGTCCGAAGCCGCCCTGTCCGCCATACTGGGCAGATTTCTCGAGGAGGCTTTGCTGCGCTCCCGATGGCTGGCCGCCGGAAGGCGCCGGGAAAATCCAGATTTTTCCGTCGGTAAGAACTCCGTCAACGTCGAAAAGAATGAGTTTGATTTTGCGGGCGCGGGCAGTGGCGGATGGTTTGGGCATCGCCGAAATTCTAGCAGGCTGCCGACTGGCTGGCGCAACAACTGCCTCGGGTATTCGCGACGCCTGATTCCAAGTTGGAATCTTGCCATCGAACATATCTGGCTGAATACAAATAGCTTAACGCTCCAGATGAGAATGTCTCCCATCCTGCATCTTTCTTACCTCCTCGTCCGTATATCCGGGTAGCATGAACGCCATAGCTTATTGCTTCGCGAACGCGATGGAATCCGATGCCAGCGCAATTGCTCGCGGTCTTCGCCGGCGCGATCCGGACTTGCTGGACCGTCTCATCGAGCAATATCAGCACCGGCTCCTCCGGTATCTGATTTACCTGGCGAGGAATCGCGAACTGGCCGAGGACCTCTTCCAGGAAACCTGGATTCGCGTGCTGGAACGCGGCTATCAGTACGACGGCAAGCACGAATTCAGTACCTGGCTCTACACGGTGGCGAGAAATCTGACGATTGATTATTTGCGCAAGAAAAGTCCGCTCAGCCTGGATGGGCTGATGGAGGATGAAGTGCACGCAGCGCTCGAACCGGCCGATACCCGGCCCATGGCGTGGGAAGTTGTGCAGCAGCACGAGCAAGCCGAGCGTATCAGTGCGGCGTTGGTCAGCATTCCGACGGAGTATCGTGAGGCCGTGGTGCTGCGCTTCCAGGAGGGATTGGCTCTGGAGGAGATTGCGACGGTAACAGGCGCGAAGCTGGGCACAGTCAAGTCGCGGCTGTATCGCGGACTGCACATGCTGATGTCGCGGCTGGAGGGGGCGCAGGCATGACGCGGGACAAACATGACGAGGCCAGGGAGCTAACCGCTCTGGGTGGTGAAGGTCTCTCCGATGCGCAGCGGGCCTGGCTGCAAGCCCATCGCGATGAATGCGAAGGATGCCGTCAGTATGCGGAAGCAGTAAACGGGGTCGTTCGTTCTTTGCGTTCGCTGCCGCTTGCCGCCGATTCCCGCCTGGTGCGAGCCACGCAGATGCGGGTGCGTTTCCATGCCAGCAGGCTTCGGGAGACGCGGGAACGCCTTTGGCTGGTCGGGATGGCTTGTCTCGGTGTGGGACTTTCTGCGACGCTGTCCGTCCCTCTTTTGTGGCGACTCTTTGCTTGGATGGGCGAATGGGCCGGAGTCTCGACCCTGGTTTGGCAAGCGGGCTTCATGTTTTTCTTCATCGCCCCGGCACTGGTGGTCAGTATGCTGTTGCTGGCCCGAGGCGCCCATCTGACGAACACCGGAGAACGGTCACGGCAATGGCGACGAGAAAGCTGACAAATTTATGCAGGTAAAAGACGAAACTCAAACTGGGCTGACGTCGGAAATCAAGATTGTTCCGCCCTGGGCATGGACGCTGGCGGTGGTTGGATTCTTCAGCGCACAGATTTTCTTCAATGTTGTCGTGCCTCGGCACTCGAACGGGCCGCCAGCATGGGCGCGGCCTTTGCTTGGGCTTCTGCTCGGCCTGGTGCTGGGTTCTTTTGTGTTGTTCATCGGCTATATAAACCGCGACGCGAAACGCCGCGGCATGAGCCCGGTCCTTTGGACGATTGTCGCCATATTTATTCCCAACGCTCTGGGCATCATTCTTTATTTCGTACTGCGGCAACCGCTGCGGAGCGCCTGTCCAAAATGCGGCAATGCCGTGCAGACCGGATTCAACTTCTGCCCTCGGTGCAATCACAAGCTGAGTCCGAGCTGTCCGCAGTGCCAGCGCTTGGTTGGCGTAAATGATCTGTATTGTCCATACTGCGGAACTTCCCTGCACAATCAAGCGGGCCCAGCCCCTCTGGCCCGGCAACGAAACTTCCTGGCTAGCATTGAAGAGAACATCAACCTTGGCAGGCGAACATTTTACGAAACCGCCATTTCTCGTTACAATCATTCCCATGCTGTCCGCTGTCTCCCCTTCGCTGGCCTGGGCTCACCCGCTGGTTCAGGAGTGGTTCACGGCGCGCTTCTCCACGCCGACCGAACCGCAGGAGCAGGGCTGGCCTCACATTCTCGCCGGCCACACCACGCTGATCTCGGCTCCCACCGGATCGGGCAAAACGCTTGCCGCCTTCCTTGCCTGCATTAACCGCCTGATCTGCAAAGCTCTCGCGGGCGAACTCCACGACCGGACCGAAGTGCTCTATATCTCCCCGCTCAAAGCTCTCGGCAACGATATACAAAAGAATCTCGAAATCCCGCTGGGGGAAATTTTGCAGATGGCGGGCGAGCGCGGGCTGCTCATGCCGGAGATCCGTACGGCGGTGCGGACGGGCGACACTCTGATGAAAGACCGGCGCCTCATGCTGCGGCGTCCGCCGCACATTCTGGTTACCACGCCCGAGTCGTTCTACATCCTGCTGACGGCGGAGAAGAGCCGCGCCATCCTGCGTGATGTTGAGACCGTGATTGTGGACGAAATTCACGCCGTCGCCGATGACAAGCGCGGCGTGCATCTTTCCCTTTCGCTGGAGCGGCTGGAAGCTCTGACTCATCGCCCGCCAGTGCGCATCGGCCTTTCCGCGACGCAGAAGCCGATTGAAGAAGTCGGGTGCTTTCTAGCCGGTAACTCTGATTCCGAAACAACTCGCCCCGATCCGGTGATCGTCAACGTTGGCCACAAGCGCACGCTCGATATTGGCGTGGAGGTTCCGTCTTCGGAACTTGGTCCAGTCGCTTCGAACGAGATGTGGGACGAGATTTACGAGCGCATCGTGCAACTGGTGAACGCGCACCGCTCGACGCTGGTCTTTGTGAATACGCGGCGGCTGGCCGAACGCATTGCCCATCAACTGGGGGAGCGGTTGGGTGAGGACAACGTGGCGGCGCATCACGGGAGCTTGTCGCGCAAGCTGCGTCTGGAGGCGGAGCGGAAGCTGAAAGAGGGCCAGGTGAAAGTGCTGGTCGCGACCGCGTCGCTCGAACTCGGCATTGACGTGGGAACGGTGGACTTGGTTTGTCACATCAGTTCGCCGCGTTCGATTGCCGTTGCTTTGCAGCGGGTAGGGCGGTCCGGCCACTGGCGCGGCGCGGTTCCCAAAGGACGATTTTTTGTCACCACGCGCGACGATCTCGCGGAATGCGCCGTGCTCGTGCGCGCGATTCGCCTCGGCGAACTCGACCGGCTGATTTTTCCGGAAGGTTCGCTCGACGTGCTGGCGCAGCAGATTGTTGCTTGCTGTGCGGCCGCTGGTAGTGCCGCCACATCTAACAAATCTGGCGATCAATCAAACGACGGTTGGGATGAGGATAAGTTATTCGCGCTCGTAAAGCGGGCCTATCCCTATCGCAATCTCACGCGCGAGACGTTCGACGCGGTGCTCACGATGCTCTCAGAAGGAATCGCGTCGCAACGAGGCCGCTACGGCGCTTACCTGCATCACGACCGGATCAACCGCAAGCTGCGGGCGCGGCGTGGCGCGCGTCTGGCGGCGATCACCAGCGGTGGCGCGATTCCTGACAATGCTCTCTTCTCCGTCGTCGCGGAACCGGACGGCGGCTCAGTCGGAACCGTCGATGAAGACTTCGCCGTCGAAAGCATGGCGGGCGACATCATGCTGCTCGGAAACACGTCGTGGCGCATCCGTCGTGTCGAATCGAGGACGTCGCGCATGCTGGTGGAAGACGCACACGGCGCGCCGCCCACCGTGCCGTTCTGGCGCGGAGAAGCTCCGGCACGCACCGCCGAACTCTCGCAACAGCTGGGCGAATTGCGCAAACAGATCAGCGATCGGCTGCCGGGCGTGGTTCCAGTAGAAGGATGGCGCAATCTTCCTATCGTGGCCGATGCCGTGAGTTGGCTGCGAGAAGAATGCCGACTCGATCTATCGGGCGCCGAGCAACTGATTCAGTACATCCTCGAAGGGCGCGTCGTGCTGGGCGATGTGCCCACGCAGACGACGATTATCGCCGAAAGATTTTTTGACGAGGGCGGCGGGATGCAGTTGATCATCCACGCACCGTTTGGCGGCCGTATCAATAAGGCCTGGGGACTGGCGCTGCGCAAGCGTTTCTGCCGCGGCTTCAATTTCGAACTGCAGGCGGCGGCCACCGACAACGGCTTGAACATCGCTCTGGCCGAGCAGCATAGCTTTCCCCTGGCGGATGTTTTTCAATTCCTGCATTCCGAGACCATGCCGCCGATCCTGGAGCAAGCAGCGCTCGATTCACCGATCTTTCAGACGCGCTGGCGGTGGGATGCGACGCGCGCTCTGGCCCTGTTGCGTTTTCAGGGCGGCAAGAAAGTGCCACCGCAGATTCAGCGCATGCGCTCCGACGATCTGCTCGCCTCGGTTTTCCCGGATGTAGCCGCGTGCCAGGAAAATATCGAAGGAGACATCAAGATTCCCGACCATCCGCTGGTGCGCGAGGTAATGAAGGACGTTCTAACCGAGGCGCTGGATATCGAGGGCCTAGGCGAGGTCTTGCGCGGAATCGAGGAAGGACGGATTCGCTGCCTGGCCGTGGACACTCCGGTGCCGTCGCAATTCTCGCACGAAATTCTCAACGCGAATCCGTATGCCTACCTCGATGATGCGCCGCTAGAGGAGCGCCGCGCGCGCGCGGTCGAGATGCGGCGTGTGCTGCCGGCGTCGGTTCTTGAGGAAGTCGGCGCGCTCGATCCGGCGGCCATTGCGCAAGTGCAGCAGGAGGCGTGGCCCGATGTACGCGACGCGGACGAATTGCATGATGTGCTGCATACGCTGGTGATGGTGCCGGTCGAGAGCACTCAGCCTTCAGCATTCAGCAATCAGCTAGGCGTTCAGGGCCCGAAGTTCACCGCCAACTGGACTCAATTCTTTGAGCGGCTGCATCTTGAGAATCGCGCCGTCGTGGCGGAAGTTGCAGGCAAACAATATTGGGTGGCTGCCGAGCGGATCGAATGGTTCCAGGCAATTCATCGTGTGGTGACGGGGCTCTGCCCTGTCCCGGCGGAGCAGAGCCCCGCCACCCCGCAACCAAGCGCAGACGAGGCCGTGCTTACGGCCGTTCAGGGATGGATTGCACATCTCGGCCCAACCACCGCCTCAGAAATTGGCGACTTGCTGGGCCAGCCCGCTTCCGAGATCGAAAAGGCTTTACTCCGCATGGAGGCAAGCGGAGCGATCCTGCGCGGTAAGTTCCGACCCGCTGATTCACGCCACGCGCCATCTGCCTCACAGGAACCCGAAATAGAGTGGTGCGAGCGCCGTCTGCTGGCTCGGATTCATCGCTTGACGGTCGCCACGTTGCGGAAGCAGATCGCCCCGGTCACGGCATCACAGTTCATGAACTGGCTTTTGCGCTGGCAGCATATTGCTCCGGGTACGCAGGTTCGGGGCGAGCACGGGACGCTGGAAGTGATTCGCCAGCTGCAGGGATTTGAGATTCCGGCGAGCGCGTGGGAGCGGTTTGTGCTGGCACGCAGAATCTCGGACTACGATCCGGCGCACCTCGATCAGCTGTGTCTGGCGGGAGTGGTCGGGTGGGGGCGGCTGTCGCCACATCCGGCGACTCTGGAAGCAACGGGAAGCGATGAGAACGGCCGAGAAAGCCGGCGGCGGGTAATTCCGACGCGGGTCGCGCCGATTGCGTTTTTTGTGCGTGAAGATGCCGACTGGTTGCGACCCCATCATCCCGGAGCGGAAGACTCCGCAACCTCATTTTTAAGTCCGGTGGCGCAGGCGGTGCTCGAACTATTGAAGCAGCGGGGCGCGCTGTTTTTCCCCGACATGGTCAGAGCGACGGGCAGGCTCAAAGCCGAAATCGAAACCGGACTGTGGGAACTGGTCGCTGCCGGCCTCGTCACCGCGGACGGATTCGAGAACCTGCGGTCACTGGTAACCCCAAAAAGTTCTACCGGAAATGGACTCACGAAAGTAATTGGAAAAGCCCGCCGGCCGCGGCATGCGCCGGGACGCTGGTCGCTGTTGCACACCGAAGGCGCGGATCGCGACCGCAGCGTCGAATCCTGCTGCTGGATGCTGTTGCGGCGCTACGGCGTCGTCTTCCGCGACCTGCTGGTGCGGGAAACGAATCTGCCGCGATGGCGTGAGTTGCAGATCGGCTACCGCCGTCTCGAAGATCGCGGCGAAGTGCGCGGCGGGCGATTCGTCGATGGATTTCTGGGCGAGCAGTTCGCCCTCCCGGTGGCGGTAGAGTCGTTGCGCGTCCAGCGCAAGCTGCCTCCGAATGCGAATCGCGAGCGCGTCACCATTGCGGCCGCCGATCCGCTGAACCTGGTGGGGATCATTGTTCCGGGCGAGCGCATTCCCGCGATCTCCGGGCGAAGCGTTACGTTCCGCGATGGCGTGCTGGACGCGGAAGATGCGCTGCTGGCTTCCGGCTACTAGACACTTGCTGGTGGAGAGCCGGGCGTCCCGCCCGGCTTAGGCCTCGATGGACATCGATGGACGGGCGAGACGCCCGTCACTCCATCGTGTGACTCATCGCGCGGACACGGTCCCGGCATCCCGCTCGCCTCCCGGCAATCTCAATTTCAGCAGCACCTGCGGGTTCAGATACACCCCCTGCCAGCGCACGGCCAGATGCAGATGAGGGCCAGTGGCGCGTCCCGTGCCTCCGCTAAATCCAATCATTTGCCCTTTGCTGACATCGTCACCCTCCTTGACGGAAAATTTCGACAGATGCAGATAGAGCGTCAGCAGGCCCTCGCCATGGTCGATCACCACACAGTTCCCTTCAAAGAATAGCGGCTGAGCCAGGATAACGCGCCCGCTGTTAACGGCCGCGACCGGTGTTCCGCCGGGCACGCGGAAATCGAGCCCCTGATGCGTGCTCTGCACGGAACCGTTGAAGACGCGCTCAACTCCGAACACATCGGAGATCGCGGCATTCACCGGAGCAGCGAATGACCCTTTCCATTCGCGGCCGGGACTGAGGGTTTTAAAAGCGTCTTCCTTTGTTGCCTTGTCCTGTTCAATCTGGCGCTGGTCTTCGGGACTCGGCGCGGTATAGCGTCCGGGAACCTTCAGCTGCACGCGGGGATAGCGCTGGCGTTCGACTCGAATTTTCTTTTCGAATGAAATCGTTTGTCGACCAGATGTTTCGGCACGCAATTGGATGGGATAGGCTCCCGGCTTGGTTTCAAGACTGGCCCCGCCAAGCGCGAACCATGATTTGTGGCTTGCGTCGAAGCTGAACGCAATCTCATGGCCAAGCCAGTTGCCCGAAAGCGCACGAACCGGCTTCGGCGTCGTGACGCGGAAGAGCACCGGCATTCCGTTGACGAGGCGGGCTGGCTGGTTGACGACAGTCCAGTGAGCCGCAGTCGAATGGACTGAAGTTGCGGCCGATGAGTTTGCGCCCAGCGAAAACAGCACGAACACAATGAATATGACGGGATGGAAGAGGCGGCCGCGCATCGCGGTTTCAGGCTAGCATTTCAGAGGGAGAACATACATACTGCCGCCATGATCTTACTATTGCTGATCGGGATGCTGGCGGCCGAAGACAGCATGACGAAGGTGGATCATGTGCTCGTCGTAAAAAGCCAGCGCACTCTGACTTTACTTTCCCATGGGAAGGTTCTGCGCACTTACAAAGTGGCGCTCGGAAGTTCGCCGATTGGCGCCAAAGAGCAGCAGGGAGATCACAAGACCCCGGAAGGTCACTACATACTCGACCGCCGAAACGCAAACAGCCGCTTCTACAAGTCGCTTCATGTTTCTTATCCGAATGATCAGGACAAACAGAGGGCGTACCAGCGCGGGGTCGCTGCCGGCGGCGACGTCATGATTCATGGCCTCCCGAACGGCTTCGGGTGGTTGGGTTCCCGTCATCGAGCACGAGACTGGACCGACGGATGTATCGCGGTGACGAATGCGGAGTTGGACGAAATCTGGGAACTCGTGCCAGACAGGACCCCCATCGAAATCCGACCGTAAGTCGTCGCTTCACGCAGCGCCTAGATCCCCGTTGTTATCGGCCATACTATGGTCGCGCATCACCGATTCAAAACCCTTGCGGTCGCCGCGAAGATTATCCGCCAGTCGCAATTTCCAACATCCCTCGAGATCAGCAGGCTCGGCGCGACCGATTTTTCCTAGCAGCAGGAGCGCGTCTTTTATGGCCTGCGGCGTCTCTCGGAAGCGGTTTGCCAATTCTGTGATCTCGAGGATTACGATCGGCGAGGAGTATCTGTAGAACTCCTGGATCATTCTCCCGTACTCAATAATTGCCTCTGAAAGCTGAAGAAGTTGATTAAACTCTTCCTTGGTTAACCGCTCGTCCTTCCGAAGTGCTCGTTGTAGATGGCCAAACATCCGTCCGAAGTGCTCCCGATTCATCAGCCCTGCTCCACGCGCCAAGCATGCAAATCAGCCGCGCAAATCAGCCCTCCAAATCTAAGACCGATCAAGGCAGCGGCTAGAGCTGGACGTACCCAAACTCGCACCGCCGCTTGCCAGGAATCGGCAGGCACTTGGACGCAAACCCATCTCTGCGAGGTTGGCTCCCGCCTCGAAAAAGCGAAACGTCCGGCCATCCTCTTCGAGCGGAAAATGAAAGCTTGACTTCGCGGACAGCGGAGCCTTTGCGCACTCCTTGGTCGATCATATCAGATTGATTACACAGGCTTTACTCGCAACCCACATAGGCATGTCCTGGGCTCTTGACGTCTCTGACGTGACCGGAGTAGCGTTGTGTCCTGGCCAGAAATAGGGTGACATCCTGCGCCGCGCAGCTCGCGCGACGTTCCTTTCAATCCGTAGCCTTCGAAAGGAGAATTTCCTATGTTCACACGAGTAGTTGAAGTCAACAGCAAGCCCGGAAAATCCCACGAAATCGCAAATGCGATCAACGAAAGGGTCCTGCCAATCCTCCGGAAGCAAACCGGCTTCCTCGACGAGACCGTCCTCACTTCAGAGACGGAGCCGAATCGAGTGATGGCGCTGAGCTTCTGGAAGACAAAAGAGGACGCGGATCACTATCAACGGGAGCAGTTCGCAAAGGTCACTGAGATTCTATCGAGTCTCATAGAGACTCCTCCCGCCGTGCGGACGTTCAACGTCCACACCTCGACACCTCACAAAATCGCCGCTGGCAAAGCCGCCTAGTACCTGGCGGACCAATAAAAACAACGAATACAAGTAGAACTGGAACAAGAGGTAAGCGCAGATCGCTTACCTCTTGTTTCAACTGGCTGGCCCGTCAGACTCGTCTCCGCCTCGCGTCAGCCATGCAGAAAAACTTACCGCCACCTGCACGGAGATAATGGCTATAATTCGTACGCTTGGGGTTTGGAGAGCGGCGGGAACCACCATGCCAGCCCGCGGTTGCATTTCCCCTCGACTGGCACGACCCCGACGCTGAGCGCTCTGATCGGCTCTAAGGCAATTCGTGATCAGCCGTGAACGAAATCCAGAAAGACGTATCCCATCCAGTTCGGCAAGCGGTAGTGCAGACTCTATCTTCGGTCGAAGATCTTGTCTATGTCGGTCTAGGTCTCCTCTTAACCGTTGCTGCATTCACTCTGCTCGTGATCGCGCTCAAGAGTGTGGTGCTGGCCTTGTGGAACCACGCTTTAGGCGGACAGATCGTCAACCTTCTTGATCAGATTCTCCTTATCCTGCTGGTCATCGAGTTGCTCTATACGGTACAGATATCTTTTCGCGAGCGGGGACTCATCGCCGAGCCGTTTCTCGTGGTGGCGTTGATCGCAGTAATCCGGAGGATACTGGTCCTCACGGCAGAAGTGCCCAAGCTGCCGGAAGCAGGCGAGGCAGTTTTCCGGCATGCCATGCTGGAATTGGGCGTACTTACCGTTATGGTGCTTGTGCTCGTAGGTTCTTTGATTGTGCTGCAGAAGCATGGAAAGCGTGCGGTGTGACCGAAACGATTCCTAACTGCTACCGACCAGTGACGAACGACCATTGACAAACGACCAGCGACTAACGACCGGCAGCCGCGGCGCTGGCAGTGCGGTTATTGGCTAACAGCTTCAACATAGCCTGATCATCGGCGGGCCGTGAGAAAAAGTATCCCTGTGCCATCTCGCAATTGAACTGCTTGAGCAGGTTAATATGCTCTTCCTTTTCCGTCCCCTCAGCGACGACCTTCAACCCAAGATTGTGCGCGAGCACAATGATGGCCCGGACGATCTCCCGGTTTTCCGGGTCGGTGTCCATGTTCGAAATGAATGCGCGGTCGATTTTCAAGGTGTCCACGGGAATCCGGCGCAAGCGGCTGAGTGAGGAATAGCCGGTGCCAAAATCATCGATGCTCAAGCGCACGCCAAGGGCTTTCAATTGTGCGAGCACCTGGCCGGATTTTTCTGCATCATCCATCGCGATCGTTTCTATGATTTCGAACTGCAGGCAGCCAGGATCAACCCCGGTCTGATCAAGGCATTTGCGGATCTCGCTGACCAGATCGGGCTGAGCGAACTCCCGGGAAGTGATGTTCACGCTCATGGTCAAGGGCGGGCTGGAGGGAAATTCAGACTGCCACGATCGCAGTTGCTGGCAGGCTTCGCGCAGCAGTTGCCGATTCATGGGGATAATGAGCCCAGTCTCCTCCGCAACCGCGATGAACGCAATCGGCGGAAGTATGCTCTCCGGACGTTGCCACCTCGTCAATGCCTCGAAGCCCGTGATCTTGCCGGTTTGCAACGACACGATGGGCTGGTAGTGAACCCGGAATTCTCCCTGGTCGAGGGCCTTGCGCAGGTCGGTCTCCAGTTGCAGGCGCTTCACCGCATTCTCATGCATGGCCGTGTCCGACACTTCACAGCGGGCTTTGCCGGCCCGCTTGGCCCGATACATGGCGATGTCCGCGTCGCGCAGCAGATCTTCCGCATGGGTGTGCGGGCTGGTGCTGGCGGCAATTCCGATGCTCGCCGAAATTACGATCTGCTGCAGGTTCACTACAAAGGGAGTCGCGAGTTCCGCTTGCATTCTTTCCGCAACGCGTACCGCTTCAATGGGATCCCGGATGTCATCCAAAAGGATGGTGAACTCATCACCGCCGAGTCTCGCTAAGGTATCGTCATTGGCCGGGCGTTCAGGCACGTCGCTCATTCGCGGACGTGAGACGGTGTCGGCTCGCCGTACCGACTCCTTCAATCGTTGCCCGATTTGAATCAGCAGATCATCGCCCGCCGCGTGTCCCAGGCTGTCATTAATGATTTTGAATTCGTCAACATCTATGAGCAGCACCGCGAATTTATAGTTCGGGTGTCTTTTAGAGAGGGTCAGCGCTTGTTGCAACCGGTCGAGGAACAGAGCGCGGTTAGGCAGGTTGGTAAGTCCGTCGTGGAATGCATTGTGGGCCAGCATTTCTTCGGCCCGCTTGCGCTCGGTAATGTCGCGGTTCACGATGACAAGTTTGTCGGTCTGCCCTTTTGCGTTTCGGATCGGGCTCGCGGTCGATTCCAGAGTGCGCCAGGAGCCGTCTTTATGACGCACCCGGTATTCCATCCGTTCTCCCTGACCGCTCAACCGCGCTTTTTCCGCCGCTTGCAATACTCGCGGGCGATCGTCGGGATGAATTTGCTCAATCGATGAAGTGGCATTTAAGTCATCGGGAGAATACCCGAGAACCTTGAAATAGGCAGGGCTGTTGTACAACCGGCGGCCATCGTTGTCGACCAGCGCAATCATGTCGGCGGCATTCTCACTGATCAGTTGAAATAGCTGATCTCGCTCCGCCAGCTGGCGTCGAATGCGGTGCAATTGCATGTGCTGATAAATCGCGTAAAAGTCAAAGAGCAATACCAGAGCCGCCAGCCCACGCACCCATTCCCGGAGATCAAACCAGTAGGAAACGTCCGTGTCGGGATTGAACCAGGGAAAAGTGAACGAGACGATCCCCAGGGTCAATGCCAGCGTCACCGCTACGGCAAAGCCCCACAGCCACCATTCCCGCCACTCGATCCGGCGCATGTCGGTCGGAATCGCCTCGGGACTGTTCTGGCTCACTTGCTGGAATTCCTGCTGGCTCATGCCTTAAGACCATTTTCCCTGCAACGTACTCGGATTCTAGCGTGCAAAGGGGACGTAGGAAGAGTTACGAAAGTAGGGCCATCGGTGCTTACCCACGGCTCTGCCTAACCTTCGCTTCCAAAGGGAGATGGCCTCCTAATGAAAATTGCTCGAAGCGACGATGGACAGTTGAACGGATTACTTCGGAAGGACCACCTGCGATGAGCGACAGCGATATCGTCAAGGATTTCCTGGTGGAGAGTTACGAGAACCTGGACCGGCTGGACCGCGACCTGGTCGGCCTGGAGAAAAACCCACACGATCGGGACGCGCTGGCTGGCGTGTTTCGCACCATCCACACCATCAAGGGCACCTGCGGATTCCTCGGTTTCAGTAAGCTGGAAAAGGTCGCGCACGTTGGGGAGAACCTGCTGACCCGGCTCCGCGACGGGCAGCTTACCCTCAACCCGGAACTCACCACAGCCCTGCTGGGTATGGTGGATGCCGTCCGACAGATGCTCAAGGAAATTCAAGCAACGGGCCAGGATGGCGAGGTCGACTATCCAGAACTACGGGAAAACCTGACCCGGCTTCAGCAAGCTGGCGCCGGAAGTGAATCCCCGGCGCACCTCCACCATGTTCCATCACCCGTGCCGGAGGAGGCGATCACTCCCGAAAGTCTCGAAGACATTCCTTCGAAAAACGCTGCCGCGGAAGTGATTGCGTCGTCGCCATCGCCGGTATTAAAAAAGCGCGCCGTACCGAAAACGCCCAAAGCCCCCAAGGTCCCGTCGACACCCCTCCCGGCGACCCCGGGAACAACCAGCGGCCAGCCTCTAGTACTCGCCCGGGGGCACGCCGAACAAGCGAGTCTCACTGAACACGAGGACGTCATCGCGGCCCAGCAAATCTTGGACTCCCGGCATCATGACGCGCCAGCCGAAACCATCCGCGTTGGGGTCGACGTGCTGGACAAGCTGATGACCCTGGTCGGTGAACTGGTGCTGGCGCGCAACCAACTTCTCCAAATCTCAAGCATGGTGGAAGACAGCAGCGTCCAGGCCGTCTCCCAGCGCATGAACCTCATCGCCACCGAACTGCAAGCCGGAGTCATGAAGACCCGCATGCAGCCCATCGGAAATATCTGGGCCCAGTTCCCGCGGACCGTGCGCGACGTCGCGCTCGCTTGCGGCAAGGAAGTGTCCATTGAGATGGAGGGCAAAGAGACAGAACTCGACAAGACCATCATCGAGGCCATCAAGGATCCCCTCACCCATCTGGTGCGCAACTCCGTTGACCATGGGATCGAACTTCCAGACGACCGTGCAAAGGCCGGCAAGGATCGAAGCGGACGCCTGATTCTGCGCGCCTTCCATGAAAGTGGTCAGGTCAATATCGAGATCAGTGACGATGGCGCCGGCTTGAACGTGGATCGCATCCGCAGGAAAGCGGTCGAACGCGCCATGATCACTGCCGAACAGGCGGCACGCATCACCGAGCGGGAAGTCTTCAACTTGATCTTCCTGCCCGGCTTCTCCACTGCGGAGAAGGTAACGAATGTGTCCGGCCGCGGCGTTGGTATGGACGTGGTGAAAACAAATGTCGAAAAAATTGGCGGCACGGTGGACGTCCAGTCCACCCTGGGCCGGGGAACGACCGTCCGGGTAAAGATTCCCTTGACGTTAGCCATCATCCCCGCGCTGGTTGTAACCTGCGGCGGCGACCGCTATGCCATTCCCCAGGTGAGCTTGCTCGAACTGGTGCGGCTCGAGTCCGACGAG
>Ga0209647_1000834_pt1 | contig 28074 bp, 22 predicted proteins | sample GraSoi_2013_60cm_FD_185827 | JGI IMG/M metagenome (GOLD analysis project Ga0209647, IMG submission 185827) | Grasslands soil microbial communities from the Angelo Coastal Reserve, California, USA - Sample 9_17_2013_60cm (SPAdes) (version 2) | ecosystem: Environmental > Terrestrial > Soil >... | reverse complement strand
GTAAATACGCTTGCGCAACAGTACAATGCGCTGAATCTGGGACAGGGAAAACCTGACTTTGATACCCCGCCGGATATCGTTGCGCAGCTAGTACAAGCAGCGCAGGCCGGACGGTACAACCAGTATGCACCTGGTCCAGGAACTGTACCTCTTCGGCAAGCAATAGTCGATCATACGGCACGCTTCTACAACTTAGATATCGACCCATCAAATGGCGTAATTGTCACTGCAGGTGCGACTGAAGGTATTTTCTCTGCAATCCTGGGGCTTGTCGATTCCGGTGATGAAGTGATCGTGATCGAGCCATTCTACGATTCGTATGTGCCCAATATCATTATGGCCAATGCTGTGCCGGTCTGTGTGCCACTACATCCGCCGGCCTGGACATTTGATACAGACGAACTCAGGTCGGCTTTTACCAGGAAAACGCGTGCGCTGATCTTGAACACGCCGCAAAATCCCACCGGACGGGTATTCACGCAGCAGGAATTGACCTTGATCGCGGAACTGTGTCGCGAACACGATGTGACGGTTATTGCCGATGAAGTATACGAGCACTTGCTCTTTGCGCCTGCGCAGCATCTCCCGATTGCAACACTGCCGGGTATGTTTGAGCGTACAGTTACGGTAAGTAGCGCCGGCAAGCTGTTCAGCGCGACTGGCTGGAAAGTCGGGTGGGTGTACGGACCGCCTGACCTGATCGAGGGCGTAGCGCGTGCACACCAGTTTGTGACCTTCGCGGTACATCATCCAACGCAGGAAGCGATTGCTTACGCGCTTAATCTCCCCGGCACATACTACGAGGGCTTCCAGGCGATGTACGAAACGAAGCGCCAGTTGATGCTATCCGCGCTTGCTAGCGGAGGGCTGAAATGCTTTACACCGCAGGGGACCTACTTCGTCATGGCGGATTACTCGGAAGTATTCGATGGGACGCCACTTGAATTTACACGCTATCTGACAAAGGAAATTGGCGTGGCCTGCATACCGCCGGAGACATTCTACAGCCAGGAACATGCGTACATCGGGAAAGGGTATGTGCGCTTTGCTTTCTGCAAAAGTGACGAGCTATTAGAGCAGGTAAAAGAGCGCTTCATAAAGCTGCGCAAGTAAGTGGTACGTTATCTGAACCATTCCGTTCGAGAAAGGCCAGGCTTATTACCTGTGCAAGTTCAGTCAACCCAGTGCTTGCTCGAGGTCCTCGATGAGGTCCTCCACGTTCTCTATACCTGCTGAGAGCCGGATGAGCCCGGAGGAAATCCCTGCCCCCTTACGTTCTTCGTCGGTCTGATGGGCGTGGATCATGGATGCGGGATGAGTAATCAAGCTCTGAACTCCTCCCAGGCTTACTGCCAGCAGGCACACTTGCGTTCGTCTAATGACCTGGTAGGCGGCGTCATACCCTCCCTTCATCTCGAAGGATAACATACCTCCGAAGCCTCCCACCATTTGTTGTCGCGCCAGTTCATGCTGTGGGTGTGACGGTAGGCCTGGATAATAGACCCGTGCTATTGCTGGATGCTGTTCAAGAAAATGAGCAATGGCGAGCGCGGTATGGTTATGGACGGCCATGCGCAGCCCATAGGTCTGCAATCCCCGTCGCAGGAGCCAGGCCTCGAAAGGATGAAGCACAGGTCCGTGTACGCGCAGGTATTCCCAGGCCCTGTCGATCAGTGTCTTTGCTCCCAGGATCACGCCTGCTGTCACATCAGCATGCCCATTGAGGTACTTGGTAGCACTGTGCACCACCAGGTCGTAACCAAGGGCAAGCGGGCGCTGGTTATAGGAAGAGGCAAACGTGTTGTCCGTTATAGCCAGGGCGTTGGCTGTGTGTGCGATTTCAGCAGTAGCGCGCAGGTCGGTCAGATCCATCGTGGGATTCGTCGGTGATTCTGTATACACGATTCTGGTGTTGGAACGTATCGCCTGTGCGAAAGCAGCGGGATCGCGCTGGTCGACAAGCGTCACAGCGATGCCGAATTGGGGCAGCGTATCGGCAAACAGGGACATCGTGGCCGTGTAATGTGTCCTTTGTGCTACCACGTGATCGCCGGCATGGAGATTTGCCATGAGAGCAGTAGTTATAGCCGCCATGCCAGAGCCAACCGCTAAAGCCGCTTCACTCTCCTCGAGCGCAATGAGCAGCTCCTCTACTTGTTTCGTATTTGGAGAGCCGTAGCGTGTATAGTACATGCTAGGTGCGACCTGGGCGGCCAGGTCTGCTCCCTCTTCTGGCGATTGCAACACAAAAGTGCTTGTTTGAAAGATCGGTGGAGAAACGGCTGAAGTATTATTCGCTTCCAGGGCATTGTGTGTGAGTCGGGTTTGTAAACCGTATTTTCGTTTGCGCACGTTCATGTTTTCTTTTGCCTCTAGCCCAAAACGCTCTAAAATACATACACCTACTCTTCATCCTCTACTATACCACGGCACGGTGAAACGCTTGCGCACATTGCTCTCTCATCGCCCCAATCATCAGCTTGCTTCTGTGGCGGATGGCGAGGTGTGGGACCAACTCTGCTTCTCAAGATAGTAGCACCCTCGGCCTAACTGTTCTTGCCGTGCGCTCCCTGATAAGCGAGGTGACCATGTACCCATGTACGTTGCACAAAACCGTGTTCGTCCAGGGCAACCAGGTCGGCATCCGCTCCAGGTGCAATCCTCCCTTTGCGTAGTGCAACGCCGGCAATTGTGGCAGGTACGTGCGTTGCCATACTAATTGCCTCGGACCATCCAATCCCGCTAAAGGTTACTATGTTCCTGACCGCACTATCAAGTGTCAGCATGCTCCCGGCGAGCGACCCACTGGCCAGTCGTACCGCTCCGCAACTCACGGTGATTTTGCGCCCCACGAACTCATAATCTCCCTCGGGCAGCCCCGCCGGGGCGACGGCATCGGTGATGAGCGCGACATCTCGGAATCCGCGTGCTGCAATGACCAGCCTGGCTATTGCAGGATGTACATGAATGCCATCGGCGATGATCTCTATCGTTGCCCGGCGATCTGTCAGCATAGCTCCCGCGACTCCCGGTGCTCGATGCTCGAGCGGTGACATTGCGTTGAAGAGATGCGTCGCATGGCGTGCTCCCCCATCAATGGCTCGCATGGCTTGCTCGTAAGTTGCTGCTGTGTGACCGAGGCATGCCAGAATACCGAGCCGCACAACCGTTGCCAGGAAACGAGCTTCCACATCTTCTTCCGGCGCGTAATCCACGATGCGGACCCAGCCCCGGCCTGCTTCCGCCAGTTCTTCCATTTCATCGGGATCAGGCGGGCGGATCCCTGGCTCGTATTGCGCGCCCTTCTCCGCCCGGCTAATAAACGGACCCTCCAGGCGCATACCCAGGATCTCAGCGGCCGCGGCACGTCCCTGGTTCTCGGCGGCAGCAGCTATTCGCTGCACCTGCGGCCTGGTCTCTGGCCGACCAAGTGTCGCAATAGTGGGAAAGAAAGATGTCACCCCTGTACAAGGAAGCTCACGAGCCATCGCCTCCACGTCATCCTGCGAGCCGGTGGTTACATCATGCCCACAAAAACCGTGGGTGTGGAGATCAATGAAGCCGGGAGCCAGGCACCATGAGCCGAGATCAGTCACTTCCACCGTCGCATCGGGCATTTGCACCGTTAAACGACGCATGGCCGTGGCAGCATCCGTTCCCCGCCAGATGTCGCGGATCGTTGTTCCCTCCAGTACAACAGCGACCGGTCCCGGTATCTCTTCAGGTGCATAGAGCTTCCCTGCTACCATTACTTGCAGTGGCTGCGCTGCCTTGTCCTGTATAGAAATTTGCATCGTTCAATACCTCACTTTTATGAAACGTCTCTTGCTTGCAACACAAAGCGCCCGGTGTGTCCTGGCTCAACCGCGTGAGTGCCTGCGACTGCTCCTTGATCTGAGCCGCCATCAATGCCCTATTCATGGCCCCACCAAAGCTTGTTGCGCCTGTGCTTGCATCTCAGCGAGCGTTCTGGTAGAGAGGATGCGCTTGATCGCGGGTACGCGCGCAGGGGCAACCGAAAGTTCACATACTCCCAGCCCTACCAGCAGCGGTACCGCGTACTCATCGCCGGCCAGTTGTCCGCACACAGCGACAGGCATACCTGCGCGACAGATCTGCGCAACCAGGCGCAGTGTTGCCTTCCCTAACGGCTTGGCACGCTCCCGCACGCGTGCATTCGTACGGTCAACGGCATAGGTGTACTGGATCAGATCATTCGTGCCGATCGAGGCAAAATCGATCAGCCCCTCGAATTGATCCAGCGTCACAGCTGCCGCGGGCGTCTCGACCATAATTCCAATTGGGACACGGCGAAATCGCTGTCCTTCGCGCTCCAGATCCTTTATGGCCCGCTCGATGAGCAAGCGAGCCTCTTCAACCTCTTGCGGCACGGTCACCATAGGCAGCATGATACGCAGGTCATAGGTAGCGGCCACACGCAGGAGAGATCGTACCTGGGGCAGGAAGACCTCTTCCGGCCGATCGAGGGCCAGGCGAATTCCCCGCCAGCCCAGAAAGGGGTTCGCTTCAGCAGGTATATCCAGTCCCGGAACCGGTTTATCGCCCCCGATGTCGAAAGTCCTCACAACCAGAGGTCGCTGTAGGACAGAGGCCACCTCTTCGTAGATCGCACGCTGCGCCTCCTCTGATGGGAGACCGTTTGCGGCGATTAATTCCGTGCGAAACAGACCGACTCCCTCGGCACCCATCTCAACGGCTTTGTGCGCCTCGGCAAGTGATCCGATGTTGGCAAACGCTTCGATTCTGACTCCATCGGCGGTCATGCCCGGGCGATCCCGGTAGACCTTTAGATCCTCTCTGTCACGCATTGCTATCGCCTGGCGCATCTGCGCTTCGTTGTGGCTGGCTGCGTCCGGGTCGATTGTTACTGTCCCTCGATCTCCATCGACGATGAGTGTCACGCCCTCGTCGATCTGGTCGAGCGCGCCGGTCACGCCAACTACGGCGGGGATAGCCAGTCCCTGTGCTACGATAGCCAGGTGTCCCGTCGCCGATCCCGTCTCTGTGACGATGGCCTGCAGGAGCGTGGTATCTAACCCAACGGTCTCGGCGGGAGCGAGGTCTTGCGCGACAAGAATCGCGGCGCGATCGAGGCGTACCTCTAGCGATATCCCCCGCAGTTCCGCCACGATACGACGGCTGACCTCACGCACATCCTCCGCGCGGGCCGCCAGGTATGGATCAGGAAGGCTCGCCAGTTGTTCGGCATAGTCGGTCGTGACACGCGCGATTGCGGCCCCGGCAGTGAAGCCAGCTTCGATCAGGGCATCGGCCCCTTGCTTTAACTCAGGATCATCCAGCATCTCACGCTGAGCTTCTAGTATGCCAGCGGTATCCCCACTTGCAGCGCTCCGCAGCGTATCCAGACGAGCAATGGCCTGTTCAGTCGCTCGCTCCAGCCGTGATATCTCTCCTGGTGCATCCACCATTCGCTGCTCCGTGATGTCGACCGCTGGAGCCGGACGGATAATGTGGGTAGAGCCGATGGCCAGGCCTGGAGCTGCGCGTATTCCTTGCAGAACCTTCATCCCAGGTCTTCCTCTAGTAGCGACGCCAGCCTGTCAATTGCGCGTTCAGCATCATCACCACTGACTTTGAGAACGACCTGGTCACCCTGCTCAGCTCCAAGAGTGAGGACAGAGAGGATGGACTTTGCGTTGACCGTCTTATCGTCTTTGGACAACGTAATCTGACCCTGAAATCCCTTCGCGTTTTGTACGAAGACAGAGGCCGGGCGTGCATGCAATCCTGACTTGCTCCCGAGCGTGACCCTTCGTTCTATTATGCGTTCAATCATATCTACTCCTTAAATAAGGAATGGCCATCACGAATCCCTGTCCATTCATGACATCGAGCTAGCTTGATGTCATGAATGGACAGGGATTACATTACACCTCCAGGACAAAGAGAACGTCACGTCCGGCCCGCACCGTCCCGCTGGCACGGCGTACGATGGTTCCTGTACCGCTGGAAACGACCGGGCTGAGCATCACTTTGCCCATATGCTCAATCGTTGCGCGATCGAAACGCACGATCGGGGTTCCCGCCTTGACCACCTGGCCCTCAGTAGCAATGTTCTCGAAGCCCTCGCCTTTGAGCTCGATCGTATCGAGCCCGATATGCACGATTAGCTCAACGCCATCGTGCATAGAGATCCCAAAGGCGTGGCCTCCCGGGAACAGTTTGACCAGGTCGCCGGCCACAGGGGACACGGCCACCTGTCCCGACGGGTCGATAGCAACGCCGTCACCCGCCATCTTCTGCGCGAACACCTCGTCAGGAACGTTTTCCAGGTCGACGACCGTGCCGTCTAGCGGCGCAAGAACGTGTATCTCTGCCATTATTCTCCCACCTTCTCGCTCTCCTCTTCAGTAGCATCTTCCACGCTCTGGTCTTTCAGCAAACGATTGATGCGCACGGCGATACGGTCGGATTGCGTTCCCATCACGACCTGGGCGATCTTGCCGCGCTTGACCACTCCGGAGGCGCCCAGGCTCTTGAGACGTGGCTCGTCGATCTGAGCAGAGTCATTGACAAAGAGCCGTAGCCGCGTGATACAGCCCTCCACGCTCTGCACATTCGCCTTGCCGCCAAGAGCCGCAAGTACCTCTCTGGCCAGTACATCGTCGCGGTCTTCTGTCGCCGAAGTTTGCCCGGCGGCCGTTCCTTTCGCAGTTGCCTTTGGGGGCCTGGGTCCGCGCTGGCTTTCAGGCAGAATCCAGTCGGCACTCAGACCAGTTGAGGCTTCACCACGTCCCGGGGTTGCCAGGTCGAAGCGTTTGATGATGAAACTGAACAGGAAATAGTACACAACACCGTAGATCAGCCCGATGCCCAACAGCAGCACAGGATTGGTCGTGTTCGACTTAGTAAAGTTGAGCACATAGTCGATGAGCCCGGCTGAGAAGCCAAAACCTATCTTGATGTTGAGGAGGGTGCACACCGCCAGCGCGGTTCCCGTCAGGATAGCATGAACGACAAACAGAAGAGGGGCAACGAAGAGAAACGCGAATTCGACGGGTTCGGTGACCCCGGTCAGGAAGGAGGCAAACGCCGCCGAGAGCAGGATACCGGCTGCTACTTTGGGAAAGCGTGCCTGGCGGACCATAGCCAGGCATGCCGCCGGCAATCCGAACATCATGATGGGGAAGAACCCGGCCATGAAGTTTCCGGCCGTGGGATCACCCGCGAAGTAGCGGGTCAGATCACCATGCACAACGCCCTTTGGCCCGGCAAAGCTGCCGAGCTGGAACCAGACGTAGGTGTTGAGCACATGGTGCAGGCCAACAGGGATAAGCAGGCGGTTCAAGAACCCATAGATGCCCGTACCGAGAGCACCAAGTGACACAATTCCTGTACCCAATGTGTTGATCCAGATCTCGACCGTGGGCCAGATGAGACCGAAAATAGCCCCGAGTACAACCGCGACGAGGGCTGTAATGATAGGGACGAACCGTCGCCCACCAAAGAAGGCGAGGTAATCAGGTAGGCGGATATCGTGGAAACGGCGATAGAGCCCGGCCGAGACTAACCCGATGAGTATTCCCGAGAGCACTCCCATTGTGATGTTCGGGTCAGGCTGCCCGCCTACCTGTGGGATGAGTGTGTTGAAGACACCATTAAATACAAGGAATCCGACGAGAGCTGCAAGCCCGGCTGCACCCTCGCCACCGGTGAGACCTATGGCGATACCAATAGCGAAGATCATCGATAGGTTGGCGAAGATAGCGTTCCCCGCCGCCGCTATCCAAGAAATATTCAACAGGTCAGGCTGGCCCAGCCGCAGGAGCAGCGCTGCGGCAGGCAGCACAGCAATCGGCAGCATTAATGAGCGCCCAATGCTTTGAAGAGCCCCCAGCGCTCGATCGAAACCACCAGGTGCGCGCGGTGAAGTAACTGTAGCACTGGTCGGGGTGTTAGCAGAACTCATCGTAAATTCTCCTCTTCTAATAACGGTATACTGAAGGAGTATCCCTTCATAAATATACCTCCTTGTAAAGATCAGTAATGAAACCTTGCGTACAAGACCTGCTTGAACGCCCTTAAACAGTTCATCCTCCTTCCTAGCGTATTTCCAAAGAAGTTTGTGTCATTTGTATCATTTGTATCACTTGTGTCACTTGTATCGCTGTGTGACCTCTTGCATCAAAAGGGGAGATTTTCTAGGGGCGGCTCCTTTTCTCGAAATGGCCTCTTGATTATGCACTAGGGCCAATTCGCTGCGTTACTCATGAATAAAGTACGAGGGTCAGAATATATACATCTTCGCCAGGGATCTCTGAAAGAATCCTTGTCTATAATATAACTAACGATCCGCTAGTTGTCAAGTCATCTATACCACTAGATAACCGTGTCAAATTGAATTTGTGCCGGGTGATCGTCGCGCATTTGCTGACGCTGGATGCTGTACTCCGCTAACACAGTCGGATTGACGCTCAATTGCATGCTGACAAACTGCACGATGCGTTCGGGGACTAAGTCGGATGACCAGTCTTGTCGTAAGGCTCAGAATCGTCGAGCGTCGAGTGTCTCTGCTCTTCGTCAACGAGCATGTACTACGAAGACGTGTAACATGCGTGGACCATGCACCCCCTCCACACGGCTCAGCTCAATATCGCTCGTGGCAGATGGCCCGGAGATCAAGGTGATGGGATGCGTTGCCCGCTCCGCCAACCCCACGATGGCTTCGGGGACCAGCCCCACCACCTGTTCCGCGCGCACGACACATAGATGCCGGTCGGGGATCAGGGACAACGCCCGCCGTCCCTGGCTGGCTCCCCCATCCAGAATAATGGTCCCTGTTTGGGCAATGGCGATGGCGCAGCCGGTGAGTACGCCGGAGCTTTCGTCCAGGGCGGCGAGAGACAGTGGCGGATCGTCCCGCATCACCGTTACTCCACTGGGGACCCAGCTGCTGGGCAGGTCGGCTGGAAGCACGAGTCTGCTGATGCCGTGCTGCCGGCAGGCCTCCTCGATGGCCTGAGGCAAGCCAGCTTCATCTGTGCGCGTCACGATCGCTTTGTAATCGGCCAGCCGGTCGATGAAATCCTCCAGGATGGCAGCGCGGTCCCGCTCATCCCGCTCGCGGAAGTCGCGTGGGATCGGGGGTGGCTCGGGCGCATTAGCGATGGCCCCACGAATGCGTGCCAGGATGGCGTCTTTCGCGGTCTTCTTCATACCTGGTCACCTTTCTGTCGCTCTCGCCACCAGTCGCGGAAACTCTGCCTGGGAACCGGTGCCAGGTCGCGCGCCGTCGTCCAGCTCCCCAGCATTCCCGGCAGGTGGTCGATCACTCCTCCGTGCATGAAGAGTCCCTGCCCATGCCGCGCCAGTCCTTGTGCCTGCTCGTACCGTTTCGGGTTGGCGAAGATGTGCGCCAACTCCCGCATCGCCAGCGCCTCAGGGTTGAGAGGCGACGTCCCGCGTGTCACCTCCCCACGCAAATGCAGCAGCACCTCGGGGATGTTGATCTTGACCGGGCAGACCTCATAGCAGGCCCCACACAGGGTAGATGCGTAGGGGAGTGTTTTGGCCTGCTTCACGCCCACCAGCTGCGGTGTGAGAATGGCACCGATGGGACCGGGATAGACCGAGCCATAGGCGTGACCGCCAGTGCGGGAATAGACCGGGCAGATATTGAGGCAGGCGCTGCAACGAATGCAGTGCAGCGCCTGCCTTCCGACTTCGTCAGCAAGGACATTGGTGCGTCCGTTATCCAGCAGCACCAGGTGGAAAGTCTGCGGGCCATCTCCCGGCGTCACTCCCGTCCAGAGGCTGGTGTAGGGGTTCATGCGTTCGCCGGTCGAGCTGCGCGGCAGCAGTTGCAGGAAGACGGCAAAGTCCTGGAACGTGGGCAGGACTTTCTCGATGCCCATCACGGTGATGAGGGTTTGGGGCAACGTCAGGCACATGCGCCCATTGCCCTCACTCTCCACCACGCAGATCGTCCCGGTCTCGGCGATGGCGAAGTTGGCACCGCTCACGGCCACCTGGGCAGAGAGAAACTGCTCGCGCAGGTAGCGCCGTGCAGCGGCGGCGAGTTGTTGAGGATTGTCGGTGAGGTCCTCTCCTTTGGCAATCGTGCGACGGAAGAGGTCGCGTATCTCGCTGCGATTCTTGTGGATGGCGGGGACCAGGATATGGGAGGATGTTTCACCGGCGAGCTGAATGATCAGTTCGGCGAGGTCGGTCTCGATAGCGCGGATGCCGGCAGCCGCCAGCGCCTTGTTGAGGTGGATCTCGTCGGTGGTGAGCGACTTGACCTTCACTACGTGATCAGCACCGGTTCCCCGCACGATCCCTGTGATGATGCGGTTGGCCTCTGCCGCATCACGCGCCCAATGGACCTGCCCCCCGGCACGCTGGACTGCAGCCTCCAGTTGTAACAGATACTCGTCGAGATGACGCATGACGTGTGCTTTGATAGCCGATCCGGCGGCGCGCAGGTCTTCCCAGTCGGGCAGTTCGCTGACGACGGAGGCGCGTTTGGTGCGGATTGTGGTGGTCGCTTTACCCAGGTTGCGGCGCAACTGGCTGTTGTCCAGTGCGGCTTTAGCGGCCTGGGGGAACATCGGTAGCGATTTGGACGGCATCACGCGGCCTCGCTTTCTGTATTCGCAAGGATTTCGGCCAGGTGCATGGTTGCCACGCCAGCGCGCTGGCGATGCAGCCCTCCGCCGATGTGCAGCAGGCAGGATGTGTCGGCGGAACAGAGGACTTCGGCATTTGTATCCAGCACGCAGCGCATTTTGTCGCTGAGCATGGCAAGCGAGGTATCAACGTTCTTGATGGCAAAGGTGCCGCCGAAGCCGCAGCACTCGCGGGCATTGGGCAGTTCCACCAGTTCGATGCCTTTGACTGCACGCAACAGTTGCAGGGGTGCATCGCCAAGGTGCAACACGCGCAGGCTGTGGCAGGTAGGATGATAGGTCACGCGGTGCGGATAGTAGGCACCGACATCGGTGACGCCCAGGCGTTTGACCAGGAACTCCGAGAGTTCGTAGACGCGGGGGATGAGTTGGTCGACGGCTTCGACCAGTGCTGTGTCGGCAGAGAGCGCCGCGGCTTTAGAGTAGAGGTCGCGCACCATACCGACACAGGACGCCGAGGGAGCAACGATGGCTTCGGCAGTGCCGAAGACCTCGACGAAGTGCCGTACCAGTGGGATTGTCTCGCGCTGATAGCCAGTGTTGAAGTGCATTTGCCCGCAGCAGGTCTGTGCCTCGGGGAAGTCCACCGTGTGACCCAACCGTTCCAGCAGATGCGTGGTGGCGATGCCGACATTGGGAAACAGGGTATCGTTGAAGCAGGTGATGAAGAGCGCAACCCGCATTGGCTACTCCTTCCGATGAACTTACACGATGGTCATCGCGCTCAAACGTTGTGCCGCCTCATTCCAGGCAGCGAGTTGAGCAGTCCGTGGCGAAAAGACGTGCGTGGGCGCGTTCTGCGCGATGGTGCGCACCTCCTCCAGGCTGTGCAGTTCGCCCAGGCCCACCAGTTGCATCAGTGCGTTGCCATGCGCCGTCGCCTCGTAAGGCCCGGCGATCACCGGTACATCGAGCGCATCGGCCAGCCACTGGTTCAGCCGTGTATTACGCGATCCGCCGCTGAGCACATGGACACCATTAATTATAGCACCAGTTAGCCGGCTGATGTGGTGAAACACCTCGCGATAGCGCAACACGAGGCTTTCCATGATGCACCGCGCGAACGCCGCCGGTGCCGAAAGCGGTGCTTGCCCGTGTTCCAGCAGGTGCGCGTTGATCGCAGCTGGCATATCTTCTGGGGCCAGGAAGCGCGGATCGTCCGGATCGATCAGGGTAACAAATGGCGGGATGCCATCCACATCCGCCAGCAACGTGTCATAGTCTGTGATGTGACCAGCACGTGCCCAGCGGCGCTGACATTCCTGCAAAAGCCAGAGACCCATCACGTTCTTGAGAAAGCGGGTCGTGCCGCAGACACCTCCTTCATTGGTGCAATTGGCGGCAAGCGCCTCCGTCGTCATGACCGGACGCTGGAGCTCCACCCCTACCAGCGACCACGTGCCAGAGCTGATATAACCCCAACCGCCCGAAAGTTGAGTCGGTGTCGCCGCGACTGCCGAGTCGGTATCGTGTGTTGCTGACGAGGTGATCGCCATACTCGATGCCAGTAAGTGGGATCAGGTCACCCTCGCAACTTTCTGCCCCCTGGAGCGCCTCACGTACATCATCACGGATAAAGAGGCACCTGCGCACCTGGTGAAGCAGGTGCGCAAGCTGGGCGTTGAGGTCGTGCCCGTCTAGAACAAGAAAAGAGGCGTGAGCTTGCTTGTTTGCAAACAAGCAAGCTCACGCCAACTGAGGAAGACTTCCTTGCTACGAGCAGATTCTCCTCTTTGGAGGGTGACGACAGCTGGCTCGCATAGATAAACAGTTTGCTGGTATTTGAAATTGTAGAGTGCGACAATCTCTCGCCCATCCTGTTGGCTGCGTTTGAATGCCTCCTGCTTTGCTGCCTCCAGACAAGGAGTAATCGCTGTAATATCCAGGTAACAACAGTATGTTGAAGGATGGACCCAGGTGCCGAGCCACGCTCCTGGCTCATTAAGCTCTCGATTGTTCTCACGAATAAACCATCTTAGTTCCTCGACGAGATTAGCGCCAGGCCTAAGTACAACCGTTTTCCCGGGATATTGCGGAAACCCCCATGCATCAATGGGAGCCAAAAATTCATAGGTATCCACATTGGTGGTAACGCCTCCTCGTTCTAATGTCGCGCTAGCTATATCTAGCAGATATTTCTCAAAATAAAACTGGTTCAATCGGGTTTCAACCTCCATTGCTTCTGTCCTCGTATGCTCTGCCTCCTTGTCTATGCTGAAGGTGCCTATCAGGAAATTTAGAGAGACACCTTGATACTTCTTGTCACGAACAAGCGGGCTTTTTTTCACGAACAGTGGTGTGCAGCGCCTTTGCTCTCATTCTGACTTCAGAGCACGGAAATACCCTCCTCGATCAGCCGGATAAACGCAGTTCATGTCAATTAGGCTGCAAGGTCTTTCTCTTCAGAAGTTCGTGGGGGAGCACCATCGTTTTGAGTAAGTGATGAAGCGCTGCTTGAGGATCAGCACAAAGGCCAGAATAGACAGGGGAGAATCATGGTGCTTCGAGGCGGGACCAGCTAATAGAAGTGCTCCGATAGCGGCATTTGACCGGATCTGCCAGCCTCCATCCCTCCGCTATAGACCGGCGGGACCGTATCGAGGTGACTCAGCTTTTCTAGTGTAGAGAGCGCTTCTGCTTCCAGAGACGTTCGAGAAGAAGAGGGCCTGCAACAGAAATGGCGGTGAATGCCGCATAAGCAATACCCGCTAGTGTCAACGATTTACGCATTGCAGATTTCTGGTCTTTCATCGATTGTTACTCCTTTGAGCGGCTCGCTTCTACTCGAATCCCTCGCCGCTAAGAACAGCACGTACATAATCAGCAACATAATATCGCTCGTCGACGCCATCTAAAATCATGCATTCGGCAACTGAGACCATCTGGGGCGCGACCTCGTGCAGAACACTGACAATAGCACGTTCGTTACGATTGTCAGCGCTCGGGTCGATGACAAACGCGAAGAGTTCGTCAGTCAGTTTTTCTTCATTGGCAAGCAGAGAGAAAATGTTGGACATGGAGGGAACCTTTCGTAACTATACTAGTGGAAAGCTGACTACGTTCATTTGCTCAAACAATCATTGTCTAATACTACTATACCAACATTTCCCCACCGAGTAAAGATCATCAAAACCCATTCTTCTACTCGGAAAAAGCATACCACCTGGCTATTCTGTACGTAGTAGTATTACGTGGTAGTATATAGAAGCTTTAATTGAAAGAAACGAGAGGTACAACGTATGCAGGAACAAACTCCGCTGCAATTCCTTCCTGTTAAGGCCTATCGAATGCACGACCATCTGACAGTCGCGGCTCCGATGCCCGGACTCGAACCAGAGGATATCCTGGTCGAAGTCACCGAGAGCGGTCAATTAATCTTACATGCCGATAGGCGTGCAACGCTGAAAGGTGTAAAAGAGGTGCTACTGAACGAGTGGGAAGCGGGAGGGTATCACCGGGAACTAAACCTGCCAGAGAAAGTCGATGGTGAGCATGCCAATGTCACCTACGGGAACGGCGTCCTGGTGGTAGCGCTGCTGGCCAGTCACGAGACAATCCCTGCCCGCATTACGCTAGTCAAGACGAGGACAGACCACGGTGAATATATTGGTAACGTTGGCGGGCATCCTCTGGAGGATTAAGCCGGTAAGAAGAGAAGACGGCAGCAAAGTGGTTAAATGCTCCAGCAAGAGTAGTTTGCGGTAAATGTGTTCCCGGTGCATCACCGATCTCCTGGGCTAACTGCTGAAACTGATCATAGGTCATACCTGCCGTTGATCCACTCCATAATTTCTGGCTCAACGTTTGCATGGCGGGCTTGACTCGCTCATGGACATCAGCATCACTGACAACGCTCCCGAGTTTGTCATTCCATTCCGCAAACATGCCCCCTAACAGGTGTGGGTCGTTCGGCAGCAGATTCAGACGCGAGTTGGCAAGAGCAAATATATTCGGCTCCCATTGCTCATACAACAGTTTTGTATCCAGGTAGTCATGGAAGTATCCAGCCTTTGGAACGATGTAGAGGAGCTTGCCATTCGCGTTGATGATGTGGAATCCCTGCTGCACCATGTCCACGGGGTTGGCCCAGCTATTATCCCAGTCATCGATGGTGATATCGGTGTCTATCTTAATATTACTCTTCATCACTGTCAGGCTCCCCCACATACTGACAGTCTTGCCTTTTTTTCTCAAGTACGCATCAAGCATATTTATGAACTGCCTGTAATGGTCGGCACCGCTCAAAGGGTATTCGTCTGCTCCTATATGCACCTGCGAGGTGTCGAACCACGGCAGAAACTCGTCCCAGATGGCTTGCATAAAGGTGTAGGTGTTAGGATTATCCAGGTCGAGCATTTCCTTTGAGTATTTCGGACTGGCCAGGTCTGGGCGGTACTGGGTCAATGCCAGGTCATGTGCAGGCGCATCAATTTCTGGCGTAATCGTGACGGCGTATGCTTTCGCAACAGCCTGCAGTTGGCGGATATCCTGTTCAGTGTAGGAGCCGTCTTTGGCAGCCAGCCCCTTGAATCGGTTGCTGTTGAGACGGAACGCCGCGTACTGGTGCCTCCAATCAGGGCTCTTGCCGGCGTCGATCGCATTATCGTTCAAATGCAGTTGAAAATCATCCATTTTATACCACGCCATGAATTTCACGTAGTCTTCCAGGAAGCTGAGAGGGAAGAACTTGCGCCCAACGTCAAGCATGAAGCCGCGCTCTTGATATTCGGGATAATCTCTCGCTCTGCCTTTGACCATGTGGGCTTTTGCAGGATCCTGCACCAGGATTTGCAAAGCACTGCGCGTTCCGTAGAAAACCCCTGTGCTGGTATTGGCACTGATCACAACAGCATTCCCTACGTTGAAGAGGTACCCTTCTTTGCCAAGTCCATGATCAGTATTGCGTAATAATGTCAGGAAAAAATCGCCCGTAGCCGGAACACTCTTCGTAACAACAGGCAGCAAGTGTCCGGTTACCTCGAAGAGATCCCCTTGAAATACCGTTGCCGTCTCCTGCAACTGAGCGGCGTAGGGGGAATCTATAGCAATGTGGGAACCTGGACCCATGGTAAATGATCCGAATCCTCCCTGCCACTCACGCAGGCTGGGAATGACCTCGGGGGCTGTATTGGGGCTTGGGTTCACAAGCTCAATCGAGCCAGTGAGGATGAGTGTCATAAAGGCAATGCCCATAAGAAACAGCACAAGCGCGAATACTATGACTATTCTCTTCCTCAAGAACAGCACTCCTTTTAGCGAAATCTAAATCTCGGCAGCATTATAGCAGATTCATTACGAAGGTCAAACAAGAACCTCCAGCCTATGAAGCGGGAGAGTGTCGGCTATCAACATCGCCTATGACGCAGCTCATGACGCTTACATGACACTTCCTCCTTATGCTAGCACCAGAGAGGGCGTTAACCCTATCAAGCAAGCTCTTTGTTGCCGCCTCACCATTATATGTTACAATTGGATTAGAGATGCAATATGGCACGGGAGGCGAGTACCTACCTCGTTGAGGTACTGGACTTCATCCAGCACCATTCTTTAGATGGAGTAGCACCATGGAGGACGAATTGCGCGATAATCCCGGGGTTATAGCTCCCCCACCGCTGATTTATGCTGGCAGCTTAGCGCTGGGTCTCATACTAAACGCACGATTTCCCGCCCGTTTAGTCAGTTTCATACCTCGCGTGGTGAGAGCGATTCTAGGCTGTTCACTGGTTGGATTTGCACTGACTGTGATAGCACTCGCATTTCGAACCATGATGCGTGCTGGGACCAATGTGGACCCCACTCAGCCAGCTACTGTGCTGGTGGTCGATGGACCATTCAAATATACACGTAACCCTCTCTATTTATCGCTCACGCTGCTTTATGCGGGCATCGCTATGCTGGTGAATTCACTCTGGACGATGTTACTGCTTCCTGTGGTGCTGGTTGTGATGAGAAAGGGTGTCGTTGATCGCGAGGAACGCTACCTCGCGCGCAAGTTCGGTGAGCAGTACTTACGCTACAAGGCAAGCGTTCGGCGCTGGATTTGATTTCTTATACTAAAGCCTGGGATGGCTTGACACCTGGGCAATGAAGGAGGATAAATAATGACCGATCAAGCTTCAGGGAAGGCGAACAGCAAGCTGAAACTCGGCTATAAGGCATCGGCTGAACAGTTTGGTCCGCGCCAACTCTTGAACTTTGCCGTCGAGGCCGAGGCATGTGGCTTTGACAGCGTTTGGATAAGCGACCATTTCACGCCCTGGCGGCACACTGACGGCCATGCTCCCTTTGCGCTCTCCTGGCTGGCAGCAGTCGGGGAGCACACCAAGCGTGTTTTGCTGGGCACAAGCGTACTCACTCCCTTGTTCCGCTATCCACCGGCGGAACGCTGGGTGTTCTCAATCCAGGTCGCATGATCCTGGGTGTTGGTGCCGGTGAATCGCTTAACGAGGTGACAGCCCTTGGCATGGACTGGCCCCCGGCCAAGGAGCGCCTGGCACGACTGCGCGAGGCAGTCGTGCTGATCCGCAGGCTTTGGAGCGAGGAATGCGTTACTTTCGACGGTGAGTACTACCATACATGTAACGCCACCATTTACGATCGCCCCGCAGAACCGATACCCATCTATATCAGTGCAGGTGGGCCTGTCGCCGCCAGGTCAGCTGGACGCGAAGGCGATGGGTTTATCTGTACCTCTGGTAAAGGCGAAGAGCTCTACCGCGATAAACTGTTGCCCGCGCTAGAGGAAGGCGCGAAGGCCGCTAGCCGTGACCCGGAAACGATTGAGCGCACAATCGAGGTCAAGGTATCCTTTGACACCGATCTTGACCGTGCTTATAGCGACACACGTATCTGGGCTGCGCTGGCGCTCCCCGCCGAAGACAAGGCAGACGTCTCTGATCCGCGCGAAATGGAGCGCAGGGCTGCGGGAGTGGCAGACCAGGCTCATCGTCGCTGGCTCGTCTCCAACAACCCTGATGAGCATCTGGAGCAGATTCGTCCCTACATAGAGCTTGGTTTTACGCACCTCATCTTCCATGCTCCAGGAGATGACCAGTCGCGCTTCTTGCAGCTCTATGCTAGAGAAATCTTGCCCAGAATTAGAGAGCGCTGGGGCTAAGCTATAGAAAGGCGCGCTGAGATGATTTGTCTTGCCGTAACTTATGTAATCAAGCCAGGACATGAGGCTGAAGCGATCGAACATTTTCGTAAATTGACTGAGCTGACGCGAACCGAACCTGGAAACCTTTTCTACCAGGTCCATCGCTCAATAGACAATCCCCGGCGCTTCTTTATCTACGAGCAGTATGTAGATCTAGCCGCCCTCGATGCTCACCGCGCCTCTCCGCACTTTGTCCTGTATGTTAACAATGGTTTGTTCAATATCCTGGAGAGCCGTATGCCTGAGCTGTATGAACCACTAACATGGCTATAGTACCTCCTCTCCTCTCCGCCAGGGCGGCCTGCGAAGCCCGTATATAGTAGGGACGGGACTTGCCCCCGCCCTGGAGTGGTGTGGGGCAATCGTTCGTTAAGCGCTTACGTTCGCGCCTCTGGGGCCTGCCCCCGCCCTGGAGTGGTGTGGGGTAATCTTGCGGGTGCCAGGATCATTTACATCCCCCAGCAACAAACCAACAATGCCCTCCTGGTAGGCCGACTTCCTCTTCTCTTGCATCATCCTCACCAACGGCCCAAAGACATCGGGAAGCGCGTTCAGCATATCCAACTCGCTTGTACTCGCCTGCACCCCGCCACTTTGCATAGCAATTCCATATGAACCTGTATCAAAGCGCCAGGGCTGGCAACGTCCGGGATAGCGTGCCATCAAATACGTGGCGATTTGTAAGCCCTTCAAGTCAAAGTCTCCGCTGTAATGCAAATGGTTGCCTGGAGAATCCTCTAACAGCTTATCGAGTAGCATGAGCGCTGCTGCGCTTGGCCATCCCGATGTACAGACCAGCGTGGGCAATTCTTGACCAACTCCCACTGATGCGGCAACCTCCTCGAAAACCTGCGGATTCTCGAAGACGTAAACATCTTCGCTCGCAGGCACAAGACGTTTCCATTCGAGCAACTGGCGCAGCGGCACAAGCAGTACACGTTGACCGGCTGCCTGTAAGAGCGGATCAGGTGTCCCGTCGGGATAAATAGCTGCTGCAAGATTACAGATCGCCACGTTCGATGAGATCATGTCAACGAGCAACCCTGCACCACTATACAGGCGTAGTTCTTGTGCCCGGTCTTGCACCGGTGTTGAAGATGCTGAGGAACCCGCTTGCCGGCCGTTTTCGAGGTCGTTGAGAGCTAGCAAAAACAGGCGACCTGCGGCCCTATCGGCATCGAGCGCGTGCGGGTCCCCGCTGGTGCGTTGAGCAAAGAGGGCTAAGCGTTCCGGTGCCCCCGCTTTGGGTAATTGATCGAGCGCGCTTGCCACGTAACGAACCACCTCCAGTTGTCGCTCTTGCTCCTCCAGCGGCGCGTTTTTGTAACGAGCAAAAAGCCACTCTTGCCCGTGTAGTCCGTGCTCTAACCAGTACCCGCCTCGCGATCCTGCGGGTAGTGTTGTAGCAATGGAGAGCAACATTACACGAAAATCGGCCTGGTGCAGCGCGTGGGCCGATCGCTTTGCCTGGCGAGTCACCAGGGGCTGGTCGGGAAAGAAAGCACTGAGCAATTCTGGCAATGTGCAGTCGAAGCTATGCTTGAGCGTCTTTTCCACGTCGACCAGTTTAACTTTCAAACTGCTGTGCGCGTAAGGAGGCTTGCCCAGGAAACTGGCTATTTCGCGGCGCTCGCTTGGCGTACTCTCCTGCAAAATTATCTGCCCACCAACCTGTCCCACCTCGATGTATTTCTCCCGCACTTTCGCCAGCAGGCGCGACAGCCCGGCCTGCGTGAAGAAGGCGACCGCTTTTTGCACGTTTGGGGTGGTATGGAGACCCGTCACTATAGCCCCCTCATTGTTCCTGCCTGCTTCCAAGCTCGGTACTGTCGCTCCAGAAAGAAGCCGAAGCAGTTGCCACCGGCGAACCCTTTTCATGGATCATCAGGTACCGTGAGCAGGCAGGTATTTTCGCGCCCGTCCCGCTGATCTGCGGCCCGGTCATGATCCACTGGAAGTCCTGCGAGACCAGGAATTCCATAATGCGCTGCGTGTTGGCAACGCTGACCTTGTCAAAAGCCTCGTCTAACGCCAATAACCGTGGCGCGCCCGGAGCCGCAGTCCTATAAAGTGCTGCCAGCGCCGCAAAGAGCGGCACATACAGCGCGAACAACTGCTCGGCTCCACTACGCGTACCCGCCATGCGATCGGTCAGGCGCTGCCGTTGGCCTCCGATGGGCGTGACCAGCACATCGAAGTGAAACCATTCGCGGTAGTCGAAAACCTGCTCCAGCGCTTCCATAAAGTTCATTTCAGGGTTATCCTGTTGCCGTAAACGTACAGTTTCGATCTCCCGGCGGAACGCTCCCATCAGCGTCTCTGTCTCTTCAGTAGTCAGCGTTTGTGCGGGCTTACGCAACAGTTTGTAATGTTGTGCAAGATGGCTGCCTAATTTTGTCAGGTCATACTCCACAGGCGGTTTCCACTGCAAAGCATAGTGCTCACCGATCATAGGCAGGCCACTGAGTACGCTGTTAACCTGCTGTACCCATTCCTCTGCCTCGAGAATATGTGCGCGAATCGCTTCTGCAATCTCCTGTAGCAGAAAATCCTCGAACAGCTGCCGCTCTTCTTGCCTGAGCAGCATTTTCTGCATCTCTATACGCTCGCTCAATAGCTCGAGCAGTTCAACAGGTCTGCTCTTATTTTCATTCAGGAAAACGACATGTCCCTGAACATCCAGGTCTGGCCCATATTCGAGCAGCAGTGGCTGCTCCCGGTTGAACACACGGGACAGGGCGTTGTAAACGTCCCGGTAATCCTCTTCCAGCTGTGTCTTGCGTACTGGGATATCGCTTTCACGCAGCACTTCTCCCAACAATCCCTGGGCTGCTCTCACGTAATCTCCACCTGTAGCAACCTGTCGCATCTCTACTAGTTCCGCTGTGGGATATGCTGCTAGCAATGCGACAAAGCGTTCCAGTTTTTCTGCGCGTTCATGCTGCGCCTGCTGCAAGTGCTCCTCGGCTTCCTCTAGATGTTCCTGCACGTTGCTGGCACGCACATGAGCGCTGATATAGTCCGCCTTTGCCTGCTCAAGTTTCGTGGATAATGCCTCGCTTTGCTCGCGTAACTGGCGCAGCCGTTCGCTCAGTTCCTCCGCGTTGGACGATTCGGCTACCCGCAGCAGTTCATTTGCCTCTGCCCGGGCCTCCAGGACTTGCTGGTGGAGACGTTCGTATAAAGTGGCGACGTTGGCCGCGTTGATCTTTGCATTTTCTTGCGCTTCTCGTGCTTGCCGCTGCTCCTCCCAGCTGTTGATCATACTTGCCTGTTGCACCTGCAGCGATTTAGCCTGATTTTTTAGCTTGACTACTCCCATCAACGTGGTTTGCACAAGCTTCGCATCACTGGCTAAAGACGGCATACCTTTACTCTCACGCTCCAACTGCGCGAGCAGAATGTTGTAAGCCTGCCTTGCCTCCTGTGTCTGCTGCCGCGCTTTCTGGTATCTGGCTCTGTTATCGTCCAGGTTAAGCCTGGCTTGCGAAAGTTCTGCGTACGTCTCTTCGATACCACTGTCGGGCAATATCTTTCTTAGTTGTGTTTGCTTCTCCTGCAATTGCGCCAACTGCTGTTCATAGTGGGCCAGTTGGCTGTGAAACCACTGTAGTTCCTCTTCTAATTGCGCCCGCTGCTTTTGCAGTTCGTCCAGCTCGCGCTGCCTTACACGCAGGCGCGTAGCCTTGCCAATGCACCTGGCTGGGCCTCCCCCTGCGTGCCCTGTAAGCAAGCCATGTGCCCAGGATCCGTCCTGGTTCATAGAGAAGTCCGTCATTGCAACAGCAGGCTTATGTGTGTTCGCACCCTGCCCAGTAGCTGCCAGGATCGCTGCTGCCGTTGTCTCCCAATCTGCAGCATCTCCATCTTGAGATTCCAGGATCGCCCTATCGAAGCATAACCCGTAGGGTCGCGAGTTCTCGCGACCAGAATCGTTCCTGCTGCCTTGTTGAGACCCGCTAAATTTAGCTTGCAGGGCTTCTAAATTCAGCCGGCAATCGCTCAAACCTTCCGCTGCCAGCAGGGCGTCGGCGGCGGCTGTCTGTCGGGGCGCTATGACCAGCGCATCGAGCAGGCCGGCATCTTCCAGTATATATTCGATGCGCCCGGCCTCGTCACTTTCACTGTCAATTCCAGGAGCAAAATCGAGCAGCGCGTAGAGCGGCAGAGCGGCAATGCCCTGCTCAGCTAGTTTAGCACGCGCAATAGTACGACGAGTCGGGCGCAGGGGAGTGAACTCCGGCTCCGACAGTTTCTGCTCATACAGCGCTTGTAATGCAGAAATCTCGTGTCCCTTGCTTCCTGCCAGCAGTTGTAGCTCATTCAATTCGCCCTGGGCCTGGTCTGCCGCCTCGATCAATTCGTGCTCGAGATCATCAATAAGCTGCCGGTATCTCTTGACGGCAGACGCAAACTGTTCTACCGCCTTTCCGGTCAAAGACTCATCATCCAATGTATCCCCTTGTGACGGCACTGCTACATTAATGCCGTCGAAGGAGTTGCTGATTTCACCGGCAGTAAAGAACTGCGCCAGGGCCGTGGTGAGGCTCTCTTGCAACTCGTAGGCCCTGTCTTGTACGTCCTGGAAACGGCTGCGGGCCTCATCCAACTCCTGGAAGCGTGTCGTTTCGAGTGTGCGGGCATACTGTACCCTGCTTTCCATCTCTGCCCGCTTCTGGTGTAACCCTTCAAGCTCGTGCAGCCATGCAGTGCGTTCTTCTGACTCTTCTTCGATCAAGGAGATTACACCATAAGGAAATTCAGGCCTGGATTCAATCCCGGTAGAGATGGCACTAAGCTGGCGCGAAGCTTCTTCCAATTGAAAAGCTGCAACTTCCCAAAGCGCTTCCCCGGAAGCTATGGAAGACAACTCGTGCAGGTGTGCTACACCCTCCTTTTTCAACGTTTCAAAGCGCGTGCGCTGCCGTTCCAGGGTTTTGGAGTGCTCCTGTAATGATTGGCGAGCAGCCTCCAGGCTGTGCTGCTGGAGCTGCATCTGTTCTTCGGCCTCTCGCACACGCTCGCGTGCAGACGTGAGTTGCTTCGCTACCTGTAATCCCTCGCTGGTTTCTAAGGCTTTGATCTGGCCGTTCACCTGGTATTGCTCTGCCTGTAATGCCTGGGATAACGTCTCTGCGCTCTTGCGCTCATTCTCCGTTGCGAACAGGTCCTTGCGTAGCTTTGTCACCCTGTTCTGAGCGCTATTCTCTACCAGTTGTGCTCCCATATACTCGCAGGCCGCCAGTTGCGCTTTTACCAGGGCTACCTGTTGTCGCGCCCGGTGCAATCGGTCAGCAGCATCATATGCCTCTTGAATGCGTTCGATTTCGCTGTTGATGGCATCAATGCGGTCGATTGTCCCGATGACGCGCGATGTTGTCTCTCCCGAAATTTTACGCAGCGATTGCTTCAGGTAGTCGTGTACCCGTGAGAAACTCAACTCACTGCTCAAGTTAGGCCGGCGCAAGATGAGCAGCAGGTCAATCAGTTTTTGGAAGTCCTTTTCATCGTTAAACCCAAAAAGGTAGCGAGCAACCTGGCGTTCGTACTCGGCCTGGGTATCACAGATAATCCCGTGTCCTTCTAGCAGTTGCTTGAACCTTGCATGATCGTAAGCCCGCTTGTCGTGCTTGTTGCCTGTCTCATAAATCGTATCGAGTTCATCTCCCAGGCGAGAGCCATCTGTAATCAAGAAGCGCAGCGGGCGTATGCGGTCGCTGGCATTCACATTGCCGGCCAGGCTGACACCGATTGTGAGGAAGCGCGTCTTGTCACGTTCGCCGTTCTCCCACCGCCTGCGCAGTTCCGGCCCCATTGGTGGGATATCGGGGTTGCACCACTCGAATTCCAGCGCGATGTAGGATGTGCGTCGTTCGTGGCTGAACGGGGTCGCCGATTCTGCACCTCCGAGCACGTAATACTGAATGTGCCGCTCGCGCCCACCAAAGGTATCTAGGCGATTGGGCCGGATATCACCGTCAAGCGCGAGAGGTAGCGCTGCAGTCAAAACGGTCGATTTCCCACTGGCATTCTCTCCAGCCAGGAAGAGCCGCCCGTGTGGTATCTCAAATTCCTGGTATCCATACAGCCAGAAGTTTGTCAGCATGATACGGCGCAGGCGATAGCCCAGCGGCCCACCTGCCTGCTTCTGTAACTCCTCGACGAACCTTTCGAGCTGGCGATTCATCCTCTCTTCGCCTGGTCCTTGCTCTGCACTTGACCATTCAGCAAATTCCTCAAGCGTATGTTGCATTTGTTCCATCCTCTTCACAACCCCTCTTTTCTGGAAGCCACGCCATTTCAATGGCAGTGGAGGAAAGAAAATGTACAGGGACATCTGTACGCTACACTCCCCTTGCGGGGACCGGTTGTAATGTCAGTCAGCAAGCCGGAGAACCGGTAACTCCGGTATAAAGACTGCCATGCTCTTACGAGCCTGTCTGACGTGAGCCCTGGGCGTACTTCTCTGTAAACAGAGGGTGACTCAGCTCCTCTCGGCAAGGTTATCCAGAGGTTTAACATCAAGAGCACTGGCCTAACCACGCTACGCTTGTTTAACCCTTGACCGCAGTGGGCAGAACTGAGGAGGCATTCTGCCGTGCCTATTTCTCTGGTAACGTAGGATGCGCTAGCACGATTGTATCCGTACTATTGGCACACCCTGAGCCTGGACAGGATACAGACTTGCAACAGCCTCCCCTGGAACGGGGAACAGTTTACAAGCCACTAGGCTTTAGCCTAGGTGGTTCCTGACTTTCTATTCAATCCCGGCAATTCGATGGCAACAGCGTCTCTAGTGCCTTTTACGGCTGCCCGGGCCTCTTGCGCGGTTTTCTCGTAGGCGGCTGTGTACCGGGCGGCGGTGGGCAGCACCAGTATATTCCCCGCCTCGTCGGGTCCGCGCAGAAGACCCCCCTGGCGCATTTTCTTATAGACATCATTCAGCAGGCTGCGCGAACTTTTACTGCGCGCCTCATTGCCCCAATTCTCACCGTATCGCTCACGGACGCTGTAGAACAATTCGGACATATCTTCCGTCGTCACATACAGGCAACCGTATATATCAGGTGAGGGCCATACACCCGTTTCGACTTTATCCCGTATGGCCTCGCACATCAGCAGGGCAACCTGGTCGTTGCTGCCAAATGGCGTCAGGCTCGTCACCGGTCCTGTTGCCATGCCGCTTGCGCGCACAATGCAGGCATAATCCCGGTGTATATCGAGCAGCCAGCCATAGGTTTCAAGTAGTTCATTGGCTATGGCCTCTGCATGCGCCAGTAGTTCAGCAAAAGCTGCTGGATCATCAAATCTGAACAGTGCCGGGCCAAGCAGCAGTGCGCGCCAGGCACGCACCAGCGGAGATGTCCCGGCTGCTCCCGCTAATAATGTGGGCTGTAGTACAGTTGCATTGTCGCGTAACCGGGCCTCGACCGCCGTCACCTCCTGCGGATTGAGCGCGACAATCAGCGAACGCGCCACGTCCGTGAACTCATACAACACATCAGCGTCCGGCGTTTGCTCAACCCAGTCTCTTGTCTGACCATCGACCAGTTGCAGACCACCCATGTCCTCCAGGTATTGGAGCGCTCGCTGGATGCTATAGCGATCGGTCGGCCTGCGAAAATCAAATTTTCGCTCGCTACCCGGGCCTGTTGCGGATTGCTCCTGTATCTGCTCGGCCAGCTGGGAAAGCAAGAACTGCTGGTCGTTGCCCCGGCCAGTGAGTTGACGGCTTTCCGCGTACCAGAGAATCCAGGTCAGGCAAGCGAAGTCTCCAGGCTCTTTTAGCCTATCGTAGAGGTAGCCCGGCGTGGTTGCACTGGGATGCCGTATCAGGCGGATCGCACTGGTATCGCGCTGGATGCGCCAGCCTGTATGTTGATCGTGCCAGGTTTGCAATGTGTAGTAATGATATTTCACCAGCCGGAACAGGTCGCTATGTTTAGGCAGGATCACTTCCTTCTCCATCAGTGCCAGGTGTGCCTTCATCAGGTCAGTGCTGGATGCTCGCTGGCGTGAGGTCGCAGGCATGGATGCGGCGCGTTTGACCTGCGGGGGCGTCTCTCGCAGGTTATCGTCTGCCATCTCCTCAGGCGTGTCTGCCTTTAATAGTTCTCTCTCTTCGATCATGCGGAAATCTCATCAACTTTCTGCCGTTGCAAACGGTAACGTGGGAGGAGCAGTATCCCGTCCGGTGCGCGAAGCATCGTGTAGTCTTGCTCATCAGGGTTAAGCAACACTATCGTCGAACCGTCAGGAGCATCATATTGGTGATTGGCGTCACCCAGGCAACTATCAATCACCTCGATCAGCATAGCGCGATCTTCTGCGTTAATACTTTCGATGCTGCCTATATCAAGATATATATCTGAGAAGAGCTGCGCAAAGCGCAGTCGCTGCTCCTTGACCCTGGTCTCATGCTGCACAATCAGGTTGCGAATAATCGTGCGGTTATCAATCAGCGGGTCTTCCAGGGGATGTTCGCCACGATTCGCCCGGCTGACGGGCCGTAGGCGCAGGCTCACACTCGGAGGCTCTTGCCAGTCGCTGCCTTTTCCAGGGTCGTAGGTGGCACTGGGAGAACCCGCGAGGCTCTCCGGCAAGTGAACAGGTAAGAGATTGGCGAAGGCCGCCGAGAAAAGTTGCTGCGCCGTTTCGCCATCTCGTGCCATCAGTAACTGGTGCGCCAGCGTATTCAGGTTGGTGGCGTAGTTAGCGTTCGGCCTTGCTGTGGCGGCCAGTACAGATGCCCGGCGCACGACCTTGTCCACTTCGGCCAGGGCATTGCGACGGAAGGAATCGGCGTTTTTGCCCTCGGCAAACCAGTTCACCACCGCCTGCACCTGGTTGCGTGCCTCTTGCAGCAGTTCTTCTTGCGTCCGTGTCTGCTCGGTCATGAGTCCGGGAGGCTCGAGGTGCTCTGATACGATCTCAATCAAGCGTTCTTGCTTGCCCGTCTTAGCCCACTCGCAGAGCAATGCGCGCACACGAGGACTGTACTGTGTCAGAGCCTGGGCGAAACCATGCACATATGCCACGACCGCCGCTTTATATGCCTGGTACGCTTCAAAGTCAGGCTGGCCTTGCTGGGCTGCATGAATCATATTGGCAAGATATTGCGCCGCCTCGCGAGCCATCGTGCTCCATATCTCGAAAGCCCGCTGCCACTCCTCAGCGATCTCGCGGCTGCGAGCAGGTGATAACTCAGAAAAAGACATCTGCAAGTCTTGATCCAGGCGCTGGAGAGCATTCCATAGATGTGGCAAATCACCCTGGCGTAAAGCTCCCTTGCCGCTATTTGCGCGTGTCTGCTCCTCAAGAAACGTTTCGATAGCAATGGCTTCTGGAGTGGCCTGGTAAAGCAGCGCGGGCGCGAGAAAGCTGGCGATGGAGGTCGCACGGCTGGAATCGTAAATGGTGGTCACATTCCCCCATTCCTTGAGGGCGGCGAGGTCGTTCTGGCATTGCTCCAGCGTGTATTCAGGGTCGAAGGTATCGCGCACAGCAGCGCGAATTTCCTGCGCGGTGAGTTGATAGCGATAAAATTCCCTGTGTTGCTGGAGAAAAATGTGCATTATCACGCGGTACCACCGTACCCGATTGGAGGTAACAAGATAGCTGAAAATCGGCAACCGGTCGGTCAAATTGAAGACAGAAGCAGGGGGAATGCCTTCGTAGGTCGTAGCTGCATTGGCAGCCAGGCCATTATTCTCATTACGTGGACTAACCGATGTATGTTGATCTACTGACCCTGTATATTTCCCATTCTGCTGTTCAGAGCCATTTACACGCTCGTACACTCCGAATCCCCTTTATCCTTTCAAATGTCTCCCAGGCATTGTACCACAAGCAGTGAAGTGATCATTTCTCCCACTGATCCAATCGTCTCACTGCCAGCATTCTTTTTCAAGTAAGTAGAAATGGTAATTGTTTCTGAAACATCTTACAGGGTTTCTCAAAAGTCTTTTTCCTCTTCCCCTCCCCGCCCCAAAAAAGAGGAAAGAGCGTGGTGCCGGTTGGGCGCGGCCGCGCCCAACCGGCACCACGCTCTTTCCTACTCTGGGGTGGGGGGCTTGCGGCCAATCAGAGCGACTTTTGAGAAACCCTGAAACATCTTACAGGGCTTTTTGGTGTACCCGAAAAGCCCCAAAAGTGAACCATTTCTTGCTACAATAGGAAAATTCCAAACCACTCCTACGAAAGCGAGAAATGGCGTACATGTACCTTAGCATATTTGAAAGTGGA
>Ga0209647_1000833_pt1 | contig 28080 bp, 23 predicted proteins | sample GraSoi_2013_60cm_FD_185827 | JGI IMG/M metagenome (GOLD analysis project Ga0209647, IMG submission 185827) | Grasslands soil microbial communities from the Angelo Coastal Reserve, California, USA - Sample 9_17_2013_60cm (SPAdes) (version 2) | ecosystem: Environmental > Terrestrial > Soil >... | reverse complement strand
ACCGCCGCGAGCCGATCGGTGCGACGCGCCACCAGCGCCACCGACGCGCCTTCGCGCGCCAGCACCTCGGCAAAGCGCACGCCGAGCCCGCTCGACGCGCCGGTCACGAGCGCGACCCGGCCTTTGAGATTGAAGAGCTCTGCCGCGGTCATTCGAGCTTGCCTCGCATGGCTGTCATTGGGCGCAGCGCCACCCGCCCTCGACTTCGCTTCGGGCGCGGAGGATACTGCACCATCCGCCCAATGGAACAACGAAGGTTTTTCCATGGCCCAGCACGACGACCATGAACACGGCTCGGAGCTCTCAGAGACGCAGCTGCGCGTGCGCGCGCTGGAAACGGTCTTGACGGAGAAGGGCTACATCGATCCGGCTGCGCTCGATCTCATCATCGAAGCCTACGAGACCAAGGTCGGCCCTCACACCGGCGCGCGCATTGTTGCCAAGGCCTGGCGCGATCCCGCGTTCAAGCGGGCGCTGCTCGACGACGGCTCCAAGGCGGTGAGCGCGCTCGGTCATGAGAGCCGGGTCGGCGACCATCTGGTTGCCGTCGAGAACACACCCGCGCTCCACAACATGGTCGTATGCACCCTATGCTCTTGCTATCCGTGGGAGGTGCTCGGCCTGCCGCCGGTCTGGTACAAGTCCGCGCCCTACCGCTCGCGCGCGGTCAAGAACCCGCGAGGCGTGCTCGCCGATTTCGGCATCAAACTGCCGGCGAACATCGAGATTCGGGTGTGGGATTCGACGGCGGAAACACGCTTCCTCGTCTTGCCCATGCGCCCGGCCGGCACGGAGGGTTGGAGCGAGGAGCGGCTCGCGCAACTGGTCACCCGCGACGCCATGATCGGCACCGGGCTCGCCAAGCGACCCGAGGAGGTCGCCTGATGGACGGCGTTCACGACATGGGCGGCATGGACGGCTTCGGAAAGGTCGAGCCCGAGCCGAATGAGCCGGCGTTTCACGCTCGGTGGGAAGGGCGCGTGCTCGCGATGCAACGCGCCCTGGGTTATGCCGGCGCGTGGCCCATCGATGCGTCCCGCTTCGCACAGGAGCGCTTACCGCCGAAGGTCTATCTGACCGCGTCCTACTACCAACGCTGGGCGCTGGCCATGGAGACCAACGTCATCGAGCGTGGTTACGCCGATGCGGACGAGCTTTCCGGCGGCCACGCGTTGCGTCGCGGCAAGCCGCTCGCGCGCAAGCTCACCCCGGATGCGGTCCAGCAAGCCATGACGCGCGGCTCGTTCTACCGGCAGGCGCAGGCGCCGGCCCGGTTCAAGCCGGGCGATCGCGTGCGCACGAAGAACATCCATCCGCCCACGCACACTCGCCTGCCGCGCTACGCACGCGGGCGTCTCGGCGTGGTCGAACTGGTGCATGGCTGCCACGCCTTTCCGGACGCGGTGGCCATCGACAAGGGCGACAACCCGCAATGGCTCTACACCGTCGTCTTCGAGGGCAAGGAGCTGTGGGGCCCGGACGCCGACCCGACCGTCAAGATCTCGATCGATGCATTCGAGCCGTATCTCGATCCGGCGTAATGATGGGTCGTACTGAGATGCGCCGCGCTTTGAACTGTGTCCTCACCGCGTCTCTCACTGTCGCTGCGCTCTGGCTTCTGGTTCTTCCGGACGTCAACAGCTGGGCGACCCTCGTCGTCGTGGGAATAGGCATGTATTGGGCGGACGCGGAAATAGAAGAGCTTCGTTCGACTCCCTAATGGTGATTGACTCCACCCTCGCCCGCCGCGCGGCCGATGCCGTGCCCAGCATTCCGCGCGATTCCGAAGGGCCCGTCTTCCGCGAACCGTGGGAGGCGCAGGCCTTCGCCATGGCGCTCGCCTTGCACGAGCGCGGGCTGTTCACCTGGCCGGAATGGGCGGCTACCCTCGCCGACGAGATCAAGCGCGCGCAGGCTGCCGGCGATCCCGATACCGGTGAGACCTATTACCGGCATTGGCTCAACGCGCTCGAACGCATCGTCGCCGCGAAGGGCCTGGCCGATGCGCAAATGCTCGCGCGCTACCGCGACGCCTGGGATCGCGCGGCGGAGCGGACCCCGCACGGCACGCCGATCGCGCTCAAGCCGGAAGACTTCGCGGACTAGTGTGGCGGTTCAGAAGTCCGCATCATTTCTGCGGCGAGTCCGAAATGCGGACTTCTGAACCAAAGCCACACTAGATCAATGAGTTGCTAGTGTCCTTCGATTCCGAAGTTCGCAAACGAGGCTGCGGCACAATAATGCGAACTTCGGAATCGGGACACTAGCGCGCATTCGGCGTTCCCTCGAAACGGCTTCAGCGCGCCGCGGCGCGGATATCGGGGGTGTGCACGTGCTCCGGCCGCACGCCCTTGCCCACGAGCCAAGCGGGGATGAGGCGCAACGGCGCAAACCACGACGTCAGCCGCAGCGGCCAGGGCGCTGCGAGCGTCTCCCCGGCGCCGAGCAGCCGGTCGATCACGTTGTTCTGCACGACCACCTGAATGCGTTGCGTGACGCGGGTCGGAAACTCGCGCCGCCGCTCCACCCGATCGAGGTCGTCCTCGCGCAGCGTGCCGGCCTTGAGCGGCCGCCACAGGATGTTCGCCGCCGCCACCGCGTCTTGCACCGCCAGATTGACGCCGACGCCGCCGATGGGGGACATGGCGTGCGCCGCGTCACCGATGCAGAGAAGGCCGGGGCGGTGCCAGCGCCGGAGGCGGTTGACCGCGACGGTCAACAGCTTGATCTGGTCCCAGTCCTTGAGCTCGTCGACCCGGTCGGCAAATGCGGGCACGATCTGCGCAACGCTGCGCCGGAACGCCGGCAGGCCGGCGCGTTGGGTTTCTTCGATCGAGCCCTTGCGAATCAGGAAGGCGCATTGCCAGTAGTCGCCGCGATCGATTATGACGACAATGCGCCCCACTTCGAATCGGCCCATCGACTCGTCGGGGTCGTTGGCTTTCTTCGGCAGGCGGAACCACAGCACGTCCATCGGTGCGCCGAGCTCGTCGGCCTTGAACCCGGCGCGCGCGCACACGGTCGAGTGCCGCCCATCGCATCCGACCGTAAGGTCGGCGCGCACTTCAAGCGCGCCGTTGGGCGTGTTGGCGCGCACGCCCGCGATGCGGCCGTCGTCCTCGATCAGGTCGACCGCCTCCGCCCGCATGCGCAGATGGAACGACGGATAGCTCTTGCCGTGATCGGCGAGGAAGTTGAGGAAGTCCCACTGCGGCATCAGCGCGACGAACTTGCAGCGGGTCGGCAGGTAGGTGAAATCCGCGAAAGCATAAGCCCGACCGCCGAAATATGCGCTGATGCTGCGAGCTTTCTGGTGCGGCAGCTTGAGGAACTCGTCGAGCAGACCGAGCTCGCCCATCACGTCGAGGGTCGAGGGATGGATGGTGTCGCCGCGGAAGTCGCGCAGGAAGTCGCCATGCTTCTCGAGCACGACGACGTCGACGCCGGCGCGCGCGAGCAGGAAGCCGAGCATGAGCCCGCACGGTCCGCCTCCTACGATACAGCAGCGCGTTGAGAGCTGTTCGGCCACCATAGCTATGCTCTCCGCGAATTCAGCGGCCGGGATGGCCAGGTGTTCCGGACAGGCGGCCGACGACGAGCGCCGTCAAATCCCGACCATGCGTTCGGTCACCATGTAGCCGGTGAGCAGGAGCGCGCCGAAGGCGATGATCACGACCGCCGCGCCGACCTCGATGCCGCGCATCGCCAGCATCCCGTAACCGGAGCGCGCGTCGGCGAAGTGTTGGGCCCACGCCCTGGCGCCGACGGCGATCGAAGCGATCAGGGCGACGGTGATAGCGGTTCCAATTCCCATGACGAAGGTCGAGGCGACGCCCGCCCAAAACAATCCCTGCGCCAGCGCGAAGACGAGCACCAGGATCGCCCCCGAGCACGGCCGCAGGCCGACGGCAAGGACGGCGGACAGCCCTCGTTTCCATCCTCCCGGGCCGGCAAGCTCCTCCGGCTCGGGCGCGTGCGCGTGCCCCCACGCCGACGCCTCCTCCTCGTGCGCATGATGATGATGGGCGTGGTCCTCGCCATGATGGTGATCATGGTCATGATCGTGGTGGTGGTCGTGCTCGTGGTGGTGATGGGCGTGACCATGGTGCGCATGACCATGGTGCGCGTGATCGTGATCGCGCGGCGTTACCGCGGCGCCGACGGCCGCGGGACGGTGGAGCATGTGCAGGAGCGCCATGAACGCTCGGCCCTTCACCCACAGCAATCGCACGCCGATGACGATGATGAGCGAGTAGCTGACGATTTCGATCACATTGACCGCGCGGCCCATGGTCGCCGCGGTCGCGTTCAGCACCGCAGCCGCCATGCCTACGAGCACCACCGCGACCAGCGCCTGCATCAGCGCCGAGGCGAACGACAGGACCACGCCGCGCGTCCAGGTCTCGTTATTCGCGACGATGTAAGACGAGATCACCGCCTTGCCGTGGCCGGGACCGGCGGCGTGAAAAATGCCGTAGAGGAACGACAATCCGAACAGGGTCCAGGCGGCGCTGCCGTCGGTCTTGGCGGCGCGCAGCAGGCTCGAAAACTGGCGATAGAATTCCGCCTGCTTGGCGAAGATCCAACCGAGCACGCCGCCCACCAGCGGCGCCGGCGCCTGCGAACGCGGCGCGCCGAACGGGGCGGCCTGAGCGAATGCGCCGTCGAACAGCCCGGCCGCGAATAGAAGGCCGGCGATGACCGTGACCAGCAACGCGATATGAACAACCGGTCGCCGCCCGACGATTTTCACGGACATTTCACTGCGATCTTGTTCGCAAATTCGGAGCCGATGGTGAGCGACGGATCCCTCTGGTCGGCACCGAGTTGGCTCAGCTGCTGCGACAGCGCGGCGCCCATTTCCTGCGGCCGCCCGATCGAGAGCTTGCAGTGTGCGGGCGCGCCGACGAGCTTGACGGGATCCTTTTCGGCGAAGCTGAAGTCGACGAAGAACTCGCGGTCGTAGACTTCGAGCGTCAGGTCCTTGGCCTTCACCGGCGCCTTGACCGGCAGCGTGAAGTAAAGTGTGAGCACCGTATCCTTGGGATTGAAGTCGAGATAGTAGTCCGCCAGCGGGTCGTTGAACTCGACCTTCTTTCCGTTCGCCTTGGCATAGGTGAAGAAGTCGTATTCCTTGAGCGAGGTGACGTTGACCTCGGCGAGCGGGGCCAGCTCTTCGCGGGTGAACTCGCCCTTCTTCTTCGACTCGATACCTTGGGTCGCGAATACCGAGAACATGTCGTCGAAGGTCCAGGCGTGGCGCACGCCGGTGACCGTTCCGTCGGGCCCGTAGACCACCTCGCTCTTGACGGTCACCCAGATGTGGGGATGCGCCTGCGCTGCTGCGGGCGCGATGACGAGGCCCGCAAATGCCGCCAGAGCATAGGAAAACAAACGGTGGATCATCGATTTGCTCGCCAAGGCTCCCGTGCGTGCTTCGCAAACTCCTCGCGCGCGCAGGGGCACGATATCACGGACTGCGGCGGAATGGAGGCGCGAAATGGCCTTCCGCCGACATGAGAAAGTAACGCCAAATCTACGCACCCGCCGCACTGCCGTCGGCGCGCGGGTCATGGCCGCCTTCGCACGTTCCATCGGGGTGCAGCACCACCGCCCCGGCATGGCCCATGACGTCCGAATAAGGCTCCGCCAGCATCTCGACGTCGTGCCCCGCCGACAGGAGTCGGTCGACAAGAGCGCCGTCGAAACGCGCTTCCATGCGCAGATTGCCGTGCGTTGCGCCCCAGGTGCGGCCCAACAGCCAGCGCGGGGCGTCGATCGCGCGCATGAGTGGCGCCCCGTAGCGCACGTGGCGCGTGAATATCGCCGCTTGCGTCTGCGGCTGACCGTCGCCGCCCATGGCGCCGTAGCCGATGACGCGGCCGTCGGCGAGCACGGCGAGCGCCGGATTGAGCGTATGCGGCGGCAGCCGGCCGGGCTCGAGCACGTTCAACGCGCCGCCTTCGAGCGAAAAGCTCGCGCCGCGATTCTGCATCAGCAGGCCGGTCCTGGGCAGCACCACGCCGGAGCCGAACTCCCAATAAAGCGACTGGAGGTAGGAGACCACGAGCCCCGAGGCGTCGGCGGCGCCCATCCAGACGGTGCCGCCCTCGCCGGCGGGCGCCGGCCAGGACGCGGCCTTGCGCCGGTCGATCGCGAGCGCCGCGGCGTCCAGAAACTTGGCATCGAGGTAGCGGTCGATCGGATGTCGCAGATAATCGGGATCGGTGATCGCTCGATCGCGCACCGCGAAGGCCCGCTTGGTCGCTTCGACCAGCCCATGGATGTGATCGAAGCCCTCACTCTGCGGCACGCGCAAGCGCTCGAACAACGCAAGAATGATCAGTGACGCCAGCCCCTGCGTCGGCGGCGGGGTGTTGAACGCGCTGCCGGCATCGAGCGCGACCGCGAGCGGCTCGGCGAGCCTGGCGCGGCAGCGTTCGAGGTCGGCGCGCGTCACCGGGCTGCCGACGCGGTCGAGATCGCCGGCGATCTCGCGGCCGACATCGCCGCGGTAGAAGTCATCGAGCCCGGCATGGACGAGATGGTCGAGCGTCGCGGCGAGCGCTGGCTGCTTCAGCGTCGCGCCCGCGTCGGGCGGCTTGCCATCGAGCAGGAACGTCTGTGCGAAACCCGGCACGTCCTTGAGCTCGGCGAGCTTCTCGGCCGTGAAGCGGGCCTGGCTGCGCGTGACGAGTGTGCCTTCGTTGGCATGGACGATCGCAGGTGCAAGCAGGTCGCCGAGGCGCAAACGCCCGCCATAGGCTCGCGCCACCTCCAGCGCCAGCATCCAGCCGGCGACCGCGGCCGGCACGGTGAGCGCCGCGAGCACGCCGCGCGGCGGGATCGTTTCGTAGTCACGGTAAAGCTCGCGCCGCGCGTGGGCGCCGGCGCGACCCGCTGCCATCAGCGCGCGCACGCGCCCGGACGGCTCGCGCACGAGCCAAATCCCGTCACCGCCCAAGTGGGTCATGTGCGGATAGACCGCGGCGCTGGCCGCGGCCATGGCGACCATGGCCTCGAGCGCATTGCCGCCTTCGGCGAGCGTCGCGCGTCCCGTCTCGACCGCGGCGCGGTGCGGTGCGGCGACGACGCCCCGGCGATGCCCGGCGGTGTGGAGCTCCATGGTTAGCGGTCGTCCAATCGTGCGCTGTCATGCTGCGCGAAACGGAGCATCCAGCCATCACAATACTCATCGTCTGCAGTGCGGTGCATGATCGTGCCTTCGGAGAATACTGGATCGTCCGCTTTCGCGAGCGACGACGGTGAGATGCGAAGAGCTAAACGGCAATCTAGGCGGCGTCCTCGCTCAACCCCCGCCGCCTGAGCAGCCCGTCGGGCGTCGGCAAGCGCCCACGAAAGGCGGTGTAGAGGTCGGCCGGGTCGCGCGCGCCGCCGGCGGCGTAGACATCATCATGCAGCCTCTTCGCGACGCCGGCATCGAAGATATCGCCGGTCTCCTCGAACGCCGCGAAAGCGTCGGCGTCGAGCACCTCCGACCACAGATAGCTGTAATAGGCCGAGGCGTAGCCCGCGCCCGCGAATACGTGTTGGAAGTGGGTGGGTCGGTGGCGCATGACGATTTCCGCGGGCATGCCGATGCGCGCAAGTTCAGCCTGCTCGAAGCCGTTGGTGTCGAAGCCGTCGCCGGCCGCGGGCTTAAGATGCATATCGAGATCGATGAGCGCCGAGGCGAGGTATTCCACCGTCGTCTGGCCCTGATTGAAGGTGCGCGCGGCGAGAAGCCGGCGCAGTTGGTCCTCCGGGAGCGGCTCGCCGGTGCGATAGTGCAGCGCGAAGCGGCGCAAGATTTCCGGCCGCTCCAACCAATGCTCGAACAGCTGCGACGGTAGCTCCGACCAGTCCAGGAGCACGTTCGTGCCCGCGATCGTCGGGTAGGTGACGTCGGAGAGGAGCGCGTGCAAGGCGTGGCCGAACTCGTGGAACAGCGTCTTGGCGTCATCGAATGAAAGCAAGGTCGGCTCGCCCTCGCCCGCTTTGGAGAAGTTCATGACATTGACGACCAACGGATGGATATCGCCCCTAAGCCTTTCCTGGTCGCGCAGGGCGGTCATCCAGGCACCGCTGTGTTTCGACGTGCGGGCGAAATAGTCGCCGAAGAAGAGGCCGCGATGGCGCCCCGCGGCGTCGCGCACCTCCCACACCCGCACGTCGTCATGCCAGACCGGGACGCCGTCGCGACGCTCGAAGGTCAGGCCAAACAGGCGGTTCGCGGTGTAGAACGCGGCCTCGATGATACGCTCGAGCTGTAGATACGGCTTGATCGTCGCCTCGTCGATGTCGCAGCGCGCCTTGCGCAGCTTCTCCGCGTAGTAGCGCCAGTCCCACGGCGCGAGCGCGAAATTTTTTCCCTCCGCCTGCACCAGCGCCTGCAGGGCGTCGCGATCCGCCATTGCGCGGCGGCGGCCCGGCGCCCAGACGCGCTCAAGCAGGGCACGCACGGCCTGCGGCGTTTTCGCCATGGTATCGTCGAGCCGGTAGTGGGCGAAGCTCGGATAGCCGAGCAGGCGCGCGCGCTCGGCGCGCAACGCCACCATCTCGGCAATGATCGCCTTGTTGTCGGTGGCGCCGCCGCCGTCACCGCGCGCGATCCAGGTGCGAAAAATCCTCTCCCGCAGGTCGCGCCGCGTGGAGAATTGCAGGAACGGCTCGACGCTCGAGCGCGAAATGGTGATGGCGTGCTTGCCGGCAAGCCCGCGCTCCTCAGCCGCCGTGCGCGCCGCCGCGCGCACGAAATCCGGAAGACCGGCGAGGTCATCCTCGCCGTCGAGCACCAGCGCATAGCTCTGCTCGTCCGCCAATACGTTCTGGCTGAAGGTGGTGCCGAGCGTGGCGAGCCGCTCGTTGACATCGGCAAGCCGCGTCTTCGCCGGCGCGTCGAGCGCGGCGCCGGCGCGGGTAAACTTCAGGTGGTAGCGCTCGAGCACGCGCCGCTGCTCGGCCGAAAGCGCAAGCCGATCGCGCATGCGGTAGAGAGCATCGATGCGGCCGAACAGGGTCTCGTCCATCAGGATCCTGTCCCAATGCTTGGCCTTGAGCGGGGCCAACTCGCGCTCGAACGCGAGGATCGCATCGTTGGTGTGGGCACCGGCCAGGAGATGGAAAAGGTCGACGGCTCGCGCGAGCGCCTCTCCGCTCGCTTCGAGCGCGTCGATGGTGTTGGCGAAGGTCGGCGCCTGCGCATTGCCGGCAACGGCCGCGACTTCCGCCGCGTGCGCGGCAAATGCGCGCGCAAAGGCAGGCCGAAAATGCTCAGGCTTGATCCGGTCGAAGGCCGGCACGCCGAAGGAACCGCCCCACTGCGCGAGCAACGGGTTGTCGGCGACTTCGGAGGCGGAGACTTCGGTCTGCTGATTCATGCGCCTCATATGGGATGTGAACGCGTGCATTGCACCTTAAGCGACGAGCAGGGCCAAAGCACGTCAGCATCGCTGCATATTTTGAATTTTTCCGATGTGAAAGCGGCGCCGCGTTGATAGACTAACGCTGAGCTCGACGCTCAGGCCTTCCGCCACCAATCAAGCCGTCCGCGCGTCCCAGCCGACCACACTAGGCGGCGACGTGCAGGAAGCCGGCAAACGAGAGGAGGACACATGGTTTCGTTCACCTTGAACAACCGCCAGGTCTCGGTCGATGCCGATCCGAGGACCCCGCTGTTGTGGGCCATCCGCGACCATGTCGGGTTGACCGGCACGAAATACGGCTGCGGCGCCGGTCTGTGCGGCGCCTGCACCATCCACATCGACGGCGCGGCGCAACGCTCGTGCCAGCTCGACGTGGGCGCGGTCGCCGGCAAGACGGTCGTCACCATCGAGGGCCTGTCGCCCACCTCCTCCCATCCGTTGCAGAAGGCCTGGGTGGTGGAAGAGGTGCCGCAGTGCGGCTACTGCCAATCAGGGCAGATCATGAAGGCGGCCGAACTCCTCGCCAAGAACCCCAAGCCCTCCCGCGCGGACATCATCACGCACATGAACGGCAATATCTGCCGCTGCGGAACCTATCACCGCATCATCGCCGCCATCGAACGCGCAGCGAAGGAGGGCTGAGCCATGACGATGATCGATACAGCCCCGTCCCGCCGCAGCGTGCTCGCCGGCCTGGGCGGCCTGACTTTCTGCATCGCGGTCGGAAACGACGGCGTGCGCCTGATGTCGCAGGCGCAGGCGAACGCGATGGCCAATGCCAGTGTCACGCCGTGGGTGCGCATCGCCGCCGACGGCAGGATCACCATTCTCAGCGCCGGCGCCGAGATGGGCCAGGGATCGATGACGTCGCTCCCGCTCATCGTAGCGGAAGAGATGGACGCCGACTGGTCGAAGGTCGCAATCGAATGGACGCCGGCCGACGCCAAGGTTTACGGCTACAAGGATCCGTTCGGCACCGAGCAATTGATGTGGATCGTCGGCAGCCGCGCGGTGCAGCTCTATTTCACCCAGCTGCGCATGGCCGGCGCCCAGGTGCGCAAGGTGCTGATCGCCAACGCCGCGCAGAAATGGGGCGTCGATGCCGCAACGCTCAAGACCGAGCCGAGCGTCGTCATCAATCCTGCCAACGGGGCGCGGCTCACCTATGGCGAGATCGCTGCGTTCGGCACAATCCCTGCGACACTGCCGGCGGTCGATCCCAAGGAACTCAAGGAGCGCAAGGATTTCCGCCTGATCGGCAGGTCGGTGCCGCGACGCGACACGCCGGCGAAAGTCAACGGCACGGCGCAATACGCCATCGACGTGAAATTGCCCGGCATGGTCTACGCCTCGACCTTGCACTCGCCCGTGCACAATGCCCAGCCCGGTATTTGGGATGCCGGCAAGCAGGAGCAGTCCGCCACCGCGCCGGAAAGCTGGAACGACGCCGAGATCAAGGCGATGAAGGGCGTGATCGCAGTGGTCAAGCTTGCCAATGGCCTCGCCGTCGTCGCCGATCATTTCGAGACCGCCAAGGCCGGTCGCGACGCCCTAAAGGTGACGTGGCGGAAAGCCAAGGCCGAGGGTTTCAACTCCGACCGGGCGCTCGAGGATTACGTCAAAATCCACGCCGATGCGAATGCGCAAGCGGTCAAGCTCGAAGAAAAGGGCGACGTGGCCGCGGCGTTCACGGCCGCGGCCAAGACCTACCACGCCGAGTTCCGCAGCGATTACGGCTATCACGCCCAGATGGAGCCGCTCAACGCGGTGGTGCGCATCAACGAAGCCGGCGACAAGGTCGAGGTTTGGGAGGGCAGTCAAGCGCCCGACGAATCGCGCAAGGCGGTGGCGAAGGCGCTCGGGTTCGGCCTCGAGCAAGTGGATTTCCACCAGTGCTACATGGGCGGCGGCTTCGGCCGTCGCTCAATCGGCGACTACGCCGCCGAATGCGCGCTGATCGCCAAGGAGGTGCGCCGGCCCGTCAAGTTGATATGGACGCGCGAAGAGGACGTCGCCCAGGGCATGTTCCGCCCGCAGTCCTTCCAGTGCCTGGAGGCGGCGACCGATGCCTCCGGCAAGGTGACGGGCTGGAAGCACTGCGTCGTCGGCGACGGCGAGTTCCTGCTCATCACCGGCATCAAGATCCCCTACTACGGGGTGCCCAACCAGGCGATCGAGCGGCGCGGCGTCTCGCACGGCATCAAGCTCAAGCACTGGCGCGCGGTCGGGCACGTGTTCAACACCTTCGCCATCGAAAGCTTCGTCGACCAGATGGCGGCCGATCAGGGCATGGACCCGATCGAATTCCGCTTCGAGCGCATGGGCGCCAACCCCAAGGCGCGCAAGGTGTTCGAAACGCTGGCGCAAATGTCCGACTACAAGGCCAAGCGGCCGGAAGGCCGCGCGCTCTCCGGCACCTCGAAATTGGTCGCCAGCAACAGATGCGGATTGGCGCCGATCCAATCGGCCAGCGAGATCGATTCGTAAGTGCCGTTGTTGAGCGCGATGAGGAGCTCGACGTCCTCGTTGCCGATGTTCTCGATATAGTGCCCGTATCCTTGCGGCACATAGCCGACGTCGCCGGCGTTGAACTCTTCGGTGCAGACGCGGCCGTGGGATCCGAACACGCTCATGCGGGCGCGGCCGGAAATATAGTACTGCCATTCATCGGCGTTGGGATGCCAGTGCGGTTCACGTAGCGCGCCGGGCTTGATCTGCATGAGCGCGCCGGTAACGGTCGTCGAGATCGGAAACTGGCGTTGCGACACCAGGCGATTGGTGCCGCCGGAGTAGGTGTCGGGGCGCTGCGCCAGCAATTGGTAGCGGTGGGTGAGCGGCCCGCGATCGAGCGCGCCGGGCGCCGGATTGGCGGGAAGCGGCGGCGGCACCGATCCCTTGGCGATGTAGACCTCGCGCTTGGGAAAATTCGCGAAGGTCGACGCCGGTACGCCGAAATACTTCGCCAGTACCTCGGGCGGCGTGTGGCCGACCCAATCGGTGATGCTGAACGTGCCGAACTCCGAAAAGTAGCCGTTGTCGAACACCAGCACGAACAGGCAGTCCTCGGAGCCGATGCCCTGGATCGAGTGGCCGAACCCGCGCGGGAAATACCAGACGTCGCCGGCATTGAAGTCGACGATCTGCGACTGGCCTTGCGGGTTGATGGTGGTGACGCGGCATTGGCCCTTGATCACATAGGCCCACTCCGCCGCGTTGGCGTGCCAGTGCAGTTCGCGTAACCCCCCAGGGACGAGCGACATCAGCACGCCGGCGAGCGCTTGCGACACCGGGAAATCCACGACCGTCGCCTCTTTCGCCCAGCCGCCGTCCCACGATTTGGGCGCAACCGCGCCGAGGCGGAAGCGGAACGACGGCAGCTCGGCGCCGGCAAGCGGTGCCGGGGTCGGCCCGAACGGCGGCTGTCCCTGGCCGAAAGTCTCCGTGTTCGTTGCAGCCGCCACCATGCCGCCGGCCGCGGCCGCGCCCAGCATGTCGCGACGTGAGAACTCGCCCATTCGTAACCTCCTCGGATCAAGCGCCCATGCCGATCGCGCAGACGGGTGTCACAGCTTCCGATTACGAGTCAACCAAGCTCGGCACACGGTTTGCGCCGGCGTATGCTGGAGCAGCACGCGCATCCACCGCCACGAGCTTGGAGGCCCCATGACCGCCATCACCCTCGCGCAGGCCGACAGCCTTATCGACGCCATCCTCACCCGCGGCGCCGAGCTCGATTGCCGGCCGCTCTCGGTGATCGTGGTCGAGCCCGGGTGCAAGGTGAAGGCGTTCAAGAAGGAGGACGGCAGCTCCATGATCCGGTTCGAGATGGCCTACGGGAAGGCCTATGCCGCGCTCGCCATGGGCCGCTCCTCCAAGCTCGTGAAGGTGCGCGCCGAGGAGAAGCCGATCTTCATGCGCTATCTCATCGCTGCGACCGACGAACAGATTTTTCCCGAGGGCGGCGGTTTGCAGATTCGCGACGCCGCGGGCGAAGTCATCGGCGCGGTCGGGGTCACCGGCGATACCGAGGAGCGCGACGAGGAGCTCGCCGCCCACGGCATCCGCGCGATCGGCCTCAAGACCGACGAGGATTGCGCCGCCATCGGCCGCCGTCGCGGGATCCGGCTGACCAACCGATGACAGCAACTTCGAAATTGCGCTAGTGTCCCGATTCCGAAGTTCGCAAGCCCTTGCGGCACGTGCTCTTGCGAACTTCGGAATCAAGGGGACACTAGCAAACTTATGACTCTAGTGTGGTTTTTTGGATTTGAAGTTCCTATGCGAGCTCGCTGCATAATGATAGGAACTTCAAATCCACCACACTAGGATTTCGCGTTCACTACCAAAATCAAAAACTGCGGGAGGTTCGCATGGCCGCTCGTCGAGTAAAATTGGTCGTAATGGCCGCCCTGCTCGCAGCCGCGGCTGCGCCGCTGATGACGTTGCGTGCGGCCCCGGCGCTCGACTACGAGTTCTTCAAGGCGCGCGTGCAGCCGGTCTTCCTGCAAAAGCGCGACGGCCATACCCGCTGCTACGTCTGTCATGCGGAAAGCAACAACGCGTTCCGGCTGGAACGGCTCTCCCCCGGCGCCAGCACCTGGAGCGAGGAGCAGTCGCGCAAGAACTTCGGGATGGCGTCGATCCTGGTGAACCCGGGCGATCCCGAGACTAGCCGGCTGCTGCAGCAACCGTTGGCGCCCGAGGCGGGCGGCAACGTCTTTCACTCCGGCGGCCGTCAGTTCGCGTCCAAGGACGACCCGAACTGGAAAATTCTGGCGGATTGGGTCAACGGGGAGAAGCTGTAGAGCCCGATCTCGTGTCGCAGCGACGCGCGGCCATCGGCCGAGCCACGCTCACGACGGTCGTGCCGGACGGTGGTGGGCACGAAAGGCGATGCCGTTGCGGTCGCGCAGCTCCGTGTCGGACGCGACAGACGGCGCCGGCTCCGCGCACCGCAGTAGTGCCTTGTGGGCCTCCCATTCGCTCGCCGCATCGAGCGTCTCGAGAAACTGCACGTCGCCGGCGGCAAGCAACGCAATGGGGAGGCCGTCGCGGTAGAGCAAGCGGTTGCCCGTTAATGCCGGGAGCCTCGGCCCCGGGGTGAGAATTCCCACGAGGTTGAGCGGGTCGGCGCCGGAGAGCGAGAGCAACGCGCCGGCGGCCGGCTGGCGCCGCACCTCGCGCAACATGCCGATCGCGTCCGGCAGGGCAAATTGCTCGCCGGAGAAGCCGGCGACGAAACGCCCGCCGCGGATATCCCCACGGCTCTCGAGCCTGCGATAGACGCGCAGCAGATCGCGCCAGGGTGGCAGCCAGGCCGCCTCGCGTTCGATGAGCCGCCAGAACACGACGCCGTAGCGGAGCAACAAGGTGCGCGCCACGTGCTCGACGTGCTCGGAGGCCGCTTGCAGCGGCGCGGATTTCGCGGGGCGCGGACGGCGAGCGAGCGCCCACCGACCCGCCTCTTCCATTCCGAACTTCGCGGTGCGCCGGCGGCGACGCCCGCCGGCAAGCGGCCGGCGCTCACCGGATGGCACCAAGAGCGCGCGCAAGCCGCCGAAGCTATCGGAATTCACCAGGCCGAGCGCAACCAGTTCGGCCAGCGCCTCCTCGACCTCGGTGCGCAGCAGGCCGGTGCTTTCCACAAGCTCCTCGAAGAATGAGGCCCCGTGCTGGCGAATGTGATCGACGACCGCCTGCGCGCGGATGCTGGGTTGGACGTGATCCGTTTGCGAGGCCAGCGAGGTCCAATGCGCGGCATGCCGACGCGCCACCAGCGTGATCGGGGTCGTGCGCACGGGGCTCGCCCGGCTTTCCCCGCCGTTACCCGTTCGCGCCGAGCGCGGTCGCAGCCGCATCCACGCCACCTGCCCCGCCAGGCAGCGGTCGTCGAGCCATCTCGGTTCGTAACCGGCGAGCCGCGCCGGCAGGATCTCGCTCTCCCAGGCCGCGGCCGGCGCCTCGAATCCTTCGAGTTGCGCGACCACGGTGTCGACGGCATCCGGCCCCTGCATGCGCGCGTCGGCCGCGACGCGTTGCCAGGTCAGCAGGAAGCGCAGGAAGTCGCGCGCCGCCACGGGCTCGATCTCCGCCCGCAACCGTTTGACCGTGTAGCCGTGAATGCGGGCGAGCAAGCGTCGCTCGCACCATTCCTCGCCCGCTGCCAGCGTGAAGCGCCCGCGCATGGCGAAGCCTTCGGCCTCGAGCGCAGCCAGCGCGGCTGCGATCTCGTTTGGCGCAAGTCCCAGCGCAGCGGTGAGCGCCTCGCGCGTGACCGGCCCGAGGCCTTCGAGGCGGCCGCGCAGGATTTCGACCAAGGCCTCCTCGCGCGAGCAATCCGCGCCGACCGCGCCGGCGGGAGCGGCGATCGCGGGCTCGAGCTTGGCCACGGGCCAAAGCGCGCGGAACTGCGGCAGCCGTTCCGCCGCGATCCACAGCGTCGCGTCGGGCAAATGAAGCCGTGTCGCGCGCTTCGCCCGGGCAAGGTCCGACAACCAATCGCTCCAGCCGGGCCCGGCGCGGGCTTCGTCCATGCCGAGGAATCCGAGCCAGACCAGCGCGTCGTGCAGCTCGTCGGCGTTGGTGGCCTCGGGCCATGCTTCGCCGCGAACGCGAGCGATCGCCTCCGGATCGAGCCGGCCAAGGTCGGACGCCGCCTCCGGCGAGAGCCAGCGCCGGCTCATCACGGCTTGGGTGCGGCGCTCCTCCAGCGGCGCGTCGTCGAGATAGGCGTAGGGCCGCGCCGAGAGCACTTCGAGCGCCAGCGGCGAAGGCTCGGTCAGGTCGCGGGCGACGATGCGGATGTCGCCAGCTTCGATGCGCTCGAGCAGGCGCTCGAGACCGGCGAGGTCCATCGCCTCGTTCAGGCAGTCCGCGATGGTCTGGCGCACCAACGGATGGTCCGGGACTTCGCGCTCGCCGGTGAGATTTTCGGCACAGGCGATCTGGTCGGGAAACACCGCCGCGATCAGATCCTCGGCGCCCATGCGGGCGAGCTGCGGCGCCACCTTCTTGCCGCCGCGGAAGCGCGGCAGCGCCAGCGCCACGCCGATGACCCAGCGCCAGCGCGTGATGAACATCGGCGCATCGAGCAGCGCCTGGATCAGCAGCGGTCTGATGGTGGCGGAGTTGAGGTAGCGCGCGACGTCGGCAAGCTCGAAGCTGTGCGCGGTGGTGAGCGAAAGGACGATATTGTCCTCCGTCGCCGCCGCCTGCAGCTCGAAATTGAATTTGCGGCAAAAGCGTTTGCGCAGCGCCAGTCCCCAGGCGCGGTTGATGCGGCTGCCGTAGGGCGAATGGATGACGAGCTGCATGCCGCCGACCTCGTCGAAGAACCGCTCGAACACGATGGTGTCCTGCGTCGGCAGGCAGTCCAGCGCCGCCTGCGCCGCGGCCAGATATTCGAGGAGTTGCTCGGCCGCGGGCGCGGCGATCCCGACCTCGTCCACGAGCCAGCGCAGGGTGCGCTCGCCCGGCTCGCCGGCGCGCAAGCGCGCGGCGATCTGGGTGCGCAGGCGCGAGACGGCGGCCGACAATTCGTCGCTGCGACCGGGCGCCTCGCCCAGCCAGAACGGAATGGTCGGCGCCATGCCATGCGCGTCCTCGACCCGCACCACGCCGCGTTCGACGCGGATGATGCGATAGCTCTTGTTGCCGAGCTGGAAGATGTCGCCGGCCATGCTCTCGACCGCGAAATCCTCGTTCACGGTGCCGATGAAGTGGTTCTCGGGCTCGAGCAGCACCTGATAATCGGCGTTGTCCGGGATCGTGCCGCCGGACGTCAGGGCGGTGAGCCGCGCCCCGCGCCGGCCGCGCAGCAGATGGTTGACGCCGTCGTAGTGGATCAGCGCGCCGCGGCGGCCGCGGCGGGTGGTGAAGCCTTCCGCCAGCATGCCCACCACCACCTCGAAATCCTCCCGCGGCAGCGCGCGGTAGGGAGAGGCACGGCGCACGAGCGCGTAGAGTTCGTCCTCGTTCCACTCGCGCGCGGCCACTTCGGCGACGATCTGCTGGGCCAGCACGTCGAGCGGCTGGTCCGGGATGGCGAGCCGGTCGAGCTCGCCGCGGCCGACGCTGTCAAGCAGCGCCGCGCACTCCACCAGCTCGTCGCGGGACAGCGGAAACAGCCGGCCCTTGGGCATGCCGTCGATGGCGTGGCCGGAGCGCCCGACGCGCTGGAGAAGGCTCGCGATCGAGCGCGGCGACCCGAGCTGGCAGACGAGGTCGACCTCGCCGATGTCGATGCCCAGTTCGAGCGAAGCGGTCGCCACCAGCGCCTTGAGCTTGCCGTGCTTGAGCCGCTGCTCGGCATCGAGGCGCTGCTCTTTGGCGAGGCTGCCGTGGTGCGCGGTCACGTGATCGGCGCCGATGCGCTCGGACAGCTGGCGCGTCACCCGCTCCGCCAGCCTGCGGGTGTTGACGAAGATAAGCGTGGTGCGATGCGCCTCGATCAACTCGGCCAGGCGTTGGTAGACCTGCTCCCACACCTCGGCCGACATCACGGCCTCGAGCGGCGACTCCGGAAGTTCGAGGGCGAGGTCGCGCCCACGGCGATGGCCGGTATCGATGATGGTGCAGTCGACGCCGGAGGCGGTGCCCGCGTCCGTCCCCACCAGGAAACGCGCGACCGCCTCGATCGGCTTCTGGGTCGCCGAAAGGCCCACGCGCTGCAGGCGGTCGCCGCAGAGCGCCGCCAGCCGCTCGAGCGAAAGCGCCAAATGGGTGCCGCGCTTATTGGCGGCGACCGCGTGGATCTCGTCGACGATCACCGTGCGGGTCGTCGCCAGCATCGAACGGCCCGACTGCGAGCCGAGCAGGATGTAGAGCGACTCCGGCGTCGTCACCACGATGTGCGGCGGCCGGCGACGCATGCGCTCGCGCTCGCCGGGCGGGGTGTCGCCCGTGCGCACCCAGGTGCGGATGTCCACCTCCGGCAAACCCTGCGCCTTGAGGCGCTCGCGGATGCCGGCAAGCGGCGCTTCCAGGTTGCGCTGGATGTCGTTCGACAGCGCCTTGAGCGGCGAGACGTAGACGATCTGGGTTTCGTCCTTGAGGCCGCCGTCGAGGCCTTGCCGAACCAGGCCATCGATGGCGGCGAGAAAGGCCGCCAGCGTCTTGCCCGACCCGGTTGGGGCGGCGATCAGCACGTGCCGGCCGGCCTGGAAGGCAGGCCACGCCTGTGCCTGTGCCGCCGTGGGCGCGGCAAAGCTGCGCTCAAACCAGGCGGCAACGGCCGGATGAAACAAGGAACCTGGCGTCATGGAGCCGGAATTATGGGGTGGCAGATATGGCGGCGGCGGGACCCAACCGCACCGCGCGCCCCGTCGTCCGCGACATATGGGTTTCTTGCCGGCCGAATCAATCCACGGCGCTCGCCTCCGCGTGCCTGCGCCTGCGGCGGCGCACCCGTAATTCGCGAGCGATTCTCGACCGACCGGACGGCGATCAGTTCGCGACCAGCGTGGTGATCCGCTTGGGCACTTCGCCCACCGGGACGACGGCCTTGACCGTCCTGCTTTCGGTATCGATGGCGGTGACGGATTTGATGGCGGCGTTCGAGATGTAGATCGTCTTGCTGTCGGGCGTGAACGTCACCCAGTTCGGCACCGACGCGATCGCGTCGTGCCCGGGGAGCTTGAGCGCGGGCAGCGCGACCTCGCCGATGAGCTTGAGGTCGGCGAGCGAATAGACGAACACCGCGTTGTTGGGGATGCTGGTGACCCACAGCGTCTTGCCGTCCGGCGCGACGCCGATGCCGTGCGAGGGCGCGGTGGCGCGTCCGGCGTCGGTTTCGAATTCCGCGGTCGTCGCCGGCAGTTTGATCCTCGCCACCTCCTTGCGCGCGGCGAAATCCACCACCGCGAATCCATTGGTGTCCGAGAGCTGCACGAAGATGCGCTTGGTCGAGCCGTCGGGGCCGGCTTCGATCGTCATCGGGCGCACCCCGAGGTCGAACGGCAGCTCCCATATGGGAACCTCGCGCTCGAGATCGATGACGGTCAAAAGCTTGCCCGGGATCGAGCCGGTGATCAGGTGCTTGCCGTCGGGCGTCACGTAGATGTTGTGCAGCCGTCCGTTCACCAGGATGCTCTTGGTCCGCGTCAGCGTCTTGGCGTCGATGACGTCGACGGCGCCGGGGCCGCGCGCGATGCCGACCAAGATGCGATCGCCATTCTTGGTGACCGCGATGTTGTTGGGATGGTTGCTCAGCGGGACTTTCTTGAGCAAGGCGCCGCTCTCGCGGTCGAACACGTCGAGCGTGCTGTCGGCCTCGTTGCTGACATAGACCCGCGAGCCGTCGGGAGAAGGCGCGATCCCATGGGCCGCCTCGATGCCCTTGATCTCCTGCACCACCTTGTTGGTCGCGGGATCGATGACGTGGATGCTGTCGCCGGCGCTGTTGGTGACGTAGATGAAAGCCTGTCCGCCCCACGCCGGGAGCGGCGCGAGCGCCAGCACGAACCACAAATGCCTCAAGATGCGTCGATAGCGGGCCATGGCAATGTCCTCACGGCTGTTTGCGACCGGTAGGTTACGCTCAGCCCGCGGTGAACATCAAGGCAACGCCACCGGCTTCCCCCTGGGACTTCGGCCGCGCCCGCGTGCTATAGGATTATGGTCGGCGAAGGCGAAATCAGGAGTCGAGAATGCCCCGTCACGCCCGCTACCTCCCCCACGGCGTCATCCCGGCCGTGCTGCTGCCCTTCAACGATGACCTTTCGATCGACGAGAAGGGTTTCCGCGGCCATCTGCGCGACGTGGCGGCAACCAAGGGGCTCTCCGCCATCACCATCAACGCCCATTCCACCGAGGTCGCCTCCTGCAGTTTCGAGGAGCAGCGGCGGGTGCTCGCCATCGCGCAGGACGAGATCGGCGAGCGGCTGCCGCTGGTCAACGGCGTATGGGCGGACGGCAGCATCGAGGCGGCGAGGATCGCCCGCATGGCGGCGGACGGTGGCGCCTCCGCGCTGCTGATCTTCCCGCCGGCGCCCTTCACCTTGGGGCAATCGCCGGAGATGGCGCTCGCGCACTTCAAGCGCATCGCGGATGCGACCGATCTCCCCCTCATCGTGTTTCAGTATCCGCTCGCCACCGGGCAGGGCTACCCGCGCGACACGCTCCTCAAGATGGTCGACGAGGTGCCGAGCATCCGCGCCATCAAGGACTGGGCGGGGAACGTGCCCCAGCATGAGATGCATATCCGCACCCTGCAGAGCCTGCCGCGGCCGGTGAACGTGCTCACCACCCACAGCGCGTGGCTGCTCAGCTCCCTGGTGCTCGGCTGCAACGGGCTTCTCTCGGGCAGCGGCAGCGTGATTGCGGATCTCCAGGCCCAACTGTTCCAGGCGGTCAAGGCCGACGATCTGGCCGAGGCGCGCCGCCTCAACGACCGCATCTATCCGCTGGCGCGCGTGTTCTACGCCGATCCCTGGGCCGACATGCACAACCGCATGAAGGAGGCGCTGGTGCTGCTCGGCCGGCTGCCGCGGGCGGTGGTGCGGCCGCCGCTGGTCAAGCTCTCTCACGCCGAGGTCGAGCGCATCCGCGCGGCGCTGGTAGAGGCCGACCTCCTCGGCAGGGAGCGGCGTGACGCCGCCTGACCGGCGCTTGATTCGGCCCGCGCTTTCGCAGAGATTGCGCCCGCCGATGAGAACCATGCCATGAGCCGCAGAGAAAACCCCAACGGCAATCGCAGGATTGCGTGGCAGAACGTGCTGACCGTCTTCAGCGCGGCGATCCTGATCGGCGCCGAGGTGTTCGGCGCCGCCTTTGCCGGCGGCTGGGCGGTCGCCAGCTACTTGGATTTGGGGCCTTACGGCGTGCACATCATGCAAGGCATCTTCTTCGCCTGCGGCATCGCCGTCATGGTCGCGTTCATCCGCAACGCCCGGCGCGTAGAGCCGTTCACCACCCGCGGCTGACGGCACTCTCGCCCGCAGCGGCGCTCGCCCGGCGCCTCGACCGACGAGCGCGACGAAAAAAAATCTTGTCAAGTGGGTCGACATCGCTTATGTGCGCAATTGCCCAATTTCGCACGTGCCTGTGGCCGTGTGTCGGTCGGTGGGCATCCGGACAAGAGGCCGGACAGCCGCCCGGAGCAAGATCGCAGACTGAGTACTGCGATCGCCTGAGCTCCGAATCCACTTGACCGGCAGCCGGAGGCGAAACCGGCACACCCCGCGCTCAACGGGGGACGCGGCTTAAAGCAACGACGGACCGGGCTTCCTTGGTCTCTGCCGGCCTTCCACCGCCGGCGTGGCTACCGAAGAGGCTTGTTCATCATTGCCGGCCGTGCGGAGTGGGATCTCCCCATTCCAATCCAAGGCAGCACAGCGGGTCGAGAGCCCACGTTCGCCAGTGCGTCCCCATCGCGCACCAGGCGAGCAAGTTCACAACCCGCATCACCGGGCGGTTCGCCGCCTGCCAGCCCTGGGGAGAGCGCTCAATGACCGCGCGCATCCGCCAATTCCTGCGTAAGCGGGCCGAGGACGGCCCCTGCCTCGTCGTCGATCTCGACGTCGTGCGCGAAAACTATCTGGCCTTCGCCAAGGCGCTGCCGGATACGAAGGTGTTCTATGCCGTGAAGGCCAACCCGGCGCCCGAGGTGCTCTCGCTCCTCGCCGCGCTCGGGTCGAGCTTCGACGCCGCCTCGGTCGCCGAGATCGAGATGGTGCTCGCAGCCGGCGCACCGGCGGAGCGCATCTCCTTCGGCAACACCATCAAGAAGGAGCGCGACGTGGCGCGCGCCTATGCGCTCGGCGTGCGCCTTTATGCCGTCGACTGCACCGCCGAGGTGGACAAGATCGCCCGCGCCGCTCCTGGCACGCGCGTGTTTTGCCGCATCCTCTCCGACTGCGTCGGGGCGGAATGGCCGTTGTCGCGCAAGTTCGGCTGCGAGCCGGCCATGGCGGCCGACGTGCTGGAGCACGCCCATCGCCTCGGCCTCGAAGCCTATGGCGTCTCCTTCCACGTCGGATCGCAGCAGCGCAATCCGCATGCCTGGGACCGGGCGCTCGCCTCGGCGGCGGCCGTGTTCCGCGAATGCGGCGAGCGCGGCCTCAACCTGACCATGGTCAATCTCGGGGGCGGATTCCCGACCAAGTATCTCAAGAACGTGCCGACGGTGAAGACCTACGGCTCGTCGATCTTCCGCGCCTTGCGCCGGCATTTCGGCAACCGCATCCCGGAGACGATCATCGAGCCCGGCCGCGGCATGGTCGGCAATGCCGGCGTCATCGAGGCGGAGGTCGTGCTCGTCTCCAAGAAGAGCGAGAACGACGACGTGCGCTGGGTCTATCTCGACATCGGCAAGTTCGGTGGCCTCGCCGAGACCATGGACGAATCGATCCGTTATCCGATCCGCACCCCGCGCGACGGCGAGGAGCTGGCGCCCTGCGTGCTGGCGGGGCCGACCTGCGATTCGGCCGACGTGATGTACGAGCGCGAGCCCTACGCCTTGCCGATCAGTCTCGAGATCGGCGACAAGGTGCTGATCGAGGGCACCGGCGCGTACACCGCGACCTACTCGTCGGTGGCCTTCAACGGCTTCAGGCCGCTGAAGACGTACCACATCTAGCGGGCGGACGGAGATCTGAGATGGTTACCGTCCGTAAGGAACGGCCGGCCGAGGCTGCAGCGCGTGACGCGCTGCTCGACCTCGCCTACGGCCCGGCCCGGTTCACGAAGGCGTCGGAGCGCTTGCGCGAAGGGCGTCGAGCGGAATTGGCGCTGGTTGCCGCCGAGGGCCGCCGCATCGTCGGTACGGTGCGGCTCTGGCAGGTGTCGGCCGGTCCTGACCGGCCGGCGCTGCTGCTCGGCCCGCTCGCGGTCGCGCCCGACCGCCGCAGGCGCGGCATCGGCTCGACGCTGATGCACCACGCGCTGCGCGAGGCCGCCCGTCTCCGCCATGACGCCGTGCTGCTGGTCGGCGACGCGCCCTATTACTCGCGGTTTGGCTTCTCCAGCGAGAAGACCAGCGCGCTGTGGCTGCCCGGGCCGTACGAGCGGCACCGGCTGCTTGGGTGCGAGCTCAAGCCCGGCGCACTCGACGGCGCCCGCGGGCTGATCAGCGCCCGAAGTCCGCTCGAGCAACGGCCCGATCTTGCCACCCTGGTTGCGGGCCTCGTCGACAGCGACAACAGCGTCGCGCCGCGCGCGGCGTGATCCCTGTCACCTCTTGCTGAGGAGTAACGGACGTGAACGCTACCACCCCCTCGACCGAAAGCGGGCCGCTTCATGCCCGTTTCGACGGCCCGATCGTGATGATCGGGTTCGGCTCCATCGGCAAGGGCACCTTGCCGCTGATCGAGCGGCACATCGCCTTCGACCGCTCGAAGTTCGTCGTCATCGCGCCGGACGACAGCGACCGCCGCCTGCTCGACGAGCGGCAGATCCGGTTCATTCATCGCGCGCTGACGAAGGAGAATTATCGCGACATCCTCACCCCGCTGCTGACCGCGGGGCCAGGGCGCGGCATGGTCGTCAACCTCTCGGTCGACACCTCCTCGGTCGACCTGATGGAGTTCTGCAAGGACCTCGATACGTTCTACATCGACACGGTGGTCGAGCCGTGGCCCGGCCTCTACACCGACCGCAATCGCTCGATCTCGGAGCGCTCGAACTACGCGCTGCGGGAAAGCGTGCTCGACCTGCGCCGGCGGCGTCCCGGCGGCGTCACCGCGGTGAGCTGCTGCGGCGCCAATCCCGGCATGGTCTCCTGGATGGTGAAGCAGGCGCTGGTCGACATCGCCGGCGAACTCAAGCTCGACTTCGTCGAGCCGCAGACGCGCGAGGACTGGGGACGCCTGATGCAGCGCACCGGCGTCAAGGGCATCCACATTGCCGAGCGCGATACCCAGCGCGCCCGCGATCCCAAGCCGCGCGGAAAGTTCGTCAACACCTGGTCGGTCGAAGGCTTTCTCTCGGAAGGCCTGCAGCCGTCGGAGCTCGGCTGGGGCACGCACGAAAAGACGCTGCCGCCGGGGGCGGCACGCCACAGCTTCGGATGCGGCGCGGCGATCTACCTCACGCGCCCGGGCGCCAGCACGCGGGTGCGCTCGTGGACGCCCACGGCGCGGGCGCAGCACGGCTTCATGATCACCCACAACGAGTCGATCTCGATCGCCGACTACTTCACGCTGCGGGAGAACGGCAAGGTCGTCTACCGGCCGACCTGCCACTACGCCTATCACCCCTGCGACGACGCCGTGTTGTCGCTGCATGAGTTGGCGGGCGCGCAGTGGAAGCCGCAGCAGACCTGGCACATCCTGTCCGAGGACGACATCGTCGACGGCATCGACGAGCTCGGCGTGCTGCTCTACGGCCACGCCAAGAACGCCTATTGGTATGGTTCGCAGCTCTCGATCGAGGAAACCCGGCGGCTCGCCCCCTACCAGAACGCGACCGGCCTGCAGGTGACGTCGGCCGTGCTCGCCGGCATGGTGTGGATGCTGGAGAATCCCGAGCGCGGCATCGTCGAGGTGGATGAAATGGATTTCCGTCGTTGCCTCGACCTGCAGCGGCCTTATCTTGGTCCGGTGATCGGGTGCTACACCGACTGGACGCCGCTCGTCGACCGAAGCGAGCTGTTTCCGGAAACCCTCGACACCAGCGATCCCTGGCAGTTCAGCAACGTGTTGGTGAACTAGCGACATCTTGATCCGCGGTCGTTCCGGGACGCGGGATTCGCGAACCGGAATGACCACGGGGGGGCTGGGGCTAATCGCTCGAAAAGTCGCTCTCGCCAACCCGCTCGGGCGCAGCGGCGGGTTCCCACGCGCGTCGAAATTCCGCGAAATCACCACAGTCTCGCGCCATGCCATGGACCATCCCCGATGGGGTGGATTGGGTCAAAAAAATCGCAGGCACAAGATCGCAAGTGTTGTGATGGGGAGTGTTGTGATGGGAAGCGTTGTGATGGGGAGCGTTGTGATGGCGGCGTCCTTGCCAAGATCGATCATCATCGGTGCCCTCGTTCTCGTGGGCGCCACGGGTTTGCCCGTTCGCGCCGCCGAGCCGACGGCCGCCGGCTTATGGGAGCAAGTCGACGATAATAGCGGCAAGCCCGAGAGCTGGTTCAAGATCACGGAGCGCAACGGCGTCTACGTGGGCAACCTCGTCAAAATCTTCTTCAAGCCCGGCGAAGACGAGAATTGGGTTTGCGACCGGTGCGAAGGCGCGGAGAAGGGCGCGCCAGTGCTGGGCCTGGCGTTGATCAAGGGGATGCGCCGCAACGGAGATTCGTACGAAAACGGGACGATCATGGACCCGCGCGACGGCTCGGTCTATCGCGCGCTGATGCGCCTCAGTCCCGACGGCAACAAGCTCGAAGTGCGCGGCTACCTCGGCTTCTCGCTGTTCGGCCGCAGCCAGACATGGAACCGGCTGCCCGACAATGCGCTCAGCTCCCAGGGCGCGCGCCCGGCACCGAAGGGCGCGGGCGCGGCGCAGAAGAAATAGCCGCTTCACGCGTCGGTCACCCGAGATCGATGACGCCGGCCTCGCCGTCCTCGGCGCCGACGGCGAGCGCCGCGCCGGTCGCGCTCCAGGCGAGCGCGGTAATCGGCGCGCCGGCTCCCTTGCGCGCCAAAACCTCGGCGCCGTCCTCGATGCGCACGAGCAGAACGAGGCCGTCGGTATAGCCGACCGCCACTGCTTCCTGCTTCGGGTGGCAGGCGACGACCTCGACCTGCACCTCCGCCGGCGCGAGAATGCGCGGCGCCTTGCCCATCGGGCCGTCCTTGCCTTGGAACGGCCACAGGATGAGTTGGGTCGAGCCCGAGGTCGCGAGCCACTTGCCGCCAACGCTCCAGTCGAGCGAGCGCACGCGCGCGCCGTAGCCCGACATGCGCATGTCCTTGCGGTCGGCAAGCCGCCAGCCGTGCAACGTCGGCTCCTGCATGGACGTGATGACGAACCGCCCGTCCGGGCTCACCGCCACGTCGAGATGGGAGCCCTTCCATTGCAATCGCTCCGGCTCGCTCTGCGCGTTCGCAAACCAGAGCGTGAGGCCGTTGTAGTGGGCGACGGCGAGACGCAGGCCTTTCGGCGCGAAGGCCAGCCCCCCGACGGTCGACGGCACCTCGAGCGTGCGCTCCGAGCCCTTGGCGGTGCGCACGCACGCCTCCCGACCCGCCGACCACGCGAGCGCGCCGGCGGGGCCCACCGCCACGTGGTCGATCCAACGCTGCTTGGCATCGGCGGCGAGAATGGTGCTTTCCCCCTCGGCGTCGGTCGCCACCACCTTGCCGTCGTCGCCGCCGGTCAAGATACGCTTCGCATCAGCGGCCGTGGCGAGGATGGCGCCGTCGTGCACGGAGACGTTGCGCGCCTCGCCCGCGCGCGGCACCAAGACGATCGCTCCCTCGCCGAGCACGAAGGCCGCGGTTTCCCTGAGAAAATGCGCGGCCACCACCGGTGCGCCGGACTTGACCGGCCGCGTGCGCTCGACGACGGACGGGGTGTTGGCGCGGCTATCGGTCATGCGCTTGCTCCGCCCTCATCGCGACGAGGGCGCATGCAAGGTGCGTGGCCTGCGCAAGCTCAACGCGGCACCATCACTCACGCCGCGCAGCCGGCAAAGCCTTCCCTGATCTTGTCCATGGGCAGTTTGCGGCCGATGAAGACGATGCGGCTTTCGCGTTTCTCGCCCGGCTGCCAGGGGCGTTGGTGGTCGCCGTCGAGAATCATGTGCACGCCCTGAAACACGAAGCGCTGGTCGTCGTCCTTGAACGACAGGATACCCTTGCAGCGCAAAATGCTCGGCCCCTCGATCTGCACGAGCTCCTGCACCCAAGGAAAGAACTTGTCGGGGTCGAGCGGCCGGTCGGTCTTGAGCGAGACCGATTGCATCTCTTCGTCGTGATAGTGTTTCAAACCGCCGTCGTGATGGTGCGCATGACCATGCCCATGCTCATGCTCATGATCATGGGCGTGATCATGGGCGTGGTCGTGGTGATGGTGACCGTCGCCGCCGAGGAATTCCGGCTCGATCTCCATGATGCGGTCGAGGTCGAAGGCATTGCGCCCGAGCACCTCCGGCAGGGCAATCCTGCAGCGCTCGGTCTTGTGCAGCTTGGCGTACGGATTGATGCCGCGGATGCGCGCCTCCACCTCGCTGAGCGCGTCGGGTTCGACCAAATCGGTCTTGTTGAGCAAGATGACGTCGGCGAACGCGATCTGGTTCTTCGCCTCCGGCGCGTCCTTGAGGCGGTCCTGCAGCCATCTGGCGTCGGCGACCGTGACCACCGCGTCGAGCTTGGCCTTGCGGCCGACATTGTCGTCCATGAAGAACGTCTGCGCCACCGGCGCGGGGTCCGCGAGCCCAGTGGTCTCGACGATGATGGCGTCGAACTTGCCCTTCCTGCGCATCAGCCCGTCGATGATGCGCACGAGGTCGCCGCGCACGGTGCAGCAAATGCAGCCGTTGTTCATCTCGAATATTTCTTCGTCGGCGCCGACGACGAGGTCGTTGTCGATGCCGATCTCACCGAATTCGTTGACGATGACGGCGTACTTCTGCCCGTGCGGCTCCGACAGGATGCGGTTGAGCAGCGTGGTCTTGCCGGCGCCGAGATAGCCGGTGAGCACGGTGACGGGGACCTTGTCGGACATCGCGCAACTCCGTTTGGCCCTCGTATATATGCATCCGTCGCCG
>Ga0209647_1000831_pt1 | contig 28095 bp, 21 predicted proteins | sample GraSoi_2013_60cm_FD_185827 | JGI IMG/M metagenome (GOLD analysis project Ga0209647, IMG submission 185827) | Grasslands soil microbial communities from the Angelo Coastal Reserve, California, USA - Sample 9_17_2013_60cm (SPAdes) (version 2) | ecosystem: Environmental > Terrestrial > Soil >... | reverse complement strand
TCGGTGAGCTGCGCCAGGGTGCGCTCGAAGGAATCATGGTGGAAGCCGTCGCCGCCGCAGCGCAGCTGCCGGCGGCTGAGGTGCGCCGTGCGGTCTCCTTCGCCGGCGCCATCGCGCCGGTCGCCGCGGCTGCGCTCAGCGGCGGCGCCTCGGCGCTCGCGCAGTTCTCGGTGCGCGTGATGCAGCCGGTGCTGCCGATGCTCGCCCAGCCGGCCGAGGACATGCAGGCTGCGCTTGCCGCGCTCGGCACTGCGTTGGTCGAGTGGAAGCTCGATGGCGCGCGCGTTCAGGTGCACAAGGCCGCGGACGAGGTGCGCGTCTATACGCGCAACCTGAACGACGTCACGACGCGCGTGCCGGAAATCGTCGCCGCGGTGCGCCGCGCGGGCGCGCAATCGCTGATCCTCGACGGCGAGGCGATCGCGCTGCGCTCGAATGGACGTCCGCATCCCTTTCCGGTGACCATGAGCCGCTTCGGCAGTCAGCAGGACGCCGGGCGCGCGAGCGAGCTGCCGCTCTCGGTATTTTTCTTCGATTGCCTGTACCTGGACGGCGCCGCGCTCTTCGACCATCCGACGCGCGAGCGACGCGAGCTGCTGGTGAAGGCGCTCGCGCCCGAGCTGGTCACGCCCGCGCTCATCACCAGCAACGCCGAGGCAGCGGAGCGTTTCTACCAGGAAGCGCTCGCTGCCGGCCATGAAGGCGTCATGGCAAAGGCGCTCGATGCTCCCTACGAAGCGGGGCGTCGCGGAGGCGCGTGGCTCAAGGTCAAGCGCGCGCGCACGCTCGATCTGGTGGTGCTGGCGGCGGAATGGGGCCACGGCCGGCGCCGTGGCAAGCTTTCAAACCTGCACCTGGGCGCGCGCGATCCGGCCGCCGGCGGCTTCGTCATGCTCGGCAAAACCTTCAAGGGGCTGACCGACGCCACGCTCGAGTGGCAGACGCGGGAATTCCTCAAGCGCGAGACCGCGCGCGACGAATGGACCGTCCACCTGCGGCCCGAGCTGGTGGTCGAGATCGCCTTCAACGACCTGCAGGAAAGCTCGCAATATCCGGGCGGCCTCGCGCTGCGCTTCGCGCGCGTGAAGGGCTACCGGCCCGACAAAAGCCCGCAGGACGCCGACACCATCGACACCGTGCGCCGCATCTACCAGGAAAGCGTGGCGTGAAAACGCTCGGCGAATGGCTCCAGTTCATCGAGCGCCAGCACCCGAAGACCATCGCGCTCGGACTGGAGCGGGTCGCCGCCGTGCTCGGGCGCATGAGAATCGAGCTCGGCTGCCCCGTCATCACCGTCGGCGGCACAAATGGCAAAGGCTCTTGCAGCGCGCTCCTCGAAGCCATGCTGCGCGCCGGGGGCTATCGCACCGGCCTTTACACGTCGCCGCACCTCGTGCGCTACAACGAGCGCGTGCACATAGCTGGCACCGAGGCAAGCGACGACGCCCTTAGCGAAGCGTTCGCGGCGGTCGAGGCGGTGCGCGGCGACGTCGCGCTGACGTACTTCGAATACGGGACGCTCGCCGCCCTGTGGCTGTTTGCTCGCGAACGCATCGAGGTCGCCATCCTGGAAGTTGGCCTGGGTGGGCGGCTGGACGCGGTGAATGCGGTGGACGCGGACTGTGCCGTGCTGACGAGCGTCGGCATTGATCATGTCGATTACCTCGGGCCGGATCGCGAATCGATCGGCCGCGAGAAGGCCGGCATCTTCCGCGCCGGGCGCCCGGCAGTGATCGCCGAGCCGCAGCCGCCGCAATCGATGCTCAAGGCGCCTGGTGTGCACTACCTGCTGGGACGGGATTTCGGCTATGCGGATCAGCCGGGCCAGTGGATGTACTGGGGTCCGGCCGGCAAGCGCGGCGGGCTCGCGCAGCCCGCGCTACGCGGCGCGATACAGCTGCGCAACGCGGCAGCGGCGATGTGCGCGCTCGATTGCCTGCGCGACAAGCTGCCGCTCGGCATGCAGGACGTGCGCCGCGGACTGGCCGAGGTGAGCCTGCCCGCGCGGTTCCAGGTCTTACCGGGGCGGCCGCAGGTGATCCTCGACGTGGCGCACAACCCGCAGGCCGCGCAGGTGCTCGCCGACAATCTCGCCGCTTCGGGCTTCGCACCCGAGACGATCGCGGTCTGCGGCATGCTGCGCGACAAGGACGTGGCGGCGGTGCTCGCCGCGCTCGCGCCGCGCATTACGCGCTGGCATCTCGCGTCGCTCGATGGACCGCGCGCCGCGACGGCCGATGAGCTGGCTAAGCACGTGCACGGAGCAGTGGAATGCTTCACATCGCCGGCCAGCGCGTACGAAGCGGCGCTGGGCCGCGCGAACGAGAATGATAAGATCGTCGTGTTCGGCTCCTTTCTGACCGTCGGCGAAGTGATGGGATGGCTGAAGAACAACAAGACGTCGAAACGCTGAAGCGCAGGGGACGCAGAAGGCTCGTCGGTGCGGTGGCCCTCGTGCTGCTTGCGGTGATCGTGCTGCCGATGGTGTTCGATCCCGAGCCGAAGAGCACGCTCGCACCGGTCAGCGTGCGCATCCCGGGCGAGAACGACACGCCGTTCGCCCCCAAGCCGCCGCCGACCAAGCCAGTGCCGCAAGCCGAGGCGGCTGCGCCCGCGGCCTCCGGCGAGTATGTGATCCAGGTCGGCGCCTTCGCGCGCCCCGACAGCGTGATCGCCAAGCTCGCCGGTGCGAAGCTTCCCTATTACACCGAGCCTATGCAAGGCAACCTGACGCGGGTGCGTGCCGGACCGTTCGCGACTCGCGAGGCGGCGGACCAGGCGCTCGGCAAGCTGAAGGAGCTGGGCCTCAAGCCCGGCGCGATTAGCGCAAAATGACCTGGCTCGACCTCGCCGTCGCCATGGTGCTCATCATCTCGATCGCCTGGGGCGTATGGCGCGGCCTGGTGCGGGAAATGATGTCGCTCGCGGGCTGGGTGATCGCCTTCCTCGCGGCAAACCTGTTCGCCGCGCCGGTGTCCGAGCTGCTGCCGGCATCGATCGCGCGGCCGGAATTGCGCTCGGTGATCGCGTTCATCGCGGTGTTCATCGTGACTCTGGTGCTGGCGGCGCTCGCCAGCATCGCGCTCGGCAAGCTGGTGCGCTCGGTCGGCCTCGGCAACCTCGACCGTCTGCTCGGCGCGCTATTTGGTCTGTTGCGCGCGCTCCTGATCGTGCTCGCCGCGGCGATCGTTGCCGGGTTCACGTCGTTCCCGAGAAGCGCGGCGTGGAAGGACTCCGTCAGCGGCGCGCAGCTCGCCGCCGCCGCAACCGCGCTCAAGCCGTGGCTGCCGCCGGCTTTCGCGCAGCGCTTGAAATATAATTAGCCCTTAACCACAGGGGAAAAGCTCTCCCATGTGCGGGATCCTGGGCATCGTCGCGCAAGCCCCCGTCAATCAGCTCCTCTACGACGGGCTATTGCTGTTGCAGCACCGCGGGCAGGACGCCGCGGGCATCGTCACGGCCGAGCACAACACGTTCCACATGCACAAGGCGCCGGGCATGGTGCGCGACGTCTTCCGCACGCGCGACATGCGCGATCTCGGCGGCAACATGGGCATCGCGCATTGCCGCTATCCGACTGCCGGCTCGGCGTTCAAGGCCTCCGAAGCTCAGCCGTTCTATGTCAATTCGCCCTTCGGCATCGTGCTCGGGCACAACGGCAACCTGACCAACTCCGATCAGCTGAAGGACGAGATGTTCCGCACCGACCTGCGGCACATCAACACCGGCTCGGATTCCGAAGTGCTGGTGAACGTGTTGGCGCACGAGCTCGAGAAAGCCTCGGTCAAGCTGCACCTCGAGCCGCAGACGATCTTCACCGCCGTGGCCAACGTGCACCGGCGCCTCAAGGGCGCCTATGCCGTGGTGGCAATGATCGCCGGCTACGGCGTGCTCGCGTTCCGCGATCCGTACGGCATCCGGCCGGCCGTCATCGGCTACAACGAGACCGAGGCGGGCACCGAATACATGGTGGCCTCCGAGTCCGTGGCGATCGACGCGCTCGGCTTTCGCGTGCTGCGCGACATCGCACCGGGCGAGGCAATCTTCATCGACGAGGACGGCCGCTTTCACAGCCAGCAGTGCGCGGCGCACCCGAGCCTCAATCCGTGCATCTTCGAGTACGTCTACCTCGCGCGGCCCGATTCGCTGATCGACGGCGCTTCGGTCTACGAGACACGCCTCAACATGGGCGAGAAGCTCGCGCAGAAGATCCGCCGGCACTACCAGCATCTGGACGTGGACGTGGTGATTCCGATTCCCGATTCGAGCCGCCCCTCGGCGCTGCAGCTGGCGCATGGGCTCGGTGTTCCCTATCGCGAAGGGTTCGTCAAGAACCGCTACATCGGCCGCACCTTCATCATGCCCGGCCAGGCGGTGCGCAAGCGCTCGGTGCGCCAGAAGCTGAATCCCATGGCGATGGAATTCGCCGGCAAGAACGTGCTGCTGGTCGACGACTCGATCGTGCGCGGCACCACCAGCCGCGAGATCGTGCAGATGGCGCGCGAGTCGGGCGCGCGCAAGGTGTTCTTCGCCTCCGCCGCGCCGCCGGTGCGCTTTCCCAACGTCTACGGCATCGACATGCCGACCCGCGCCGAGCTGATCGCGGCGCACCGCAGCGAAGAGGAAGTCGGCCGCGAGATCGGCGCCGATGCGCTCATCTATCAGGACCTGGAAGAGCTCAAGGACGCAGTGCGCCGCGCCAACCCGCGGCTCGCCAATTTCGAGACTTCGTGCTTCGACGGCATCTATGTCACAGGCGACGTCACCACCGATTACCTGCGCGCCATCGAGTTGCAGCGCGACGCGGCGCGCGATTCCGGCGAGGACGAAAGCGCACAACTGGATTTGAACCTGGCAGCCTGATATAGTCGCCCCCTTCGCGCCGATTTGAGCCACAGCTTGCGGGCGCGTAACAAATACCGCTAAAGCGTGCCGAGAACCCGGTACCCCTTTAGCAAGATGAGGCGGCCGGGTTTTTTTATGGACAAAGAGTTGGCACTGTCGACCCTGGGTGTGCGCGCTGGGCAGGTGCGCAGCCAGTTCCAGGAACACTCCGAGGCGCTCTACCTCACCTCGAGCTTCGTGTTCGACAACGCGGCGCAGGCCGCGGCGCGCTTCGCCGGCGGCGAAGAGGGCATGGTGTACACGCGCTACACCAACCCCACGGTCGCGATGTTCCAGGATCGCCTTGCGGCGCTCGAGGGCGCCGAGTCGTGCGTCGCCACCGCGTCGGGGATGGCGGCGATCCTCGCCACGGCGCTGGTGCATCTGAAGAGCGGCGACCACGTGGTGTGCTCCAACGCCGTGTTCGGCGCCACGATCCAGCTCTTCAGCAACATCCTCGGACGCTTCGGCATCGAGACGACCTACGTCTCGCCGACGCGCGCGGAGGAATGGCAACGCGCCGTGCGGCCGGCGACCAGGCTGTTCTTTCTGGAAACGCCGTCGAATCCGCTCACCGAAGTCTCGGACATCCCGGCGCTCGCCGCCGTCGCGAAGAAGGCCGGCGCGCTGCTCGCGGTCGATAACGTCTTCTGCACGCCGATCCTGCAGCGCCCGCTGCAACTCGGCGCCGACATCGTGATTCACTCGGCGACGAAGTATCTGGACGGCCAGGGTCGCGTGCTCGGCGGCGCCATAGCGGGCTCGAAGTCGCTGGTCGGCGAGCCGATGACCGCGTTCCTGCGCACGGCAGGGCCTGCGCTCTCACCTTTCAACGCCTGGGTGCTGCTGAAGGGGCTGGAGACCCTGGAGCTGCGCATGCGCGCACAGTCGGCGGCGGCGCTCGAGCTCGCGGCCTGGCTCGAAGGCCACCGCGCCGTAGCCCGGGTGCATTACCCGGGCCTCGCCTCGCACCCGCAGCACGCGCTCGCGCAGCGCCAGCAGCGCGGCGGCGGTGCCGTGCTGTCGTTCGAGGTGAAAGGCGGGCCTCAGGGTGCAAAGGCGGCGGCGTGGCGCGTGATCGACGCGACGCGGCTGATGTCGATCACGGCCAATCTAGGCGACGTCAAGACCACCATCATCCATCCGGCGAGCACCACGCATGGCCGCATTTCGCCGCAGGCGCGCGCCGCGGCCGGCATCACCGACGGCCTGGTGCGCGTCGCCGTGGGGCTGGAGGCGCTGTCCGATCTAAAAGCCGATCTGGAGCGCGGGTTAAGCTAATGCCGTGCAAGCCAGGTATGTGCAGCGGCCCTTCCAGGTAGCGCTCCTTGCCGCGGTGTACTTCGCCGCGGCCAAGGTCTCGCTGCTCGTCGCGATCCCGCCGGGTTACGCCACGGCGATCTGGCCGCCCTCGGGCATCGCGCTGGCGGCGCTGCTCCTCTGGGGCAACCGGCTGTGGCTGGGGGTGTGGATCGGCAGCTTCGCCGCCAACCTGACGGTCGAAGGCGCGGTGCTTGCCTCGGCCGTGATCGCCACCGGCAGCAGCCTGCAGGCCTTTGTCGTCGCGAGCCTCATCCGCCGCACCCTTGGCGTGCCGCGGCGCTTCGCTCAAGTGCGCGAAGTACTGATCTTCGTCGGCATCGCCGCGGCCGGTGCGGTCATCGCGCCGAGCGTCGCGCTGCTGCCGCTCGCGACCATCTTTCCGCTGCCGCGGTCGGATCTCGCCTGGAACTGGTGGACCTGGTGGCAGGGTGATGCCTGCGGCATGCTGATCTTCGCACCGCTCCTGCTGAGCTGGAGCGCGCCGGGCATCACCTGGCGGCGGCGCAAGATATTCGAAGCGGCGGTTTTCGCGCTGCTGCTCATCGCCGCGGGCGAGGTGGTCTTTACCGCTGGATTCGGCCGCACCTTCGTCATCGTGCCATTCGTCATCTGGGCCGCGTTCCGCTTCGGCGCGCGCGAAGTGACGACGACCAGCGCCGTGATCTGCGCGATGGCACTCTGGTACACGCTGCGTGTCGATGTCGGCCCGTTCTCGAGCCTGCCGCAGAACGAAGCGCTGCTGCTGCTCCTGGTGTTCGTCAGCACCGTGGTGGTGACCGGGCTGATGCTCAGTGCGCTCCTTGCCCAGCTGGCAGCCGCGCGCGATGAGCTCGAGACGCGGGTGCATGAGCGCACCAAGCTTCTCGCGGAGAGCGAACGGCGCTTCCGCCTGATGGTGGAGAGCGTGGTCGATTACGCCATCTTCATGCTCGACACCGAGGGCCGCGTGGCGAGCTGGAATCTCGGAGCGCAACGCATCAAGGGCTATGCCGCCGACGAGATCATCGGCCAGCATTTCTCGCGTTTCTACCCGCGCGAGGAGGTGGAGCGCGGCAAGCCGCAATGGGAGCTGGTGGTGGCGAAGCGCGATGGCCGCTTCGAGGAGGAGGGCTGGCGCCAGCGCAAGGACGGCTCGTTTTTCTGGGCGAGCGTGGTGATCACCGCCGTGCGCGACGACGGCGGCAGGCTGCTCGGCTTCTCCAAGGTGACGCGCGATCTCAACGAGCGCAAGCGCGTCGAGGCCGAGCTGGTGCGCGCGAAGGAGAAGGCCGAGCGGGCGAGCGAGTCGAAGTCGCAGTTCCTCGCCAACATGTCGCACGAGCTGCGCACGCCGCTCAACAGCCTGCTGATCCTCGCGCGGCTGCTCGCCGACAACATGGGCGGCAATCTCGACCCGAAGCAGGTGCGCTTCGCCCAGACGATCTACGAATCGGGCACCGATCTATTGAGCCTGATCAACGACCTGCTGGACCTGGCGAAGATCGAGTCGGGCGCCGTCACCGCGCTGCACATCGCGCCCGCGCGCTTTGACGATCTGCGCGCGGATCTCGAGCGCACCTTCCGGCAGCTGGCGCAGGAAAAGGGCCTCGAGTTCTCGATCGATCTCGCGCCGGGGCTGCCGCCCACCATTCGCACCGATGCGACGCGGCTGAAGCAGGTGCTGAAGAACCTGCTCGCCAATGCCTTCAAGTTCACCAAGCAGGGCGCCGTGCGCCTGCGCATCGCGGCCTACGGGCCGCGCTCGGTCGCCTTTGCGGTCATCGATACCGGGATCGGCATTGCGCCGGACAAGCAGCAGCTCATCTTCGAGGCTTTCCAGCAGGCCGACGGCACCACCAGCCGCCAGTACGGCGGCACTGGCCTGGGCCTGTCCATCAGCCGGGAGCTGACGCGGCTCCTCGGCGGCGAGCTTCAGCTGGCGAGCGAGCCGGGCAAGGGCAGCACGTTCACGCTGATCCTGCCCTTGAGCGACGAGCGCATCACCGCGCCCGCATAGATTCAGGCCTGTGCAGTCTCGGCGCTGAGCGTTTCCTTGCGCGTCTTCATCCGCTCGCCGAGCGCCTCGAGGTCGAGCTGCTTCGCCTTCCTCGCTTGCGGGAACATCTCGCCTTCCTCTTCCTTGACGTGGTGCATGACGTACTCGCCGAGCACCGTGAAGGTGGCGAAATAGTTCGGGTCGTCCGGGTCCATGTTCTCGAGCTGCTCGATCAGCATCTTCGCCGTCTCGTGCTCGACCGCGGCCTCGTTCATGATGTCCTCGTCCTCGATGGCGTCGCGCACCGCGGGATAGAAGATTTCCTCCTCCACGGTGGTGTGCACGCGCAGGTCGGCGCAGACGGCTTCCACGAGTTCGCGGCACGCTTCGGTGTCCGACCGGTCGAGCTTCTCGAACTGCTTGAACGCCTTTTTTACCTTCTCGTGATCCTCTTTCAGGAGGTCGATGGCGTTTGGCGGTCGGCTGCGGGTCTTGGGCATGGGCGTCCTCTCGGTTCGCTAGCCGGCAGCAACCGGCGTACCCAGGTAGCTAAAGGAATTACTACCAGCGCACGAGGCGCGGCTTGCCGTCGGCGATCTCGAGGTAGCCGCCGCGGCCGTACCAGTCGGGCAGCACCCAGCGTTCGCAGCGCCGGCCATCGACCATGATGCGATGCACACCCGGCCGGTGCGTGTGGCCATGCACCAGCCGCGTGACGCCGTGGTGCCGGAAGGCCGCCGCGACGGCCGCATCGTTCACATCCATGATTTCGGCGGTCTTGGCCTGGATCACCGCCTTGCTCTTCTCGCGCAGGCCCTGGACCGTTTCACGGCGCAGGACGACCGGCTTGGCGAGGAACTCGCGCTGCCAGTCGGCCGAGCGCGCGGTGCGCCGCCACGCCTGATAGTCGAGATCGTCGGTGCAAAGCGTGTCGCCATGCATGAGCAGGGTGCCGTCGACGATCGAGGGATCGGCGAGCAGCGTCGCGCCGGTGGCGGACGCGAACGCCTCGCCCACCAGGAAATCGCGGTTGCCCTGCATGAAGTAAAGCCGCGTGCCGGCCGCGCTCAGGCGGCGGAAGAAGCCCACGACGACGCCGTTGAACGGCGCCTCGAGATCGTCGTCGCCGATCCAGTACTCGAACAGATCGCCCAGGACGTAGAGCGCCTGCGCGCCGGCCGCGTCCTCTTCGAGGAACTGGAAGAAGCGCTCGTTCGCCCCCGGGCGCTCCTCGCTGAGATGGAGATCCGAGATGAAGAGCGCGCGCAACAAAAGCCTTACTTCGCGCCGACCACCGTCACCGACTCGATGATCACCGGGGTCTTCGGCACGTCGCGCGGGAACGGGCCGCCGGACCCGGTGGGCAGCTTGGCGATCTGGTTCATCACGTCGAGCCCGGACACCACCTTTCCGAACACGGCGTAGCCGTTGCCGTCGCTGCGCGGATCGCCCCAGTTGAGGAAGCTGTTGTCGCCGACGTTGATGAAGAATTGCGCGGTGGCCGAGCTGGGATCGGCGGTGCGCGCCATCGCGATGGTGCCGAGTTCGTTCTTCAGGCCACCCTTGATGCCGGCCTGGGCTTCGTTCGCGATCGGCGCGCGCGTCTTCTTCTGGCTGAATTTGCCGTCGAAGCCGCCGCCCTGGATCATGAAGCCGTCGATGACGCGATGGAACACGGTGCCGTTGTACTGGCCCTCGCGCACATATTGCAGGAAGTTCTCCACCGTCTTCGGCGCCTTCGCCGGGTAGAGCTCGAGGCGGATGGTGCCCAGGTTGGTGCGCAGGTCGACTTGCGGGTCGGCGCCGATGGCGCCCGTGGGCACCACGGCCGCAGTGGAGAGAACGAATAGATAGCTGAGTTTCATCCCGGTCCTTCGTAGAGAATTTTCCAGCGCCCGGCTTCCTTGGCCCAGTACTGGCGTTTCTTCATCACGTTCGACAGGCCGTCGGAGCGATAGTCCTGGTCGAAGGTGACGACGACCATGTCGCGCTCATGCGGGTAGCGCAGCATGGTGACGCGCCCGAGCCCGACCTTGATCCACGATTTCGCCGCGTTCACTTTGCGCTTGTGAGCGCCCCAGGCCGCGTAGTCCTGGCCGAGCGAAGAGAAGCGCTGCGAGTAGTGCGCAAGATAGCGCTCGGTGTCGCGGCTTTGCCAGTCGGCGCGCCATTGCTCGAGCGCCGCGGCAAGCCCGCTGCGCTCGGTCTCGAGCGAGCCGGCGTCGCTCCATTCGATCTCGTCGGCGATGATCACCGGCGTGAGCCCGATCTGCAGTCGCTGGCCGACCGATTCGAGATCCGGATTGGCCAGCACGATGCAGCCGTCGCTCGCGCGCGGCGGCCGGCTGTACACGTTCGAAGGCACGCCGTGCAGCCAGATGCCGTGGCCCTTGCGCCCCTGGCGGCGGTCCCACTCGTTCGGATAGTTGATCGGGAAAGCGCCGGCGCCGTAGAAGTCGGTGAGCTTCTTGCGCGGCAGATTGGCCGTCACGTGGTAGACGCCCACCGGTGTTTTCTGGTCGCCTTCGCGCGTCTTGTCGATGCCGTTTTTCCCCAGCGTGACGTAGTAATCGGCAATCAGCCTGGGCTTGCCGCCGTCGTTGGCATAGACGTAGAGGCGCGAGCGGCGCGAATCGACGACCAGCGCGTGCTTCTGCTCGGGATTGAGCTGCAGCACATAGCGCGGCAGCCGGTCCTCGGTGGGCCGCAGCCGCTGGGCGCGCAGCCGGGCGAGCGCCTCGTCGCGCAGCCCGTCGAGCCGCTCCCGCGGCACCGTCTTCACCACATTGCCGAAGGTCTCCAGCGGCCGCGCCCGCGCGAGCAGCAGGTCGCCGCGCACCAGATGCGCCAGCCGAAAATTCGGGTAATCGGCAATCAGCGCATCCACGCGCTTGAGTGCCACGTCGATCTGGTTCGCCTCGATCGCCTCGAACACCGACGAGAGCCGGTCCTCTGGCGTCGTTGCCCACGCCATCGAGATGGACGTCAGCGCGAGCACGAGCAGCGCCAGGCGCCTCATTTGGCCGCCTTTTCTTCCTTGATCAGCCAGCGGCCGTCCGCTTTCACGAGTTCGAGGGTCTTGCGGCTCTTTGTGGTGAGCTTGTCGGACCGGTAAGTCTGCCTGAAGCTCACGCTCGCCTGCTGCGCGCCGCGCATGGTCACCTTGGGCGACTCTACGCCCACCGAGATGGACTTGGGCGCGGCAATCCGGGCGCGGCGTGCCTTCTCCCAGTCCGCGCGCCCCTCGCCGCGCGGCGCCTTGAAGTCCTTGGCGTAGTAGGCGAGGTAGGTATCGGCGTCCTTCTTGGACCAGGCCTGCGCCCAGCCGTTTACCGTCTTCAACACCTCCGCCGTGGAGTCGCCTGCCGGCTTTTCGGCCGCCGCAGCTTTCTTCTCCGGCGCCTTTTGCGCTAGCACCGGCGGCTTGGCCGGCTCCTTGGGGGCTTCCTTCGCCGCGGTGGTGGTTGGCGCCGGCTTGGCGATCGGCTCGCGCACCAGCTCGCGCACGAGCGAGAGCTTGTTTTGCGCGCCAGTATTCGAGGCGTCGAGCTGCAGCGCCTTGCCGTAGGCCTGACTTGCAAGCTTGGCGTAGACATCGCCGAGGTTCTCGTACGCGGTCGCATAGCTCGGGTGGGTGCGGATCGACTGCTCGAGCGCAGCGCGGGCCTTCTCGTACTGACCCTGGCTCGCGTAGATCACCGCGAGGTTGTTGTAGGGCTCGGGAAGATTCGGATGGTCCTGCGTCAGCTTGGTGAAGATCTCGATCGCGTCCTGCTGCTTGCCCTGCTCGGTGAGGATGAGTCCCTTGAGAAAGCGCGCCTGCGGATCCTTGGGATTGGCGGCAAGCGCGCGGTTCACGCGCTCGAGCGCCTGCTGCGACTGGCCAGACTTGAGAAGCTTCTGCGCTTCCTGCACTTCATCGGCGCGCGCCGGCGCGGCTGCGAAAAACGCCAGGGCGCAAAGGAGGATGACACCGCCACGAAGCCGATTGCGTGGGGCGTTTGAACTCAGCATTGTGTTAATATTTTCAAGGCCCTACGAAAGGGTCCTCATTCTAGACTAAGGCCCGCCGGTTCACAATCCAACCGTGAAGATCTTCAACAGCCTCGGTCGGGCCAAGCAGGACTTCATTCCGTTACGCCAGGGCGAAGTGCGGATGTACGTCTGCGGCATCACGGTCTACGACTATCTGCATCTCGGCCACGCGCGCTTCATGGTGGTGTTCGACATGGTGCGCCGCTGGCTGCGCGCGAGCGGCTACCGCGTGACGTACGTGCGCAATATCACCGACATCGACGACAAGATCATCCGCCGCGCGGTGGAGAACGGCGAGCCGGTCGACGCGCTGACCGCGCGCTTCATCCACGCCATGGACGAGGACGCGGCCGCCCTCGGCGTCGAGAAGCCCGACCACGAGCCGCGCGCCACGCAATATGTGCCGCAGATGCTCGACTTGATCGGCCGCCTGCAGGAGAAGAAGCTGGCGTACCAGTCCGCCTCGGGCGACGTTAACTATGCCGTACGGCGCTTCCCCGGCTACGGCAAGCTTTCGGGCAAGTCGCTCGATGAATTGCGCGCCGGCGAGCGCGTCGACGTCGACACGACCAAGGAAGACCCATTGGACTTCGTCCTCTGGAAGCGCGCCAAGCCCGACCAGCCGAAGTGGCCCTCGCCCTGGGGCGAGGGCCGGCCGGGCTGGCATATCGAGTGCTCGGCGATGGGCTGCACGCTGCTCGGCGAGCAGTTCGACATCCACGGTGGCGGCATGGACCTGCAGTTCCCGCATCATGAAAACGAGATCGCCCAGTCCGAAGGCGCGACCGGCAAGCCGTTCGTCAAATACTGGATGCACAACGGGTTCCTGCGCATCGACGACGAGAAGATGTCCAAGTCGCTCGGCAACTTCTTCATCGTGCGCGACGTGCTCGCGCGCTACGACGCCGAGGTGATCCGCTTCTTCCTGCTGCGCTCGCATTACCGCAGCCCGCTCAACTATTCCGACGCGAACCTCGAGGACGCGAAGCAGGCTCTCACGCGCCTTTACACCGCGCTGGGCGCCGCCCCGGTCGCGCATTCGGAGGTCGATTGGGCAGAGCAGCATGCGCAACGGTTCAAATCGGCGATGGACGACGACTTCGGCACGCCCGAGGCGATCGCCGAGCTGCACCAGCTCGCCAACCGCGTATTCCACGGCGACGGCGCCGCCGCGCGCCAGTTGAAGGCGCTGGGCGCAGTGCTCGGGGTCTTGCAGCGCGAGCCGAACGAATTCCTGCGCGCCGCGCCCGCCGGTGTCGATGAAGCCTGGATCGGCGAGCAGATCGCGGCGCGCGACGCGGCGCGCAAGCGGCGCGATTTCGCCGAGGCCGACCGCATCCGCAAGGCGCTGCTCGACAAGGGCGTCGTGCTGGAGGATAAAGGTGGGACTACCAACTGGCGTCGCGCTTAATGCAAACAGTGCTTATCCATCCGCTCGTCGTGCGCATCACGCACTGGATCAACGTGCTCGCGATCCTCATCATGATCACGAGCGGCTGGGCCATCTACAACGCGTCGCCGCTCTTCGGCTTCGAAATTCCGTACGCTGTCACCCTCGGCGGCTGGCTCGCCGGCGCCCTGCAGTGGCACTTCGCGGGCATGTGGCTGTTCGCGCTGAATGGCCTGGTTTACCTGGCCTACGGCATCGCATCGGGCCATTTCCGTCGCAAGCTCCTCCCGGTCACGCCGCGCGCGGTGCTGCACGACATTCGCGAGGCGCTGCGCGGGCACCTCGCGCACGATGACCTCTCGGTGTACAACGCGGCGCAGCGCGCGGCCTACGTCGCGCTGATCCTTGCGCTCATGTTGCTCGTTGCGACCGGGCTCGCGATCTGGAAGCCGGTGCAGTTCTATTCGCTGGCACGGCTGATGGGTGACTACGAGGGTGCGCGTTATCTGCACTTCTTCGCCATGTCGGCGGTGTTTCTCATCGTCGTGATCCACGTGATCATGGTGATCCTCGTGCCGCGCACCTTCCCGACGATGTTCACCGGCCGATTCCGCAGGACACCATGAGCATGGACCGCAACTTCAGCATCCACCGTTCGCCAGAGGTAGCGAATCTCGAGCGCCGCTTGTTTCTGAAGCGCGGGCTATCGCTCGGCGCGCTGTCGCTGCTCGCGGGCTGTGAGATCACCGACCAGGAAGGCGTGCAGCGCGTGCTGCTCGCGATGTCGCGCTGGAATGACGGCGTGCAGGACTGGCTGTTCGACCCCAAGCGCCTCGCACCCGAATTCCCGGAGAGCCAGATCACGCGCCCGTTCCCGTTCAACGGCTACTACCCGGAGAGCGAGGTTCGCGAGATCGACGGCGCCAGCTACAAGCTCGAGCTTGCCGGCATGGTGCGTGAGAAGAAGCCGTGGACGCTCAGCGAACTCTACGCGCTGCCGCAGGTGTCTCAGGTGACGCGCCACATCTGCGTCGAGGGCTGGAGCGCGATCGGCAAGTGGAGCGGGGTGCGCTTCTCCGATTTCCTCGCGCGCATCGGCGCCGATACCAGCGCGAAATACGTCGGCTTCCAGTGCGCCGACGACTACTACGGTTCGATCGACATGGCGACCGCGCTGCATCCGCAGACGCAGCTCAGCCTGCGCTACGCCGACGAGACCCTGCCGCCGAAGTACGGCTATCCCATGAAGCTGCGCATTCCGACCAAGCTCGGCTTCAAGAATCCCAAGCACATCGCCGCCATCTTCGTCACCAACGAATACCCCGGCGGGTATTGGGAAGACAAGGGCTACAACTGGTACAGCGGCTCCTAGCTCGCGGCTAGGATCTTCGCCACCAGGACGTCGGGCTGCTCGAGCATCGGGCAGTGACCCGAGTCCGCGATTTCTTCGTAGCGCGCCCCTGGAATCTTCTGCCCGAGCTTGCGCGCCAGCGCTGGCGGCGTGGTCTGGTCGAGCGCACCGCATAGCACCAGGGTGCGATTTTTGATCGCCGGGGCGCTTGCGCTTAGGTCGAGGGAAGCCAATGCAAGGCAGGCGCGCGCGAAGCACTGTGGGTCCACGGCGCCGAGCGCGGCTCTGCGCGCGGCGATGATCTCGGGATGGCGCTCGGCGAACGCCGCTGGAAACATGCGCGCAATGGCGGTGTCGAGCACCGCAGCCATGCCGCCGCCGGACACCCGCTCGGCCATGGCACGGAAGGGCAGGCGTGCCGGCTCGGGAAAGGCCGCGAGCGTATCGGCGACGATCAGCCGGCCGAAGCGCGTGCCGTGCCGGATGGCGAGCTCGAGCGCGACGAAGGCGCCGAAGCCGTTGCCGAACACCGTTGTGTCCTGCGCGAGCTCGAGCGCAGCCATCACGCGCGCGACATGATCGGCGTGCTCGCCCACGCTGCCGAGCTCGACGGCGCTCGAGGCGCCGAAGCCCGGCAGATTGATGCGCGTCACGCGCCTTTCCCTGGCGAGGCGCGGCAGCATGAGGTCGAACACCGTGAGCTCGGTGAGCAGCGAATGGATCAGCAAGAGCGGTGCGCCTGCGCCGTGCTGGTCGTATTCGACCTGCGCGGCTCCGAGCGTTCGAAACATGGCCTCCTCCGGTGGGCGCGGCGAGATTAGCATGCTTAAATTGACGAGGAGGAGCGAGCCTGAGCCCATTCGAACTGGTCGAGCCGCGAACGCTCGCGGAAGCGATCGCGGCGCTCGACGCGAGCGATGGCGCGGTGCGGCCGATGTCGGGCGGCACGGCGCTGATGCTGATGATGAAGGCGGGCGTGCTGCGGCCGTCGCGCCTCGTCAACCTGCGCCGGCTCGGCCTCGACCAGATCAAGCTCGGCACGCAGGGCGAGCTCCAGGTCGGCGCCATGGTCACGCTGCGCGCGCTGGAGAAGTCGCCGCTTCTCAAAGGGTGGCCCGTCATCGTGCGCACGCTGCGCACGCTCTCGAACGTGCGCGTGCGTAACGTGGCGACCGTCGGCGGCCACCTGGCGCACGGCGATCCGCACATGGACCTGCCGCCGCTCTTGAGCGCGCTTGCCGCAAGCGTCACCATCGCCGGGCCGAAAGGCGAGCGCACCGCTTCGGTGGAGGCTATCTACGCCGGCTACCTCGAGACCACGCTTGCGCGCGACGAGCTGATCACCGCCCTGAGCGTGCCGGCGATGGGCTCGCGCCGCGCCGTCTACCTGAAATGCACCACGCGTTCCGCCGACGACTGGCCCGCACTCGGCATGGCCGTGGTGCTCGACGGGCAAAGAGCGAGCATCGTCCTGAGCGCGGCGACCGACAAACCGACGCGGCTCGCCGCAGCCGAGAAAATCCTGAGCGGCAGCAGCCTCGACGACAAGCTGATCCAGCGGGCTGCCGATGCGGCGCGGGAGGTTCGCATCGAGGGCGATCTTCACGGCTCTGCCGCCTATAAGAAGCACCTGATTGGCGTGTATCTCAGACGGGCGATCCATGAAGCGCGCAACGCAAGCCGCTGAGACGCCACAGGTTGGCCGCTCGGTGCCGCGGCTGGAGTCGTGGCTCAAGGTCACCGGCCGTGCCGAGTACGTGCACAACCTGCGCCTGCCGGGGATGCTCTACGGCAAGATTTTTCGCTCCACCGTGGCGCACGGCCGCATCAAGCGCATCGATGTGAGCGCGGCGCGCGCGGTGGCGGGCGTGCACAGCGTGGTCACCGCGGCGGAAGTGAAGACGGTAGTGCCCGATCCCTATTACGGGCCTGCATTCCACGATCAGCCGGTGCTCGCCGTCGACAAAGTGCGCTACGTCGGCGAGCCGATTGCTGTGGTGCTCGCCTCCGATCCCCACGTCGCCGAGGAGGCGGTGCACCTCATCAGCGCCGAATACGAGGAACTCCCCGCCGTCTACGACGAAGTGGAGGCGATGACGTCCAAGGCGATCGTGCACGACGCGCTCAGGCCCGCCGGGACGTTTCCTGATTTGAAGCACCTGAAAGGCAAAACCAATACGAACATAGCGCTCGACTTCCGCCTGCGCCGCGGCGATGCGGCGAAGGCGATGAAAGGCGCCGAGCGCGTGTTCGAGCATCGCTTTCGCACGCAGCAGGTCATGCATACGCCGCTCGAGCCCCTGGTCTCGGTCGCGGAATCGACCGACAGCTCCATCACCATCCACACCGCATCGCAAAGCCCGTCGTTCGTGCGCATCGAGATCGCGCGGCTGCTGGGCTGGCCGGAAAACCGCGTGCGCGTGCGCGTGCCGTTCCTGGGCGGCGGCTTCGGCGCCAAGCTCTACATCAAGCTCGAGGCGCTGGTGGCGGTGCTCTCGCTGCTGGTGCATCGCCCGGTGAAGATCTCGCTGACGATGGAAGAGCAGTTCTTCACCATCACCAAGCACGCCAGCACCTTTCGGATCAAAAGCGGCGTGACGCGCGACGGCCGCGTCGTCGCGCGCGATTGCGAGGTTTGGTGGAACGGCGGTGCCTACGCCGACATCGGGCCGCGCGTCACGCAGAAATCGGGGTTCACCGCGCCTGGACCTTACGACATCCAGGACGTGTCGATCGATTCGTACGCGCTCTACACGAACCTGCCACCAGCGGGGGCGCTGCGCGGTTTCGGCATCCCGCAGCTCGTCTGGGCCTATGAGAGCCACACCGACATGATCGCGCGCGAGCTCGGCATCGATCCGGTCGAGTTCCGGCGCCGCAACCTCCTGCGCGAAGGCCGGCCGCAGGCGACCGGCACCGTGATGCGCGATGCGGCGATCGAGAAGGTGCTCGAGCGCACCGCCAGCCTGCTCGACTGGGACAAGCCTTTCGAGCGCGGCACCGGGGTGGTGCGCCGCGGCCGTGGCATCGCCATCGGCTTCAAGGCCTGCATCTCCAATACGACCTCGCTCGCGGCAGTCAGCGTCAACGCCGACGGCAGCTGTACCGTCTATACGAGCACGGTTGACATGGGGCAGGGCTCGGACACCGCGATGGCGCAGATCGCAGGCGAAGTGCTGCAGATCCCGACCGAAGCGGTCACGGTGGTGCACTCCGACACCGACGTCACGCCGTTCGACATGGCGACGCTCGGCTCGCGCTCGCTCTTCCACAGCGGCAACGCGGTGAAGCTCGCGGCCGAAGACGCGCGCGATCAGCTGGCAAAACTGAAGCGCGAGCTCGGACTGCCGGCCGAGACGCCGGTGGCCGATGTGTTTCGCAAGAAGTACGGCATGCGCGCAGGCTCGGTGATGGGCGTCGGCAATTTCATCCCGCCGTATACGCCTCCGGACGAGAACGGCCAGACCGAGAACGCGACGCCGTTCTGGATGGTCGGCGCCACCGGCGTGGAGCTCGAGGTCGACACCGAAACTGGCCGCGTGCGCATAACGCGGCTGATCAACGTCGCCGACGTCGGCACGCCGATCAACCCGCGCATCGTCGAAACGCAGTTGTCCGGCGGCGCGATCATGCAACTGGGCTTCACGCTGTTCGAAAAAATGCTGTTTGATGGCGAGGGCCAGCTGCGCAATGCCTCGCTCGCCGAGTACAAGATCCCGGGGCTGCTCGACCTGCCGGGCGAAATCGTCAATGAGGCGGTGGTGGCCGAGCAGCGCAGCGGCCCCTTCGGCGCCAAGGGCGTGGGAGAGACGGCCACCTTTGGCGTGTCACCTGCGGTCGCCAACGCGATTCACGATGCGATCGGCGTGCGGCTCACCGAGTTGCCGATGAATCCCGAAGCCGTCTACAGCGCATTCAAGCGATGAGGCGCGCGATCCAGTTCCGCCTGAACGGCGAGAGCGTCGAAGCGCAGGTCGCGCCGCACGAGACGCTGGTCGAGGTGTTGCGCGAAGAGTTCGGCCTGTTTGGCGCTCGCGAAAGCTGCGGGCAGGGGCTGTGCGGCTGCTGTACCGTGCTGGTGAATGGCACAGCGGTGTCCGGTTGCTTATACCTTGCAGCGCTGGCACAAGGCGCGCATGTGCAGACTGTGGAAGGCGGCACCGAGCTCGACGCGGTCCAGGAGGCATTCATCGAGCGCGCGGCTTTCCAGTGCGGCTTCTGCACGCCGGGATTCGTGCTGATGACCCGCCAGCTGCTGGACGAGATCCCGGACCCGTCGGAAGACGACATCCGCCACTACCTGTCCGGAAACCTGTGCCGCTGCGCGGCTTATCCGGAAATCATCGAAGCGGTGAAGCTCGCCGCCGTGAAAAGGAGAACGAAATGAAATCGCTTGTCGCCATGGTGCTGGCCACGATCTGTTCGTTGGCGGCAGCGCAAGACTACCCATCGAAGCCGATCCGCATCCTGGTGCCGTTTGCGCCCGGTGGCGCGGTCGATACGACGGCTCGCATCCTTACCCAGAAGATGTCCGAGCGGCTGAACTGGAACTTCGTGGTCGAGAACCGGCCGGGCGGCAACGGCTTCATCGCCACCACCGCGGTCAAGGATGCGCCGGGCGACGGCTATACGCTGCTCATGGCGCATACCGGCGAGTTCTCGGTGAACCCGGGACTGTTTCCCAACGTGCCTTACGATCTCGAGCGCGACTTCGTCGCCATTACCATGGTGAGTGACGCGCCGATGCTGTTTCTCGCCAACAGCCAGGTGCCGTTCAACAATCTGCAGGAGCTGGTGGCCGCGGCGAAGGCGAAGCCGGGCGCCATCGCCTGGTCCTCGGCGGGCACGGGAAGCATCAACCATCTCGCCGGCGAATGGCTGGCAGTCGCCGCCGGCATCAAGGTGCTGCATGTGCCCTATAAGGGCGGCGCGCCTGCGGCGGCAGCGGTGGCGGCGGGTGACGTGGCCTATGGGGTGATGGCGGTGCCGGGGGCGACGCCGCATCTGAAGTCCGGGCGCGGCAAGGTGCTCGGCATCACCACGGCGAGGAAATCGGTGCTCGATGGATCGTGGCAGACGCCTCGTGAAGCGGGCATCCAGGATCTCGACGCTTCAATCTGGTCGGGTCTCTTCGCGCCGAAGGCCACGCCGCGGGCGGTGGTCGAGCGGCTCAATGCCGAGGTGCGGAAGACCTTGGATCAGCCGGACGTGAAGAAACGCTTCGCCGATTCGGGTTACGAGACGGCTGGCATGTCGTCCGAAGAATTCCTCGCGCGCATCAAGCGCGAGGCGGAGCGTTACCGGCAGGTCATCCAGGCGGCAGCGGTAAAGCCGGAGTAGCTACTCGGGTTGCGCGGTCGAGCCGGAGCCGGCGGCGCCATCGCGCCGAGCCCGCGCCGTGTTCTCCTGCCCCGTACCGGCATCGCCTGGCGCTTGCGCGCCGGGTACATCGGAGTCGTAGCGCGGGTTGGCGCAGCCGGCGAGGGCGGAGACCGCTGCAAAAATGACTAAGAATCTGCCCATTCGCCTGCTGCTGCCATCCGCGTTCCCGGACACTTTTACAGCGGGGCTACTTTGCCGTCCGCCTTCACCTGCACGCGGTCGCCTTCGCGCAGATTGAAGTCTGTGCTGTAGGTGCGGACCGTGTTGTCCTGATCCATCTGCACGCTTACGTCGTGCGTCGCGGCCGTGCCACCGGCAGCGGAGCGTTGCTCGTAAGTTGTGCAGCCTGCCATTGCGACTGCGGCGATCAACAGTACTAGGTACTTAGCCATAGGGGCCTCCTTGTTGAGACCTCTTGGAGCAGCAAACGACGTACCCATGCCGTAGCCCGGCAAAGCGGCCAGATTCCGCACTCCGGCCAAAAACAATCGTCAGGCTGCGCAGTGCCTTTGCAACCCCTTGAATACCGTCAGTTTTTTAAAGAGTTATTACTTAAATTATCAACAAGTTAGGTTAAACTCAGGAGATAATGCGTTAAGTCGTAAAAGAAAGTAAATCGGACGTTGGGGAAAGCAGGGGAAGAATGGCTGAGGGGAAGCTAGGGAGTTCGGGTCAAAGCGCCGAACCGGTCGCGCTGCCGCCGATCAGGGAGGACCTGCGCCTATATCCGGGACCGCCCCAGGCGGACGGCACGCCGACCTGGCGGATTCTCGATCCGATCCGCAATTCCTTCTTCGAGATCGGCTGGCTCGAGTTCGAGCTGCTCGCGCGCTGGCGCGAGCACCGCGACGCGGAGTCGCTGATGGCGCGGGTTGCAGCCGAAACCACGCTCGGACCGACGCTCGAAGAGGTGCAGGAGCTGATCTCCTTCCTCGCGCACAACCAGCTCCTCGCGCCGGCGAGCGCCGTCGCCCGCCAGGCCCTCACCCGGCGGCTGCACGCGTCGCGGCACGCCTGGTACCAGGATCTGCTGCATCACTACCTTTTCTTCCGGTTGCCGCTGTTTAGGCCCGATGCATTCCTTGCACGCACGGTGGCGCTCACGGATATCTTTTTCACCCGTGGTTTCTTCGTGCTCATCGTCGCGCTGCTGGGGCTCGACCTCTATCTGGTGTCCCGCGAGTGGTACAGCTTTACGGGGCAGATGGGACGGATGCTCTCCGCCCAGGGATTTCTGTATTACGCGGTGGCCGTCACGTTCGCGAAAATCGTGCACGAGCACGGCCACGCGTACGCGGCCAAGCGCTATGGCGTACGGGTGCCGACGATGGGCGTCGCGTTCCTCGTCCTCTGGCCCTATCTCTACACCGACACGAGCGAGACCTGGAAGCTCGCCGACCGCCGCAAGCAACTGGTGATTGCCTCGGCCGGCATGGGCGCGGAGCTGACGCTCGCCGTCATTGCCACTCTCCTTTGGGCGCTCTCGCCCGAAGGGGCTGCGAGGAACGTTTTCTTCGTGCTGGCGAGCACGACCTGGGTGATGACGCTGGCGATCAACCTCAGCCCGTTCATGCGCTTCGACGGCTATTTCGTGCTGTCGGACCTGCTCAACTTCCCGAACCTGCACGAGCGCAGCTTCGCCTGCGCGCGCTGGTGGATGCGCAAGGTGTTCTTCGGACTGATCGAACCCACGCCGGAGCCGACGCTACGGCCTGGTCAGCGTGCCGGGCTGATCTTGTTTGCGTATGGCACCTGGCTGTATCGCCTGACGGTGTTCCTCGGCATCGCGCTGCTGGTCTATCACATTGCCTTCAAGCTGCTCGGCATCTTCCTCATGCTGGTCGAGCTGGTGTGGTTCATTGCGCGACCGGTGTGGACCGAGGCGGCGTACCTGTGGCGGTCGCGCCAATCGGTTCAGGCGGCCTGGCGGCCGCTTGCCCTGGTCGGGGCAATTCTCGCCGCCTTCGTGTGGCTGGTGCCGATTTCGTACGAGGTGAGCGCGCCGGCGATCCTGCGCGCGCAGCAGGAGAACGCGGTGTACGCGCCTTTCGCCGCCAAAGTCACCGCCGTGCGCGTCGTCGAACGACAGCAGGTCGGCGTGGACGAGGAGCTGGTGAGCCTCGAAACGGTGGATGGCGCCGTGCGCGAGAGCAAGGCCGACATCCAGATCGCTTCGGCGCGCTCGGAGATTTCGCGCATGCCCGCGAGCCTCCAGCTGCAGGAAAACTATCAGGTGCTGCAGGAGCGCCTGGCCCACGCGCAGGCGGAAAAGCAGTCGGTGCGCGACGACGCCGAGCGCCAGCATGTGCGCTCACCGCAGGCCGGAATCATCCGCGATGTAGCGCTTGACCTTGCGCCCGGGCGTTGGGTGAACCCGCGCCACCTGCTGATGCGCATCGTCTCGCACGACGCGGTGCTGATCGAGGCGTATGTCAGCGAGCGCCAGGTGGCGGCGATCAGCCCGGGTCAAGCCGTGCGCTTCTTCCCCCATCTGCCCGACCGGCCGGTGATCGAGGGCGAAGTCCTGTCGGTCGACCGGTCACCGCAGGCCGAGCTGTCGCGGCCGCTGCTCGCATCGATTCACGGCGGTGCCGTCGACGTCAAGCAAGGCGCGCACGGCGCGCTCATGGCACAGGACGGCATCTTCCGCGTGCTCATCAAGCCGCTCGGCAAGCTGCCGCGGGCGGACTCGGTGATCCACGGCAAGGTGCGCATCGAGACCACGCTGCGATTCGTCGTCGAGAACTTCGCTTACCGGACGATTTCGGTACTGATACGGGAGAGCGGGCTCTGAGTCCGCGGAAGGCCTAGCCATGTCGAAAAAAGCCGCCCCAAAAAAGCCGAAGACACGCCGTACCCGCCTGCTCGCGCTCGAGCCGCGCATGCTGTTCGATGGCGCTCTGGGAATCGACATCGCCACGCAGGCGAGCGCCCCCGCGCCGCACGCAGATGCGCACGCCGACGCGCATGCGGACACCGCCGAGGCGGGCATTCGCGGCGCCGTTCCGCAGGAGACCAAGGAGGCCGTACCCGCGGCCAAGCAAGCCGATGCGGGGCTCAAGCCGGGCGCCGAGCGCCTCGATGCGCGCGCTCCTGCGGCAGAGCGCAACGAGATCGTCTTCATCGACACTTCGGTCGAGGGCTACCAGAGCCTGCTTTCCGGCGTCAATCCGAACGCGCGCGTTGTGCTCCTGGACGCCAATCGCGACGGAGTTCAGCAGATCGCGGAATTCCTGTCCCACGAATCGAATGTCGATGCGATCCATATCGTGTCGCACGGCTCGGAGGGCATGCTGCAGATCGGCACCGCGCAGATGGATGTACTGTCCATGGCGCGCACCTACGCGAACGACTTGTCCGAGATCGGCAAGCACCTCAGCCAGAACGCCGACATCCTGGTGTACGGCTGCGACTTCGGCAAAGGCGGCATGGGAAATGCGGCCGCAACCGAGCTCTCCTGGCTCACGAAGGCCGATGTCGCGAGCTCCACGGACCTGACCGGCAGCGCCGATCTCGGCGGCAACTGGGCGTTGGAGCGCACGGTCGGGAGCATCGAATCGAGCGTCGTTTTCAATGAAGGCGCCCAACGGGCCTTCCACAACGTCATGGAGACGCTCGACTGGGACAAGCAGACCTGGGTGGCGGGGGCGACCGCCGGAAGCTATAGCGTCGGCGGCGGCACGGTCAGCGTGACCTTGACGCTGCGAAACGCCGACGGATCGCTTGCCGCGGGAAATCCATTTTCCGCCGGCTATCCGGTCGACGGCAGCGCTGCCATGGACGGCAACCTGGCCCAGAACAATTTAGAGCTCGACGTCAAAGCTGGGGGCTTTGCCAGCAGCGGCCAGTACGTCGACATCACCATTGCATTTTCCCAGCCGGGCGGCGTCAGCAACGTCTCGTTCTCGTTGTTCGACGTCGACACAGGTGTAGCCGGAGGCGCTTCGACCGGATTCGTCGACAAGATCACGGTGAGCGGGACCAACAGCGACGGCACCATCGTTCCTGCGTCGGTGACGCGTGATTCCAGAGTCGCGGCCGGTGCGCAGACCTGGAGCGCAACCACTGCGGCGGGCGCGACGACGATCACGGGCACGAACCCGACGGCGAACACCGGCGCGGGAGCAGAAAAGGGCACCGCGATCGTCGGCTTCGATCAATCGGGCATCACGCAGATCAACCTCAGGTACCAGAACCTCAACGTCGCGTACCAGCAGACGATCGGCTTGCACGACATCTCGTTTGATGCCGCCCCCACGGCGCCGCAGATCGACCTGAACATGGGCGACGCCAGGTCTTTCGCTGGCGAGGATTTCGCCAGCGCGTCCTACGCCAACGCGAGCACCGGCACCATCTCGTGGAACGGCAACTGGGTGGAAACCGACGTCGCCGGCGCGGCGCAGAGCGCCAGCGCCGGCAACGTAGTCATCACAGGAGGCGAGCTGGACCTCAGCAAAGCGAGCTCCGGGGTCCAACGCGCCGTCAACCTAGCCAGCCAGTCGACCGATTCCCTGAACCGCCTTTCCTTCGATTACCGGACCAGCGCCAACGTCGACGCGGGCGGGGACAAGATCGATGTCCAGTTGTCCGCTGATGGAGGTTCGACCTGGACCACGGTCGACACGCTTGATGTGGGTCCCAGCGCCAGCGGGTCCAAATCGTACGACATCACAGCGTTCTCGAACGCCAACACCGTGGTGCGGTTCAAACCGACGGCGAACTCGTTTAACCAGGGCGGCGAGGACTTCTACCTCGACAACGTCAAGGTCACGGCGCAGCCGACCAGCTTCTCGGCCACCTACACGGAAAACGGCGCCGCCGTCAATATCACCAGCGCGACGGCCGCGATCAACGACAACAGCGCGAACCTGTCGGGCGCCACGATCGCCATCACGAACGTGGTGAGCGGCGACGTGCTCTCCGCATCGACTGCGGGCACCAGCGTCACGGCGGCTTACAACAGCGGCACCGGCGTGCTCACCTTGTCTGGCGCCGATACGCGGGCGCATTACGAGCAGGTCTTGAGAACCGTTCAGTTCAGCTCAAGCTCGGACGACCCGACGGCCAACAATACGAATACCTCGCGCAGCATCTCCGTCGTGGTCACCGACAGCAGTGCGAACGCCAGCAACACGGCGAGAAGCACCATTGCGGTCCAGGCGGTGAACGATGCCCCAGTGGTGACGGCGGGGGCGACGCTCGCCTACACGGAGCAGGCGGCGGCGACGGTAATCGACAGCACGGTCACGCTGACGGACGTCGATGACACGCAGATGGCGGGTGCCACTGTGACACTCGGCAATTTCGTGGCGGGCGACACGCTGACCTGGACCAACGCGGGGTCGGTGACCGGAGCGTACAACGCGGCCACGGGCGTTTTGTCGCTGTCGGGAACCGATACGCTGGCCAACTACCAGGCGGTGATGAGGAGCGTGAAGTTCAGCTCGAGCTCGGACGACCCGACCGCGAATAACACCATGACGACGCGCACGGTCACCTGGGCGGCGACCGATGCCAACAGCGATGCGGTCGGGGCGAAGACCAGCGTCGGGGTGACCTCGACGATCAACGTGACGGCGGTGAACGATGCCCCCGTGGCGACCGCGGGGGCGACGCTCGCCTACACGGAGCAGGGTGCGGCCGCGGTGATCGACAACACGATAACGCTGACCGACGCCGATGACACGCAGATGGCGGGCGCGACGGTGACGATCGGCAACTTCGTCGCGGGCGACGCGCTGACGTGGACCAACGCCGGATCGGTGACCGGGGCTTACAACGCCGCGACGGGCGTGCTGACGCTGTCGGGAACCGACACGCTGGCCAATTACCAGGCGGTAATGCGCAGCGTGAAGTTCAGCTCGAGCTCGGATGATCCGACCGCGAACAACACCAAGACCAGCCGCACGGTGACCTGGGCGGCGACCGACGCCAACAGCGATGCGGTCGGTGCGAAGACCAGTGCGGGGGTCACCTCGACGATCAACGTGACGGCAGTGAACGACGCCTCGACCTTGGCGACGGGTTCGACGCTGAACTACACGGAGAACGGTGCGGCGTCGGCGATCAATACGGCGCTGACGCTCGCCGACCTGGACAACCCGACCCTGCCCAGCGCGACGGTGTCCATCAGTGGCAGCTTCGTCTCGGGACAGGACGTGCTGTCGTTTACCAACGTGCCGGCGACGATGGGCAACATCGCCGGGGCGTACAACGCGGCAACGGGCGTGATGACGCTGACTTCGGCGGGTAGCACGGCGACGCTGGCGCAGTGGCAGGTGGCGCTGCGCGCAGTGCAGTACTCCAACAGCTCGGACAATCCGTCGACCAGCGCGCGCACCGTGAGCTTTACGGTGAACGACGGCACGGCGAACTCGAACACGGTGACCAGCACGGTGAACGTTGCGGCGGTGAACGATGCGCCGGTGCTGGCGACGGGCTCGACGCTGAACTATACGGAGAACGGTGCGGCGAGCGCGATCAATGCGGCGCTGACAGTAGCCGATCTGGACAACGCGACGCTGAGCTCGGGCAGTGTGTCGATCACGGGCAACTTCGCCTCAGGGCAGGACGTGCTGTCGTTTAGCAACGTGCCGGCGACGATGGGGAACATCGCCGGGGCATACAACGCGGCCACCGGCGTGATGACGCTGACCTCGGCCGGCGGCACGGCTACGCTGGCGCAGTGGCAGGTGGCGTTCCGGGCGGTGCAGTACTCGAACAGCTCGGACAACCCGTCGACCGCGGCGCGCACGGTGAGCTTCACCGTGAACGATGGCACTGCGAATTCGAATACCGTGGCCAGCACCGTCAACGTAACGGCGGTGAACGATGCCGCGGTGCTTAGCTCTGCGACGGTTGCGCTGGCCGAAACCAACGCGCCGCTCACGACCGGCGGGACACTGACCATCACGGACGTGGACAGTCCACAAACTTTCGTGCCGCAGACCAACGTAGCCGGCACGAACGGCACGTTCTCGATCGCGGCGAACGGTGCTTGGACCTACACCGCCAACAGCGCGTTCGACAGCCTCAACGTCGGCCAGTCGGTGTCGGACACGTTCACCGTGGCCTCCGCTGATGGCACCACGACCACGGTGCAGGTCACTATCAACGGAACCAACGATGCGGCCGTGCTCTCGTCCGCGACCGTGACGCTGTCGGAAACCAATGCGCCGCTCACCACCGGGGGCACACTCACGGTGTCCGACGTGGACAGTGCACAGACTTTTGTGCCGCAGACGAACGTCGCGAGTGCGAATGGCACGTTCTCCATTGCGGCGAACGGCGCCTGGACCTACACCGCTAACAGCGCCTTCGACAATCTGAATGTCGGCCAGTCGGTGTCGGACACCTTCACGGTAGCCTCGGCCGACGGCACCACGAGCACGGTGCAGGTCACGATCAATGGTACGAACGACGCTGCGGTTCTGAGTTCGGCAACGGTCGCGCTGGCGGAGACCAATACAGCGCTGACGACGGGCGGGACGTTGACCGTCTCCGACGTCGACAGCGCGCAGACCTTCGTGCCGCAGACGAACGTCGCCGGCGCCAACGGCACGTTCTCAATAGCGGCGAACGGCGCCTGGACTTACACCGCCAACAGCGCATTCAACAGCCTCAACGTCGGCCAGTCGGTGTCGGACACGTTCACCGTGGCCTCCGCCGACGGCACGACGACCACTGTGCAGGTGACCATCAACGGCACAAACGATGCTGCGGTTCTCAGCTCGGCAACGGTGGCCCTCGCGGAGA
>Ga0209647_1000830_pt1 | contig 28168 bp, 26 predicted proteins | sample GraSoi_2013_60cm_FD_185827 | JGI IMG/M metagenome (GOLD analysis project Ga0209647, IMG submission 185827) | Grasslands soil microbial communities from the Angelo Coastal Reserve, California, USA - Sample 9_17_2013_60cm (SPAdes) (version 2) | ecosystem: Environmental > Terrestrial > Soil >... | reverse complement strand
CGTCGTCCACGTCCACCTTGGCGAGGATCGCGTTCACCTTCCCGGCGAGCTGGTTGTGGACGAGGAAGTCGTCGAAGGCCTGCGCCGTGGTCGCGAAGCCGCCGGGCACCCGCACGCCGCTCGCCGCGAGCTGGCTGATGAGCTCGCCCAGCGACGCGTTCTTGCCGCCGACGCGGCCGACGTCGGTCATGCGGAGCGTTTCCAGCGGGAGGACGTAGGGGTTCGCCATGGGGAAACCGATTCGGAGTGACGTGCCGGAGGGAATTTGTAATTATAGGGCACCCTTGGTTCCCCGAATCCCTCCCCAAGCTCCCCATGCCGCAGCGAAAGCGCGTGTTCTTCGTGTCCGACCGCACCGGAATCACGGTCGAAGCCCTCGGCTCCTCCCTCCTCACGCAGTTCGCGGAGATGGACTTCAACCGGGTGACGCTGCCCTTCATCGACTCGATCGACAAGGCGCGCGCGGTGGTCGACCAGGTGAACGAGGCGCTGCGCGAATCGCACCAACGCCCGCTCGTCTTCAGCTCGATCGTCGACGACGCGGTGAGGACCGAGATCAACAAGTGCGACGGGCTCGTGCTCGACGTCTTCGAGCGCTTCATCGTGCCGCTCGAGAACGAGCTGGGGTTGAAGTCGATGCACGCGGTGGGGCGCACGCACAGCGTCTCCAACGCGAAGGACTACAACCATCGCATCGAGGCGATCAACTACACGCTCTCCCACGACGACGGCGTGACGCACCGCGGGCTCGAGGAGGCCGACATCGTGCTGGTCGGCGTGTCGAGGAGCGGCAAGACGCCCACCTGCCTCTACATGGCGATGCAGTTCGGCATCAAGGCGGCCAACTACCCGCTGATCCCCGAGGACCTCGAGGCGAACCGCATCCCGCCCTCGCTCCTGCCGCTGAAGACCAAGGTCTGGGGGCTGTCGATCGCGGCCGAGCGCCTGCACCAGATCAGGAGCGAGCGGCGCCCCGACTCGCGCTACGCCGCGCTCGACAATTGCCGCTACGAGGTGAGCGCCGCGGAGAAGCTCATGAAGCAGGCCGGCATCCCGTTCCTCGACTCGACCACCAAGTCGATCGAGGAGATCGCCACGCACATGCTGCACGAGGCGCACCTCGTGCGCAGGGTGTACTGACCGGATTTCAAACGCTCGTTTTAATTTTCCGGCGCCGGTTTATACTCCCCGCATAAGAATTCCACCCCGCTCGGAGGAGAAGCCATGAAAACCAAGAAACGCATCCTGCCCGCCCTGCTGCTGTCCCTGTTCGCCGGCGCGTCCGCCCCGGTGAGCGCGCAGGTCGCCCATTTCAGCAACGTCTATGTCTTCGGCGACAGCCTTTCCGACGCCGGCTACTACCGGCCATTCCTCGCCGGGCTGGGGCTGCCCGCCCCGGTGGTCGCCCAACTGGGCCGCTTCACCACCAATCCCGGGCCGGTGTTCTCCGAGCTGGTCTCGCAGTACTACGGCGTCACCCCCGCACCGAGCAATGTGACCGGCGGCAACATCTTCGCCCAGGGCGGAGCGCGCGTGACCGAGGCATCGCCGCTCACGCCTCCCGGCGCCGCCCAGCGCCCGGTGAGCACGCAGATCACCGAATTCCTCGCGCGCAACAGCGGCGCCGCCGATCCCAACGCGCTCTACTCCGTGTGGGCGGGAGCGAACGACATCTTCGTGAACCTCGGCGCCTTCACCGGCGGCGCGATCACCCAGGCACAGTTGCAAACCAATGTCCTCGCCGCCGCGACCGCCGAGATCGGCCAGGTCGCGCGCCTGCAGGGCGCGGGAGCGCGCTACGTCCTGGTGTTCGGCTTGCCCGACATCGGCGTCACGCCCCAATTCGCGGCCGCGGGTGCGGCGACCCAGGGCGCGGTCACCGCGCTTTCCGCGGGCTTCAACACGACGCTCTTCACGGGGCTGGTGAGTGCCGGAATCCACGTGATCCCGGTGGATAGCTTCGCGTTCCTCTCGGAGATCCGCGCCAATCCCGGGCTCTACGGTTTCACCAACATCACGTCGCCCGCCTGCGGCCCGTTCCCGCCGATCACCACGGCGGCCACCATCAGCTCGCAGTTCTGCCTGGTGGGCACGAACCTGGTGGCGCCCAACGCGCAGAACACCTACGTCTTCGCCGACGGCGTGCACCCCACGAGTGCCGCGCACGCGCTCATCGCGCAGTTCGCGGAGGCGCTCATCGACGGACCCACCGCCTATTCCTTGCTGGGCGAAGTGCCGCTGCGCACGCGCTCGGCGCACGTGCGCACCATCAACGAGGGGCTCGGCACCGCGGAGCTCGGCGACGTCGGCCGGCTCACGGTATTCGCGGCGGGCGATCGCGGCACCTTCGACATCGATCCGGGCAACAGCAAAACGCGCGCGGGAAGCCTCGGCGTGACGGCGCGCGTCTCCGAAGGCGTGACCCTCGGCCTCGCGATCGGCAAGAGCACGAGCGAAGGCAGCTTCGGCAACAACCTCGGCGGCTTCAACACCAGCGAGACCGTGTGGTCGGCGTTCGCCTCCGCGAAGTGGGGCGGCCTCTACGGCAGCGCCATCGCCTCGGTGTCGGACGTGAACTTCACCGGCGTGAGCCGCAACATCGTCCTCGGGCCCGCGGTGCGTACCGCCACGTCGCGCCCGGACGGCTCCAACTCGTCGTTCTTCGCGAACGTGGGCTACGACTTCCCGATCGGGCGCGTGAAGATCGGCCCGACGGTCTCCGTCACCTCGCAGAACGTCGACATCAACCAGTTCGACGAGGCGGGCGCCGGTTCGGCCAACCTGCGCATCGGCGCCCAGGCGCGCCGCTCCGAGGTGTGGAGCGCCGGCGTGCGCGCTTCCATGGACATCGGCCGCTGGACGCCGTGGCTGAAGATCACCGCCGACAAGGAGCGCAAGGACCAGGCGCGCGTCGTGACCGCCACCCCGCTGTCGCTCGCCAGCCTCAACAGCTACGACGTGCCGGCGATCGGCTTCGACAACTCGTTCATGACGGGCTCGATCGGCATCCGCGGGCTGGTGACCGAGCACATCGGCGTGAGCCTCGCGTACTTCAAGGTCTCGGGCCGCTCGGGGATCTCGGAAGACGGCGTGAGCGGCATGCTGTCGTACCGGTTCTGAAACGCGTTTACACCGCGGCCAACCTGCCGGAGGCGCACCTCCTGGCCGATTGGCTCGCGGATCGGGGCGTGCGCGCGCGCATCTTCAACGCGAACGCCTCGAGCCTCGCGGGCGAGCTGCCCATCGAGGCGTCCCTGCCGCAGCTGTGGGTCGTCAACCCCGACGACGCGCCGCGCGCACGCGGCCTGATCGACGAATACCTGCGTGCTTCTCCCAGCGGGCCGCCCGTCACCTGCCCGAAGTGCGGCGAGGAGAATCCTCCGACCTTCGACCTCTGCTGGTCCTGCGGCACCGGGTTGGAGAGATAGAAAAGTCGTGTCAGGTACGACTTAAAAAGTCGTACCTGACACGACTTTTCACGGCGACCCGATGAACAGGTAGAAGCGCCCGCGGCCGTTCTTGGCGTCGGCGACGCCGAGGTACACCGGGCCGAGGAAGGTGTTGGCGGCGAGGTAGCCGCCGAAGCTCCTCTGCCAGCCGGAGAGCGAGGTCTCGGTAAGGACCTGCTTGTTCATGCGCCCGGCCTCGGCGACCACCCCGGCGATGAGCGTGAGGCCGTACAGGGGGGAGGCGAAGTTGAGGCGGTACTGCGCCTCGAGGCGGCCGAACATGTACTCGCCGCCCAGCATCTGGTCGGTCGCGAATCCCGACATGCGCCGTGGCCCGCCGAGCGTGAACGCGTCGGCGAGGGGCAGCGTCCCCTTCAGCGCCGCGCCGCCTTCGAGGCCCGCGAGCCCGGTGTAGCGGTTGTGCGACCATGCCGCGCCCAGGCGCGCCTCGCTGCGCGAATAGGGCGCGAGGCCGGGTCCGTTCGACGACGCGTTCAACGCGTCGAAGTGCGTCACGTCGACCTTGAATCCGCGCGTCGGGAAGAACGGCTGGTCGTAGGTGTCGAAGGCCACGGTCGCGATCGGGCCGCCGAGGCGCTCGCTCGCGTTGGGAAAGGCGTTGGGCCCGGTGTCGAGCACCGAGCCCAGGCTCCTCTCCACCCACCCCGCGCTCACCTGCCCGTGCGCGCCGATGTTCACCCCGGCCTCGACGCCCGCGCGGTTCTCCTGGATGCGATAGACCGCGAGCCGGTCGCCGCCGGAGAAGAGCGGCAGCTTGCGCAGGCCCGCGCCCGCGTAGGCGCGCGCGAAGGTGAAGTGGCGCTGGTCGAACGGCTGGTAGAACTCGGTCCTGATGCTCTGCTCGCTGCCGATCTGCGCGCCGGTGAGCCACTCCGCGCCGAGCGCATTCATCCAGGTGCGCCGGTATAGCACGCGGAAGTTGTAGGCCGACTCCGCGCGGAAGTCCGAGGCGAGCCCGAGGCCGAAGCGCAGGTAGTCCGGCCCCCACGGCTTTTCCACCGGCGTGATGCGCAGGATCGTCTTGTCGCGCTCGCGCACCACGCTGTAGTCGAGCGAGTGCAGGTCGCCCTGGCTGTACTCGGTGACGAGGTCGGTGGCGAGCGCGCTCGAATCGAGCGGCTCGCCCTCCTTCTGGCGGATCGCGCGGCGCAGGGTCTGCGGATTCACGAAGCGCGTCTCGGCCACCTCCACCTGGTCCACGATCGGCGGCACGTGGGTGGGGGCGAGACGCACGCGCCCCTGCCAGGCGAGGAACTCGCGCTCGGGAATCGAATAGCGGCGCAGCTGGTCGGAAGCCGCGAGCGCCGCCACGCGCCCGCGCCTGGCCGCGTCGAGCTGGCGCGTGAAGCTGGTGGAGGTGATGTCCTCGAGGTCGGGCTGGATGTAGATGTCGCGCGGCGTGAGGAGGAGTCGCGACTTTTCCACGTTCTGCTCGGTGAGGAGGTTCACCACTTGTCCGAGCACCGTCACGACGCCCGTCACTTCCTCGGGCTTCAGGAGCGGCGAGCCCACGTTCACCGCGATCACGACGTCGGCGCCGCACAGGCTCTTCACCTCGGCGATCGGCAGGTTGTCGGTGAGCCCGCCGTCCACGAGCTTCCTGTTCTCGCGCGGCACCGGCGCCATGAGGCCCGGCACCGACATGCTGGCGCGCATCGCCGAGGTGAGGTTGCCCTTGCGGATCGCCACGCGCTCGCCGTTGCCGATGTCGGTCGCGATGATCGCGAGCGGCAGCGCGAGGCCCTCGATGGAGCGGTCGCCCAGGTCGGTGCGCACCAGGCGATTGAAGAAGAGCTTCAGCTTCTCGCCGGCGAGCGCGCCCTCGCGGAAGCGTAGCCCCTTGCGCGACACGCCGAACTCGAGCCCCGAGTAATAGCGGTCGTCGATCTCCTTGTGCCGGATGTCCACCGACTGGCGCCCGGCGCTGTCGTCGAACATGTTGATCCAGTCGGTCTTGCCGACGATCTCCTGGATCTCGGTAGGCGAGACGCCCGCGGCATAGGCGCCCCCCGCGAGCGCCCCCATGCTGGTCCCGGCGATGCAGTCGACGGGAACGCGCAGCTCCTCGAGGACCTCGAGCACGCCCAGGTGCGCGCCGCCGCGCGCCCCGCCACCGCCCAGCACCAATCCGATGCGCGGGTGCTTCGGGAGCTCCTGCGCGCCGAGCGATCCCGCCGCGAGCGCCAGGGCGACAACAGCCGCGCCCCGGGCGAGAGTACGATTCATCGTCATGGAGAACGAATCCTACCTTGCAACCGGGAGCCCTCGCATGAAGCGGATCCTTGCCTTCGGACTCACGACACTATCCTTCTGCGCCATCGCGCAAGCTCCGCCCGCGTCACCGGGATCGCCGGTCCAGTCGGACGTCCTTCGCAGGCAGGCGTGCGCCGATTGCGGGGAGGTCCGCAGCATCCGGCGCGTGGAGCGCCAGCAACGCCCGCCGAACGCCACGCCGGAAAGCCCCTCGGGGCTGGTGGCATCCATCCCGCTCGACGGCAGCAAGCCCACCGTGGGCTCGTCCACTCGCGTGGACCGCAAGCGCGAGCCGCCGCTCGTCACCTACGAGGTGATCGTGCAGCTCGACGACGGGCGCGTGCGCATCGTGGTGCAGGACGAGGAGCCGGTCGACGTGAAGATCGGCGACCGGGTGCGCATCGAGGACAACAAGGTCCGGCCCCACTAGACTTTCAGCGTGAACGGCGTGAACTTCGTGTCGCGGTCGTAGTAGTCCTCGCTCTCGGCGCGTTTCAGCCATCCCACGACGGCGTAGGTAGCCGGCGTGAACAGCACCTCCACCGAGACCTTGGCGATGAACTGCGCGAGCATCACCGCGGCAAGCCTGTCGTCGGGAATGATGCCGGTGCCGTAGAACGCGAGCGGATAGAAGAGCAGCGAGTCCACGCCCTCGCCGAAGATCGTCGAGCCGATGGTGCGCGTCCACAGCCAGCGCCCCGCGGTCATGATCTTCATCTTGGCGAGGATGTAGGAATTCACGAACTCGCCGCAGAAGTACGCGATCATCGAGGCGAGCGCGATCCTCCAGGTGAGGCCGAAGGCGATCTCGTAGGCCTCCTGGTTCTTCCAGAAGGGCGCCGGCGGCAGGCTCACCACCACGAACGACATGAAGGAGGCGAAGGCGAGCCCGGCGAAGCCGCACCAGATCACGCGCCGGCTGCGCGCATACCCGTACACCTCGGTGAGCACGTCGCCGAACACGTACGAGATCGGGAAGAAGAGCACGCCCGCCCCGAAGGTGGAGGTGCCGATCAGCGGCAAGTCCATCTGCGCGATCTTCGCCGGCCCGATCAGGTTGGAGCAGATGAGGATCGTCACGAACGCCGCCAGCACGAACTCGTAGTACTTGTACTCGCGCATTTGGGGTTGGCGGCTCATGCGGGCGAAAGGCTTTGGAAACGCAGATGAACGCAGATGTAGCGCAGATGAACGTACCCCGATTGATATTTCGGGTGGCACGCCGAGTGTTCCATGCGCCTTTGAAGTACGTTCATCCGCGTTCGCCTCTATCTGCGTTCATCTGCGTTCCAAAGCCCTTTGCCGATTTACCGCGCTGTCGAACGGCCTCGAAGAGGCAGATGGATCCCGCGGTAGCGGCATTCAGTGACTCCACCCGTCCCGGCATTGGAATGCTCGCGCGCATCGTGGCCGCTTCGAGCAGCGCGGGCGAAAGGCCGGCGCCCTCGTTGCCCACCACGATCGCGATGGGCTTCGTCATGTCGAGATCGTACAGGGAGGCCTCGCCCCGGCCGGCGAGGGCGACCGAGGTCCCCTGGTAGCGCGCCAGGAAGGCGGCGAGGTCGGCGCCCTCCACGATGTTCAGCGCGAAGTGCGCGCCCATCGCGGCGCGCAGCACCTTGGGCGACCACGCGAAGGCGCATCGCGCCGAAAGGAGGACGTGGCCCGCGCCCGCGGCCGCGGCGCTCCTCAGCAGCGTGCCGACGTTGCCCGGATCCTGGATGTCCTCGAGGAGGAGCACCAGTGGGGCGCGCACCTGCACCTCGCCGCCTCGCGGCGTGCGCACCAGCGCGATGACGCCGGTGGGCGAGTCCACCGTCGAGAGCGACTTGAACAGCGCCTCGGAGAAGAGCGTCACGCGCGCCGGCGCCGAACGCTCCACGAGCGCCGCGATCTCGGCATCGGCAAGCCCGGCGGCGTTCACCATCACCTCCTCGGGGGCGCGTCCGGCATCGAGGAAGGCGCCGAGGAGATGGGCGCCGTCGAGCACCGAGACGCCGCTCCTGCGCCGCTCGGCGCCGCTCGCCACGAGCTTCGCGATCGCCTTGTACGCCGCGTTCTCGCGCGAGGCGATGCTCTTCATCAGAACGGCAAGTCCCCCTGCAGCAGCACGTGCACCGGCTCGAAGCTGCGCCGGTGGATCTCGCAGGGGCCGAGCGACTTGAGCGCCGCGAGGTGCTCGGGGCTCGCGTAGCCCTTGTGGTTCGCGAAACCGTAGCCCGGGTAGCGCCCGTCGAGGGCCGTCATCTCGGCGTCGCGCGCGGTCTTGGCGAGGATCGAGGCCGCCGAGATCGCGCGCACCAGCGAGTCCCCGCGCACGATGGCGCGGCACTTGAAGGCGACGTCGAGGGTATAGAGCCCGTCCACGCACACTTCCTCGGGCTCCATGCCGAGCGCCTCGACCGCGCGGCGCATGGCGAGCAGGCTCGCGCGGAGGATATTGATGCGGTCGATCTCCTCGACGCTCGCGGAAGCGACCGCCCAGGCGAGGGCGTTCGCCCGGATGAGCGCCGCGAGCTCGTCGCGTGCGGCTTCGCAGAGGACTTTCGAGTCGGCGAGCCCGTCAATGGGACGCTGCGGATCGAGGACCACCGCCGCGGCGAAGACCGCCCCCGCGAGCGGCCCGCGCCCGGCCTCATCGACCCCGCACAGCAGCGAGGCGGTCGGAAGCGTAGCTCTCGGGCGGGGCATGGTCCTGGATGTTCTTCGTGATGTAGGGCGCGAGCGCCTGCGCGACGCGCTCATCATGACCTTTCGCGAGCTCGGCGTGAAGCCTCGCGAAGCGCCCGCGCAGGCGCTCGCGCGCGGCGTGGTTGTCGAGCCAGTTGCCGAGGGCCTGCGCGAGGTTGCCGGGCGTGGCCTCGTCCTGCAGGAGCTCGGGCACGATGAACTCGCCCGCCAGCACGTTGGGCAGGCCCACGTAGGGCAGCAGCAGCTTGCGCTTCACCAGCCAGTGGGTGAGGCCATTGAGGCGATAGGTGATCACCATCGGGCAGCGGGCGAGCGCCGCCTCGAGGGCCGCGGTGCCGCTCGCGACCAGCGCCACCTCGGCCGCGTGCAGCGCCAGGCGCGCGTGGCCGAAGAGGATGGTGATCGGCAGCTCGCGCGCCTCCAGGGCATAGATGCGCCGCTCGAAGTAGTCGCGCGTCTCGCGCGTGGCGAGCGGCACGAAGAAGCGCAGCTCCGGGCGGCGCCGGAGAAGCTCGCGCGCGGTCTCGATGACGAGGTCGGCGTGCAGCTCGAGCTCGCTCACGCGGCTTCCGGGAAGGAGCGCCACCGGGACCGCCGACGATCCGAGGCGCAGCTGCGCGCGCGCCTCCTGGCGGTCGGGCTCGAGCGGCATCGCGTCGGCGAGCGGGTGGCCCACGAAGGTGACCGGGATGCCCGCCTTCTGGTAGATCGGCTCCTCGAACGGGAACATCACCAGCATGCGGTCCACCGCCTTGGCGATCGCGTGGATGCGCTCCGAGCGCCACGCCCAGATCGACGGGCTAACGTAGTGCACCGTCGGAATTCCGGCGGCCTTGAGCTTCCTCTCCAGCCCGAAGTTGAAGTCGGGCGCGTCGATGCCGATGAAGAGGTCGGGCCGGTCGTTCAGGAGATGGTGCTTGAGCCCGCCGCGGATGCCGAGGATCTCCCGCAGGTGCTTCAACACCTCGACATATCCGCGCACCGCGAGCTTCTCCATCGGATAGAGGGTGCGCGCGCCCTCGGCCATCATCTTGGGCCCGGCGATGCCGTAGAACTCGATGTCGGGCCAGCGCTCCTTCAGCGCGCGGATGAGCGCCGCTCCGAGGAGATCGCCGGAGGCCTCGCCGGCGACGATCGCGACCCGCGGCCTCAACGCAGGATGCCCCGCGTGGAAGTGGCGAGGAAATCGGCGAGGGCGCGCACCTCGGGCGAAGCGGCGGCCTCGCCCTCCAGTTGCGCACGCGCATCGGCGAGGGTGAGGCCGGACTTGTAGAGCGTCTTGTAGGCGCGCCGCAACGCGGCGATCGCTTCGGGCGTGAAGCCGCGGCGCTTCAGGCCCTCGGCGTTGATGCCGAAGGGTGCCGTGGGATTTCCGGCGATGGTGAGGAAAGGCGGCACGTCCTGGGTGACGACGCTCGAGATGCCGGCCATCACGTGGGCACCGACCTTCACGAACTGGTGCACGCCGACGAAGCCGCCGAGCGTGGTGAAGTCGCCGATGTGCACGTGGCCCGCGAGGGTCGCGTTGTTGGCGAACACCGTATTGTCGCCGACCTGGCAATCGTGGGCGATGTGCACGTACGCCATGATCCAGTTGTCGTCGCCCACGCGGGTGACGCCCACGTCCTGCGCCGTGCCGCGGTTGATCGAGGCGTACTCGCGGATGGTGTTGCGATCGCCGATCGCCAGGCGCGTGGGCTCGCCCTTGTACTTCTTGTCCTGGTTGGCTTCGCCGATCGAGCAGAAATGGAAGATGCGGTTGTCGCGCCCGATCTTCGTATGTCCCGTGATCACGTTGTGCGCGCCGATGGTGGTGCCCTCGCCCACCTCCACATCCCCGTCGATGACCGTATACGGTCCCACGCTCACGCTCGCGTGGAGCTTCGCGCTCCTATCAACAATCGCGGTTTGGTGAATGTGGCTCACGGAATCAAAGTGCTTTCAACGCAGATGAACGCAGATGTAGCGCAGATGAACGTACCCCGATGGATATTGAGTGCAACACACCAAATGATCCATACGCTTTTGAAGTACGTTCATCTGCGCTACATCTGCGTTCATCTGCGTTTCCAAAGCCTTTCGCTCGCATCACTCACAGCTCACGCAAAGCGCAAATCAGCTCGGCCTCGGCGGCCACGGCGTCGCCCACCCTGGCGACGGCCTTGAATTTCGCGATGCCGCGGCCGCTTTTTCCCGCCAGGACCTCGATCAGCATCGTGTCGCCGGGAACGACGGGGCGCTTGAAGCGCGCGCCGTCGATGCCGACGAAGTAGTAGACCCACTTGCCGTCGTTCTTGTGGCCGAGGCTCTTCAGGGACAGCACCGCCGCGGCCTGCGCCATGGCTTCGACGATGAGCACCCCCGGCATCACGTGGTAGTGGGGAAAGTGCCCGGGAAAGAAAGGCTCGTTCACCGTCACGTTCTTGAGGGCCACGATGCGCGTGTCCTTCTCGAAGGCGACGATGCGGTCGATCAGCAGGAACGGGAAGCGGTGCGGCAGGTATTCCTTGATCTCTTCAATCGTCATCTCGGTCACGATCCGCCTCCGTTCTTCCCTTCTTCAGCGCGTCGGCGATCTGGTGAAGCCTGCGCAGGTGCACCACGTTCCTGAGCCACTCCGCGTGCGGCATGGCGGGGAACCCGGAAGTGTACGTCCCGGGCTGCGTGATCGACTTGGTGATGAGGGTGAAGCCCGAGATCGTCACGCGGTCGCAGATGGTGATGTGTCCCACCAGCCCCGCGCCCCCGCCGATGAGGCAATCGCGCCCCACGGTCACGCTGCCGGAGATGCCGGTGCAGCCCGCGATCACGGTGTGCGCGCCGATCACGCAGTTGTGCCCGATCTGGATCTGGTTGTCGAGCTTGACCCCGTCCTCGATCACGGTATCGTCGAGCGCGCCGCGGTCGATGGTGGTGTTGGCGCCCACCTCGACATCGTCGCCGATGCGTACCCGTCCCACCTGCGGGATCTTCACCCAGGCGCCCGCGTCGCGCGCCATGCCGAAGCCGTCGGCGCCGATCACCACGCCCGAGTGCAGGACGCAGCGCGCGCCGATGTCGCAATCGTCGTAGATGGTGACGCGCGGGTTCAGGCGCGTGCCCGCGCCGATCGAGACGCGCTCGCCGATCACGCCGTGGGCGCCGATCTTCGCCCCCCTCGCGATGGTGGCGCCCGCGCCGATCACCACGAAGGGGCCGATCTCGGCGTAGGCGTCGACGTTGGCGGACCCATCGACCTGGGCGAACGGATGGATGCCGGGCTTCACCGGCCGCTCGGGATGAAACAGCGTCACCGTGCGCGCGTAGTACGCGTAGGGATTGTCGGAGACGATGTGGGGGATGGTGGCCGCGTCGCGATCGCCCGGGCCCAGGATCACCGCTCCCGCGCGCGTGCCTGCGAGCTTGCCGCGGTACTTCGGATTGGACAGGAAGGTGACCTGGCCGGGACCGGCGGAGTCGAGCGTGCCGACGCCGGTGAGCGGCGTGGCGGCCTCGCCTACGGCCTCACCGCCGAGGCGCTCGACGATCTCGCGAAGGGTGAGAACAATTGCAGGGGGATGGAGCACATCCGGCTTCGAGCTGTGGTCTGTCCCCATGGCTCACTTGTCCGCCAACGCCCGGATCACTTTCTCGGTGATGTCGATCTTGCCGCTGGCGAAGACCGCTTCCTGCAGGATCAGGTCGAACTTCTCGGCTTCCGCGATCTGGTTGATGACGCGCGTCGCCCGCTCCTGGACGCTCGCCAGCTCCTCGTTCCTGCGCAGGTTCAGGTCCTCGCGGATCTCGCGCTGCATCCTCTGGAAGTTGCGGCTGATGTCGGCGAGCTGGCGCTCCTTCTCGCGGCGCGTGGCCTCGGGGATGGTCACATTCTCGCGCTCGAGCTCGGTCTGCAGGTCGCGGCCCTGCTTCTCCAGCTTGGCGAGCTCGGTGTTGCGCGCGGCGAACTCGCGCTCGAGCTTCTGCTGCGCGCGCTTGGCGGGCGCCGCCTCGCGGAACACGCGCTCGGTGTTGACGAAGCCGATCTTGAGCGTCTGTGCGCCCGCGGCGAATGCCAAGCCCGCGAGCACCAACGCGGCGATTGTCCTCAATGCCCGGTGGCGTCGAGCGGCGTGCCTTTCGTCCGCCCGAACGCCGCTCCCGATGAGATTGGGACGTATCACTAGAATATCTTGCCCAGCTGGAACTGGAAGCGCTCGATCTTGTCGCCCTCGCGCTTCTTGATGGGGGCGCCGAACGAGAAGCGCAGCGGCCCCACCGGCGAGTCCCAGCTCACCGCGATGCCCGTGGACACGCGCAGGTCACGCCCCTGGAGCTTCTCGCCCGGGCCCCAGACGTCGCCCGCGTCGATGAAGGCGGCGATGCGCACGTTCTTTTCCTTGTAGCCGGGCATCGGGAAGAGCATCTCGAAGTTGCCCACCAGGCGCCGGTCGCCGCCCAGGACGTCGCCGTTCGCGTCGAGCGGCCCGAGGCTCGCGGTCTCGAAGCCGCGCACCGAGCCCACGCCGCCCGCGTAGAAGTTCTTGAAGAAAGGCAGCGGCTTGCCGCGGAAACCGTTCGCGTAGCCCGCCTCGCCGTTCAGCATGAAGGTGAGCCACGACCAGCGATCGGGCGTGAAGAACCATTGGCTCTGGTAGTTGAGGCGGTAGTAGGTGAGGTCGCCGGGCGGAACGCCGATCTCGGTGCCGACCTCGTTCAGCCAGCCCTTGGTGGGCCACGTGAGGCTGTCGCGGCTGTCGCGCGCGAACGAGATGTTGGTGCGGAAGGTGTTGCTTCTCTCGCCGAACTGCGCGACGAAATCCTGGTAGCGCGGCGGCGCGGTCGCGTCGATGGTGAGGCGCGTGCGCTCCGCGGTGAAGCCGATGTTCACCGTGTCGAGCTCGCTCACCGGGATGCCGAAGCGCACGCCCGCGCCCGACGAATACGTGTGGTACGCGGCGATCGAGAGCGATGACGTGTCCACGTCGCGGTGGAAGACGTCGAAGCCGCGCGAGATGCCGTCGGCGGTCCAGTATGGATTCAGGTAGCTCAACGAGTAGACCTTGTTGACCGAGCCGTTGTTGATCTGGAAGGCGACCAGGTTGCCGGAGCCGAGGATGTTCGCTTGCGAGACCGAAGCCTGCAGCGTGAGCTTCTCCGCGGCGGAGTAGCCGACGCCGAAGTTGAGGGTGCCGGTATTCCTCTCCGTGACGGTCACGTTCACGTCGACCTGGTCCGAGGTGCCCGGCACCGCGGGCGTCTCGATGTTCACCTCCGAGAAATACGAGGTGCGCTGCAGCCTTTCCTTCGAGCGCGCGATCTTTTCCAGCGAGTACCACGAGCTTTCCAGCTGGCGCAGCTCGCGGCGGATCACCTCGTCCTGGGTCTTCTGGTTCCCGGAGATGTTCACGCGGCGCACGTACACGCGCCGGCCCGGGTCCACGAAGAAGGTGAAGCTCGCCACGCGCTTCTCGCGGTCGAGGTCCGGCACCGGGTTCACGTTGGCGAACGAGTAGCCGTCGTTGCCGAGGCGGTCCGAGATGCGCTTGGTGGTCTCGACCACCTTCTCGCGCGAGAACACGTCGCCGGGCTTGGCGAGGATCAGCGCGCGCAGCTCCGGCTCCTTCACGATGAGGTCGCCGGCGAGCTTCACGTCGCCCACGCGATAGACCGGGCCCTCGGCGATCGCGATGGTGATGAAGATCTTCTCGCGGTCGGGCGTGATCGAGACCTGCGTCGACTCGATGTTGAACTCGAGGTAGCCGCGGTTCAGGTAGAACGAGCGAAGCGACTCCAGGTCCGCGGTGAGCTGCTGCTTGGAATACTGGTCGTCCTTGGTGAACCAGGTGAACCAGCCCGGCGTGGTGAGCTTCATGTTGCGCAGAAGCTCTTTCTCGCTGAAGTCCCTGGCGCCGATGATGTTGATGTCGGCGATCTTGGTGACCGCGCCCTCCTCGATGTCGAAGCGCAGCGACACGCGGTTTCTCTCGAGCGGGGTGACCGTGGTCTTCACCACCGCGGCGTAGAAGCCGCGCCCCGTGTATTGGCGCTTCAGCTCCTTCTCGGCGCGGTCGAGAAGCGATTTGTCGTAGATCTTGCTTTCGGAGATGCCGGCCTGCTTCAGGCCCTCTTTCAGATTGTCCTTGGTGAATTCCTTGGCGCCCTCGATCTCGATCTGCGCGATGGCGGCGCGCTCCTGCACGAAGACGATGAGGATGTCGCCGTCGCTTTCGAGGCGCACGTCGGAATAGAACCCGGTCGCATAGAGCGCCTTCACCGCGGCGGCGGCCTTGTCGTCGTCGATGCGCTCGCCCACCTTCACCGGCAGGTACGTGAACACCGTGCCCGCCTCGGTGCGCTGCACGCCCTCGACGCGGATGTCCTTGACGACGAACGGCTCGATGGCGAGCGCGGGAAGCGCGGCGGCGAGGACGCAGGTGAATGCGATGCGCAGGAGTTTCGCGAAAGCGCTGGAACCGGTCACTCGAGAACGCATCAAGGGGTCAGCCCGTGAACAGGCGGTTGAGGTCGTTGTAGAAGGCGAAGAAGGTGAGGCCGAGAAGAAGGGCGAGGCCCAGCCGTTGCCCGATTTCCATCGTTTTCTCGGAGACCGGCCTTCCCTTCACGATTTCGGCGAAATAATACACCAGGTGACCCCCATCCAGCAGCGGAATCGGCAGGAGGTTCAGCACGCCGAGGCTCACGCTCACCAGCGCGAGGAAGCCCAGCCACGTGATCCAGCCCGCCTGCGCCGACTGGCCCGCGTAGTCGGCGATGGTGATCGGCCCCGAGAGATTCTTCCACGACAGGTCGCCCACGATCATGCGCCCGAGCATCTTCACGCTGAACACCGACAGGTCGTACACCTTGAGCGCCGCCCTGCCGAGCGCCTCCAGCGGACCGTAGCGCACGATCGTCGTGAGGCGCTCGTATTCGCGCCGCGCGACGTCGGCGGAGATCTCGACGCCGAGGCGCCCGATGCGCCGCCCGCCGACGCTCACCGGCTCGGGCGTGGCGTGCAGCCGCAAGCGCCGGCCGGCGCGCTCGATCTCGAGCTCGAGGTCCTTGCCGGGGCTGGACGAGATCGCCTCGGTGAAATCCGCCCACGTCGCGATCGCCTTGGTGTCCACGCCGACCACGAGATCGCCCGCCGCGAGGCCCGCGCGCTCGCCGGCCTTGCCCGGCAATACCTTGCCGAGATACGCCGGCGCGCGATTCGGCAGCGGCACGATGCCGAGCTTGCCGAAGAAATCCTTGTCGAGGTCGTCATTGGTGAGGGTCGCGAGATCGAGGCGCCGCGTCGCGTGGCCGCCGCGCCCGGTCTCGACCTCGATCGCGGTGGTCTCGCGCTTGACCGCCTGCTTGAGGAGCATCCAGCGCGCGTCATTCCACGTGACCACCGGCTCTTCGGCGATGCTCACCAGCGTGTCGCCCTCGGCGAGGCCGGCAATGGCGGCGGGCGTGTTCGGCGGCGGATTGCCGACGATCGGCTTCACGCCCGGCACCCCCGCGACGAACAGCACCCAGTAGAGGAGTAGCGCGAGAAGGAAATTCGCCGCCGGGCCGGCGAGCACGATGAAGACGCGCGCGGCCACGCTCTTCGCGTCGAAGGCGCGGTGCGCGTCGCGCGCCGGCACGTCGCCCTCGCGAGCGTCGAGCATCTTCACGTAGCCGCCGAGCGGGATCGCGGAGAGCACCCACTCGGTCTGGTCGGCGCCGCGGCGGCGCACGAGGAGCGGCTTGCCGAAGCCCACCGAGAAGCGAAGGATCTTCACGCCCATGAGGCGCGCGGCGAGGTAGTGGCCGAACTCGTGGAACACGACGAGCACGCCGACGGTGACGAGAAACGACGGGATGGTGAGCCAGGTCATTGGACGGGAATTGAGGCGCGAGGCATGAGGCGCGAGATGTACCGCGATGCCAATGCGCGGGCTTCGATATCCGCAGCATAAACCTGCTCGAGGCTGGAAAGCGGCTCCACGCAAACTTCACCGAGCACTTTTTCGATGATCTCGGCGATTCCGGTGAAACCCAGCCGGCCCGCCAGGAAGGCTTCGACCGCGATCTCGTTGGCGGCGTTCAGCGCCGCGGGCGCGGTGCCGCCCCGGCGGATCGCCTCGCGGGCGAGCGCCACGCACGGGAAGCGCAGCGCGTCGAGGCGCTCGAATTCGAGGCTCGCCAGCGTGGTGAAGTCGAGCGGCGCCGCGCCCGATTCGATGCGCTCCGGGAAGGCGAGCGCGCAGGCGATGGGAGTCCTCATGTCGGGGGCGCCCAGCTGCGCGATCACCGAGCCGTCGGCGTATTCGACCATCGAATGGATCACGCTCTGCGGGTGCACGACCACTTGAATCGTCTCGAGCGGCGCGCCGAACAGCCAATGGGCCTCGATCACCTCGAGGCCCTTGTTCATCATGGTCGCCGAGTCCACCGAGATCTTCGGGCCCATCACCCAGTTGGGATGCGCCAGTGCTTGCTGTGGCGTCACGCGCGCGAGGCGATCGGCGGGCGTGGTGCGGAAGGGGCCGCCCGATGCCGTGAGTAGGATGCGGCGCACGCCCGAGCGCTCGAGCTCGCCCGCGCGCCCGCACACGAAGCCGCGCGGCAGCGACTGGAAGATCGCCGAGTGCTCGCTGTCGATGGGCAGGAGCTGCGCGTTGCCCTCGGCCACCGCCTTCATGAAGAGCGCGCCCGACATCACCAGCGCTTCCTTGTTGGCGAGGAGCACCTGCTTGCCGGCGCGCGCCGCGGCGAGGGTCGCGGGCAGCCCCGCCGCGCCGACGATGGCCGCCATCACCGAGTCGACCGCATCGAGGGCGACGATCTCCTCGAGCGCCGCCGCGCCGCAGCGCACCTCGGTATCGATGCCGCCGCGCTTCAGCTGGTGCTCCAGGCGCTCGGCGGCGCCGGCATCGGCGAGCACCGCATGGCGCGGACGATGCGCCTTGCATTGCTCGAAGAGGAGCGCGTCGTTCTTGCCGGCTGCGAGCGCGACCACCTGGTAGCGGTCCGGATGGCGCGCGATGACGTCGAGCGTGTTGGTGCCGACCGATCCCGTCGAGCCGAGGATGGCGACGTTCCTCACACGCCCCCCAGGCGCAACGACAGCGCGAACGCCGCCACCGGCAGCGTGGAGGTGAGCGCGTCGATGCGATCGAGGATGCCGCCATGGCCCGGCAGGAGCGAGCTCGAGTCCTTGAGCCCCGCGCCGCGCTTCATCCACGATTCGAAGAGGTCGCCCACCACGCTCAGGGCCACGAGAACGAGCATGCAGGCGATGGCGGGAATGCCGAGCGCCGCGCCGAAGATCGAGGAGATCGGCGTGGGATACGCGTGCACGAGCCACGAGAGCACGATGCCGTAGAGCGCCGCTCCGGCGAGCGCTCCGTAGACGCCTTCCCAGGTCTTGCCGGGGCTCACCGCGGGCGCGAGCTTGCGCCGCCCGAACCTGCGCCCGGCGAAATAAGCGGCGATGTCGGCGACCCAGACCAGTGCGGCGATCGCGAGCAGGAGCCACGGGCTCGCGTCGCGCAGCACCACGAACGCGAACCACGTGGGCCACATCACGAGCCAGCCCGCCAGCGCGCACGCGAGCGGACCCGGACGCGCCTTTTGCGCGAGCCACGGCGTGGCGGCGAAGATCCAGAAAACCGTCGACACCAGGAACGCGGTGCTCGCCGCCGACATGAAGGCCGTGTCGCCGGCGCGCGCATAGAGGAGCCAGAAGAGCGCGCCGAGCGCGCCCGAGGCGAAGAGGAAGATCGCCTGTCCGCGCCTGCTCAGGCCGCACATGCGCGACCATTCCCAGCATGCGGCGAGCGCCACGGCGAGCACGAAGAGCGACCACGCCATCGCCGAGGCGAAGGAGAGCATCCCGACGAGGACTGCGAGGATCGCGACCGCGGTGATGACGCGGGTGAGCAGCAAAGGCGCTACCCGATCTGGGTCACCGACTCGCCCTCTTGCAGCTGCTCGCTGGTGCGCCCGAAGCGTCGCTCGCGCAGGCGATACGACGCGAAGGCGTCCTCGAGCGCCGCGGCGCCGAAATCGGGCCAGAGCGCGTCGGTGAAGTAGAGCTCGGTGTAGGCGAGCTGCCAGAGGAGGAAATTGGAGACGCGCTGCTCGCCGCCGGTGCGGATGAAAAGATCGGGCTCGGACGCGTAGCTCATCGACAGGAAGCGCGCCAGGCGCTCCTCGGTGATCGGCGCCACCGGATCCTCGCGCCGGCAGCGGTCCGCGGCCTGCAGGATGTCCCAGCGCCCGCCGTAGTTGGCGGCGATGGTGAGCGTGAGCTTGGTGTTGTCGCGGGTGAGGGCCTCGCCCTCGCGGATGTGCTCGAGCACGCGCGCGTCGAAGGGCGCGAGATCGCCCACCACCTTGAAGCGGATGCCGTTCGCGTGGAGCTTGCCGATCTCCTGCTCGAGCGAGCGCAGGAAGAGCTGCATGAGGAACGAGACCTCCTCGGGCGGCCGGCGCCAGTTCTCGCTCGAGAACGCGAAGAGCGTGAGGTACTCGACGCCGCTCGCGGCGCACGCCTTCACCGTCTCGCGCACCGCCTCCACGCCACGCCGGTGGCCCGCCACGCGCGGCAGGAAGCGCTTCTTCGCCCAGCGCCCGTTGCCGTCCATGATGATCGCCACGTGGCGCGGAACGACGCCCGTGGCGGGGACGGATTTGGTCGAGCTGGTGAAGTCGCTCATGATCAGACCGCCATCAGGTCCTTCTCTTTTTCGGCGACCAGCTTGTCGATGTCGGCGATCGAGCGGTCGGTCATCTTCTGCACCTCGTCCTGGGCGCGCTTCTCCTCGTCCTCGCTCACCTCGCCTTCCTTCAGCAGGTTCTTCAGGTGGGTGATCGCGTCGCGGCGGATGTTGCGCACCGCGACCTTGCCGTTCTCGCCCTCGTGCTTCACGATCTTGGTGAGCTCCTTGCGGCGCTCCTCGGTCAAGGCCGGCATCGGCACGCGGATCACGTCGCCCGAGCTCGCCGGGTTCACCCCCAGGTCGGAATCGCGGATCGCCTTCTCGATCACCTGCGCCATCTTCTTCTCGAAGGGCTGGATCGCGATGGTGCGCGCGTCGGAAAGCGTGACGTTCGCCACCTGGTTGATGGGCATCTCGGTGCCGTAGTAGTCGACGCGGATGTGGTCGAGGATGCCGGGATGCGCGCGCCCCGTGCGGATCTTTGCGAGGTCGTGCTTCAGCGTCTCGACCGACTTCGCCATCTTCTCCGTCGCCTGCTTCCTGATCTCGCCAATCGTCATCCAGTCCTCCGCTGAATTCCTGCCGACAAATTCTACCTACGCCTTTCAAACATCAGCTATGCACCAGCGTGCCCTCGTCTTCGCCCATCACCACTCGCTTGAGCGCCCCCGACTTGAAGATCGAGAATACGTTGATCGGAAGCTTCTGGTCGCGGCAAAGCGCGAGCGCGGTGGCGTCCATCACCTTGAGGTTCTTCACGAACGCCTCGTCGAAGGTGAGCTGGGTGTAGCGCGTGGCGGTCTTGTCCTTCATGGGGTCGGCGGTATAGACGCCGTCCACCTTGGTCGCCTTCAAGACGATATTGGCCTCGACCTCGCGCCCGCGCAGCGCGGCCGCCGTGTCGGTGGTGAAGAACGGGTTGCCGGTGCCCGCGGCGAAGATGACGATCTTGCCTTCCTCGAGGTAGCGGATCGCCTTGCCGCGGATGTAGGGCTCGACCACCGGCTCGATGCTCAGCGCCGATTGCACGCGTGCCACCAGCCCGCCGCGATTCATCGCATCGCCCAAGGCGAGCGCGTTGATCACGGTGGCGAGCATGCCCATGTAGTCGGCGGTGGCGCGGTCCATGCCGGCCGCGCCCTGCGAGACGCCGCGGAAGATGTTGCCCCCGCCGATCACCACGCCGACCTGCACGCCGAGGTCGGAGACTTCCTTCACCTCGGCCACGATGCGCTCGACCATCTCGCGGTTGATGCCGAAGGAGTCGTTGCCCATCAGCGCCTCTCCCGAGAGCTTCAGGAGAATGCGCTGGTAGGCCGGCTTCGCCGGCGGGTTCGGCTCCGTTTGCGGGACGCCCGCCATGGTCACGCCGCTGTCTTTGTCATTGCCGCTACTTCGGCGGCGAAGTCGCTGTGCTTCTTCTCGATCCCCTCGCCCACCACCAGGAACCTGTAGCCGCGCAGCTTCGACTTCTGCGCCGCGAGCATCTTTTCCACGGTGAGCTTGTCGTCCTTCACGAACGGCTGGCCCAACAGCGTGATCTCGGCGAGGAACTTGTTGATGCCGCCCTCGACCATCTTGGCGACGATCTCCGGCGGCTTGCCGGATTCCGCCGCGCGCGCCTCGAGAATCTTTCTCTCCGCGGCGATCACGGCGGGATCCACCTGGTCGCGCGCCATGAATTTGGGCTTGGCGAACGCGATGTGCATCGCGACGTCCTTGGCGACCGTCTCGGAGCCCTCGAGGTCGACGATCACCGCGATCTTCGAGCCCGGGTGCACGTACTGGACCAGCTTCGCGTCGGTCTGCACGCGCTCGAAGCGGCGCACGGTGATGTTCTCGCCGATCTTCTGCACCAGCTTCTGGCGCAGCGCCTCGACGCTCTCGCCGCCGATCTTGAGGTTCGAGAGCGCCGCCACGTCCGCGGGCTTCTCCCTGGCCACGAGCTCGGCGACCGCGCTGGCGAACTGCGTGAAGTCCGGGTTCTTCGCCACGAAGTCGGTCTCGGCGTTCACCTCGACCATGGCGCCCAGCTTGGCGTCGGGCGAGAGCCAGGTGGCGACCGCGCCATCGGCGGCCACGCGCGAGGCGGCCTTGGAGGCCTTCGCGCCGCTCTTGATGCGCAGCAGCTCCTCGGCCTTCACGATGTCCCCGCCCGCTTCCTCGAGCGCCTTCTTGCATTCCATCATGCCGAGCCCGGTGCGCTCGCGCAGCTCCTTGACCATTGCCGCGGTGATCTCTGCCATTTCTAACTCCGTCACCCCGGCGTAGGGCCGGGGTCTAATTAATTGGACCCCGTTCTGCAACGGGGTGACAGTTACGAAAAAGGGGCTTCGCGCCCCTTTTTCCGTGGCCTCGCGGCCCAAGCCTGAAGCGCCGGTGTTCCCTTACTGCTTTTCCGCGTCCTGGACTTCGACGAAGTCCTCGGAGCTCTGCGGCGCGACCATCTCGTTCATCACCTGGCTGCGGCCCTCGAGGATCGCGTCGGCCACGCCGCGCGCGTACAAACGGATGGCGCGGGTCGAGTCGTCGTTGCCCGGGATCACGTAGTCGACGCCGTCCAGCGAGTTGTTCGAGTCCACGACGCCGACGATGGGGATGCCGAGCGTCCTGGCCTCGGTGACCGCGATCTTGTGGAAGCCCACGTCGATCACGAAGAGCGCGTCGGGGACGCCGCCCATGTCCTTGATGCCGCCCAGCGAGCGCTCGAGCTTCTCGCGCTCGCGCCCGTTCAGGAGCTGCTCCTTCTTCGACAGGCGCTCCATGGAGCCGTCGGCGATCATCGCGTCCATGTCCTTCAGGCGCTTGATCGAGCCCTTCACGGTCTTGAAGTTGGTGAGCATGCCGCCCAGCCAGCGATAGTCGACGTACGGGGCTCCGGCGCGCTGCGCCTCTTCCTTCACGATCTCGCGCGCCTGGCGCTTGGTGCCGACGAACAGGATCTGCCCCTTGTTCGCGGTGAGCTGGCGCACGTACTTGAGAGCGTCCTGGTACATCGGGAGCGACTTCTCGAGGTTGATGATGTGGATCTTGTTGCGGGCCCCGAAGATGTACGGAGCCATCTTGGGATTCCAGTAGCGCGTCTGGTGGCCGAAGTGAACACCGGCCTCCAGCATCTGGCGCATGGTGACGGACATGCAATTACTCCTTGGTAAGGTTGGGCCTCCCCCGCGACTTACCCGGTTCGAAGAACCAGGACCTTAGCCATTGGCGGGGTGCGAATTTCCGGTGCCGAATAATGACCCCGGATAGCTCGCTATTATAGCCGAAACCCAGGCATTCCTTCAAACATTTTCCCTTCCCATCCAAGGACTTCGTGGAACCGGGCCGGGGTGCCGGAGCCTAACGCTATAATTCGTCCATGCTCCAGCCTCTCCACCAGCCCTTGAAGAGCCCGGAAGACCTCGCCGACATGCGGGTCGCGGGCCGGCTCGCCTCCGAAGTCCTCGACTTCATCACGCCCTACGTGAAGCCGGGCGTGTCCACCGGCACCCTCGACAAGCTCTGCCACGACTACATGGTGAACGTGCAGGGCACCGTGCCCGCGCCGCTCAACTACGCGCCCCCTGGCCACCGCCCCTATCCCAAGTCGATCTGCACCTCGGTGAACCACCAGGTCTGCCACGGCGTGCCCGGCGACAAGGTGCTGCGCGCGGGCGACATCGTGAACATCGACGTCACCGTCATCAAGGAGGGCTGGCACGGCGACACGAGCCGCATGTTCTACGTGGGCGAGCCCTCGGTGCAGGCGCGCCGCCTGTGCGAGGTGACCTATGAGTGCATGTGGAAAGGGATCGACGTGATCCGCCCCGGGGCCACGCTGGGCGACATCGGCTTCGCGATCCAGCGCCACGCCGAATCCAACGGCTTCAGCGTGGTGCGGGAATTCTGCGGCCACGGCATCGGCAAGCGCTTCCACGAGGAGCCGCAGATCCTGCATTACGGGCGCGCCGGCCAGGGCCTGAAGCTGCAGGCCGGCATGACCTTCACCGTCGAGCCGATGATCAACGCGGGCAAGCGCGACATCCGCCAGCTCGCCGACGGCTGGACCATCGTCACCGCCGACCATTCGCTCTCCGCGCAATGGGAGCACACCGTGCTCGTGACGGGCGAAGGCTACGAGGTCTTCACGGTCTCCGCGGGCTCGCCCGCGGTGCCCGCCTTCGTCGAGCAGCGCGCGGCCCACCTGGTCCCGTAGCTCGCCCGCGACCTGAGCACCGCCACGCTCCCCGTCGCGCAGGCCGCGCAGCGCCCGTCGTCCGCGCAGAACCGCGAGTGGACCAAGGCGCGCCGCGAGGAGCTCAAGCGCCGCTACTTCCGCCGCCCGGATGCGGCGCGCACGCTGGCCGCGCACGCGCTCTTCGTCGACGGGGCGCTGCAGCGCCTGTGGAAGGAATCGATCGACGATCCCGGCATCGCGCTGGTCGCGGTCGGCGGCTACGGGCGCGGCGCGCTCTTTCCGCATTCCGACGTCGACGTGCTCGTGCTGCTCCCGGACGGGCGCAAGCCCGATGCCGCGATCGAGCGCTTCATCGGCGCGCTCTGGGATAGCGGCCTCGAGCCCGGCCACAGCGTGCGCAGCGTGGGTGAGTGTGTCGAGGAAGCGGCGAAGGACGTCACCGTCGACACGAGCCTCATGGAAGCGCGCCTCGTCGCGGGCAACGCCACGCTCCTCGAGCAGCTCGAAGGGCGCCTGCGCGAGCGCCGCGACGTGCGCGAGTTCTTCGAGGCCAAGTTCCGCGAGCAGAAGCGCCGCCACGAGCGCTTCCAGGAAGCCGCCTATAACCTCGAGCCCAACATCAAGGAAAGCCCCGGGGGGCTACGCGACCTGCAGATGGTGCTGTGGCTGGCGCGCGCGGCGGGCCTGGGCACGTCGTGGAAGGCGCTCGCCGACGAGGGCCTCATCACCACCGCGGAGCGCTCCGCGATCACCATCAACGAGCGCGTGCTGCAGGACCTTCGCATTCGCCTGCATTACCTCGCCGGGCGCCGCGAGGACCGCCTCGTCTTCGACCACCAGATCGAGATGGCGCGCCAGCTGAAGCTGAAGGGCCAGCCGGGCATGGCGCCCTCGGACCTGCTGATGCGCCGCTACTACCTCGCCGCCAAGGCGATCTGGCGCTTCAACCAGATCCTCCTCGCCAACCTCTTCGAGCGCATCACGCCCGAGTCCGAGCGCAAGGTCACCCGGCTCGACGCCGACTTCCAGGTCGTGAACCTCCATCTCGACATCCGCGACGAGAAGCTCTTCGAGAAGAAGCCCGGCATGGTGCTGGAGGCCTTCCGCCGCCTGCAGGACCACGGCGACATCGTGGGCCTGGGCCCGCGCACGCTGCGCGCCCTTTCGCGCGCGCTGCCGCTCGTCAATCGCGAGTTCCGCGAGGACCGCGACAACCGCAAGCGCTTCATGCAGATCGTGCGCTCCGAGCGCCTCACGTGGACGCTACGGCGCATGAGCCGCTACGGCGTGCTCGGCCGCTACCTCCCGGCGTTCGGGCGCATCGTGGGGCAGATGCAGCACGACCTCTTCCACGTCTACACCGTGGACGAGCACATCCTCATGGTGATCAGGAACCTCAGGCGCTTCCGGATCCCGCGCTTCGACCACGAGTACCCGTTCCTCTCGCAGCTGATGCAGGAATTCGAGCACCCCGAGGTGCTCTACCTGGCCGCGCTCTTCCACGACATCGCCAAGGGACGCGGCGGCGACCACTCGCACCTCGGCGCGAAGGACGCGATCCAGTTCAGCGAAGACCACGGCGTGTCGAAGCCCGACGGCGAGCTCATCGCGTGGCTGGTGGACAAGCACCTCGTGATGTCTTCCACCGCGCAGAAGCAGGACTTGACCGATCCCGAGGTGATCTCTTCCTTCGCGACACTCGTGCACGACGAGCGCACCCTCACCGCGCTCTACATCCTCACCGTGGCCGACATCCGCGGCACCAGCCCCGCGGTGTGGAACGCGTGGAAGGGGAAGCTCCTCGAGGATCTTTACCGTTCGACGCGCCGCATCCTGCGCGGCGAGACCGAGTACGCCGCCTCCGCCATCGCCGCCAAGCGCGCCGAGTCGCTGCGCATCTTCCGGCAGTACGTTCCCGAGCCCGGGCGCCACGAGGCGCTGTGGAAGAACCTCGACGACAACTATTTCCAGCGCTTCGAGGTGGCCGAGATCTCGTGGCACACGCGCACGCTGTGGGCGCGCGTGAAGCCCGAGAAGCCGATCGTGCGCGCGCGCCTTTCGCCGGTGGGCGAGGGCCTGCAGGTGCTGGTCTACGCGCCCGACCAGCGCGGGCTCTTCGCGCGCATCACGAGCTTCTTCGAGCGCATGCAGTTCGACGTCGCGGCGGCCAAGATCTACACCACGCGGCACGGCTTCGCGCTGGACAGCTTCCAGGTGCTCACCAAGACGCGCACCGGCGAGCATTACCGCGATCTCATCCAGACGCTCGAAGCGGGGCTCGCGGAGCGCATCGCGGCCCCCGAGGCCGTGGACGCCGCGACACCGGGACGCATCTCGCGCTGGGTGAAGCACTTCCCGATCGAGCCGCACGTGACGGTGGTGCCGGATCGCCATCCCGGGCGCTGGGTGGTGACGGTGAGCTGCGCCGACCGCCCGGGGCTCCTCTCCACGGTGGCGCGCATCTTCGTGGAGCACGGGCTCAATCTCGCCGACGCGCGCGTGACCACGCTCGGCGCGCGCGCGGAGGACGTCTTCGTCGTGAACGGGCCCGCGCTGGACGATGCGCCGGCGCGCGAGAGGCTGCGCGAAGAGCTTTGCAAGACCGCCTCCTGATTTTTAATCGGATCGACGCGCAGGACATTTAAGGCGAAACCATGGAAATCAAGCCGATCAAGACCAGGAAAGACTACGAGGTTGCCCTCGAGGCGATCGAAGGCCTGATGGGTGCCAAGCGCAACTCTGCGCAGGGCGATAGGCTGGATGTGCTCGTGACCCTTGTCGAGGCGTACGAAGCGAGGCATTTTCCCCTGGACCACCCCGACCCCGTCGCGGCCATAAAGTTTGTGATGGAACAGCGCAACCTCACGGTCAAGGACTTGGTGCCCTTCATTGGTCAAGCCAATCGCGTGTACGAAGTCCTCAACCGCAAGCGCCCGCTCACCATGGCGATGGCCTGGAAACTTCATAGGGGGTTGGGCATTCCCGCCGAGTCGCTCATTCGGCAAGCCGCGTAGCTCGCGACCGAACGTCGGCAATGCGTCTCTTCTTTGTCGTGGCGTTGATGCTTGCGGGTTGCAATGACAATGCGCCGCCCCTCGTCCCCGACACCCAAAGGCTCACCGTTCTGATCGGCCACGCGGGGCCCCTCACCGGCTCCATCGCGCACCAGGGCAAGGACGACGAGAACGGGGTCGCGCTCGCCATCGAACAGGCCAACGCGAAGAAGCTCATGATCGGCGGCAAGCCCGTTACCTTCCGCATGCTGAGCGAGGACGACCAGGGCGATCCCAAGATCGGCACTACGGTCGCGCAGAAGCTGGTCGATGCCCACGTGGCGGCCGTCATCGGCCACTTGAACTCGGGCGTGACGATTCCCGCGAGCGAGGTCTACAACAAGGCGGGCATTCCCGTGATCTCGGGCTCCGCGACCAACCCCGAGCTCACCGAGCGCGGCATGAAGGGCGTCTTCCGCACCGTGGGGCGCGACGACCAGCAGGGCCCGGCGATCGCGGCCTACATCGCGGCCGAGCTGAAAGGCCGCAACGTCGCGATCGTGGACGACAAGACATCATATGGCGAAGGGCTCGCGGCCGAAGTGGAGAAGGCGCTGCGCGCCGCGCGCGTGAACGTGGTGGCGCGCGAGCGCACCACCGACAAGGAGACCGACTTCAAGTCGATCCTCACGCGATTGAAGCGCAAGAACCCCGACGTGGTCTTCCACGGCGGCATGGACGCTACCGGAGGGCTCATGGTGAGGCAGGCGCGCGAGCTGGGCCTGAAGGCGCAGTTCACGTTCGGCGACGGCGCGTGCACGGAGGAGATGTCGCAGCTCACGGGACCCGCCGGAGAAGGCCTCGCATGCTCGCAGGCGGGACTCCCCGCGTCGGCCGCCACCAAGGACTTCCGCGATGCGTTCACGAAGAAGTACGGCGAGACCAAGCTCTACGCTCCGTTTTTCTACGATGCCACCAACGTGGTGATCGAGGCCATGCGGCGCGCGAATTCGACCGATCCCGCGAAATTCACGCCGGAGATCTACAACGTGTCGCTGCAAGGCGCCACGGGGAAAATCGAGTTCGACGCGAAAGGCGACCGCAAGGACGCGGAGATGACGATCTTTCGCATGCGCAATGGAAAGATCGTTCCGGTTGCGGTGTGGAAAGCGGGAGTGCTGAAGAAGCCGTAGTGCTCGTACCTCCCCGGTGGCTCGGACGCGTCGCTTTTTTTGCGGTCTAACTACCGTAAGCCAGCCGCAAGAGCGGTGACAACCTGCGAGATGCCTCACGGTCCGCTCGAACGCGTTGTTAGGTTGCATGCCTTTCATCGTCGCGTTGATGCTCTTTAATGGCGGAATTTACGATCTCTTCGAGGGCGATTCCCAACGATGAGAACGGGCAAGCGACTATGACTCTGCTGTCTCGATACCACGCGCTCTGTATTCCAATTACTGTGTACCACCATCGGCCTTCGCGAAATTTGAGCGCAAACACGGGGCCGCCGCTCATTCCATCGGCGTCCTTAACACTGCCAGGATCGGTAATCCGTGCGTAAAACTGGTTCTCAGCTTTTCGTCCCGCGGCTAGAGGCTCAGATGCTTGTTCGAGCGGAGTGATGACCACTTTGGCGGCGATAGCCGTTATCTGGTCGAATTGAACCGTCTCTGACGGAATTCCAACGAGTGCCCAATGATCATGCTCCGAGACATGATCGCCCCAAGTTTCTTTTCCGAGCGGCGCCGCGCCACCGGCCTCGAGCGCCCTGCAGTAGAATCCATCAAGCACGACAACCGCGTAGTCAAGTCCAACGCTTTCGTCCTCGATCACCAGCCACCGCTCGATTCGGAAGTCGTAGGGTATTGCTGCGCCGTTGAATCGATTCCCGGCGGTCTGATCGTCGAG